>Ga0181536_10006420_pt1 | contig 11788 bp, 11 predicted proteins | sample PEATcosm2014_Bin_41_FD_121105 | JGI IMG/M metagenome (GOLD analysis project Ga0181536, IMG submission 121105) | Peatland microbial communities from MTU Mesocosm Facility, Houghton, MI, USA - PEATcosm2014_Bin17_60_metaG | ecosystem: Environmental > Terrestrial > Soil > Wetlands > Peat | place...
ATCTGTCGTCTGTCGTCTGTCGTCTGTCGTCTGTCGTCTGTCGTCTGTCGTCTGTCGTCTGTCGTCTGTCCTCCGTCGTCCGATTACAGCTTCTCCACCTGTCCGAATTCCAACTCCACCGGCGTGGCGCGGCCGAAGATCGAGACCGCGACCTTGAGCCGCGAACGTCCTTCGTCGACTTCCTCCACCGTGCCGTTGAACGAGGCGAACGGGCCGTCGGATACGCGCACCTGCTCGCCGACCTCGAACGAGACCGAGGGCTTTGGCCGTTCGATGCCTTCCTGCACCTGATGCAGGATGCGCTGCGCCTCGGCTTCGGACAGCGGCATCGGCTTGTTGTCGGAGCCGAGGAAGCCGGTCACCTTGGGCGTGTTCTTGATCAGATGATAGGCTTCATCGGTCATTTCCATCTTCACCAGGACATAGCCCGGGAAGAATTTTCGCTCGGCGTCGACTTTGCGGCCGCGCCGGACCTCGATGACCTTCTCCTTGGGCACCAGAATTTCCTGGAACAGGTCGGACAGCCCGCGCTGCTTGGCCTGCTCACGGATCGAATCCGCCACCTTGTTCTCGAAGTTCGAGTAGGCGTGGACCGCGTACCATCGGCTCGTCATGTCATGAATTCCAGATCATGAATTTTGGGTCGTGAATTGAAACACTCAACTGTTGATGCCGAGCAGGAAGCTGACGGCGATTCGCATGACTTGATCCGCGAGCAGAAAGAAGATCGACGTGAGGAACACCATGACGAACACCATGATGGTGGTCACGGTGGTCTCCTTGCGCGTCGGCCAAGTGACCTTCTGCGCCTCGGCCCGCACTTCCTGCAAGAACTTGAATGGGCTGATCTTCGCCATCGCTTGAACCAAATAGGGATTCCCCACCCAACCTGTAAGGATGAGACCGACAAGGCGGTTCCTTTTGGGGAAAAACGTTCGCCGCGGAAATCCGTCGCCGGGCCGCTGACGATTGCAGCTTCCTACTGCCGCCTGGTCACAGCGTCAAGCGCGACGAAGTCCGCTTGCAGCGCCAAATGCTTAGTTGGGAGCAAGGGGGGCGGCCAAAACCGCGGCGGCGGGGCTGTTCAGGCTCGCGGCGACAGTCCCCTTCGCAGCGCTCGGGTTCGACCGAGTCACTCCGCCTGGATGTTCGCCTCGTGGATCACCCGGCCATACTCTTCGTGCTGCTGGCGCAGATAGGCCGCGAAGTCGGCGCCCGATGTGCCGACTGGGTCGAGGCCCTGCAAGGCCCACTTGGGCTTGAGCTCGGGCGCCATCATGGCGGCACGGGACCACTGCGAAAGCTGGTCAACGACGTCCTCGGGCGTCTTGGCCGGCGCCAGCAGGCCGTACCACACATTGACTTCGTAGTCCTGGTAACCGGACTCGGCTACCGTCGGCACGTCGGGCAACGCTTCGAGGCGCGCCCGCGATCCCACGGCCAGGGCCCGCAAGTTGCCCGCCTTGATGTTCTCCGCAGCTTCCGCGTAGTTCGCCATCACCGTGGTGACGTGCCCCCCGAGCAGTTCGTTCAGCGCCGGGCTGTTGCCGTTGAACGGCACGTAGATCATGTCGATCTTGGCCCGCAGCTTGAGCAACTCGAACGCGATGTGTTGCGTGCTGGCCGGACCGACGCTCGCGTTTGTCAACTCACCCGGCCTGGCGCGCGCCGCGTCGATCAGATCGGCCAGCGTATGGTAGGGCGAGGTACTGTTGACGACGATCACCTGCGGAGAATTGGCGAGCAGGGATATCGGCGCGAAGCTCGTCAGCGGGTCGTAGTTCAACGTCTTGAAGAACGGATGGATGATGAACGAGTTTGCGACGATCAGCACCGTGTTGCCGTCGGGCGCCGCGCGCGAGACTGCCTCGGTGCCGACCACCGACGCTGCGCCCGGCCGGTTTTCGACCACTGTGGTCAGGCCCGCTATTTTTCCAATCTGCTGTGCCAGCACACGGGTCAAGAGGTCGGCGCCGCCGCCGGCCGGAAACGGCACGACAAACCTGATGGTTCTCGATGTCTGAGACCAGGCCCCGTGGTCGGCCAGCGCCAGAACGCCGCTGAGGGGCGCGGCCCCAGCCAACAGATGCACAAATCGGCGTCGTGAAAGTCGCATGATACCCGCCCCTGACCCCGTGACCATATCCGGTGGCAGCCTGCCGCGAGACGCGATGGCGAAAACTAACGATCCCCGACTATCTGAGCGGTCCTACACGTTGAAACACCAGCGAAATTTTCGGCCTGGCAGGAGTGGAGGGACTCGAACCCCCAACCCCCGGTTTTGGAGACCGGTGCTCTAGCCATTGAGCTACACTCCTAGGCTGCGTCCACATGCCCTTTGGCGCAAAACAACGCAAGTCCTGGCCGAAGACCCGCGTGCAGCGACGGGCGGCGGCGGCGGGCGCAGGCAGTTGTTGGAGCGGGTGAAGGGAATCGAACCCTCGTCATAAGCTTGGAAGGCTTCTGCTCTACCATTGAGCTACACCCGCAATTTCAAATACTTAGTATGGCTCCTATACCCCAACATAGTCGTCATTTGATCGTCAATTAAACCGGTAGTTTGTCCGAATCCGGCGGCTGATCCTGTTAGTATACGCGCAGCCCAACACCGCGCCAACGGTGCTCGGTGCATATGGGATGTCAATTGGCGTGTCCCACACCATCTTTGACCTGTTTACAAAGAGCGGAAGCGATTTGCCATCGACATCCGGCGTCCGCCAAGAACCGTGGCATAAAACATTTCGAATAACCGAAGCCTTTCGAAGTTCACTCAACAGATCATCCAGATTTGTAACTGTGGCCTCTGAGTTGTTGCGGACAGCCTTGCCATACGCATCGATTAGACCTGCAAGCGGGTCAATCAAAGCTCTCTCAAGGGCCGGCAGCCATTTTTGGAATGCCGCTTCAACCTCACTCTCTGGGTATCGGGCTGTCGCGGTAAACGCAAAAATTGCTTTGCCCAGTACCTCTTCAAGAAAGCCAAACGTTGCAATCGTTCGGCCAAGGTTCTCCCAGAACATCGCACTATGTCGATGCGTGGGGAACAAAGAAGGCAGATTTTTTATATCGACAACGAAGCGTTTATTTTCCATCGTTCAGCGCGGGGTTTAAACGAACTGCTCGCCGCTGCGCTTCATGTCGTCCAGCGTGACCGTGATCTTAGGATAGTTTTGGCCCATCGTGTTGTAGATCGGCCAATCATCGTCGCTGAATTTCGCTTCGATGATTCGCTGAAATGCAGCGAGGTTTTGTTCAACCTTTTGGTTCCAATGAGATAGATGCAAACGCGGCGCAACGCCATGCGGGTAATAGTGGTCGTTCAAGGCTTGCCGAGAAATTTCAGCGAGTACCAGTTGCTTGCCGGCCTCGCACTTCACCAAGGGATCGGCCATGAAGATAGGAGCTTCGCTGGGAGCACGCTCATGCAGAACATAGCAGCTTGAAAACTTCATCGCTCACCTGAAGTCGCTGTAACCCGAAACGTCTGAAAGCTCACGCGGCACCGACACCATCAATAAGGCGCCGACCGCGTTCAGGTTCTTGAACGTCCAGCGCACTTCGCGGCCATTGTTGATTTGCCGATCAAACCGCTCGCTCAGCCATCGCTCCAAACGGCGGTAGCGATTATAAGGCAGCGCGTAGCGTCGCATCGGTCAATGCTCCTATGTGTGGAGAAAGCGGGACGCTCGGGCGGCCACCTGAAGCGTCTGTATGCCCTGATCCCGCCATTGCCGGTACAGCGCGGCCTCAAAGGTGCTGGGCCGCCCGCAAACCCGACAGGTGACCTTGATTACCTCGTCGGCGCCAGCAGCATCCACGGCAAGCCCGTAGCCGCAATGGGGGCACTCATGAGTTATGCCGAAATGTTCGCGCATCCTGCTTTCGTTTGTCGTTCCTGTCATCTGCGCATTAGACCAATCGTGCTTTGAGCTGTAGCGAGAGTGATGGACGTGACGTGAACAAAATAGGAACATGCAGCGCCCTTGTCAACGAGGAATTATGGAGGGGTTCGTGTTGAGGCACGCGCATCTTTGCGACCATTTCGCGAACCGGTTGCGAGTGCCCACAGGGGCGCGGCCCGTGCGGGCGGCTTGCTGTTGGGCTACTTCGCCGCAAGAGGCAGCGACGGGCGGCGAGAGCGTCTCAAAAGGCGTTGCGGCGGACGTGGCGCGCTCATGACGCCGGCGCGGTGATGCGCCCCAAGGCGCACGGGGGGCCGCTTTCTGCGAGCGCGGAGCCATCCTTCAGGCTATGCTCCGGCGCGTGGCGCGGCGCGACGGATGCGCGCGGCGCGGGGCGCTCCCGGACTAGCGATTAGCAACCTGTCAGAAAGATTAGGCAAGTCGGGAATGCGGGCATTCCATCCCGAAGACAAGGCGCGATCGGCGATCGATACACGGCTTTCCGTGTGTGGGTGGCTTGTGCAGTCTCGCGATGAAATGAACCTGTCCGCCGGGACCGGCGTAGCTGTCCGCGAGTTCGCCACCGCCTCAGGCCCGGTGGATTACGCCCTGTTCGTGGATAAGCGGTTCTGCGGCGTGGTGGAGGCCAAGCCGGCCGGCACGACGCTCAGCGGATTTTCGGAGCAAGCCGCGCGCTATATTGCCGATGCGCCCAATTTCCTTGGGGCCGATCCGCGCCAGCGCCGGTTCGAATACGTCGCGTCCGACACCGAAACGCTGTTTCGCGACCTCGCCGACCCTGAACCACGTTCCCGGCGGGTCTTCGCCTTCCACCGTCCCGAGACGCTACGGCGGTGGCTGTCCGAGCCGGAGACGTTACGGGCGCGGCTGCGGCACATGCCGCCGCTCATCACCGATGGTCTTCGTCAGTGCCAGATCGAGGCGATCGAAGGACTTGAACACTCACTGGCACGCGATGACCCCCGCGCGCTCGTCCAGATGACGATGGGCGCTGGCAAAACCTTCACCGCTTGTACCGCATCATATCGGGTGCTGGCCCATGCCGGCGTGAGGCGCGTCCTGTTTCTGGTCGATCGCCGCAATCTCGGCAATCAGACCGCAACCGAATATGCAGCCTATCGGCCGCCCGGTACCGGCCGGTTGTTTCCCGAACTCTACGGCGTGCAGAAGCTCGGGCCGGCGGGGCTAGACCAAAGTTCGGCGATTGTCATTGCCACGATCCAACGGGTCTATTCGGTGCTTACCGGCAAGGAACTCGCCGAAGAGGACGAAGATGTATCCGCATTCGAGCAAGACGACGAAGGTCCAAAACTCGTCGCCTACAATCCCGCAATTCCGATCGAAACATTCGATCTGATCGTAACCGACGAATGCCACCGCTCAATCTATGGCACATGGCGACAGGTTCTCGAATATTTCGACGCCACCATCGTTGGTCTAACCGCCACGCCATCCGTTCACACGTTGGGATTTTTCAACCGCAATCTTGTCGCCGAATATCCGTATGAACGGTCAGTGGTGGATGGCGTCAATGTCGGATACGAAGTGTATCGCATCCGCACGCGCATCGGCGAAGGCGGATCGACAGTCCAGAGCGGCTACACCATTCCGGTGCGCGACAAGAAAACCCGCGCCGAACGCTACCAGACCTTGGATGCCGATCTTGTTTACACCAAGCGCGATCTTGATCGCTCGGTCGTTGCGCCGAATCAAATCCGCACGATCCTCGAAACATACCGCGACACGCTGTCCACCGAACTGTTTCCCGGCCGCGAGCACGTTCCGAAAACATTGATCTTCGCTAAGGACGATCACCACGCCGAAGAGATTGTGCACATCGCCCGCGAAGTGTTCGGCAGGGGCAACGACTTTGCCAAGAAAATCACCTACCGTATCGATGGCGCGGACCCTGAACAACTGATCAAACAATTTCGTAACGACTTCAATCCACGCATTGCCGTCACCGTGGACATGATCGCCACCGGAACCGACGTAAAGCCGATTGAAGTCCTGATCTTTCTTCGCGACGTGCGATCAGAACTCTACTTTGAACAAATGAAGGGACGCGGCGTCCGCTCGATCGAGCCGACTGATCTTCGCGCCGTAACGCCCGATGCCGAAGCAAAAACTCGTTTCATTCTGATCGATGCGGTCGGCGTCACCGAAAGTCAGAAGAGCATAGCGCAGCCGCTCGATCGTGATCGCGTGATTGGCTTTGACAAATTGCTCGATCAGGTGGCGGCTGGCGATCGACGCGAAGATACGTTGTCAACGCTTGCAGCGCGTCTTGCTGCGCTTGATCGGCGCATCGATCCGGAGACGCGGGCGGACCTCACTAAGATTTCGAACGGCCGCACACTGGCCGACCTTGCCAATGCCCTGATTGACGCCATCGATCCGGACAAGCTCGAAACAACGACGCGGCAGAAGCACGGTGCGGATGCTTCCGATCAACAGCGCGAGGCCGTTTTAGCGACGCTGAAGGAAGATGCCTGCAAGCCGTTCGATACGCCGCAGTTCCGCAACGCCCTGAAGCAGGCGAAGGCGGCAGCCGATGTGAAGATCGATACCATTTCCACCGACGAAGTCATTTCGTCGGGCTATGACGAGGCACAGGCGCAATCGACCGTCGATCGCTTCAAGGAATTCCTTGAGGCCAACAAGGATACGATCGTCGCGCTGCAAATCTTCTATGGCCGCCCCTACGCCCAACGCCGGTTGACCTACGAAGGCTTGGAAGAGCTTCGCGACGCCATGCGCCGCCCGCCGTGGCTATTGGAGCCGGTCAATATCTGGCGAGCCTATAAACGACTGGACGATGCCCGCGTGCGCGGCAATTCCACCCGCATCCTCACCGATATTGTCATGCTGGTGCGCTACGCCTTGGGGCTGGACGACGTTCTTGAGCCGCTGCCGTCCAAAATCGCCGGCAAGTTCAACCTTTGGCTAGGCCGTGAGCAAAGGGCGGGCCGCGCCTACACAGACGAGCAATTGGCGTGGCTTAACGCTATCCGGGATCATCTTGCCGTCAATGCGGAGGTGACTGTCAGAGACTTGCAGGACGTGGCGGCTTTCGGCGACAAGGGTGGTATCGTTCGCGCTCGGACGCTGTTTGGCGCGCGGCTCAACGAAATTCTGGATGACCTATCCGACGCGCTGGTTGCGTAATCGGCGGCGGCTCTCGGCTTGCTTCGGCTGCTTGAGCAGCGATTGTGGGGATTGATGCCGATCGAGTTTCACCGCGACGGGCCGTGGGACATACCTGAGGGATGGGTATGGGCACGGCTAGGACACCTTGGGCGCTGGACGGGCGGTGGTACACCGTCGAAGTCGAACCGTGCATTCTGGACAAGTGGCACAATCCCATGGGTTTCGCCGAAGGATATGAAGGTTGATGTGATCGGCGACACTGAGGATTTTATTACTTCCGATGCGGTGGTCAATTCGGCCACAAAGCTCGTTGATGAAAACTCGATACTGATGGTCGTCCGATCGGGCATTCTGAAACATACTTTTCCCGTCGCACTCAGCGATCGAGACGTGACAATCAATCAAGACATGCGGGCTCTGACGCCGCTTGACGGGATTGAGGCCCGCTATCTTGCATTTGCATTACGCCGACTTCAGCGCCACATCCTTGACGAATGTTCGAAAGACGGAACGACGGTGGCGAGCGTTGAACCCGCGTTGTTGGAGCAAGTGTGGGTGCCGATCCCACCCACCGCCGAACAGCAGCGCATCGTGGCGCGGATCGATGAACTGTTCACGGAAATCGCTGACGGCGAAACCACATTGACCAGAGCCCGTGATGACCTCGAAACATGGCGTCGCGCGCTTCTCAAGGCTGCTGTCACAGGCGAGCTTACGCGCGAATGGAGAGAACACAGTAAGCCGAATGAGACGGGCGAAGACGTTGTTGAACGATTGCGACAGGCAATAGCTCAAGCGTTTGGTGCTGTTGCCCGCTTTGGCCGCAGAATGACCGTCGAAGACCAAATAGAGGTCGACGTTGCAAACCTTCCGGAGCTTCCTCCCGGTTGGTGCTGGTCGAGAATTGGAGAAATCGGCCACGTCTCGGGTGGCCTTACCAAAAATCCGGCACGCGCGGAAATCGATCGTAAACTGCCCTTTCTCCGCGTCGCCAATGTTCAATACGGCGATCTTGATTTAACTGAAATGCACGAAATTGGCGTTTCGAACTCAGAGCTTGATCGAGTTCTCCTTCAACAGAATGATCTACTCATAGTCGAAGGTAACGGTAGTGTTGACCAAATCGGCCGGTGCGCAATCTGGACCGGCGAAATCGTGCCGTGTGTGCATCAAAACCACCTAATCAAAGCCCGCTTCGTTGATGCTGAAATCGCGCAATGGGCATATCATTGGCTCATGTCTCCGCACGGCAGACAACTTGTGACAACAGTCGCAAGCTCAACTTCTGGCCTCCATACGTTGAGCATTTCGAAGATACAGGCGATCCCTGTTCCTGTTCCTCCATTCATAGAGATAGTAGAAATCCTCAAAGTCCTTTCCGCCGAAACAGATGCAGAAGGAACCATAGAAACCGAGCTTTCCACGGGATCGAAGACTATTGATCCACTACGCCAAGCAATTCTGAAGGCTGCATTTGAGGGGCGTCTTGTCGAACAAGACCGGAGCGAGGAACCGGCCGACTGTCTGCTTGCTCGACTTAATGAGTGCCCACCCCAAGCCAGAAATCGGGCGCGACGGTCGCGCAGCATCGTTGAGGCCAACGCATGAACGAAGGAACTCTGATCCAAAAGGTTTGGAACTACGCCACCGTGCTCAAAAACGAGGGCGTGCATTACGGCTCATATATTTCGCAGATATCGTTCCTGCTGTTTCTCAAGATGGATGACGAACGCACGGAACTCATTGGCGAGCCATCGATGCTGCCGAAGGATTGCCGCTGGAAGGCCATCAAGGATTTGCAGGGACAGGCGCTGGCCGACACCTACGGCAAGGTGTTGGACAAGCTGTCACGGCAAGACGGCCTGATCGGAACGATCTTCCTGAAGGCCAAGTCCGAAATCGAAGACCCGTCCAAGCTGCGCAGGCTCGTCACGCTCATTGACGGCGAAAAATGGATGGGGCTCAGCGTCGATACCAAAGGCGCAATTTACGAAGGGCTGCTTGAACGCAACGCGGCAGAGGTCAAAAGCGGTGCGGGCCAGTATTTTACGCCGCGTCCTTTGATCGATGCCATTATCACCGTCATGGACCCGCAACCGGGACAGACGATACACGATCCAGCCTGTGGAACGGGCGGCTTTTTGCTCTCCGCATGGGACCACATGAAGCGTGATCCGCGTGCGGCGGACCGGCGTGTTCAGACCAAGATGCGCACAAATTTTTCGGGCGTCGATATCGTCCCCGACGTGGTGCGGCTCTGCGCCATGAACCTCTACTTGCATGGTGCGGCAACCGCCGAAAGCCCGATCGAGCGCGCCGACGCGCTCAATTCGCTCGGATCAATCCGCTACGATGTGGTCCTGACCAATCCGCCGTTCGGCCGCAAGCAAGGTTACAAGATCGTCGGCGATGACGGCGAGATTGAAAGCGAACGCGAGGAATACAACCGCCCGGATTTCATCAAATCGACTAGTAACAAGCAACTGAACTTCCTTCAACACATCATGTCGGTGTTGAAGGAGAACGGCCGCGCGGCGGTGGTATTGCCTGACAACGTACTGTTCGAAGGCGCGGGCGCGGAAATTCGCAAGCGGCTTCTCGACAACTACGATTTCCACACGCTGCTACGCCTGCCCACCGGCATATTCTACAAGCAGGGGGTCAAGGCCAATGTCCTGTTCTTCGATCGCAAGCCGGCGTCCGAAACGCCGTGGACAAAAGAGCTTTGGATTTACGATTTCCGGACCAACAAGAGCTTCACTTTGAAGGAACGGCCGTTGAAGCGATCCGACCTCGACGATTTCGTATCGTGCTATACGGCCGCCAATCGGCAAAAAAGGGTGGAAGGCGAACGCTTCCGACACTTCGACTATGATACACTCGCCAAGAGAGACAAGATCAACCTCGATATTTTTTGGTTGAAAGACGACAGTCTGGACGATCCGGACCTGCTGCCGCCGCCCGATGAGATCGCTGCCGAGATTGTGGAGAGCTTAGAAGCCGCACTCGATCGTTTTCGTAAGGTCGCGGCGAGCCTTGCCCCGGCGAATGCCGGGGAAGGCAGCAGGTGACCGTAAGGACCTCATTGTTGAACGTATTGCTTTGCTCGCGAGACGCCTAATGCAAAGGGTACTAAGCAACGGCCTTTGGACAGATGTTCGGAAGCACGCGCGAGCATCAAAATCGCGCAGGGGTGCGATCGCCTACGTCACGCGCGATTTAGTCGGCTTTCGGAAGGGCGATACCTTGGTCGTGGACGCATCAGCCCGCGCCATCCAGAATGGTGAAACGGATGGGCCGCTGTTGCGTAAATTGCATAAGAAGGGCGTTCAGCTTTACCACTGTGCTGACTTACACGCCAAAATCCTGCTGATGGACGACGTGGCAGTCATCAGTTCAGGAAATATGTCGTCAAGTTCGCAAAGTAAGCTGGTCGAAGCCGCATTGATTTCCGACCACGGGAGCGTCGTGGCGGGCGTTGCGTCGCTGATTGCACAGCTGGTCAAGCAATCTTCGCAACTCGACGAGAAGCAGATTGCACAATTGTGCAAGATCAAAGTTATAAGGCGAGGCGGATGGAACGGCGCGCGTCCGAAGAGGCGCAAGACACGCATTGCCAAGTTAGGTAATCGGACATGGATCGTCGGCGTGCGCGAACTAAAGCACGACCCTCGACCAGAAGAACAACAACTTATAGACCGTGCGACGCGCTCTTTGCAGGAGCGATTAGACATTGCTGATGACGACCTCAGTTGGATCAGGTGGCGAGTTCGGGGACGCTTCGCGCGCGAGTGCCGAGCGGGCGACTTGCTAATCCAAGTTTGGCGCTCAAGCGAAGCGAAGCGGCCGAGTGCAGTGTTCAAGGCGGTTCCGGTACTCCTCAAGCAACCGACGAAACAGTGGACACGGTTCTACGTTTCGGAGCCATCGGGGCGCGCCCCGGAAATTACGTGGGGTCGCTTCCAACGGCTTCTCAAGGAAGCGGGCCATTCGAGGCAGGTGAAGGCTGGTTCGGTGCAGCTGGTTGAGCCAGACGTTGCCGACACGATCAGCCGCAAATGGAATTCTGCTGCCAGAGACTAGAGTACTAGGTAGAAGCTAGGCCGTGTGGACGGATTTGATCAAGATGAAGCCGAGAGCGAGCGCGACGAACGAGCCGTAATTCCGCTCCGTCTTTTCACATCGAAGCGCGATACGCTTGAAGCGCTTGAGCTTGCCGACTGCTTGCTCGATACGAGCGCGTCCCTTGTAAAGAACTTTCGGAAAGAAGGCCGGCATGTCTTTGATGTTGGATCGATACGGGATTGCCGGGCATATTCCGCGTTGGCGTGCAGCCTCGCGGTTTGATTTGGAATCGTAGCCCTTGTCGCCGAGCGCGGCGCGCGGATTGATATCGGGGCCGATGTCGAGAAGCATCTCGAAGTTGCGGCTGTCGCTGGCCTCACCGCCGGTGAGATGAAAGGCAATTGGCAAGCCCCCGAAATCGGTCTTCAAGTGAATCTTGGTAGAAAAGCCGCCACGCGAGCGACCGAGCGCCTGATCATGCTGCCCCCTTTTGCGCCCGCCGCCGAGACATGGGCGCGCACCACGGTGGAATCGAACATCTGCACCAGATGCGCCGTCTCGCTCATTGCCGCCAGCGCATCGAAGAAAGCTTCGAAAGTTCCGGACCGGCTCAAGCGCCAGAACCGCTTCCAGACGCTGTTCCAATGCCC
>Ga0181536_10006423_pt1 | contig 11784 bp, 11 predicted proteins | sample PEATcosm2014_Bin_41_FD_121105 | JGI IMG/M metagenome (GOLD analysis project Ga0181536, IMG submission 121105) | Peatland microbial communities from MTU Mesocosm Facility, Houghton, MI, USA - PEATcosm2014_Bin17_60_metaG | ecosystem: Environmental > Terrestrial > Soil > Wetlands > Peat | place...
AAGCCGCTACCTGGCGAGGGCTCGCTCGAACGCGACTTGAGCTTCACAGTGCCGGCGGCGTTGCAGGAGGTCATCGCCGACAACACGCTGGCCGGTCCCGGAATGCGCGCCATCGTGGTCTTGAACAAAGGTCATCTGGTTGCAGAGCGGTATGCCCGCGGCTTCGGCCGCGACACACCGCAGCTAGGATGGTCCATGACCAAGAGCGTAACCGCAGGGCTCATCGGTTTGCTGGTCAAGGATCGGCGTCTCACACTCGAGCAATCGGCGGGGTTGGCGGGCGCCGCCCGCGAGGGCATCACCATTGCAGACCTCATGAGCATGACCAGCGGCCTGCAATTCAACGAGGGGTACGGGGCGGTGTCCGATGTCACGCGCATGCTGTACCTCGAGACCGACATGGCCGGATTCGCCGGCGGGGAGCCGCGTGCATACCCCAGCGGCGAAGTTTGGAGCTATTCGAGTGGATCCGCCGTCATTCTATCGCGCACCTTTCAAGACGCCGTAGGCAGCGACTCAGTCCATTTCGTACGAACGCGACTGTTTGCTCCGTTGGGCATGAAAAGCGCCGTCATGGAGACGGATGAAACCGGCACGTTTGTCGGTTCCTCTTACATGTACGCCACGCCGCGCGACTGGGCGCGCTACGGGCAATTGCTGGCGCAAGACGGCGTCTGGGAAGGCCAGGAGATATTGCCGCGGGGCTATGTGGCCATGATGGTGTCCCCGGTCGCGGCTTCAGGCGGCGAATATGGACACGGCATGGTTTGGCGCTGGGCCACCCATGGCGACAAACCTGGCGTGAATCCCGATGCGGCGTTCGGCATACCCGACGATACGTTTTGGATGTCAGGCCACGATGGACAGTTCGTCGCCATCATTCCGTCCCGCCAAGTGGTGATCGTGCGCATGGGGCTTACCCCGGCGAGAGAGCATTATCAGCCGGAGCCCTTGGTGCGCGCCGTTCTCGACGCCACTCGCTGACGCCTGCTGCTGCGGCCCGCTGTCAGGCCTGTCTCAAGCGCCCGCGCCGGAAATCCGCAAGGATCTCCCGTGCCGCATTGTGTCCAGGCGCGCCCGTGACGCCACCGCCGGGATGGGTTCCAGAGCCGCACATGTACAGGCCTTTCAAAGGTCCGCGATAATCGCCGTGACCGAGCATGGGCCGAGCAGAAAACAATTGGTCCAGGCTCAGCGCGCCGTGGAAGATGTCGCCCCCGATCAAGCCGAAGGTCCGCTCCAAATCGAGCGGACTCATGCTTTGCCTTCCCAGCACGGATGCCTTGAAGTTGGGTGCGTGCGTGTTCACCAGGTCGATCATGAGGTCCGCCACTTGCTCGCGATGGTCGTCCCATGAGGCGCCGTTGGGCAGCGCGGGAGCGACGTGTTGGCAGAACAAGCTCGCCACGTGCTGACCCGGAGGCGCAAGACTATCGTCCAATGTCGACGGAATGAGCATCTCGACGATGGGCTGCTTCGACCAACCGCCCGACTTTGCATCGAGGTATGCTTGGTCCATGTAGGCTAGGCTCGGCGCCATGATGATGCCGGATGTGTGGTGCTCCGCCAGAGTGCCGCCCGGCAGCGATTTGAAATCCGGCAACTCGGACAGCGCGACGTTCATACGGAACGTGCCGGATCCGCAGCGCCATTTATTCATGCGTTCGCGAAAGTCGACGTCCAGAGCGGACGGGTCGATGAGCTTGCCGTACAGCAGTTTCGGATTCAGATTCGAAACGACGCAGCGTGCGTGGATCGCGTCGCCGTTCTCCAGGACCACACCGACGGTCCGGGCCGCCTTGACGATGACTTCATGCACCGGACTCGACACTCGAATCTCGACGCCGCGCTCGGCAGCGGCCTTGGACATTGCCTGGGAGATGGCGCCCATGCCGCCGATGGCATGACCCCAGACGCCCTTCTTGCCGTTGACCTCGCCGAAGACGTGGTGCAGCAGTACGTAGGCGGAGCCCGCAGAGTACGGGCTCGCATAGTTGCCGACGATGCCGTCGAAACCATAGGCCGCTTTGATGGGTGCGCTCTCGAACCAGCCGTCAAGATAGTCGCCGGCGGATTTCACGAACAAATCCAGCAATTCACGGCGCATGGCCATGTCGAGCTTCGCGATCCTCTTTCCCAGACGTGCGCTGCGCAGCAATTCGGGCAGCGCCTCGAGCCAGCCTCCGGCAGTCACATTGGGCGGCGTCTCCAGCACCAGATCACGCAGCACGTCGGCAATCACATCGAGGCGTTCGCCGTAACCTCTCAAGCGCACAGCATCTCGAGCGGAAAATTTGGCAACTTCCTGTTCGGTTTTACCGGCCCCGACCTTCAAGTATCGGGTGTCATCCAGCGGTAAAAAATTCGACAGCTTACGCTCCACCACGCGCAAGCCATGCCGCGCAAGATCAAGGTCGCGGATGACCTTCGGGTTGAGCAGCGAGACGGTGTACGCCGCCACAGAATTACGAAAGCCAGGGTGAAACTCTTCGGTAACCGCCGCCCCGCCGACGACGCTGCGTCGTTCCAGAACGGTGACCTTGAGTCCCCCCGACGCCAGGTAGGCAGCGCACACCAAACCGTTGTGGCCGCCGCCGATGATGACTACGTCGCGCAGTGCTGAATCAGCCATGAGACAGTCCACTCGTGATACTGCGCCAGCCGGCCGCAGGAGCATGCGCCAATCGACTTTCGGGTATGAGTTCGCGCATGCGGTGCGCAAAGCTGCGCAGCGACACTTCGTTTCGGCCAAGCGGCCCGGGACTGTAACTGCGGGAGCCCATGCCGGTTTGCACACGCTCGATGAGCACCCTATCTTCGGCGCTTACCCGCCGATTGATGCGCCAGTTCAGGTATCGCGCCGCGCGCATTTCGCGGCGCCCGTCCGGATGAGCATAGGCGATTTCGCGAATCAATGTTTCGGTCGGCGAGATCGGAATCATTTGCATGAAGTCGATCTGATCCGGGTAAATGTCGAAGGCGATGTTCGGCCATAGCTTGAAATAAATCCATAGGCGCTGCCGCTCATCGGATAAATGCGGTACGCGCGGCAGCACGGTTTGGTACATTCGCTCCGAGCGCTGCGACGAGGGAACATCGCGCAAAAGCCCCCACATCTTGTCCACCCAGGGCTGGGCTTCGATGCCGTAGCTTTGACCAAACAAGCGCGTCAGGCCAGGATGGGCAACGTTGATGTGCATGGCATCCGAATAATTGTCGGTGACGTTCTTCCAGTTCACATGGCGAGTCCGCAGCGTGACCCTTCCTAGGGGTTGCAATTCCTCGAGCTGATACGCGGCCAGTTCGCTTGCGTACGGCGCCAGCATGTCGGCGACGCTGGACTGCCCGGGCTGCAGACGGACGAAGATGAACCCATTGTAAATCTCGGTTTCAACCGCCTTGAGCCCGTAATCGTCCGGTGAGAAATTGCCGAATTCCTCGCGGTGCGGTACGGCCGTGAGGCGCCCCCTCAAGTCGTAGCTCCAAGCATGATAGGGGCAGACGATGCGCCCGGGACAATGCCCCGAGCCCGAGTCCAAGAGCCGCGCGGCACGATGCCGGCACACATTGAAAAATGCCTTGATACGGCCGTCTTCCGAGCGGACGGCAACCAATGGTTCACCCAAAAAATCCAACGTGTGGTAGTCGCCTGGGTGAGGAATGTCGCTCAAATGACAGACGATTTGCCAAGACGTGGCGAAAACGCGTTCCTTTTCCACTTCCAAGAAATCGGCATCGCGGTAAATCCAGCCCGGGAGACTGAATCCGTCGAGGCTCGGCGTGATTGCAGCCGAATTGCCGGACTTAAGCGCGCATCGTCCATCCATGAGCCAACCTCCCAAGGTCTTATTGAACGCTAGTATAACAAGACCGGATTTGCCGTGCATCGACCGGCACGGACTTTGCGGTGCATGTCAGACTTTGCGTCGAGCGTGCCTCAGGACAGCTAGGACTGTCGATGCGGCGCGGGCGGCCTCGATTTCTTACCGCGCGTATTCGTACGGAGCAACCCGGGGAAGGCGCCGTTGCACAGCGCGGTGACCCAGTCCTCACATAGGGCGATGGCTTCGCGTGCTTTGAAGGTGGAGGGGCCCAAGCTCAGTTCCACCCACAGCCCGTCCAGCAGGGCAGCCAGCGCGATGGCCGCCGGACGAAGTTTGAAGTGCGGTGCAGCACCTGACGGCGCGAGTTGCCCCAACAAGGATTCCAACGTGGATCGATACTTACCGTAGGTGCGGTCGTGGACTTCGCGGATTTCCGGCGAGTGCGCCACCATGCTCCAGAACACCAGCCAAACGTTGAACAACTGCGGGTCCAGTAGTTCAGGTGCAAAGGAGGCACGAAAAAATCCGCTGATTCTGTCGCGGGGTGAAGCCGCGCGATCGTCGGCTTGGCGACGGATGGAATCCTGAAGGGATAGCGCCAGGGTTTCGTAGGTTTCCGCCACCAGCCCGGATTTGCTCGGGAAATGATGGTTGATCAAGCCGATGGACACACCCGCCGCTGCGCTGATTCGGCGAACCGATACCCCTTCATGACCGTACTCTTTGAGGCAGCGTAACGTTGCCTCTACGAGGGCCTCACGGCGCACCGCGGGAGTCTCGCGACGAAACTTGGGAATCGACCGCTTCGTTGCCATGCAATCGCCCTTTTATTCTTCAACTATTACCAAGCATAGCCGACCGCTCTCCGGCATGAGCGCGTTAGTTCGATCTTAAATTGTAAAATTGAGCCTTAGCGAAGCGGAATCAGCAAAGAGGCCATCCGTGTTTAATATATGAGCTGCAAAGTGCGTTCGGCCGGCGTTCTCGGGGACGTGGGCTCCGATCCTGCAATCCATTCGCGGCAAAAGATCCGCTCTTTCTCAACCTTGAATATGTCCGCGCTGCGATACCAGGTGGTTGGCAACGTGCGTTCCAATTGCGCGGCACTCATACCGGAAAATCCCTCGTGTAAGGCAGCTCGGCATCAATCGAGTCTACGACCGTGTCGAACTCTCGGGCATAGCGGTGACCGCTGTGAACGGCATGTACTATGGCGCCCGGAGCGAGCGAATCACCGATTCGAGTGATCGAAGCGATGCCGGCAGCTTCGAGATCCGCATCCCTCGCCACGAGGGCTCGATACAGGTCATGCCTGGGCTTGCGCATGCCGACGATGACCAGCGAGCCGCAGGCAAGGCGCTTCTCCGCGCCGCTGTAGACATCCGCCAGAGTCACCGCAGCGCCGTCGAACGCGGTGACGCGCTGCAAGGTGTGAATCGACACTCCCGCCTTGACCAACGCACGATGCACCAGAGGCAACTCATTCGTCATGAAGGTCCAAGCCGATGCGTTCCCCGCCGTCGTTACATAGGTAACATCGCCCGTTTGCTTCGCCAATTGCTCGGCGACGGCGCCGCCAATGTAGTAGTTGTCGAAATCGAAAACGACGACCGGACCCGACGGTACGATGCCGGCCGCAAGGTCGTCCGGTGTGTAGACGCCCGGGACCTCGAGTTCGCCCACCGGAAATTCCAGCGTTGAGAACAGCATCTTGGTCCAACGCGCTCCCGTGGCGATAACCACGTGACTATGCCCCGAGGCTAGGATGTCGTCCGCGTTGAGCTCGCTGCCCGGATATAGATTCACGTTCGGGCGCTCGCGCAATTGGCCCAAGCGCCAGTCCACGACGCGTCCCCAGGTAGCGAGCCCCGGCAAACGAGTCTCGTAACGCAGTCGCCCGCCGAATTCCTTGGCTGCGTCGGCGAGCGTCACTCCATAGCCGCGCCGCGCGAGAGTCACTGCGCACTCTAGTCCCGCCGGACCGCCGCCGACGATCAAGATCGACGAGTCGCTCTTGGGAGCCGCAAACCGCTCCGGGTGCCACCCGCGGCGCCACTCCTCGCCGGCCGTTGGGTTCTGGGTACAGCGCACCGGCACCCCGTCATGCCAACTCGAAATGCAAATATTGCAGCCGATGCATTCACGAATGTCGTGCTCCCGTCCCTCATTGATTTTTCGTGGCAGGAAGGGGTCGGCGATGGAGGGCCTGGCTCCGCCGATGAGATCCAGGATTCCGCGTTTGACCTGGGAGACCATGACATCGGGAGACGTAAAGCGGCCCACGCCCACGACGGGCTTCCTGGTCAGTTGCTTGACGAAATTAATGATGGGTTCGTGGCTGCCCTCGGGAGAAAAGCGCGACGGCGCGCAATCGGTCGGGCTGGAATCCATCTTGACGTCCCAAAGATCGGGAATCTCGCCGAGAAGCTGCACCACTTCATGTGCTTCCGACGGTGCATCGACGCCCGCTTTGCCTCGGAGTTCTTCCAGACTGATCCGTAGGGCGACGCCGCACCGGTTGCCGACGGCGTCGCGCGTGACCTCAAGCAGCTCACGTACCAACCGCACGCGGTTCTCGATGGAGCCGCCATAGGCGTCGGTACGATGATTGTATTCGGGCAATAGAAACTCGTACGGCAGGTAGCCCATGCCGGCGTAGACGTAAACAATGTCGAATCCAGCCTGCATGGCGCGCCGCGCGCCGGCGGCTTGCCACTTCAACAGATCGCGAATGTCGGTCGCGTCCATGGCGCGGGGGCGCAGGTTGCCCATGAAGCCCAAGTGGGTGGATAACCAGGGCATACCGGAAGGCGACAACGGAGCGAGCCGGCTGGTCCGGTTCAACGTGCACGCCCCGCCGTGCCAAAGTTCGATGCCGGCAAGTGCGCCGTGTTCGTGGACTGCATCCGTCATCAACGCATGAGCGCGGATGTCCTTGTCGTCCCAGAGCGATGCGAACGGCAGCGGCGAGTCGTCGGAGCTCGGATGGATCGACACGGCACCGGTGCACACCACCCCCCAACCGCCCTCGGCCTTCACGCCGCGGAACTTGGCACGTACTTGCGGCAGCGCGTTGGTCATTCCGCTCGCGTGCGGTACCTGATAGAAACGATTGGGGGCAGTGACGGGTCCGATGCGTACCGGCTCGAACAAAACATCGAAGCGTGGATTGCGCGCCATAGCGTATCCCTTAAATGCGGCGGCTGTAGAGGACGCGAGCGTAATTGATCGGTCGTACAGTAGCAACAAGGACGCGCGCGCGTCCGTATCGCTAGATCATGCGGCGCGGAATTCTCGCCATTCAAGTCTCAGCGCGCGCGCTACCGCTTCATGCGTCAGTCTGCCGTCATGGACATTGAGGCCGTGCGCCAGACCGCCGTCTTTGGCGAGCGCTTGCCGCCAGCCATGATCGGCGAGAGACTTCACGTACGGCAGCGTTGCGTTGGTCAAAGCGAATGTCGAGGTGCGCGGCACGGCGCCGGGCATGTTGGTCACGCAGTAGTGAATCACGCCGTCGAGGACGAAAGTCGGTTCCGCATGCGTGGTGGGGCGACTGGTTTCGAAGCACCCGCCCTGATCGATGGCGATATCGACCAACACGGTCCCCGGTTTCATGGTCTTCACCATGGCGCGCGTGACCAATTTGGGCGCGGCTGCGCCGGCGATCAATACGGCACCGACGACCAAGTCCGCGTCGCGCACCAATTCTTCGATGGCCTGCGCCGTTGAATAAACCGTTTTGAGGTGATTTCCGAATATCGCAGATAGCTCGCGCAATCGCTTTACCGAGCGATCCACCACGGTGACGTCGGCGCGCAGCCCAACCGCCATTTCCGCGGCATGTGTGCCCGAAACTCCGCCCCCCAGAATCACGACCTTGGCAGGCGCCACGCCGGGCACTCCGCCCAACAAGACACCGAGGCCGCCATTGGCCTTTTGCAGGCAGCCGGCGCCCACCTGTACGGACATGCGGCCTGCGACTTCGCTCATCGGCGTGAGCAGCGGCAGCGAACCGTCGGGCGCCGTCACCGTCTCATAGGCGATGGCCGTGGCTTTCGAGGCGATGAGCGCTTCCGCTTGATCGCGATCAGCCGCCAAATGTAGATACGTGAAGAGAACTTGTCCGGAACGCAAACGGCCGCACTCCGCGAGCTGCGGTTCTTTGACCTTGACGATGAGATCCGACGTCGAGAATACGTCTTCCGCCCTTTCGGCAACCTTCGCGCCGGCCGCCTGATAATGTGAATCCTCGAATCCGATCCCGGCGCCGGCGCCGCTCTGCACTAAAACTTGATGTCCCGCGTCGGCCAGTTCGCGCACTCCCGAAGGCACCAATCCCACCCGATATTCGTGAATTTTGATCTCTTTCGGGACGCCGACTTTCATGGATGAGCTCCGGGTGGGGATGCGTGAGAACCTCAAGCTTAATCCGCCGCCAATGGGATATATTGCAAAAACTGGTTGAATCGGCGACAAAAATGGCAGAATTCACCGAATAGAATAACGTATGCGCAATAATCTGTCGGATGCCGGAACTCTCACCGAGGTGGCGCGAATGGAGTTGGACTCACGGATCAAATTGGATCGCTACGATCGTGCCATCGTTCGTGCGCTGCAGCTCGATGGCCGCATCACCAACAGCCAATTGGCTGAAAGCGTAAGCCTTTCGGAATCCGCTTGCCTGCGGCGCGTGCGCGCGCTCGAGGACGCGGGGTTCATCGAAGGTTATACGGCGCTCATCAGCCAACAAAAGGCGGGCTGCCCGGTCAACGTTTTCGTCAACATCACTCTCGATCGGCAGGAGCAGGCGCACCTGCGCGCGTTCGAGGAAGCGGTGCGCAAGGTCCCCGAGGTCATGGAGTGCTATCTGATGTCCGGAGAATATGATTATTTATTGCGGGTGGTGCTCGCCGATACCGCCGACTTCGAACGGCTTCACAGTCAACATCTCACCCGGCTGCCGAATGTGGTTCGCGTTCATTCGAGTTTTGCCCTGCGCACGGTGCAGAACTCGCGCGAATTGCCGGTACGCTGAATGCGCGACGCGCGCATGCCGGAGCACTCCGGCGAGCTCATGCTCTAGGAGCCTGTCTGAGTAATCTGCCGCGCTCGCGGCCACGCAGATTACTCAGACAGGCTCCTAGGCTTCAGTATCAGCGAAAAAGCCACCTTCACTACATCCTTGACCGACTCCGTGCTCTTCCAATCGCCTTGCCCGACACCGAACTCCAGACGGTTGAGCTTGGCAGTGCCCTCGAGCTTGGCGCCTCCGGGAGTCGACACAAATACGAAATCGATCGGCACGTCCTTGGTCACGCCGTGCAAGCTCAGTGTGCCGGCTGCACTGTACCCCGTCGGCGTTTTGGTAAAACTGCGGGTCACGTAGTGAGACGCCGGAAAATGCGCGATATCGAATATGTCCGGTCCGCGCATGGTCGTGTCGCGGTCGTCGTCCATCGTATCGAGTGAGTTCAAGTCGATCTGCACGTCGAAATGCGAGCTCGCCAATGCGTCCGGCGCAAAATCGATGGCGGCGGTGAATTTACGAAACGTGCCTTTGAACTCTGCGCCGGCCTGGATACCGATGAAGTCCAAACGGCTGGCGGACGGGTCCGCGGTATAGCTGGTCACCGGGCTTGCGGCGCGGCCCACGGTTGCCGCCGCCGACGCCATGCAAAGCATCGCAAGGGATATCGCGGCTCGTCTCATCATAAACCTCTCTTCGACTTGGTAAATGGCAGCATGCGCAACAACACGTCGTCCTTATTCCAGAAATGATGCTTGAGCGCGGCGAGGATGTGCAATACGGCGATCCCTAGCAACACGCCGCTGAGGTAATCGTGCGTCGTCTTCAACGCCTCGAAAGCCGTTTTGTTTTGAGCGATGAGATCGGGCCAGGTGAACAATCCGAACCAACTCACCGAATAATTCTTGGCGGATGACATCAACCAACCTGTGATCGGCATGACGAACAGCAGCGCGTAGAACGCGACGTGCGTCGCGCGTGCCAGCGTGCGTTCGAGGGGCGTCATGCCGGCGGGCAATTCCGGAGGCGGATTCGCCCAGCGCCAGACGGCGCGTATGATCGCGAGCATGAGCACAGTCATGCCGAAGCTCTTATGCCACGCGAGCAGCGCCAGCTTGTGCGTACCGAGCGGCAGATCGCGCCCCGTCCAGGCGAGCGCGAATTGCGTGACGATCAGCGCAGCAATGATCCAGTGGAGCAGTTGGGCCACCGCGGTGAATCGCGTCCGGGGTTCCTGAGTTGGCATCGAGACGCTCCAAGTGCAGACTGCACACCGGCTAGTTTAACAAGACAGCGGGAATCCCATGACGCTCAAAACGTGTGCGGTGGTCTGTGCGGTCGCGCTGCTCGCTGCCTGCGGCGCGTCCAAGACTCGCCAAATACATGAAGGCGGCGCGGTTGCTCCAATGCCTATGCGACCCTCGGCGGGCGTTACCGCATACCGTATCGATTCCGCGCAATCCGAGCTGCGGTTGTTGGTGTATAGCGCCGGCCCGATGGCGCGACTGGGTCATAACCATGTGATCGTCAACCGAGCCGTCAGCGGCTGGGTGGATGCGGCGGGCGCCGCCGCTGCCGGATCATTTTCGCTGCAAGTGCCGGTGGCTGATTTCGTCGTGGACGACGCGCAGGCGCGTGCGGCGGAGGCGCCGGATTTTTCGCAAGAAGTGACAGAGGACGCAAGAGCGGGGACGCGGCACAACATGCTGGGTCCGGCGCTGCTCGATGCGGTTCGGTTTCCGACGATCACGCTCAGCAGCATAGCCATCACGCCGGCAGCGGAGAGCCAAGGGCCGGGCACTGAAGCGCCGAGCAAGTTGGTGGCGACATTGGCCGTTCAAGTGGCCGGCCACGCCTCCAGGCTCACGGTTCCGTTCAAATTGGAGATGGCGGCGGGCAGGATTTCGGCTTCGGGCACCGCCGTCCTGCGCCAATCTGACATGGGTCTGACCCCTTTGAGCGTGATGCTCGGAGCGCTGCAGGTTCAGGATGAACTCACCGTCAAATTCAAGTTGGTTGCGGTGAAGGGTTAATCGTCCTGCGTGGCCGCGATAAGAATGGCTGTTCCTTCGGGTGCCATCAGCACGGCGGCCGGCATGTGCTTGAGCGGCGCCGGCACGCGCCCATTCGGCGTGATGCCGATCGCGTCGAGCCGGCCCAGGGCTTCGTCGACGTCGCCGACCTCGAACACCAGCGTCGGCCCCTGCACGTGAGCCGGCTCGTACAATCCGATATTGATGGTATCGCTGGTGCACGACACGTGCGGCAGCATGGCATCCGGCTCGTCCATACCGACGAATCCGAACTGTTCCCAATGACTCTTGGCGATGTCGCGGCTCGGCGCCGGCAGCGCGATCTCGAGAAAGTACCCGCATAACGATGTATCGGCCGATTTGCGCTTGATCGGCGAGAAGGTCCGGGCTTCGACCAAGCGAATCATGTGGCCCGATGGATCGAGCCAGCCGATTTCGTTGAACACATCGTTTGCAAGGCGCCGAAATTCAAACCTCAGCCCCAAGCGTTCGAGGCTGCCCAGATGTTTCAGCAGGTCGGGCTTGAGGAAGGTAGTGGACGGCTCAAATGAGGAATGCTGATGCAATCCTATGCAAATTCGTCCGTCGGTCAGAACCGCATAAGGGTGATTCCACGCTTCGCCGACTTCCGCCGCAGAAAATCCGAGCTTGCCGTAAAAATCCAGCGAAGCTCGGATATCGGGCGTGGCGATCGACAGCTCGAGGAATCGACCGAGCACGCTAGGAGCCTGTCTGAGTATTCCGCGTGAGCCGCGTTGGCTTGGTGAGGGAGCGGATGCAAGGCGCGCGGCGCAGGACGTAGTGGGTGCTACGGCCAAGCCGCGCAACGCCGCAGACGCCCCTCACCAAGCCAACCCTTCGGGACCGGCCAGATTTCGCTTCATCCATCGTTGTCGCCTCC
>Ga0181536_10006424_pt1 | contig 11782 bp, 19 predicted proteins | sample PEATcosm2014_Bin_41_FD_121105 | JGI IMG/M metagenome (GOLD analysis project Ga0181536, IMG submission 121105) | Peatland microbial communities from MTU Mesocosm Facility, Houghton, MI, USA - PEATcosm2014_Bin17_60_metaG | ecosystem: Environmental > Terrestrial > Soil > Wetlands > Peat | place...
AAGATCGGGAAGAATGTGCGGCTGGAAGAGAGCCCGGCGTACAAGGAAACGATATTCACATTCGCGCCCAAGTCCCCTGGGGCGCTGGAGTACAAAAAGCTGGCAGCGGAGGTTGTACAACGTGTCGAAGAGACTAGGCTTGCCCGTCACGCTGAGGATGCGGCATGACGCGCACTATGTTGAATCGCTGACGAGTTATAGCGGCGCAACGATCGGCCGGATGCTGCCGGTGGAGCAGATCCGGCCGAATCCGGAACAGCCGCGGAAAGCGCTGGGTGACCTGCGCGAACTTTCGGATTCCATCCGTCAGAAGGGCGTGCTGGAGCCGCTGCTGGTGCGGTTCGTGCCGCGGGAAGACTGTTACTACATCATTTCAGGCGAGCGGCGTTACCACGCGGCGCGCGCGGCGGGGTTGCGCGAAGTGCCGTGCATCGAGAAGAGCGCGGACGACGCGGAGACGCTGGAGATCTCGCTGATCGAGAATATTCAGCGCAAGGATCTGACGCCGTTTGAAGAGGCGGAGGGCTTGAATCGGCTGGCGGAGCAGTTCGATTATTCGCACGAGGAGCTGGCGAAGAAGCTGGGGAAGGCGCGGTCCTCGGTATCGGAGACGCTTTCTCTGCGCAATATTCCGGAATCGCTGCGGAAGAAGTGCGTCGAGAACGGCGTGACCACCAAGTCGTTGTTGCTGCAGATTGCGCGGCAGCCCACCGAGAGGAAGATGCTGGAGCTGTTTGCGCGGATTTTGCAGTCGGGCTTGACGCGGGATGAGGCGCGCAAGGCGCGCTCGGACGAGAAGGACGGCCCGCAGAAGCCACAGCCGTTCATCTTCCAGTACGAGCCGGAGAATGAGGCGTTCCGTTTCCGCCTGCAGTTTAAGAAGAGCCATGTGTCGCGGGATGAGTTGATCCGCACGCTGCGGGAGATTTTGGCGCAATTGGAGGGGACGTCGGAGGCGGATTCTACTGCGGCGTGAGGAGAGGGAAGTAAGGGAAGCAGAGGAAATTGAGGAAGTCAAGGAGGCGGCGCGGCTTCGGCTGCGCCGTTGTTGTTTGTGGGCGACCAGCTATCAGCGATTAGAAGCTGCAACTTCAATTCGGAGCTGCTCAATTGCAGATGGCAGTGTCTCGTTTCCTCTTAATCCATCGTTGCGGACGGGACCACCATGCCCAGTATTGAATTTGTCCGCATCGCGTACCCCAAAATTGTCATTCCGACCGAAGCGGCCCGATTTTCTCTTCCGCGCCGAATTGTGGCGCGTCGGGCCGCGGAGTGGAGGAATCCCTGCGCAACTTCGGATCTCGGAGTGAGCCGTAGTGATCGCGCGATGATCCCGCCACTCGGTGCCGCAAAAACCGCGGCATTCCGGTCGGGATGACAGCATTGGGTAGTGCGCGATGTATAATTCGGGCGAATGATCGAGCTGACACAATTGCAGATGCAGACGCTGGGGCGTTTGTTTGAGGCGGGCTTCCGGCCGATTGCGATACCGCCGTATGAAAGTGCGCTGTGCGTGCACCGGGGCGAGTGCGCGGCGGTGCTGGCTCCGGTAGAGAATGGCGGATTGCGATTGCTCGCTCCGGCGACATTGATGGTGGACGGGAACTTGAGCGTGCGGCTGAAGCGGGCGGCGGGGGATGTGTTTGTGTGGAAGCAGAAGGAAGTGGCGGCGAGAGCGGAGCGCTTGAAGGAGTTGGACGCTTTTCGGGCGGAGTTAGTGGGGATATTGGAGATGGGTGGGAAGCAGTAAGGAGATGGATCGGGTTGTCAGTTATAAGTTTTCAGTTTTAAGTTTCGGAGAAGAGAAACCCAAGACCCAGGTACAAAACCGGTACCTGGGGCACCCGGCTTACTCGATTGGTTTGGACAGACGATCGCTGGCAGCAACCATTGCATCGTATAATCATCCATGTAAGCAGTGAGAGTAGACCGATGACTTCCTGTGTCAGCGCCCGTGCCGAGAGACCCTTTATCCTGCTGTGGCATGTTGAAAATTGGCTCGACCATTGGTTGCGAGAGGCTCTTGATGCGAGCCGAGACGCGGAAGTGATGGAATTGTCGAGCGCACAGGATGAAGTCCGTCGAACCATGTGTGGGCTGCTTCAGTCCGAGCGGTACGGCGGCCCACTTGCTCCTGAGACGCGACGATTTATGCGAGGTATTATGCAATTGCAGCGTGTAGATGAATACCTCACGCGCTGGCTGGCAGAGGCTCGCGCCAAGGGTAGTAGCGAATCAGTAGTACTTTGGACCGCCCGCAGGACTGTCCGCAGCTTATCGTCCGAGGTAATTGAGTCGTGGAGACAGAGCAGGCGTGAAAGGAATAGGTAGAACGTGGCTAAGACCTGGGATGAAGATTTCTCGAAGATCGTTAATGCGCTTAACAACCTAGAATCCGCCTGGTCAAGTGCAAAGAATGAGGGTGCGGATACATCTCCGATCGAACAAAATATCTTGAGACTTTATTCAGAAATGACTGATGAGCAATTGGAGGTTTACGGAGAGTACGTGAAAGAGCGCTCCAGTCAAGCTGAGCGTGACGTGGCACGCATCAAGGAGTTGCTGGCGGAGACAGAGGCCGAACTAGCTCGCAGGAAAAACAAATAATGCCAGAAGCTAATCTGAGGTCGCGAATCCCAGCCACGTGCGGTTAAGCGCGCTTAGAGGTTCTCTAACGTCAAAATCAAAGGATTATGACTAATTACGACATTGTGTGTGTTGGGGCGGGACCGACGGGGCTGGCTTGCGCGATGGAAGCGAAACGCGCCGGGCTCCGGGCGCTGGTGATTGATAAGGGCTGCTTGTGCAATTCCATTTACCACTATCCGGTGAACATGGTGTTTTTCACCACGCCGGAATTGCTGGAGATTGGCGATTTGCCGATGGTGTGCAGCGGAGAGAAGCCGACACGCACGGAGGCGCTAAAGTATTACCGGAAGGCGACGGAGCATTACGAACTGGAATTGCGGCTGTTTGAGCGCGTGATGCATGTGGACGGGCATGACGGCGCGTTCACCGTGGTGACGCAGACGGAATCGGGAAGGGAAGAGCGCTACGCGGCGAGGAAAATCGTGGTGGCAACGGGCTACTACGATTTGCCGAATGAGATGGGCGTGCCGGGAGAGCACCTGCCGCATGTGTCGCATTACTACACGGAACCTCATGCGTATTGGCATGCGGATGTGGCGGTGATTGGCGGAAAGAATTCGGCGGTGGAATCGGCGCTGGATTTGTGGAGGAATGGCGCGCGGGTCACGCTGCTGGTGAGGGGCGCGGAGCTGGGCACGTCCATTAAATACTGGGTGAAGCCGGACATCGAGAACCGCATCAAGGCGGAGCAAATTCGGGCGATTTTCAAGGCGCGCGTGAAAGAAATTGTTCGCGATGCGGTGCTGATCGAAGAGGGAAGGACGACGCGCCCTGTGCTGGCGAAGCAGGTGTTCGCGCTGACGGGGTATCATCCGGATTATGAATTTATCGAGGCGCTGGGAGTGAAATTGGACCCGGAAAGCCGGCGGCCCGCGCTCGATCCCAACACGCTGGAAAGCAATGTGAAGGGAATTTATCTGGCGGGCGTGGTGGTGGCGGGGCGGCATACGAATGAGATTTTCATAGAGAATGGGCGATTTCATGGGAAGCAGATTGTGGAGGCGATAAAATAGGTTGCGTTTGCGGGGGTTGCGAGGGGTTTGTTAGACTGAGAGACCTATGGCATCGCTCCTTTGGGAAGTCGGGGAATCGGCTGTGGCGCTGGTGAAGGGCTTCGCCGTGACGTTCAGGAACATGCTGCGGAAAACGGTGACGGAGAATTATCCGCACCAGCCTGTGAATTTCCAGCCGAGATACCGCGGGATTCATGTGCTGCAGCGGGATGAAGACGGGCTGGAAAAGTGCGTGGGTTGTTTTTTGTGCGCGGCGGCGTGTCCTGCGAACTGCATTTATATTGAGGCGGCGGAGAATACCGGCGCGGAACGGATTTCGGCCGGGGAACGCTACGCGAAGGTGTACAACATCGATTACTCGCGGTGCATTTTCTGCGGGTATTGCGTCGAGGCGTGCCCGACGGACGCGATTACCCATGGACACGGGTTTGAGCTGGCCACGTATGACATCAATTCACTGGTGTACCGCAAGGAACAGTTGCTGGAGAAAGTTGGCGGGGAGATGCCGGTAGGGGCAAGATCGTAGAGATTACGAGCTATAACTAAGAATAGGAAAAACGCTCCGAGAAATCGGGGCGTTTTTGTTTTTGGGGCGGTCAGCGACCAGCGCTTGGCGATTTCGTTGAGTCCGCAGAATGTGGGCTCGAGCGCGAGCAGTTTTGTGAATGCGGTGGCGCCGCTGATGTTTACGGGGAATGATAGCACGGGCGGGGACACGCTGGATTTCACGCAGGTGGCGGACAAGCTGCCGTCGGATACGATCGTGCAAGCGTTCGGGGAAAGCCAGAACGGCACCAGCGGCTACTCCATTCCGACCCAGGGAACCGCGGTGAATAACTGGAAGTTGAAGGCGTTCTTGGGCGGCGGGACGGGAGTCACGGCGGGAGCGTATCCGGTCAGCGTAAAGATGGACATCGTGCAGCTCAGCGTCACGGCGCGCAAGCTGATGTGCGGAAGAGAAGCGCATTCGGCCTGAATCGAGGGATCGAGTGCCTACTAGCCAGAAGAAGCCGATGTCGGTTGGGAAGCCGAATAGAGCGGCAGTAGCTTAAAAGGACAAAGCGCCGGCCTGCTAAGTCGGAGAAAGGGGTCCGAGTCCCCTCTGCCGCTCCAATTTTGTCAGGCATGTCGGGTGTAATGGCCAGCCGTGAACGCCATATATACCACATCGGTACGTCTTATAATATATATACAGGTGCCAGGACGTAATGCAGCGAGGTGAGTTGTGCAGGGCGCTGATACGGGCTTGGCGAAGAGGGAAGCGCAGACATGCTGCAGCGAAGCCGCGCCAGATGAGAAGCGGGCGAGCCTTCCCGCGTGGTGGAACCGCGATGATGTAGATACACCTCCCCTGATGCCGCCGATGATTCCAGCGGCAGCCAAAAACAAATCTAAGAGACACGAAACCGTGCGGCACGCGGACGAAACGCCTGGTTCACCCACGGGAAGCGCGCGGCGGAACGATACGATCCCCCAAAAAGTTATCGGACGCACGACGCCCCTTGTTTTCGGGCGGTGCGGGCGCGGAAGCAGTCACTTCGCCGAGGACGGTGCGTTCGCGCTGATCCATCAGCCAGCGAGCCAGCATGGCCGCGGTATTTTCCTCGAGGTACTGATCCAGGAGCGCTCCCAATTCCTTGCGCAGATTCGCCGCATGAGCGAGGCGGGAAAGTTCATAGCTCTGCAGCGTATTGCGGGAAGCGGTGAGAAGGAATTCCCAGGGCGGCTGGGTGTAGTAGGGGTTCACGAAAACCTCCCGGACCAGGTGCTGTGGAAAAGACGGGGAGACAGTACCACCAGTACATATATAGTTACTAGTAATCCTACAGTTACTAACCTGTGGAAATCTGTGCAAACCGTGGAAAACGTTTTGCGCGCTTGCAGCGGCTGCGCGGGCGATTACGAGGATCCCGACCGCAGCGCTTGGGAACCCGATCCCGAAGAGAACGAAGAAGATACGGCGGTCGAGGAAATCCTCGAAAAGGAAGAGCCGTCTGCGCCTGGGGACGAGGAGCGGCCCGAGGTGAAGTGAGTTGTCGGCTCGGTTGACGGATTGGTGTCCGGGAATTGGGGGAAGTGGACGCGGAGGAGGCAGAGGCATGCGGAGACTGCCGGATTGGCAGGTGCTACAGCCCGTGTTGAAAACGCAGCGCGAGATTTTGCAGGAGGTGCTGCTGTGCGCGGCGCGCTACGACGTGTGGATGACCCTGGAGGAACTGGCGCACAAGACGCGCTATCCGGAGGCCAGCATCTCCGCGCAATTGCGGCACCTGCGCAAGGCGCAGTTCGGCGGATTCGAGGTGGAAACGCGGCGGCGCCTGTGGGCGGAAACGATGCGGCCAAGCGCGCACGAAAAGGTGTGGGAATACCAGATGCGGTATGGACGGTGGGACGGAGCGCAGCAGAGGGAAGCGGTTCACTGAAGTGGCAGAGGGCCACGCGCGAGATTGGCGGAGGTGGAGGAGGAAGAACGGAGACAACCGGAGGAAAAGATGAGCGTGAAGCCGGAGATGGCGTTTGATGTCTGCTGGGAAGTGTATCGCGGCGCCAGGGAAGTGCTGGAAGCCAAGCGGGGGATCACCGCGCTGACCTGGGAGGTGGACGCGAAATATTCGTGGCGGCCGGATCTCCGGCCGAAGCTGAAAGATTGGGTGGCGGATTTTGCGCTGGCGGGGCAGGCGGCGCTGGAGGGCCCGGAGCGGGCGTCGCGGATGGTACTGTTCCGGCTGTATTACCTGGGGCTGACGCCGTATGAACGCGCGCGGCATTTTTTGGGATTGAGCGAGCGGAGCTGGGTGAACTGGTCGGAGGAGATCCGGCGCCGCTGCGGCGAGGAACTGCTGCGCAGGGATTTGTTTCCGCCGAGGAAGTATTTTGGGGGAGGGGATTAACAGAAGTCTGGGCGGAGGACGTCGGTAGGGACGATGACAAACTAGGAACTTAGAACGACGGTATCATTGACGCGGACGGCTGATGGAGGCGTAATAAGAATGTGCTTTACCGAAGGGCTATATATGGAGTAAAAGCTGTATAACCTTTATGCGCCGTCAATCGCTCTGCCGCGGATAGTGGAGCAAGAGAGGATGCCATGAAGAAACGCTCTAGCGGGCAAAGATCCAGTCAGTCGAGAGTGAACTCCAAAGACAAAAGTCGGTCTCCTAAGAACGCTGCACGACTCCAAATTGAGTATCAGCAGAGGTTTCACCCTTACACGCTCCCGTACCAAGGGCTTTATTCAGACCATGATAGTCTGGAGCAGCCTTCTGCCTTAAAGTACGTACCTACGACTGCGACTCCAAATACTGAAGCATGATTCGCTCCCCAAGCGAGGCATGATGCCGAACTGGAATGAAGTCTTTATTGAGATTCAAACCGTTCAATCCCAGGCTCAGGGCCAAGCACTAAACGCCCAAAATGTAATCCGACACAAGTATTTAATGGCGTTGCATACGCACACGGGCAGAAATGTCATTGCCTATTACTCGGGATGGCTCTCCAAAGGCAACATCAACCTTTCAGAAATAAACGATGAGGACAAGAACGGGTTCATGACCACGATCCACAAGCTGGATCGGAGCAAAGGCCTGGACCTAATCTTGCATACGCCAGGGGGCGGCATAGCTGCTACGCAATCTCTGGTGAACTATCTACAAAAAATGTTCGGCAGAGACATCCGTGCTATCGTGCCACAATTGGCGATGTCTGCTGGAAGCATACTTGCTTGCTGCTGCAAGGAAATCTGGATGGGAAAGCAGTCTAACCTTGGTCCCATCGACCCCCACTTGCGGGGAATACCGGCCTACGGGGTGGTTGAGGAATTTGAGAGAGCTGTCAAGGAGGTGAAGAGGGGTCCAGCTTTGATCTCCATTTGGCAACAAATCATTGGTCAATATCGACCAACTTTCTTGGGCCAGTGCCAAAATGCAATCCAGTGGACAAATGCGTTTGTTGAACAGCAACTAGCCGAGGGGATGTTTGCCGGTTTGCCAGACGCAAGAAAGAGAGCGAAGAAGGCGACCAAGGCGTTATCAGATTACAAAAGAAATAAATCACATGAGCGACATTTCGATGCCGAGGAATGTGAGAAAATCGGGCTGGCCATTAGGCGCTTAGAAAGTGATCCGACGATGCAGGATTTGGTCTTAACCGTGCATCACTGCTACATGAACCTGCTAATGAATACCACTGCTTTCAAAATCATCGAAAATCAGAACGGCATAGCTCTGTGCAAGCACACTCAGATCCCGAGCGGTCCCATTCCTGGTCAAAGAGCTGAGCAGGCTGCTCAACCTCTCTCGCCCTTCTAGGGATTTCCAGGGGTAGTGCCAGCGAAAAATGAGTTAGCGCGCTCACAAGGCCGAGCGCAGGGAATGGTTTTCGCGGAGGAGCTTGCCGGATTCGGAGGAGGGGACGCGGGTGTTGGTGGCGAAGCGGTAGAAATGGTCGAAGCGGCAGCGGGGAGACCACGGGGGGAGCGTGGCTTCGCGGAGTTGGGTGAAGCGCTTCTGGAAGCCGTCGAGAGTAACACCCGTGAAGGGATCGCGCGGAGGAACGGGGCAGCGGGCACAGGGATTGCTGCCCTCGAACTGGACTTCGCCGATTTGGAAGCGGACGACACTGCGCTCGTCTTCGCCGAAGAGCTGGTCTTCCCAGAAGGCGGGCACGCCATCGATTTCGAGCGCGGTGCGGAAGCGGAGGCGGACTTCATCCAGGGTGAGCCCAGGGAACCATTCGCAGACGGCTTGGAGCGAAGCGGTGGAGACGATGGTGGGGCCGTTGGCGATGGTGTCGTCGGGAAAACCGCCGGGAGAATAGCGGACCAGTATCTGCTGTTCGAAGAACACGCTGAACCATTCGGCCGCGTCATCGTGGCCTTCGGGGAATGGGAATGTGTGCGCGGGAATGCTGCGGCGGTCGCCGGGAACGGAAAGTGTGACGCTGCGCAGATCGGGAGAGAAGCCGGCGCGGATCAGGTGAACCGCGGGAGTGCGCTTGCCATTGACCCAGCGTCCATCCAGGGAATAGAGCGCCCAGGCGCGGTCGAGCGCAAGGCCGCCGGAGGGACTGATGCGCGCCTCGCTGACGGTGATGGGGTCGAGTGATTTGATGGGATGGAGGCGCACATTCGCGAGGCGCGGGGTTACATTCGTGAGGGGCACGAAAGGAGTTTAGCAGAGGTTGACGGCGAGCCGCCGCAGTCCAAATCTACATGGAGTGAGAGGGAGGGCTGAAATCGAAGAGGGATCCCTCGACTACGTGACCCGACGCGCCCAAAAACGGCGCGAAGAAAAAACGTCGGGCCACTCCGCTCGGGATGACAGATCTACGGTAGAAGAGTAATACGAGAAAAAACTCAGGTCTGAAGTCTGAGCCGGAGCATCCGTGGGCGGCGGGTGGGAGAGGAATAGGAGATTGGTGGCGCGCGGGCAACCGTAAAAGCGGCGGCCCTTCGCGAAAAAGCTCCCCTCGAAGATCGGGGCAAGCAGGGTAAACAAGGCGCCCTTCGTGGCTCAGGGCAAGCCGCACTCCAAATTAGCTGCTGGCAAAGGCCGCCAGATGGCGTTGGTTGCGAACGTTGCACGACGTGGTAGCGAGCTCGCGGTTGCGCGCGTCCACAGCTTGCGCGAAATTGAGGAGTGCCGAGGTGTTGATGGAGGCCACGGCACCGCCATGGGCGAAAGCCACGGAGATCTCCGCGGGCGTGATGTGCTCCGGGAATTCGGCGATGGCCAGGAGATCGAAGCGGCCCCTGGTGAAAAATGTTGCGTGAATGGAGCCGCCGAGCTTCTCGATGGGAGCGCGAACCACGGCGAATCGGTCCTGGGGGGTGTGAGCCAGATGGCTCCAGGCCTGATTGGTGAAACTAATCTGGAGGCAATAGCGGGACATTGGGGGCTCGATTCTGGAGGGGCGAGAGGTCTGGGGATGTAACCCTGCGCCGCTGTGACGCGCGTGTCAAGACGAAAGAACAAATGTGAGCGAGAATTAATTCGGCGCACTGAAGGTGGGAAGGAAATTCCCGGGGAAAGCGAACCGGTTGTGATGCGGGAAACAAGAATAACGATATTGCTAGATGCCATAGGGAATATATCGGGTGAGAGGCGCCAGCATGTTGGTTAACCGATTAACAAGCGAAAAAGGGCGGATACACGCTTCGCCCGGGCCGCGCGGTGTTCGGGTTGGCGTGGAGCAGCGGCCGGCGGAGGTGCCAGCGGCGCATTCCGAGGTGATGGATTTGTAGCCGCTGCTGCCGGCTTTGCGCGAGGCTTCGAGGGCCTGCGCGGCGGTGAGTAGCGCCGTGGTGTTGATTTTAGAAATGGCGCCACCACCCGCGAAGGCCATGGAGATGGCTGCGGCGGAGATGGTGTCTAGCATTTCGGTAATGGCCAGGACATCAAAGTCTCCGGAAGCGAAGAACGACGCGTGGAGCTTGCCGCGGAGCTTTTCAATGGGAGCACGGACGGCTTCCAGGCGATCTTGCGGGTTTTGCATCAGACGGGCCTAGGCCTCCTTGATGTAGCTGACTTGATGACAGAAATAGGGCATGGCGCCCTCCTTTGTTGGGCGAGGGTCTCAAAGGGCCGCGGGACTATGCTCCTGGGGAGTTGGGGAGCCAAGGGAATTGTGGATGAAAAGGTGCGCTGGGGCGAAGGAGAAGCCTACGCAGACTGTACAGGGGGGCGCGGAATGCGCAGAGATGAAAAAGAGCGCGCCGGAGAGTGTGCCGCGACTAAGGTGCTGAAGGATTTCGGTTTGTCGGCGGGGCATGGAACTGTAAAAGCGGCGGCCCTTCGCGAAAAAGCTCCCTTCGAGGCTCAGGGCAAGCAGGGTAAACAAGCCGCCGCACTCCAAAATAGCCTGCAGGTAGAAAATATTTTGTTGGGTAATGAAGATTTCTCTTGACAAGTTAGTGAAATGTGGTAAACTATGGAACGTAGAGAAGTGTAACTGGCCCCGGATGCGTTCCGGGGCTTTTGGTTTTTTGGGGTGCCGAGCAGGAGTGGAGTAAGCCTAAGAGCCGACCCCAGCCTCCCCATAGCGAAACGAATCGACAGGAAATTGAGAACATTTTGTGGCACGCGGAGAGGTGTGCCTGAGGAGAGAATATGCCGACCTATCAGAATGCGACGCCGTCGAGTGCGCTGTATCCAGGCGACGTGGGATATAGCTGGAACAACGAAGCGTTTCCCGGGGCGACTACCTCTGGGTCACAGTTTGCGTTGAGCACGCCGGGAGGGTATGCGCCGGAGACAGGATTCGCGGTGCGGTGGCAGACGATTTATGGAAGCGCGCCCTCGGCCGTCAATATACGGCTGCAAGGAGCCATGGCGGATGTGGATGCGGAGTACATGGACATTGACACTTCGACACAAGTCGCGGGCGAAGGGCGGCAGGTGACGGGAGTGCAGGCGAAATTCCTGAGGATCAAGCTGTACTCCTCGACAGGCGGGAGCGGACTGACGGCGAAGATCCTGGTGTAGGTGATGCGGAGCGATTCACAGGGCCGGGCGATTCAGATCGGGCGGTATTTGAACACGCCCCTGGTGCTGAACGTGGGCGTGACGAGCGCTTCGATACTGTTGAATCAGAACCAGCACTACCGGTTGTGGGGGAGCGTGGATCTGTTTTTCCAGTTCGGGCCGACGGGTGTGGCGGCGACGTTGAACAGTCACCCGGCGGCAGCGAAGCTGGATTACCTGCATTACACGGATGACACCAACACGACGCTGGCCGCCATTGTCAGCAGTGGGACGGGCGTGCTGTTCATCAGCCAGATTGACGCTCAGGGAGTGTGACGTGCGGGAATGGATGCGATACTGTTGGCGCTTCTGGCGCATGCGGCAGACGCACGTGTGGGAGAAAGCGGCGCGTGCGGTCGAGGAAGTCCTGCGGCATGACGGATTGCAGCAGGCGGCGACGGAGCAGGACTGCGTGACGTTTTGTCCCCGGTGCGGGCAGATTCCGGATGGAGACCGGAGGATGGAAGAAGCGCGGGAGCGGTTTTTTGCGAGTTGGAAGGGCGAGGCGCCGAAGAGGAGTGAACTGGATTTTGCGCTGGCGTGGGAGTATTTCCGGCGGAAGTAGCCAGATAAGCCAAAGGCAAGAGGGACTGTAACACA
>Ga0181536_10006426_pt1 | contig 11780 bp, 11 predicted proteins | sample PEATcosm2014_Bin_41_FD_121105 | JGI IMG/M metagenome (GOLD analysis project Ga0181536, IMG submission 121105) | Peatland microbial communities from MTU Mesocosm Facility, Houghton, MI, USA - PEATcosm2014_Bin17_60_metaG | ecosystem: Environmental > Terrestrial > Soil > Wetlands > Peat | place...
ATTGCGTCAAGGCATGCGTCGAGCAGCGCGCGCTGCTGAAACAGATCGTCGCACGAATAGGCGCTCAGCCCCAATTCGGGAAACAGTGCGAGCACCGCCTTGCGCTCGGCGGCTTCGCGGATCAGCGCGATGGTGTGTTCGGCGTTGTAAGCGGGAGCTGCGACGCGAACCGACGGCACTCCAACCGCGATTCTGACGAAATCGTGATTGTAGAGATTGAAAAAGTTTCCGTTCCTGGTCACGTCGTTTCCCTTGGGCGCCGCACGGCAATCGACCCGGCATCCGCCGCCCATGCAAGCCGCCCTCTTAAGAAGACTGTGCCGATTACGGACGGCCGGTACAAGATTGCCCGATCGGGCCGGGGACATCATTCTTCGCTGCGCTCAGGGCAACTCAAACAAGCGGGCCACCTGCTCGTGTCATTCTGAGCGCAGCGAAGAATCCCGGATCCTAGTTCCGGTCGCGGGCACCCGCCGGCTGCCGCGCCGCCGCTATGGGGAACCCTCCGTAGTTTCCTAGTTTGAGTGCGCTTTTCGCCGGCCTTTCTTGGCGGGGGGCATGAGAGGCGCGGTCAGTTTTTCGTAGAGGAAGAAGAGATATTCGACGCGTTGGCGGTCGTTCTCAAAAGGTTGCGGGCGGTAGCAGAGGTCAACGGCGCGATCCAGCGAAGCATGGGCTTTGACGAGGGCCGACGGCATCGCCAGCGGGTCGTACAGGTCAGCCAGCGTGGCGTCGGCAAAGGCTTTGCGCGCGTCCAGCACGGCTTGGGCGGCCTCTTCTACAGCCGCACGCTGTTTCGCCGTCGGCTGTTTGGGCCACGGGTAGTTGTTGTAAACGAGACTACTCGAGTAACGAAAATCCGACTTCAAGCGTCCGCAAACTTGTTTGACCCACGCCATATGCATAGCCGAGGAGAGAATGCCGAAATAGAAGAGCGTGCCGTCGGCCATAGTAAAGAGTTCCGTGCTCGCAATGACCTGTGAGTCGAGAAAAGCCATAGGAATGTAAGCTCGATGTTCGGAGGACGTCTTCGGAATCGTCAGGTATTTTCCCGATGGCTGCCGAATTTCACCAAATAGCATCGGTGCTTTCGCCAATTCCCGCGTCGTCTTGCGCGGACTTTCGAGGCGATGCCGTTTCACCGCTTCGACGCGCTTCATCACTTCGGGCAACGCGCGCATTTCGGCAGGCGGAGCGTCTTCTAACCAAAGACACCAACGTTGCGTGCCGTTAATGAATTCCTGCGAGCCGAGGAATGGGCGGATAAATTTTCTGGCGTCAGGTTCTTTCTTGAGCAGATCGTTTCTTTCCGAGCCTGTCAGCAGGAGATGTCCGCCGTCGTTAGGCATATTGCCAAAAACAATTTCCGGAACTGGAGAGACAGGCGTTGAACGCGATAACACAACCAGGTTGCTGCCTTCGATGAGATAGGGGCTGATGTTTTTGGCGGGAGTGACATGCGCCTGCCCAGTGTCGGCGTCGTAGTCGTAAATGCGTTTAGTGTCCGTGTCGAATGCGCCGAAGCCGATAATGACAACGTGAACATGGGCTTTGCCGCGCGCTTCGCTTGCCCATGCGAAAGTGCGATGGGCGAAGTGAATCGTCAAGTGGTAGTGATTGAAGAGTTGATTCCAAAGAATTCCGACTTGCTCGCCTTGGCTGATGGAGTTTGTGGAGACGAAGCCGACTTGAATCCGAGTGTTCTGGATGTATTTGGCCGCTTTGAAATACCAGGCTGTGACATAGTCAAGTACGCCACCGCCTTTGACATTGCCACAAACAATTTCCATATCGGCTTTCTGTTCGGGGTTGCCGAACTGCTTTCCGCCGAACGGCGGGTTGCCGAGCACGTAGCTGCATTGATCGGGCGGGAGGATTTCCCTCCAGTCGAGACGGAGCGCATTGCCCAAGACGATGGTTGGAGATTTCTTGAGCGGCAGGCGCACGAAGCGTTCGCCGAAAGCTTCTGAGAGGCGAATGTTCATTTGGTGATCCATCAGCCACATCGCGACTTCCGCGATGCACGCGGGCCACTCACTGATCTCGATTCCGTAGAAGGCGTCCACGTCAATGAGCGAGAGATGCTGGATGTCGAGATCCTGCTGCGTGCCGTGGAGCAGCTTGAGTATCTCGATTTCCAGCAAACGCAATTCGCGGTAGGTGATGACCAGAAAATTGCCACAGCCGCACGCCGGGTCGAGAAAGCGGAGCCGCGCGAGTTTTTGGTGGAACCGTCTTAGTTCGGCTTTGCCGCTTTTGGCTCGCTCGAATTCCGCACGCAGGTCGTCGAGGAAAAGAGAGCGGATCACTTTGAGGATGTCACGCTCATTGGTGTAGTGACCGCCAATTTGCCGCCGTTCCTTTGGCTCCATGACAGCCTGAAAGAGCGAACCGAAAATGGCGGGTGAGATGCACGACCAGTCGAAGTGCGTGCAGGCAAGCAGGGCGTTGCGCATGTCGCTGTTGAAGTCGGCGAAACCGAGATTTTCGGCAAAAAGTTTGCCATTGACATAGTCGAATGCGGCAAGAGTTTCGTCGAGGCTCTTTTGGCGCTGGTCGGGTGGCGTATTCAAAACGGCGAAGAGGCGCGCGAGGTGCAAGCCCAGGTCGGAGCCGTCTTCGGCGGTGCGGTTCAGCAGGTAGAGCTTGAACGATTCACGTTCGAAGATGCCCGTGTCCTCACCAAAGAGGCAAAAGAGGATGCGAACCAGGAAGTGTTCGAGTTGATGTCCTGAGTAGCCGCCGGCTTCAAGCGCGTCGTGGAGGCGGCCCATGATTTCGACCGCTTTAATGTTGATCGGGTCTTGGTCCTCGAACTTGTGCTGCTTGTAGCCAGCGACGAATGCGAACTGGTGGATCTGTTGATGGAAGTCGGCGAGGGGAAATTCGAGCGAAGCGACCGGGCGCCCCGCAAAGAGCGGCAGGTCTTTCTGCTCTTCTGGTTCAAGATCGTGCAGCGCGATGCGTGCAAAATCCGAAACGATGACGTAGCGGGGAATCTCAATTGTGCGTCCTTCGCGCGCGAGGTCTTGGATGTAACGGAAGGCCTGCGACTCCGCCTTGCCGAGGTCTTTGCCGAAACTCTTGTGCTCGACGAGCAGGATACCGGGCCAGAACAAATCAATGTAGCCGTACTGGCCAGAGATGTTCTTCACCGGTTCTTCAAAACTCGCTACGACGCGACGGCGGATGCCGAAGACATTGAAGAACTCGTTCCAGAAGGTTTGTTTTTCCGCTATTTCGCTTTTCGCGCCCGTCCATTCCTTTGAAAAGGCGATCGCGCGATGGCGGATTTCATTCCAAGAAAGAGGCATGGGCGGATGATAGCAGAAGGGCGCCGCAAATTGAGTGTGGAATTCTGCCTCCGAGAATCCGCCAAATTAGAACACTACCCGCCCTCGCATCCCATTGTCCGGCGGGTCAATCATTGCAATAACGGCTGTAGTCCAATGAAACTTGCGACATTCACCCATGGCGGCGCGACGCGGATTGGCGTCGTCGTCGATGACTCTATCGTTGACCTTGCGGCGGCGGCGCCCGAGTTGCCGCGCGACATGATCGCCTTGCTCGTGGCGGGGCCGCGCGCGCTCGAGCGCGCGACGGGCGCGGCGAAGAATTCAGCCCACCGGATTGCGCTTAAGAGCATCAGGCTCGAGGCGCCGATCGCGCGCCCGCCGGAGTTTCTCGCCATCGGGCTCAACTACGCGGACCACGTCGAAGAAACGAAGATGAAGCCGCCCGAGTTTCCGATCTTCTTCAACAAACAATCGAGCTGCGTGACCGGACCGTACGATCCGATTCATATCCCGCGCGCGTCATCGGCGCTGGATTACGAAGGCGAACTCGGGTTCGTGATCGGCAGGCGATGCCGTCACGTGCCGCGCGATCGCGCGCACGAGGTAATCGCCGGTTACGTGATCGTAAACGACGTGAGCGTGCGCGATTGGCAGCGCCGGTCACCGACGATGACGCTGGGCAAGTCGTTCGATACGCACGGCCCGGTTGGCCCATGGATCGTAACGCCGGACGAGATTGGCGATCCGCACAAGCTGGACCTGCGCACGTTCGTCAACGGCGAACAGCGCCAGCATTCGAACACCAGGAATCTGATCTTCGATTGCTTCGCACAGATCGAGACGCTGTCGACGGTTTTCACCTTGATGCCGGGGATGATCGTCTCGACCGGCACGCCCGGCGGAGTGGCTGCCGCGATGAATCCGCCCAAATGGCTCAGGGCGGGCGACGTGGTCCGAATCGAGATCGAGAAAATCGGCACTCTGGAAAACAAGGTGATCGAGGAACCAGCCAGCACCACGATGATTTGAGCGGGGCATCAGGCGGTGTCGTCGCGCCCGAGCACAGCCGCATAGCAATGCCGAGAGGCTCAGGCCGCGCGCGGCGTCTGCTAATCCTTCGGAATCACAGCCTCAGTCGCTCCTTGCGCGTATTCCGCAACTCGGCGCGATACCCATCCGCTCGTAATAGCGCTGGTGATTCTCCTCGGCGCGGTAGAACTCCGTGGCGGGCACAATCTGCGTGACGATCGGGCGCCCCAGATTGCCGGATTCGTCGAGTCGCCGTTTCGATTCCTCGGCGGCCATCCGCTCGTGGTCATCGGAATAAAAAATTATCGAGCGGTATTGAGTGCCGACGTCGGGGCCCTGCCGGTTGAGCGTCGTCGGGTCGTGAATCTGCCAAAAGACTTCCACCAGTTGCTCGAACGATACCCGCGCGGGGTCGTACTCGACCTGCACGACTTCGGCGTGCCCGGTCTTACCGCTGCAAACCGCTCGATAGTTGGGCTTTGGAACCGTGCCGCCCGCGTATCCTACAACCGCATCGACGACGCCCTCGACCGCGCGAAGAGCTGATTCGACACCCCAGAAGCATCCGGCGGCAAATGTTGCGATTTTGTACTTCTTTGCCATTTCTTCCACTTAACGATGAGGACCAGCGCGAATCAATGCTCGCGCGGCCCCGGCGAACCCGCCGCAGGCACTGTGCGAGGGTCCAGAGGTGTGCCATTATTCAAGCACTATGACAAGTATTATGGCGGACAGCCAAGCTTCGAAAATCAGCGGCAAGATTGTTTTGCGGGCGGTTTTCGCTCTCGCAACTATTCTTTGTATGTGGCTCCCCGGCGAGGCAGGCGGCGCGGAAATCAAAGTCGCTGCGGCGTCGGATTTGACGTTCGCATTCAGGGACGTTGCCGCCCAATTTGAGAAGCAAACCGGGAGCAAGATTAAGCTCACGTATGGTTCATCGGGGAATTTTTTCGCGCAGATTCAAAATGGCGCGCCGTTCGACTTGTTCTTTTCGGCCGACGTTGACTATCCGAAAAGGCTCGAGGCCGCGGGCTTGATTGAACCCGGCACTATTTACGAATATGCGAACGGAAAACTCGTGATGTGGGTACCCAACGCGTCGAAGCTCGACTTGAGCCGCGGTCTTGCGACGCTGCTCGATCCCGGCATCAGAAAGATTGCGATCGCCAATCCGGATCATGCGCCGTACGGGGTCGCGGCGGTTGCGGCGATGCGCCACGCGGCGGTCTATGACAAGATCGAAAGCAAGCTCGTGCTCGGCGAAAATATTTCGCAGACCGCGCAGTTCGTCCAATCCGGGAACGCCGACGCCGGCATCCTCGCGCTGTCGCTGGCAATCGCGCCGGCGATGAAGGACAAGGGACGATACGTCGAAATCCCGGCCGCGGATTATCCGCCGATCGTCCAGGCCGCGGTGATTTTGAAATCGTCGAGTAACAAGGAGCTGGCGAATCAGTTCATGAAATTCATCCAGCAGCCCGAAACTGTAGCGCTGATGGCGCGATACGGTTTCTCGATTCCCAAGGACGCCGCCGCGGAGCGCAACGGAAGCGCAATGCCCGCGCCGCGCTGAGCTGCGATGGATTGGAGCGCAATTTTCCTGACTATCCGGCTCGCGTTGCTCGTGTGCGCGATTTTGCTCGTGGTCGGGACGCCGATCGCATGGTGGCTCAGCTTCACCCGCTGGCGATGGAAATTTTTTGTCGAATCCATCGTCGCGCTGCCGCTAGTGCTTCCGCCGACTGTGCTCGGTTTTTATGTGCTGGTCGCGATGGGTTCGAACAGCCCTATCGGCCGCTGGTATCAATCTTTAACTGGCCACGGATTGCCGTTCACATTCGAAGGCCTGGCGATCGCGTCGGTCATCTACAGCCTGCCCTTTGCAGTCCAGCCGATGGCGGCGGCGTTCTCGAATGTGGATCGCAACCTGATCAACGCGTCGTCGATACTCGGCGCGTCGCGGATTCGCACTTTCATTCGCGTCGTGCTCCCACTTTCAGTCGGCGGCGTGGTCACCGGGTTCGTGCTGAGCTTCGCGCACACGCTCGGCGAGTTCGGCGTGGTGCTGATGGTGGGCGGCAACATCCCGGGCGTGACGCGCACGGTCTCGATCGCGATTTACGATCGTGTGCAGGCGCTCGACTATGCCGGCGCCAATCGGATGGCGATTCTGCTGATGGCGTTTTCATTCGTCACGCTGTCGATCACGTATGCGCTCAACCGCCGAGTCTGGGCGGTCTGGCCGATGCATCGCTAGCAGGCTGTTGAAAAAGTAATTTTCAACGCCTGCTCCCTCTCTCTTGTCTCCCCCAAAGGGGGAGATGTTGTAGGTAGGAGGACAGTTTTCACGCAGGGTGTTGAAGAGCTTGAAATCGAAAACCACAATTGATCCCAATTTTTCAACACCCTGCTAGGGGCGGTCGCGAAACGATGGCATCCGGCAACAGTGGCGAGAGCGACGGGCGTCTGTCGGTCCGCATCGCGTATCGGACCTCGAACAGCTTCGCGCTCGAGGCCGAGTTCGAGGCGTCGGCCGGCTTCACGATGATCCTGGGTCCGTCGGGCGGCGGAAAGACGACCATCCTGAATTGCATTGCGGGATTGGCGCGGCCGGATGCCGGGCGGATATCTCTCGGTGCGCGAGTGCTGTTCGATTCGGCTGCGCGCATCGAGATGCCGGTGGCGGAGCGTCGATTGGGATACGTGTTTCAAAATCTCGCGCTGTTTCCCCATCTGACGGTCGCGCAAAACGTCCAATACGGGATCGCGAAGGTACCGGCCGAGGAGCGGCGCGCGCGAATGATGACGATGCTCGAGTCGTTTCGCATCGCGCATCTGATCGCGCGCAAGCCCGGTGAGATTTCCGGCGGCGAGCGCCAGCGCGTGGCGCTCGCGCGATCGATTGTGACGAATCCGGCGGCGATCCTGCTCGACGAGCCGCTGGCCGCGCTCGACAACGCGACCCGGTCGAAAATTCTCGACGACTTGCGCGCCTGGAATGCGGCCCACGAAATTCCAATCCTGTACGTCACGCATTCGCCCGCGGAGGCATTCGCACTCGGAGAGCGGGTGTTAGTGCTCGACGGGGGGCGCATTCTCGCCCGGGGGACGGCGCAGGACGTGCTCGCAACACCGCGCCACGAAACGATCGCGCAGGTGGTCGGCTTCGAAAATGTTTTCGACGCGACGGTGAGATCGATCGCGGAGACTCAGGGCACGATGCTCTGTCAGTTGGACGGAAGCACGACTCGAATTGAAGTGCCGCTCGGCCACGCGGAACCGGGGGCGCGGGTGCGAATCGCGATTCGCGCGGGAGATATCATCGTTGCGGACGAGCGACCGCATGGTCTAAGTGCGCGCAACTCTTTTCCGGGACGAGTCCTATCGATGCGCCGCGAAGGCGTGACGGTGATCGTCATGATCGATGCGGGAGGCGCAACGTTCGAGGTGCATCTGACGCCGGGCGCGATAGATGCGTTGGGAATTGAAGTTGGAAAGGAGGTGTGGCTGGTGATCAAGACCTACTCGTGCAATTTGGTGGAGCCGTCGGTGCGGTAGCGGCGCGCTGATGCCGGTGTGCGGCTGGCGCTCCCGCCGCTGCGCAAATCGAACTACTGATCGCGGACGAATCTCCGCGTCGCCGCATTTTTTCGAATGAACATCAACGACCAAGGATGCGTGCCCAAGAGGCGCGAGGACTCGACTAGCCGCCGCTCGAAAAGAAACTCGACCGCCGGGTTCATTCGGCGCGGTGGCCAGCTCAATTTGCCTGCCAGTTCAGAAACATCAGCAGCCCCCTCTCCGTTTACTAACTCTGCGGCGACTAAACGCGCATCTTCGGAGGGATTCCAGTCCTTGAAATATCGGTCGAACTCGGCAAACAGCGCTGCTTCAGGATACAGCATCGTGAACCCTATTGGATCGTCGGACAACGTCCTCGAACGGCCGACAAGACCTCGCGCCTCAAGTTCATCGACGGCGTCGATAATGTCGTCATCTGTAAGCGTCGTCCCTTCGCGTATTTCCTTCGGAACGAGCTGGGGATCGAATTTGTACCCATTTTGCGAGCGGTTAACGAATAACCGCACAATGGCTTCTGCTGCCGGTGACACGCCCAATTTGCCCGACGCTTGTGAAATTGTGACCGGCGGCTGACCAATTGGCGGCTTCTTTGAAATGCCGTGAATCCAGTCAATGAGCTCACGAATATCCTTGTCGTAATTCTCTAATGCTGGCGCATGCAGGGCGCGAAGAAGAGGTGAGAGACGATCTATCGCGAGGTTGAAGCGAAGCGGAATGAGCTTACACCGTCTCTCCACTTTGGCAACGAAGGCAGCATCAATCTCCGCATTGACCCAAGGCTTCCCGATGCTTTGGGGGGTCAGGAGCACAACGAAATGAGTACAGTTTTCAAGGCCAGCATCGATCTTTGCGCGGATGCTGTCACCGGGGCCAATTTCCCACTTGTCGAAGAATGTATTGATGCCTTGGCGTTGAAAATCCTCTGCGATACGGATCGCCAATTCTTTGTCTTCCGACGCATGAGACAAGAACGCAACCGGCGACCGCCTTGTGCCATTGACTTCCTCGCCCATCGCTAAGCCTCCGACGTCATCCGCGGTCACAAGACCCTTGCCCAGCCGCTGCCTGACTAATTCGATAAGCTTTGGTGAACCATTGACCACGAACGAAAGGTTCTCTAGACTGCCCCCGCGAACGGCAACCGTTGGAAATTCGCCGGTCTCCGGATCACGGATTCCAGCTAGCTTTGAATGAATGGTACGCTCTAGTTGCTCAAGAATAGCCGCTTCGAGGGCGTCGCCGACGTTCGCTGGAGTGACCTGCCTCCCATTTATTTCAAAGCTGAGCTTCAGCATGCATCTAGTCTAGCGGAGATCGCGTTTGAGTCGAGTCGTCGACGACCAATGTTGTGCACAGGGTTGTACCGCCCACTCACAACGCACCAGCCTAGCTCGTCACGTCCGGCAAGAAGCCGCCCGCACGGAGCTCTTGTTCGTAGGCGGTCTTGAGAGCGCGCGCCCAGTCACGAACCGCGTCGACGATTCTAGGCACTTCGTTATACCGAGCCGCATCTCCGAAAAGTGATTTGTAACCTCGCTTCAGGTTTCCACTCCTACCGGGCTCAGCACCAAATTTCCTAATGACGGCAGCGGTTCGTATCTCGTTTCGCTTCCGCAATTGCGTCCAGTCCGCCGGCCATTCATCGCGGTGCTTGAAATAGTTGGCGAAGGCGTTGATCCCTTCCACCGCAGTGTGCGTCGAACCACCAATCCGCGAAGTGACGACGCCAAGCATCTCGTCTTTTCTGAATCCTTCAATTCCGAGCAGAATCTTCCTCTTGCTATGATGCTCGTGCCATTCGTGAAGGCGTCTGGCGTGGGAGATCACTCGCGCTATCTGGGTCTGAGCGACTACAAAACAGATCCCTAGCGACATCTCTATTAATTCGAGCTCGTCGTCAATGGCCCAATCGTCGTCTTTCTTTTGAGCTTCATCCGCCGCTTCGACGGCCGAGCGGATCTCTGCCCCGATCGGCCGCAGCACCTCCTCAAGGTCCCGCTTGATATCAAGGTCGAGGACTCGGAGCACGATGCCATACGGTGCGTAAAACTTAATGCTCACGGTATATTCACCACCGAACCCACGAACATATTTCATCGGCGGTGACGGCTCCAGCGCTGGCCGTCACCAGAAATCGCCGAACAGGCCTACGGAAGGTGAGGCATCGAGATCGAACTACTCACAGATCGGGCTTGATTGTCCTGCATTGTGGTAAAAGTGACAGCGCCGACAATGCACACAAGCAGCGACAGCACGCCGAAACTGATGACGCCAGTGCGGTCCGGACGCCCTGAAGCCAATCCTATTTGCAGAATTTCGAAGCCCTTCATCACCAGATAGAGAGCCAGCAAATCGGTTAAAATCTGCAACATTCCGACCATCAGAATTTCCCTCCGTTCAACCGGTATTGCGTTCAAGATTTGAATTCGGCGTTGAGCCGCTCTGCGACAAACATCTTCAGCAGTGATTGATAAGGCACGTCGCGCTTGTTCGCCAAGAGCTTCAGGCGATCCAGCATCGGCTTCGGGATGCGGAGCGAGATGGTCTGGGACGAGGGCCGCAAGTTCGGCAGCGTTACGCGCCTGGCCTTGCGCCAATCGATATAGTCGGTCGAGTCGTGCGACGCCCAAAACTCGCGCTCGGCATTTTCGGTTCTGAATTTCGGTACAGCTTTTTTCATGATGATTGATAAACCTTGCGCTCCTTGAGGCTCATATCGCGAGCCGAAATCATGCGGATGAGACGGCCGCGTATCGTGAACACCACGAACAGAAGCCTGGCCGCATCGGTTTGCCCCAACGCGTAGAGCCGTCGCTCTGCCGCCGAATGTTCCTCATCCTCACCCACGACAAGAGGATGATTGAAAAAAACCTCCTCGCATTCGGTCGGTGCGACCTGATGCCGATCCCAGATCTTGCCCGCGTTCGCAGCGTCCCACTGGAAGCCTTCGCACTCGGCAAATCTCTCGGCCCATCCCATCCGCATTTATTGTATATGGCTGGCACATACATTGGCAAGCGGAGGTGGTGCTGTGCAAATCGAGCGATCTGAGTGAGGAGTGAGACGGAAAAAAGATCCGGGATTCTTCGCTTCGCTCTAGAATGACACAAAAAAAGAACGCGCGTTGTGGGCAGAGGCCGAATCCTGAATCGCGCACGAAATAGCGCGCTGTAATCGGACCCTCACCTTCATCCTCGCCCTAACAGGGCGACGAAACAAAAGACTCGACCAGGTTACGCAAAGCTCTCCTGAAAGAGAGAGGCTAGATCCGGAGTCGGGCGGGTCGAGGTGCGCGGGGCGGAAATATGGTGCCCCCTGAGGGATTCGAACCCACGGCCCCAGGATTAGGAATCCTGTGCTCTATCCATCTGAGCTAAGGGGGCACCCGGACAAGAGAGAAAGTTACGCCGATGCGCGTCGCGGACCAAGCGGACGATGCGGGGCGCTAAGGTAAAATCTGCACCCTCACCCGCGCCAGGGGCGCGGCCTCTCCCGCAACTGAACGGGCGAGGCGCGTTTTTCACTGGTCTCCCCCAAGGGGTTTTTCACTGTTCTCCCCCAAGGGGTTTTTCACTGTTCTCCCCCAAGGGGGAGAAGTCGCGCGGGACGCGGCACCCTAACTTGATGATTGCGTCAGAGCGTTCAGGAATCGTTGCTTCGCCCATCCTTCACTAAGCGGGGCGATGAAGAAAATCGCGGCATTGCGCATCTCGAAGCGCCACGCGCCTGTTTCGCGCCGGTAGCGATCGGAGTAGCGGCCCGCGCCGACTACCGCTTCGCCGGAGGTCCGATCGACGGCGGTAAGCTCGAAATAGCAGTCGCCTGACGCGCGGTCGCCGTCGATGGAGACGCGATGATTGTGGACCGTGTGCG
>Ga0181536_10006427_pt1 | contig 11779 bp, 11 predicted proteins | sample PEATcosm2014_Bin_41_FD_121105 | JGI IMG/M metagenome (GOLD analysis project Ga0181536, IMG submission 121105) | Peatland microbial communities from MTU Mesocosm Facility, Houghton, MI, USA - PEATcosm2014_Bin17_60_metaG | ecosystem: Environmental > Terrestrial > Soil > Wetlands > Peat | place...
ACGGGAACGGGAACGGGAACGGGAACGGGAACGGCAAAGAAAAAGTGGCTGTCCCGACCCTCGAGTCCAAGATCCTCGAGCCCGTGAGCAACGGGAACGGCCACGGGAACGGCAATGGCAATGGCCACGGGAACGGGAACGGCAAAGAAAAAGTGGCTGTCGTGACCCTTGAGCCCGTGAGCAACGGGAACGGCAACGGTCACGGGAACGGGAACGGGAACGGGAACGGGAACGGCAAAGAAAAAGTGGCTGTCCCGACCCTCGAGTCCAAGATCCTCGAGCCCGTGAGCAACGGGAACGGGAACGGGAACGGGAACGGCAATGGCCACGGGAACGGGAACGGCAAAGAAAAGGTGGCTGTCCCGACCCTCGAGTCCAAGGCCGGGAATGGCAACGGCACAGAAAAGGTGGCTGTCCCGACCCTCGGGTCCGAGATCCTCGAGCCCGTGAGCAACGGGAACGGCCACGGGAATGGCAATGGCCACGGGAACGGGAACGGGAACGGGAAAGAAAAGGTGGCTGTCCCGACCCTCGAGTCCAAGGCCGGGAACGGCACAGAAAAGGTGGCTGTCCCCGGCAGCGATCCCGCGACCCTTGAGCAGGTGAAGAACGGGAACGGGAAAGAAAGGCAGTCTGTACGTTCGAGACCTCGGTCTATCCGTCGCTAATCGGCAGCCGTAGATCCGGCCGATACAGTAATCTTCCATCTCACCGTCGAAGCCCCTCTGTCCCATGGTTCAGCGTCGCGTTGGAAATGCCGTTACCTTCAGATCCTGAGAGAGCGGAGACACCGGGTTCCTATTTATCGGATAGCCGGGCAGCCATATTTTTAGGTGGGTACTGAAGTGCTGCCTATCCTGGCCATTTCCATACCGTCCAACCCGATAGTTGGGCTTGCAATCGCCGGGATACTTTTCGGGATTGGTCGGCCAATCATTCTCCGGGTCTCACATGCGGAGAAGAACCCTTGGCTGATCCGGGTACTCACGATCAGTCTCCTTCTGCACTTGCTGGCCGCCCCCCTGCAGATCTGGGTCGTTGATCACTTCTACAACGGCGTTGCCGACTGGCTTCGGTACGACAACCAGGGGTCCAGCCTCGCGTCGAGCTACCGGCATTTCGACTTTTCCGTTCCTGGTAAGCGGTTGCTCGGCGATGGAATGGTGAGTGCGATCGCAGCGTGCGTGTTTGCCCTCATTGGTGTCAACCAGGTCGGAGCGTTTCTCATCTTCAGTTTCGGCGCTTGGCTCGGGCTCCTTTTCTTCTACCGAGCCTTCAGCCTGACCTTCGCTGGCGCCAATCATCGTCGTTATGCAATTTTGCTCTTCTTCCTGCCTTCGCTCATATTTTGGACCGCCGATGTGAGCAAGGAGGCGATCATGACCCTGTCGCTCGGCCTGGCTTCCTTTGGCGCGGCCAAGATATTGGCCCGACGACGTGGGGGATTCGTTCTGCTCATCATCGGGGGCGCTCTCGGTGCCGTCGTCCGGCCCAATGAACTGCTCTTACTCCTGGGAGGATTCTGCATCGCGCTACTGATCCTCCCTGCGGGCCCTCGCCGAACACTGGGGGGAGTGAGGCGCGTTGGCAGCGTGGCCTTTCTGTTGGTGCTGCTGGGGGTTTCTATCTATCTTACTGAGCACTTTCTCCGTAGCTCTGGAGGGTCGTTCTCGTTGCAACAAATCTCAACGACCGACAAAGGTTCGACGGCGGCGGGGGCTGGGTTCGGGAGCAGCAACGTGACCTACTCGCCGGGTCCAAAGGGCTTTTTTCACGATATCTACACCGTTCTCTTGGACCCTCTGGGTTACAACGCGCACGGCAATGGGGAGCGGCTGGCTTCAGTCGAGAACCTTGTGATCCTTGGTGTCATCCTGTCGTCGTGGCGCCAGTTGCGAATCCTGGTACGGGTCTCGTTTGCGCGACCCTACGTATTGCTCTGCGGGATTTATTCTTTGGGATTCATTTACACGTTCGCGGCGCTCGGTAACTTGGGCCTCATTACGAGGGAGCGGACGCTCCTCTTTCCATTTCTCTTGGTAGTCCTGTCGATCCCGCTCTCACCCAAGGGAGAAGAACCTCAGTTTGAATGGGAGCTGCGTCGAGGCGAACGGCTCAGGAGACGCCGCGCGGGGGAGTCTGCGACCCCAGTGCCCACGCTCGGTGGGCTACCTTCCGGTCCGAGGCCGAGAATGTTCCGCCCGACCAGCCTGCCGGTCCGACAGCCCGTCCCAGCTAGTGCCGGCCCGGCGCCGCCCGAGGACCCAGTAGCGGATCCAGAATCTCCAACCACCGATCCCCCACCACCGACAGACTGAATCGGTCCGCGCAGCGCGCCCGTGCCGCGGCACCCATGGCTACCCGCGCGGGGACGTCGTGGAGGAGTCGAGCGGCCGCATCAGTCAAACCGGACAGATCATTCACGGCGACGACGATTCCTGTTTCACCGTCCGCCACGATCGAGCCGACGCCTGGGACTGCGGTCGTCACGACCGGCACGCCAGACAGCCCAGCCTCGATGAGGACACCCGGCATACCTTCGCCGGCTGGGAGGCTCGGAAAGACCAAGAGATCGGATTGACGGAGTAGGGCAGGTACGTCGGAGCGGGGGCCCATGAGCTCAACGTCGGAATGCCTTGCCGGTCCAACCAGCGCACTGTGCATCGGACCCGCCCCGATGACCCGGGCTCGCAGCTGGATTCCTCGGGATCGAAGATTGGCAACCAGATCGATAAAGCAATCCGGACGTTTGCCGGGCGTGAGAGCACCCACAAAGACAACTGTGGGGATGGGGGAGGGGGATCTGTGCTCGGGAGGATGGAACTGCGCGGGGTCCCTGCCGTTGGCCGTCAGGAACACATTTGCGGCAGGGACTCTGAGGAGGTTCGTGCACTCATCTCTCACTTCCTCGCCACAAGCGATGACTCGGTCGGCACGACGAGACAGCGTTCGCCAGAGCAAGAGCTGCGCGTGCCTGTCCGTTCGTCCTGCGTAGGTGCCGATGGCGTAGAAGACGAGCGGATGCCGATGTCCAATCATGGCTGTGACCAGGTATTTCATCGGGTCGCTCCCATGTGAGATGACGACCGCAGGTTCGAGGCGGGACAGCTCGGCGCAAAGTGGAATGACGAGGCGAGGGTCGAAGCCTTTTGCGGCCTCCGTTCCCCCCGGGAATCCAAGTGAAAAGTCAGAAGGCACCTCGGGTGGACTGTCAAAGAGTGTCAGTACTTTGTGGCGACGTACGCCGGGGGTATCAAGGCTGTCCGCAAGTGCTCGAGCTTCACGTTGCGCCCCCCGGGCCGCGGGCGTTGGTATGACATGAAGGACCAAGGGTTCCCCGCTCGCCAGATCGTTCACCTTCTCGATTCCCTCGCGCGCCAGGGGGGAGAGTCCGATGGCCTCCGATGGAAGCCCAGCGCCCGGCGGCCCTCTTCTTGATCGTCGAACTCCTCTTCGGCCTTGCGCCGTGCAGCACCCTCCATCGTTGCCCGGCGCGCGGGACTTCTGACCAGTTCACTCATCGCTCGAACTCGACGTCGTGTGGTGGGATATAGATCTGTCATCTTGAGGTTTCGACGAGCCGTCGGTAAATATCTTCAATCTTGGCGCTCGCCGACCGCACGTCGAATACGGTGCTCTTGCGTTTTGCGCCTTCTCCGAGGCGCCGGCGCAGCTCAGAGTCCGAGCAGATACGGACGAGAGCGTCAGCGAGAAGGTCGGGGCGCCCTGGGGCGACCAGTAGTCCCTCTTCGGAGTCGGCGACGAATTGGGGGACGCCACCGACGGCCGTGGCGATGACGGGGAGGCCAACGCTCATGGCTTCCATGAGGGCCACCGGGAGGCCTTCGTGGTGAGAGGCCAGAACGAAGACATCGGCTCCGGTCATGAGCCGCAAGACGTCGTCACGCTGGCCGAGAAACGTAAATCGATCTCTTAGAGCGAGAGCTCGATGTCGCTCGTTCAATACGTCTTTGAGAGGCCCTCTTCCCACCGCGGCGATGCGGATCGGGAGACCCTGATCGGCAAGAATTCGAGCCGTCTCGAGGAGAACGTCGTAGCCCTTCTCCGCCCGGAGGTTGGCGACAGCGATAACCAAAATCTCTTCGGCGGCCACACCCAGCTCGGACCGCACTTCGGCCCGTATCTCGTCCTCTCGGGATATCAGCGCATCGGATTTGGCGAAGTCCACCCCATGTATCACGACTGTGGCGTGGGCTTGTAAAGAGGTCGGCAGGGCGTCATGTGCGGCAGGAGACACCGCTACCAGCGCCTTGTCGAGCCCGATGGTTGCCCGATTGAGGATCCGGATTGGCGTCACGGTCTTATGCCACAGGCTGTGTTCTGTGTACATGAGCACTGGGCGCTGGCCTCGTGGGAGTGACCGAGCCACCAGCCGGCCCAACGCCGCCGCATAGGGCAAATGAAAGTGGACGATATCGAAGTGACCCTCGACCAACAATCGACGGAGACGGAGCGTCCAGCGGAGGTCGCCGTTGTGTCGGGCGCCCAGACAATGCACCGGCACGCCGCTGGCTTGGACCGCGGGCACCAGGGTGTTCTCCGACGCCAGCACATAGGCGAACTCGTAGTCGAAGGCGCCTTGGTCTCTGGCTGCGAGGAGGTCAACGAGGAGGCGCTCTGCCCCCCCGTAGCCCATGCACTTGATGACCAGGAGCACCCGAGGACGGGCCTCCAGCTGGCGTGCACCGAACTCCCCCCGGGCGGACACGGGCAAATCCTAGTCCCGGGTGGGTTGCGATCGATCCCTTCCGGGCCACGCGGTAACATTCCACCCGATTTACGCCAACAATCGGCCTCCAGGGCCGGGCCCGGAGGGGATGTGTCGTCGACGGTTGAATCTGGTCCGCCGGGCCAAGGCTCGCTTCAAGTTACCGATGTTTCGGCCATCCCGGCCGAGCCACCACGCGAGAGCTACTACCACCACAAGGCGGGCGCACTTTCGTCAATAAAGAGACTATGGGCACATCGGGAGATCATCTTCACGTTAGCTGAGCGCGATTTCCGGGCGCAGTACAAGCAGGCCACCCTGGGGGTCATGTGGGCACTCTTGAGCCCAGTGCTCACGTTGATCATCATGGTCATCGTTTTCTCCCGGGCAAAGACATTTGGAACCGAGGGGATCCCGTTCGCGCTCTTCGCCTTCGTCGGCATCTTGTGCTGGACCTTTTTCTCCTCTGCATTGGGCACGGGGGGGAACGCATTGCTGACCAACAAGGCCCTGCTCGCCAAGACGCAGTTTCCCCGGGAGTGTTTTCCCTTGGAAGTCATGGGGGTAACGGGGATCAACACGGTCTTGTCGTGGATTCCGTTGGCCATCTTGTTCGTGATCTTCGGGCGCGCACCGGCGATCACCACCCTGTGGGCTCCGTTGTTCATGGTCATTGAAGTCGCGTTTGCCGCTGGACTCACCTTGGCTGTGTCAGCCCTGATCATCCAGATGCGCGACCTCATGCAGGTCCTTCCGGTCATCCTTTCCCTGGGGCTCTTCGTGAATCCTGTGATCTGGCCGTTGTCGAAGTTGTCGGGGCCGGAGGTCCCTAAGTTTGTCCTACCGCTCTACTGCTTCTTCAACCCGCTGGGCCCGGTGATCGACAACGTGCGACGCACCATGCTGCTCGGGTTGGAACCGGACTGGTCGTTGGTCGGGATCGCCATTCTTGGAGCGCTCTTCTATCTCGCCGTCGGTTATCGAATCTTCAAGCGGCTGGAGGTGAATTTTGCCGACATTGCCTGACGGGACAATCCAAGTTGAGAACGTCTGGAAGAGGTTCCGGGCCGACCACTACGTGCCGTGGATTCCCGTGGTCTCATTCGGGGCATTCGGACCCGATCAGTTCCGTCCCCCCGACGGGGTCATGGTCCCTGCGCCGATCTGCGTGGAGGCCGATTGGCAGGTCAACTGAACACCGGTTCGGCACCGTGTGATGCAGGAGGGTCGATTGACCCTCCTGGTTCCGCTCGGGGGAATGATCCTGTTGGCATCATGAGTGAATCTCCAGAAGCAGTCCATTCAGGCGACGGCCGAACGGGGTCGGACCTCGGATCGGTCACCGCGGTCATTCTGACTCACATGCGGCCCACGTTGGCCGGCGATCTCACGAGGTCGCTCATCGAGGTCGAGGGCCTGGCTGCCGACCGTATCGTCGTGGTGGTGAACGGCGTCGGTGGTCTCGACGATCCCGTGCTGGAATCACGAGTCCGGATGCTGCGTCTGCCTGAGAACATCGGTCCGGCGGGAGGTTTCAAGGCCGGGATGATCGAGGCATTCTCCGACACCGCAACACGTTGGGCCTATCTCTGCGAGGACGACATCGGTCTCCTCCCACTTCCGGCGCCCCGCCTCAAAGACCTCATTGATCGCATAAACGCTCGAGGCGCTCACCATGTCGGCGCAGTGGTGGCCTTCGGGCGGAATTTCGCCCGTCGGGGGGCTCATACTGTGAATATCGTGCCGCCGGAGGGCACACCCCAGGATCTGGCTGCAGCCGACGTGGGTTCGTGGGGGGCGACCGTCATATCACGGTCCGTGTTCGATGCTGGCGTCCTCCCCGACACAGACTGGTATTTCGGCCTCGAGGACTTCGACTACTACCGGCGTGTCGCGCTGGCGGGTTACGAAGTGCTGGTTGACGGCGTGGCGGCTCGCCGGGTGGCCGCCCAGCAAACATCGATTGGCCGTGAGGAAGCCCTTCGTCGCCGACGTCCTGTCGATGTCGACGAAGCCTGGCGGGCCTATTACCACGCCCGGAACTCCTTCGAGATCGCTCGCCGTCATGGGAATCCGGGCTGGTACGCCTGGCACCTGGCCTATTCAATTCGCAAGTTTCAGCTGGCCCCAAGTGGTGCCGAGCGGGCGGCGATCGCTCACGGACTGTGGGACGGTATGCGGGGTCGACTCGGCGAAAACCCCCGCTACCGCCGGCGAGTGGGTGAGATCGACTCGGGGACAGATACCGGTGGGGCTCCGTCACCGGCCAAATGAGCAAAGCTCGGCCACAGTGACAGATCGATGTCCGGCAACTGGGCCGCCAGAGCCGCGACGTCCGCGGCATACAGATCCACGAGCCGGGCCTGTACTTCTTCATCGTGTTCACGCCGGGCGGGGGCTTGCTGCGGGCGAGCGGCGCCTTCGGAGGGGACGACGGCGTACTTGCTGAGGCCGAGAAACTCGAAGGTTCTTGCCAGCTGGCCGTCGGTATCGGCGACGCACCGTTCGAACTGGAGCACCAAGATTTGATCCGTTGCAAAATGCTCCTGCCAACGAGTCAAGGAACGGTGATACATGCCTCGCTCGAATGCATCGGCTATCGCGGCACCGTCGCACCGAAGACCTGCGCGCTCTTGGTGCGCGAGTCCTGAAAAGAACCGATCTACCGGGTCGCGCAGCAAGAGCAGCAGACGCGTGTCAGGAGCGGCGCGGTGGAGAAGGGGTGGTACCCAGGCGCAACTGAAGTAGTCAGGCGTCCACTCCCCGGCTCGAGTCCCGGGCCTGCGTGGGAACCAACCGTGATAGTTCGAGATATCTGAGGTGCCGAAGGTTCGAGAGCCGAACCGATCAAAAAAGTGTCGCTCCTTGTGAATGTCCTGGCGTGACGAGACATCGGGGTGGCTCAGCATCAGTGTGTACCACCACGTTGTCCCCGCCTTTTGCACCCCGATGCCGACAAAGTCTGGTGCACCCACCTCTTCTCCGGGACCAAGCACCGGTGGCGTGAAGTTGAAGCCCTCCTCCCATGGGGCGTAGCGGCCCAACTTGTGGAGTGCCGCGAGACGAACATTGGGCGGCAAGGCCAAAAAACCGCGCCGTACGACGCTCATAGGGTCTCTCTACCCCTCACCGAACGCAGAATGCCATAGACGACTCCAAGGCACAACCAATCCTGACTCTCACCGTCGCTTGACGGCAAGCTCAGTGGGGCCGATGATCCTTTGGTGCCAGCTTGAAGGGGAAGTACGGGCTGAATCGAGTCCCTACGCCCCAGTGGGGTGGAAGTCCTCTGCTGTCCAGGTTTTGAGCGGGAACTGGGAGAGGACGCGCTGCATCACAGCGACTTGGTGGGGCGTCAATCGCCGCTTCCAGTTGTCAGGTAGTTCGGCGGCCACGCGCTGGGTGAGGAATCCTTCGCCGGGACGGTCGTTACCGGCCAAGAACCCCTCTACCGCCTCGTTCCATGTCAACCCGAGGTCGGCATAGAGCTTCTTGAACTCTGGGCCGGGGTCGCTGCACAACTGCTCGTGGGTTCGGATGAGCCAGCGGGGGTGACGGGACGCAGCTGCCTCGAGCGCCGTGCTCAAGACGCCGATCGAGAAAATCATGCGCTCGAGGGGCTCGGGGCCGGGGGCTGCGACGCCCCAGGAGTTGAGGAGTCGGGTACGCACCGCTGGGTTCTCTTCCAGGCGGATGAATTGCTCGTTCAGATTCAGAGCGAGCCAGCTCGAGAGGACGTTTCCCGGATGGCGCAGGAGCACCAGGACGTCAATCTCGAACTCTTCAGCGAGCCACTCGAGCGCCAGCGGGGCATGGACGCTCTTGACCAGCAACCGCTGGTCCCCGAGTTCCGATGGTGTGCCGCTGCCCGGATGGCTTGCGATCGAGCCCGCGATGGTCATGAGCGGCACTCGCCGGCCCTGGAGGAATCGAGTCCGGCCCGGTGGCTGTACGGGCCGGAGTATCTGGGCCGCCAAGCGCAGCCGAAGGCTCCGGGGTGCGCCTTCAAGTATCCATGACCAGAGGTCGTGGTAGCGCTGGTCGTGGTCACCCGGTTGCAAGGCCGGAAACCTCCCCGCGGCCTTCTTGCCCCAGATCGCCGGCGCCGACGTGCCTTCGTTGTCGGGCTCCAGGAGAGGGTCAAGGTTCGGGTCGGCGCCGAGCACTTGCATGGTCCACGTCGTGCCCGACCGGGGAATCCCGACCAGAAGGAGGGGTCTGGAGTGACTTCTTGCCGTGGCGCTCATCGGCGCTTCGTGGCCCTCCCAGGACGGCGCCGCCGCCTGAGCGACCCGCAGACATTGCATCGGGTCGGATCGTCCGCCGGGTGCGCTGCGGTCATCGAAGCCAGGGTACCCCACGCCCCACGGGCCTCCCTGAGCGGAGCAAAGCATGCAAAGAGGCGAGATGTTGGGCCCGAGTAGTCTTCTGCTCAGTTATGGCAGTGAACCACGGCCTGAGGCGGGCAGTTGGCGCCGGTAGCGCCAGGCGAGTCGGTGACGTGCACGGCAGAGATCATGCTCCCAGTCCCAGCGTGAACTGGATCCGACGGGGTGCTCCTCGAGCCCCCCGTCCTTCAACGACGAAGTGCGATTGGGTGCGACAGGCTACGAATACCTCATGAAGCGCAGCCCGGTGAGGCGCAAGCGGGTACTGACCATTGCCGACCACCTCGGGTCGATTGGAGGCACAGAAGGCGGGCAACTCGCCATCTTCCGAGGCCTCGTCGAGCGGGGCTGGGAGGTTCATCTTCTTTATGTCAGCCGGGGAGACTTCTGGCCGGCCTGGCAGGAGCTCGCGGCGACGACTACTCAGATTGGAGCGAGCCTCCCAAGCCCCGCCTCACCGCTCACGTCGAGCTTCAGCACCCTTGAGGGGGGGCTGAAGGGCATACGCACCTCTCCGTCGGTTATCTATGTGCACAACGCCGGCGACGTACCGATCGCCTTGGCGGTCGGAGCGCGCACCGGTGCACGAGTGGCCGTGCACCTGCATCTGCCGCCCCCGATCCGACAGCCGTCCTGGCTGAACGCGCTGATGCGCCGTTCCACGGCCGCCATCGCCCCATCTGCGGATACCGCCAACCGTTGGATCTCACGGGCCGGATTGGACCCGGCTCGAGTGTCGGTCATTCCCACAGGTATCGACATCGATCGTTTCGTCCCCCTTGCACGCGAAGAACGCATGGCAGTGCGAGCCAGCGTGGATGTGAGGGAAGAGGAGTCCATGGTCATATTTGCCGGACGACTGGAACGGATCAAGGGACCTCATTTCTTGGTCGACGCAGTCGGCCGCCTCGATGCAAAGGTGCATCTGGTTCTGTGCGGCGCCAGCAGATCGCCTTCGTACCTGCGGGAGTTGCAAAGCCTGGCGCAGGGTCACCGGGTCTCTTTCCTCGGGCCTCGGTCGGACGTTCCTGCCCTTATGGCTGCGGCCGATATCTCCGTTCTCCCGAGCATATTTTTGGAGACACAGGGCCTGGTTATTAGCGAGTCGATGGCCTGCGAAACCCCAGCTGTGGCCTCGGACATCGGAGGACTTGGCGCGACCATGCGGGGTTTTCCCGAGCAGTTGGTACCCCCGGGCGACCCCGTGCGCCTGGCGGAGGCCATCAAGAAATATGTCACCTGGCGGCGCACAGATCCCGATCTCGGACCCAGGTCGAGAGCGTGGGTGCTGGAGCACTTGAGGTTCAGCGAGACGATCGGTGCCGTTGACGAGGTGATCACCGAGGCTGCCTTGTCCGCCGACCCGTGAGGTCTCCCGTGGGTACGTGCAAGACGAGGCATCGATGTCGGCCGCTGACACGGCACATCCCGGGCCATCGCAGCATCCGGTATGACCCGAGGGTGTCAATCAGCGCCGGGATCAACCAATTGGGAGGCACTCTTGGCCGATTGACGTGTTCCCGCCCGAAAGACTCCGTCGAGGGCGCGCCTCGGGTCGGCGAACTACAGCTTTGTGACTCAGTCAGAGGCGCCATTTCGCGCTGATCCGAAAGACTGATAAGGAACGAATGTGCTGAGAACGACCCGTCGGTATGGCAGCCTTAGACGATGGGAATTCGCCAGACCACCGCCAATGCGCTGAGGGACCTCCCGCTCGGAGTGCACAAGGCCGTACCTCCGGGAATCCGGCGAGATTTACGCCACCGCTTGGGGCGCTACTACCGGTACGAGTCCGAGTTCGACTTTAGCAAGACCCCGCCACTTGGCCCCGGTGAGACAGACGGCCCGCCCGAGTTCGTCGGCATTGGGGTCCAGAAAGCTGGGACGTCCTGGTGGTTTCGGCTCATTGTCGATCATCCCGGCGCGGCGCATGTCCCCTGGGTCAACAAGGAACTCCACTTCTTCGCCCGTTTCGGGGCTCAGCCATTCAGATCGTCAGACATCGCGGACTACCACCGGCAGTTCCCACGTCGGATCGGCGCCCTCACTGGGGAATGGACTCCCGACTACCTCTACTATCCCTGGGTACCGCCGCTCCTCGCCAAAGCCGCACCCGATACGAAACTCCTCTTGATTTTGCGTGATCCGATCGAACGTTTTCGATCAGGACTGGCCAGTGAGATTCGCAACGGGGCCGCACATGTGGGCGCGACCATCGCCGAGGTCGTGGGGTACACCATGTATGCCGAAAATCTCCGGCGTTGGATGGACCACTTCCCCGCTGAACAACTCCTCATTTTGCAGTACGAGCGCTGCGTGGCCGCGCCGGTCGAGCAGTTGGTCGCGACGTACCGCTTCTTGGGTCTCGATCCCGAGTACCGCCCGGCCATCCTCAACCGGCCGGTCAACAAGACGATCGAAGAAAAGATCGCTCTGGATCCCGACGTGAAGAGCCGCCTGCAAGACATCTTCGCCCCCGATGTGGCCGAGCTCGTCAAGTTGGTTCCCACGCTCGATCTGACCCTGTGGAAGGGAATGAACGAGACGTAGTCAGCGGTCGCCGGAGGCCATCTGGAACTTCCGGTGAGGCAATGGAACGGTCTCGATTCGTTGCCATCTTGGTCGTTCACTCGAGTTCCACTCATTGGACGACACGACACGA
>Ga0181536_10006429_pt1 | contig 11778 bp, 8 predicted proteins | sample PEATcosm2014_Bin_41_FD_121105 | JGI IMG/M metagenome (GOLD analysis project Ga0181536, IMG submission 121105) | Peatland microbial communities from MTU Mesocosm Facility, Houghton, MI, USA - PEATcosm2014_Bin17_60_metaG | ecosystem: Environmental > Terrestrial > Soil > Wetlands > Peat | place...
CGGGTCCAACTTTTTATCGGGCTCAATCGCACCATTGAAAGGCCGACCTCAGTGCCGACACGTGCTCAGCTTACCAAGTTTCGTGCGCTGCGGGTCGGGGCACCCCGGTGAAGAACTTTTTAGCGAAATGCGGAATCCGCCGTGGTTGTCTGGAACGTGCGAACTTCGGTGGTGACCTTACCGTCGGCTACAAGGCGCAGGCAGGCAACCACCGTCTCCTTGTGAACGTCGAGACCGCAACATCGTCGATGCAACAGTTCCATCTCCTCCTCCTGCGTTGCGTCGTCGGCGTGGGGCCCCCGTAAATAAGAACTCTAAGAAGCGTGCTCCGGAGCCGATGACGGCCCGTGGCGACAGTCTGAGGTGCTCAAGGAACCCCGGGTCCAACTAAAACTCGGGCTTAATCGCACCAAGAGAATACCGACCTTGGTGCCGACGACGCAGCCGCAGAGTAGCAAAGTTTCATGCGCTGCAGGTCCGGCAAGGCCCGGTGGAGAACTAAAACGAAGGAGCGACGGCGCCCAGCAGCCACAGCGCCGCCCAGTCGGCCCCAGCAGGTCGCGCTGTCGACCGCGCTCAGAACCTGTACTATCGTTGGTCGAAAGACTTCCTGGAGGCTGGCAAGAAACGCCTGGCTGGCGATACGGCCCCGGACCGCCGCCTCGGACGAGGTCCACGATCTGCGGCGTGAGCCCCGGGGGCGACGACCGCCCAGACATCCGCCGGCCGCGCCGGCATCTGAAGGTCGCGGGCGCGCGGATAGTCGCGCAGCGCATCGGCGATCGCGTTCATGACAGTCGGCGGGGCGGCGCTCGCTCCCGATTCGCCGCACGCCTTGGCTCCGAAGACGTTGGTCGACAACGGCATCCCGTTGTCGACCCAGTCCACGGTCGGGATATCGGCGGCGCGGCGGAGCGCATGGTTGAAGTTCGACGTCGCGAGGGGGCGCTGCATCGCCTCCGGCGTTGGCGCGATCTCGGCGAGCGCCTGGCCGAGGCCAATGGCGACGCCGCCCTGCACCTGACCCCGAACGTTGGCCGCGTTGATGACCCGTCCGAAATCGTCCACCGCGGTGTAACGGACTATCTCGACGGCGCCCATGTCCGGATCGATCTCGACCTCACAGGCGTGACAGCCGTTCGCGCTGCTTCCGAATTGCAGCGCGGCCTCCCCCTCGCTGTCCAACAGCCCTGGATATTGCGCCACGAGCTCCGCAAAGCCGACCGTTTGGCGCGATCCAGCGACAGAAAAGACGCCCCGTTCGAACCGAACAGCCTCGTGGTGGACGTTCCACGTCCGGGCGGCCACGACGCGCGCCTTCGTGATCACGATGTCGACCGCCCGCTTGATCGCGACCGAGGACGTCAACGTCGATTTCGAGCCTCCGGTGCCGCCGCCGACCGGCAGGGCGTCGCTGTCGCCTTCCCGGACGACGATCGCGTCGGCCGCAAAGCCCAGCTTGTCGGAAACGTAGAGCGCGACGGGGCATGCATGGTCCTGTCCGGAGGACTGCGTGCCGATCGTGACGGTCATTGTTCCGTCGGCGCCGAACTTCAGAGCGGCGCACTCGTGCGGTAGGTCGCCCGGTGCGATCGCGGCGGAGACCTGCAGCCCGCCATTGGCCTCAAGGTAATTCGCGAATCCGAACCCGCGCAGGCGTCCACGCGTCGCCGCCTCCGCGCGACGCGCTGCGAAACCGGCTCGGTCGGCGCGCTCGAGGCAAAGCCGCTGATTGTCGAGAAACCGTCCGCCGTCGATTGGCAGCCCGGTCACGGCGGTAAACGGCGCCGTTGCCGAAGCGGGCAGGTTGCGCGCGCGCAGCCCGGCAGGATCGATCTTGAGCTCGGCGGCCGCGCGAGAGCACATAGGTCGCCTCCGGCCGTCCGGCACCGCGATAAGCGTCCACCGGGACCTTGTTGGTGAAGATTCCGCGTACATTAATTTCGATCGCCTGGAAGCGGTAGCCGCCGCCCTGCACTGGCGCCCCGACGCCCGTCGCGGTGATCGGCGTGAGTTGCGAGAAGTATGCGCCAAGGTCCACGGTCGGGCGCACCGAGAGGGCGAGGAAGCGTCCGTTTTCGTCGAGCGCCAGGGCGGCCTCGGTCGTGTGTCCCCTGCCCTGGGTGTCCGACAGAAATGCCTCGGCGCGGGTCGAGGTCCAGCGGACAGGACGGCCGACCGTACGCGCCGCGAGCAGCACGAGCGCATGCTCGGGATAGGCGTAGATCTTCGATCCGAAGGCGCCGCCGAGATAGGGCGAAACGACCCGGAGTTTCTTGTCCGGCAGTCCAAGGGCGCGCGTCAGGACGCCCCGGACGAAGTGAACACCCTGCGGGTTCGACACCAGGGTCAGCCTGTCGGCGTGGGGGTCGTATAGACCGATCGCGGCGCGAGGCTCGATCGGATTGGGTATGACGCGGGGGATTGAGAGACGGATCCGGACGGTGTGCGCCGCCTGGTCGAACAACTTCCGACACAAAACTGCATCCCCGAACTTCCAGTCGAATGCGACGTTGTCGGGCACGTCGGCCCAGATCGGCGCCTCGGCGGTCCCTGCGCGCGGCTCGACGTACGCGGGCAGGAGCTCGTAGTCGACCTTGACCAGGTCCGCCGCCTGGTTCGCCTGCTCCATTGTTTCGGCGATGACGAAAGCCAGGCCGTCGCCCACGTGCCGCACGCGGTCAACCGCGAGGATCGGACGATCGTCATGCAGCGGCTTGGCGCGTCCATAGGCCGAAGGCGGTATGACGCACGGAAGCGGCTTCGCCACGCGGGCGACGTCCCCTCCCGTCAGGACGGCGAGCACGCCCGGCGCGGCCCGCGCCGCCGAGACGTCGATGGCCCGAATGCGCGCGTGGGGATGGGGCGAGCGCACGACAACGCCGGCGGCTTCGCCGTCGAAGCGAACGTCATCCACATAGACGGCGCGCCCGGTCAGCATCTTCTCGACGTTGCGCGGCAAGGCTTCGAGATTCCGCGCGAAAGCGTCTCCCGGCGCGATCTCGGCTGAGGCTGTCGCGCCCGGTGGGCTGCTCGAGTCGCCCTTCTGGTCGAATGCGCTCGACGCGCCGCCGAGGGCTGGCGCGAGGATGGCGGCGCCGGCGAGGGCGATCGCCTTCCGGCGGCTAAGGTCGTTCGTCATCGCGCGTCGCCCCCCGGCAAAGCTGTCGAGCTATTGTCGAGCTTATTGCCAGCCGCCGCCAGGCAGCGGTCCGTGGTAGGGCGAGTTGCGGCAATGGCCCCAGGGCCCGCGCCAATAGCCTGGCGGGCAGCCATTCCCGCCGTGGGCGTGTCGATAGGGTCCCCAGTATCCGCCCGGATACGGTCCGCGCCCAAACCGATGACAGGCGCCGCCAGGTCCCCGATACCGGTCAGGGCCGCATCCTTCGGCCACTCGGACGATCATCGACGACCGATCCGTGGATGGATGAAACGGCATCGCTACGGACGGCGAAACGGCCGTGGGCAGCGCCGCGGCTGTCAAGACAAGGGCAAGCGTCTTCAACATCGTTGGTGTCCCTTCCGTCGTTGGAGGTCAAACGCTCCGGTCTGTGGGACCGTGCGCGGTTTCTAATCCCGGGCAGCGGCGCCTTCTCCGCCCCGCCCGCAAACATCTACGATATTGGTGCGCTGGGCCAGCGGCTTCGCTGCCGTATCGCCACGAAGATAGCTCAGGGGTAAGGAAATTCGATTTGCGCTTTGTTTATCTCGCGCAATCGTCGGGAGGTGATTTGCCAGCAAATCGGTCTGTCGTCCAATCGACCGCCGCAAGCGCGCTGGCTTGGGCTGCCCTGCCATGGCCTATGTTCGGTAGGATAAGCATTCTTAGCTTGCTGCCGGCGCTGCAGAGCGTGGCGACATAATCCTGCGTGACTTTCGGACGAACAATGAGATCTTGTGCCCCCTGCGCAACAAAAACCGGAACCTCGGCGAGTAATGTGTCGGGCGTGTTCTTGGCCAGCAGCGAATGCCAGGGTTCTAAATCGGCGGGACCCTTGGCGGTCAGGAAATACTGCTCCAGTGGCTTTTCGGTGCGCTGGCGCACGGCGAGATCGAATGGCCCTTCGATGCATTCCTGGGCAAGGCGATTGATCACGGGCACGGCGCGCATGTCGACAATCTTGTCCATAGCCGCACCATAGACCCGCTGCCATGACCAAAGCGTCATGGCCGTGATGTTCCTGCCGCCGATTGAATCGATGTCGTCGTTCATCAAGGTCGCAAGATTTGTGGCAGGCGCAGCAGCAGCGACGCCGAGAAGCGCAAGTTCGGGTGCATAACTCCTCGCGATCATTCCGGTAAAGAGAGCGGCCTGCCCGCCTTGCGAATGGCCCCAGACCACGAACCTTGTCCCGCCGCCCGCGCCGGGCAAAGTGCCCGCAACGCGCACCGAGTCGATCACCGCGCGTGCTTCGCTCACCCCAACAAGGTAGGGATGGGGTCCCGGCGCACCCAGCCCGGGATAATCCGTCGCCGCGACCACGTAGCCGCGCTCGACCATGGCGCGCAGACCCTGGATCTGCTGGAAGATAAAGATCGCAAGCGAGGGCGCGCAGCGCGACACGATCCCGGAAGTCGGATGCGCCCAGGCAACGATCGGCCGGCCGCCGGGCGGCGACGGACCTTGTGGCACGATCACGATGCCTGAGACCAGGATCGGCTTGTCGTCCAGCCCGGTCGAGCGGTACAGCACGCGATAGGCCATAGCGCCAAGCGGCGCGCCATCAATCGGCTCCTGCCGGACGAGCGTGCCCGGAGCACCGACGACGGCCGATGGCGGTGCCCGATAGAAAGGTGTCTGCGCCATTGCGGCGCTGGCAAAGCCAACGATAACGCAAAGGGTTACGATCAGAGCGAAGCCGCAGCGGTGTGGAAGCACGTAAAGTCTGGTGCGGCGCAATGTGACGACACCGATGAGCATCAGAGTCCGTACAGGATTTTCAGTTCGCCGCTGGCATGAAGCACGATGCTCAAGCCGTCACCCAGCAGCGAGATCTTCTCGAATTTCGCCGACGTCAGGTCTCCTTCCATCCGAAAACCGTTCTTCAAAGGCCGCGTCAGCCGCTGGTTGGCGGCAGTCAGCAGGTTCTGATAGGCGGCGCCGTAGCTGACATTGGCCTGTTGTTTCAACTGCCCGAGCAGATTGTCGTCGCCAAGCATGGCGCCGATTGTATTGACCTCCGCGCCGTCCGCGGCGAGGTCGGAGAGCTGAACCGTCTGCTTTTCCGGATCGACATCCGGTGTTCCGGAAAGATAGGTCCATTCGCCTGCGCTGGCGTCAGTATCGGAGGATTTTGCCACGCGCAATCCGACGACGAGTTTGCCCGACGACGGATAGATTTGAACCTCCCGGATGGTTTTCTCGCCCTTGGGCGCGGCGGCAGCAGCCACCTGCATGATCTTGTCGCGCAGCGTGTCGTAGCCGATGCGCACCGGCAGAATGACGTCGAATGAGCCCGGCGCGGTGACGTCCGTGCCAAGCGGCGGCAGCGGCGTCGGCGTGACGGCGGGCGGTGCCTGGCCAATGAAAGTCTCGGCCGAGCCTAAAAGCTCGAGAGATCCTGAAAGGACCTTTGCGTTTGCGCGCACGCCGGCAAACGCGGCACTTTGCGGCGTCAACTGCAACCAGACTTGCGGCTCGTCGACGAGCTTGATCGGCTCGAAAGCCTGCTGCCAGGCGGCTGCCGCTTTGCCGCGCAGATCGAGCTGGCGCGCCGCGGCCTCGGCCCGCGACCGGACCTTGGCCAATTGCGCGCGGATGCGCGGCTCGGCATATTTCGCAACCGCGATATCACGGCCGAGGACGTGGAGATAAGGCGGCTCGCTCCAGCGAAAGCCGTCGCTGAAATTCAAGTCTAGCGACCAGTCGCGGCGCAATTGTGGACGGGCTTCGGCCTCGAAGGTGGCGCTGGCTTCGGTCTCGCCGTGGATACGGGCGGTGAAGCGGTTGGCGCCTTGGCCTTCCACCGCGCCGTAGATGCGAGTGGCGCCAATGATGCGGTCACCACGACCATACAGCGAGACCGGGCCGGCCCGTTCGATATAGCCGTAGATGTCGCAATTCGCGTTGACCCTGAAACCCAGTACCCGCCGATGCACGCATCTAACCTCTTCATCGATGGTGGCGAGACGCCGCGGGATATCGCGCTCGACCGCAGAGGCCAGTACGGGTAGGCCAAATTCGATAGTCGCCGAAACCCGCGATGTCGTCGTGAGCGGCGACGGCGGATCAGGGTTTAGGGGCGGCTTGTCCGCTGCAAACGCCGGACCGGCGCATGCGAGACCAAGCGCCGCGAGGCAGACCGGAGCAATATATTCGAAATACGCGCGCCCCGCCCGGCGCCGCGCCGTCTGATGCGAATCCGTCATTTTCATTTCGGCTGCCCGCCAGAATGTGGCGAAAGATCCACGGCATTATGCGAACCAAAGTGCGGCGCATTCGAGACATGCAGAAGAACAGAGAGCCTTTTCGCCATCAACCATGCTGTAGAACTGACGTGCCGGGTGGAGGAGGTCGCGGGACGGAGATTACTCTCCGCCCCCCGTACAAATCCCGGCGGGCGACCGTCTACCTCTTGCCGGTCTCCCGGCGCACCCGTCCACAGCATCAATAGCGGACATGAAACTACTGCGAAAATCGATCATCGATGCCGCGGTGAGGTTTATGCGAGGGCTGGGTCAGCGGCCGATCTGGCGCTGCAAGCAAAGCTACCCTAAGGTCGCCAATAGGCGTTCGGCAGCCTTCACATCTGTCGTATCCGAGCCCTCCACGAAATGCTCGAATATCGGCTGCAGAAGCGCTCGCGCCCGCTCGGTCCGTCTCTGACCGGCCAACAACGCAGCCAGATCGGTTGCGGTGCGCAGCTCCCATGCTCGTGCGCCCTGACGCCGGCTCAGTTCGAGCGACTGCGTGAAGTGCTTTTCGGCGTCGCCACCGCTGGGCTGCGGCCACGCCGCAAGAAGGCTTCCCTTCACCCGCAACACCTCCGGCATGTAAGACAGGTCGCCGTTGGTCTCGACCAGTCCGATCGTCTCGTCTATTCGATTGAGGCTTTCGGCGAACCGGCCGATCGCCGCCAGTCCTTGAGCGAGTGAAATGTTGAACGCCGTAGTCAATAGCTCGTATTGCGTCGCGTGCAATACTTCCAGACAGCCCTGCAGGCTCTCGACCCCGCTTTTTGGGTCGCCACGGCAGATGGCCAGCGCGCCTTTATAGCCGCGTCCGACGGCGCGGTAGGGTCCCAAGGAGTGGGACTCGGCGTGGGAGATCATCCAATCCGTGTGCTCATCGGCGCTTTGCAGATCGCCGGCCCAAAGAAACACAGAGATGGCCCAGACCAAAGCCCTGGATAGCGGCACCGGATGGCCCATGGATGCGGCATCCTTGACGCTCTCGCGTGCGCGTTCCACGGCTTGCACGGGATAGCCTTGCAGCCACAGCGTCCGCGCCAAGGCGACCCCGGCGTAATTGTAATGTTCGAAGTCGAGATAGATCGTGCTGGTGCGCTGATGCCCCGGCCCGCGCGGGAGCGCCGCCTCGAGCTCCACGCGGGCGCCGCCAAGGTCGCCGATATGGTGGAGTGAACTGCCTAAAAGCGAATGCGCTAATGCTTTGGCGGCCGGGACCGCAATGGACTCGGCAACAGTGGAGCCGCGCCTTGCATAGTCCAGGGCGGTTTTGAAATCTCCAATGCGGTGGTGGAACATGTGTAGCAGGCTCAACAGCTGCATTAGATGGGGCGCATCGCCGCGCTGTTCGGCAATCCCAAGACTTCTGATCAACGCCAGACGCGCCGCCTCGCTGTTGCCGCGCGTGAACATCAGCGACACGCCCAACGCCGCCTGAAGATGCATCTCCTCGGCCCCGCCACGCGTGGCGTTGTCGTCGAGAGCGAGGATCGCGCGCTCGGACCAGCGATGACATTCCGTCAACAGCGACATCGCCAAGAAAACCGGCGCGGCGGCAGCGGCAAGCCCAACGCCGATTTCAACATTGCCGTTGACGCCGAAGCACCATTCCAGAGCCGCCCGGACATTGTTGAGAGCTGTAAAGTGGGGCGCCCGTTGCGTGCCGTTCGAAAACGTCGGCCATTCGTCCCCGGTCTGCTCCAGCCAACGCCGGTGATAGATCGCGTGTCGTATAGCCAGGTCGGCGATCTCGGCATCGCCGCTGGCGATTTCGAGGGCGTAAGCGCGCGTCGTGTCCAACAGCCGGTAGCGCATCATGGCCCCGATTGGACGGGTCGCGACCATCGACTTGGCGACGAGGCTGTCAATGGCGCCAAAAACGCGCGATTGATCGACGCTCGTGCTGGTCACCACCGCCAGCGCCGCATCAAGGGTAAAATGCCCGATGAACACGGCGAGCCGGCGCAGCACGTCGCGCTCCAGCTCGGAGAGCAGCCCGTAACTCCAATCCAGCGTGGCCTTCAGAGTCTTTTGCCGTGGCGGCGCGGTGCGCGGCCCAAGCCACAGCAGGGTCAGGCGCTGGTCGAGAAGGGCTGCGGTTTGTTGCAGGCCGTGTGACTCAACGCGTCGCGCGGCCAACTCGATCGCGAGCGCCACGCCGTCTAGCTTTCGGCAGATGCCTACGACGATTGCGGCGGCGTCGTCGTTCAGGTCCAAGCGAGCGCCACTCGCCGTCGCGCGCTCGACGAACAGCTGGGTCGCGGGGAACTTCTGCAGCGTCGCTGCCGTGAGCTTCGAATCATCTGGGGGACAAGCTAGAGCATCTAATTTGTAGACCTGCTCACCTTCGACCTGAAGCGCCTCGCGACTTGTCGCCAGAATGTGCACTTCCGGTGCGGCTGCGACGATGTTTGCCGCCAAAGTTGCCACCGCTTCTATCAGGTGTTCGCAGGTATCGAGGATCAAGAGAATCTGCTTATCCCGCAGATATGCGATCAGGCTGGGCGTCGCGTCATCGGACTGAACCGATAGACCCAGCATCGAGGCGACTGCCGTGGCCACCAATTTGGGATCGCTCAGCATGCCAAGATCGACGAAGAGCACGACTCCGGCGAAGGCCTCGGTCAGGTGGTGTCCAATCGTTATCGCAATCGTGGTTTTACCGACGCCGCCAGGGCCGACAATTGTAACAAAGCGCGAAGCGCTCAGTTGAGTCGAGACCTTGAAGACGTCATCGTCGCGCCCGACCATTCGCATCAACCGACTGGGCAGGTTGGCATGCGGAAAACTGCCGACAAGTGGCGAAGCGGCATTGCTCTGATCGCCCGACCGCGAGATCGGCGCCACGAAGCAGTAGCCCCGCCCGGCCAAGGTGGTGATGTATCGCGCGCCGTCCTTGCCATCGCCGAGCGCCTTACGCAGGCTGACGATATGAAACCGCAAGCTGTTTTCTTCTACGGTGACGTCGGGCCAGACCCGAGCTAACAGCTCTTTCTTACTGACAACTTCGTTGGGACGGGACACCAGAGCAATTAGAATGTCGAGGGCTCGCGCACCCAATTCGACAGGGGCGCCGTCCCTGGTGAGGAGCCTTTCGCTCGCGACCAAACTAAACGGACCAAACGACATTACGTCTTTGGTCTGCGCCGCCGGTGTCACCATGGCATCGTCTTTTGTAGCCGCCTGACCCCCGCGTTGCATTTTACGTCAAGGTTCGGCGCCACGCCATAGACCGCAGCAGCCGCTGGAACCTGCGCCAGTTCGGCAAGATGCAAACGTGCTCAATAATTTGGCAGCGCTGGCAACCGCTAACAACGCCTCACAACTCATAACGGGTCATTCGTGCTATCTCGGCGTAAACGTTTGGGCCAGGAAGCCAATTGAGGCCGAGCCAACGCGCAGTCACCGTACCTGAAGATGTTTGTGATGGCCTCGAACAACCTGAAATGGGCGATTTCCGATCGGCCGTCGAAGCAAGGAGATTTACCGATGCGTACGACCACAACCTCCGAAGACATCAATCGTGATCGCCGCGGGAGCACCGCAGCGATGTTTGCCGTCGCTGCATGCGCCGCCATTGCGGTAGTACTCGTCGGCTTGGGCGACAGGGCCATTTCCGCCCAGGACAAGTTCACCGTGCAAGTCCCGGGCGGGCTCGCGTTCTCTGAGTTCAGGGGATACGAAAGCTGGCAGGCTGTCGCCATCAGTCAAGCCGGAAGGCTCGCCTTGATCCTCGCTAATCCCGTGATGATCGACGCCTACCAGGCGGGCATTCCCGGCAACGGTAAGCCTTTCCCCGACGGCGCCAAGATGGCGAAAATCCATTGGGCCCAGAAAAAAAGCGAGACGGCTCCCGCTCCGACGATGGTGCCGGACACTCTGCATGACGTGGACTTCATGGTGAAGGATAGCAAGAGGTTCGCGGACGGCGGCGGATGGGGATATGCCGAGTTCGAGTATGACCCCGCGTCCGAGACGTTCAGACCCGGCAATTTATCTGACCAGCCGCCGCAGGCGAACGATGCCAAGTGCGGGGTCGCGTGCCACACAATAGTGAAGACAAGAGATTATGTTTTCACGGAGTACGGGAAGCGGTGAACGGCGAACAGCGAACAGGATTATCATCGTCCGCCCGATGTCTCCGCCACCACAGCCGTCGAACTCGGCGAAGCGAAAGCCTGATGGGAGTCGATCATGAATAGCCGTGGGAACGATTGCCAACGCATCTCACGCCGCGTGGTGCTCGCCGGCACCGCGCTTGCACTCGGCACGGCGGCAGCCGCTACGGCGGTCTCGCAAGCGGCAGCGCAGCAGAAGATCAGCCAGGCGGACGCCAAATATCAGGGAACTCCAAAGGGCGACCAGCACTGCGACGGCTGCGTCAACTTCCAACCGCCGAATGCGTGCAAATTCGTCCAAGGCGACATTAGCCCTAGCGGCTGGTGCCAACTGTTTGCCCGGAAGACCTAGTCTTTGCCGTCCCAAACGTTTTTCGGCGCGCGATGGCGGCGCGCGCCGACCGCAATGCCGCTCCTTAGGCGGGTCCAACGCCGGCAACGGCTAGCAACTCATCACAACACCTAACGGGCATTTCCCGCGGCTTTGCACAAAATGCTTGGAGCAGAAGCGGATTGCGGCCGGAGCATCAGCTGGTGATCGCAGGTCGCGCCGCCAATAGGGAGAACTATCATGTCCGCAATATCCTCATCGCTCGGCCGACGCGAGTTTCTTGCCAGCACGGCAGCCATTGGTGCCTCCGCCCTGTTCGCCACGTCTGCGCGGGCAGCGGCTGAGGACGGTTCGATCCGTCCATTCCATATCAACATTCCGGAAGACCAACTCGCCGACCTGCGTCGCCGCGTGTTGGCGACGCGGTGGCCCGAGCGCGAGACCGTGAACGATCGGTCCCAGGGCGTGCAGCTGGCAAAAATCCAGGAGATCGTTCGCTACTGGGGCAAGGACTACGACTGGCGCAAGGTGGAGGCGCGTCTCAATGCCTTGCCGCAGTTCATGACCGAGATCGATGGCCTCGACATTCACTTCATCCACGTTCGTTCGAAACATGAGAATGCGTTGCCGCTCATCGTCACGCACGGGTGGCCCGGCTCGGTCATCGAGCAGCTGAAGATTATCGATCCACTGACCAATCCCACGGCGCATGGCGCGAGCGCATCGGACGCTTTCCATCTGGTGATTCCGTCGATGCCGGGCTACGGGTTTTCGGGCAAGCCGACCACGACCGGCTGGGACCCCGACCACATCGCGCGAGCCTGGGCGGAGCTGATGAAGCACCTCGGGCACACCCGCTACGTCGCCCAGGGCGGCGACTGGGGCTCCCCGATCTCCACCGCGATGGCGCGCCAGGCGGCC
>Ga0181536_10006430_pt1 | contig 11776 bp, 10 predicted proteins | sample PEATcosm2014_Bin_41_FD_121105 | JGI IMG/M metagenome (GOLD analysis project Ga0181536, IMG submission 121105) | Peatland microbial communities from MTU Mesocosm Facility, Houghton, MI, USA - PEATcosm2014_Bin17_60_metaG | ecosystem: Environmental > Terrestrial > Soil > Wetlands > Peat | place...
ACTGCCGATTCGCCAGCGCGCAAATGCCCTGCCCACAGAGCAGAAAACGCCAGCTTGATACCACTGCGCCGAGTAAGGCCCCGCTTCAGGCGGGCACCTGAAAAAGTCCAGCACATACTATTAGCTTAGCCTATTGAGACTTCGAAAAACTCCTCGATGGGCTTCTTATCCGCTCCACAACTGTCGCGGCTCGGTAAGTCATTGTTTCTGCACGGCGTTGATTCCGAGCCCTCCCGCCCGTGCAGGACCGTCCGCCGATCGAGGTTTCTTCTCGCACCCTAGTAGCTGGCGAAGAGTTTGCCCCAGTCTGTACGAAGGGCCTCTTTGACTCTGGCGCGTCCGATGCAGTTGTACCAGTAGACGTCGTGATAGAGGATAGACGCGAGGTAAGACCAGGGAGCCACAACCGTATGCAGCAGAAAAGGCTCCAGCGGCTTGAGCGGCCCCCAGTAGATCATCTTCTGGCCGTGGCTGGCCAGGGTATCGCCAACATGAAAGTGAAAGTTCACATCCGAGATCTCCTCTCCCACGATTTCGATGTCCCGCACGTCGCCGCAACCCAGCCCATGCTCGTGCGCGAGACGAATGAACTTGATCGACAGAGGATCAAACCCCATCATCTTTGCAGCCACTGCATCGATGGCGACCATGTCCCCACTTGCCAGAATGTAGTTCTTGACGTGCGGCACCATGCACCTTGGGCCTGCGCCATCGCCGGCGAATGTGCCATCCATCACAGCGAAGATGCCGGGGTGGATTTCCTTCTGAATGGCAAGCAGGTCCACGAGGGTCTCATGGATCACGCCATGAGTCCAATGGCGTTTCTCAAAGAGCAGGCCGCCGAAAGCGTTCTTCATCGCGCCTGTCATCTGCGTGAATACATGTGTCTTCATGGTCGGCAGATGGATGATATTAGATCCTATGAGCCGTTTCGGAATGCGGATGCCTTCGGGAAAGACCTTATCCAGGACCAGCATCTTCGCTTTGGGCGTGTAGCGAATCCACTCCTCGCTCTTCTCGTACAAATGAATGTTGCGCAGGCCGTACTTGCCCACCACGACCTGCTTCTGTTTATTGGCGATCTCGCCGCGCTTGGCGCTAACGACGACCGTGCGGTTGTGGCAGCCATACAGCTTTTCCGGGCTGTAGCCGTCCTCCAGGAGCGTGGAAATGACGCCGTCAAGCTGCCACGGTGTCGTGGAACAGGCGGGATAAAAGTAGTGCCAGCTAATGTTGATCTTGAGGGCGGTTTCGTTATCCTTCGGCAGAAAGTGTTCATACTCCGCCAATCGCATCAGGCGCTTGTAGTCACCGATAACTGTTTCAGGAGTCGTTTTCAATACGGCAACACGCGATCGCGGCATAGACGCTCCCGGTTAAGGCGCTCCCAGCAATGCGAGGGCAAGTAAACAATATCCAGCGACCTGGACCATATTGGATTTCCTCGATCCGCCGTTGCGCAAGCATGTTGCGCACCAGTCGCGCTGCAAGCGGACTGTCCCCGTCCGCGTTGACGCGATAACGCGCTTTCAACCGCATCATTCCACCGGGCCGCGTGATGAATCCTCAAGCTGGGTGACAAGACTCAAAAAACTGGGGGACAAACCCAACTTCGAGGCTACGCCAGCACTTAGCGCTGAAGCGGTTTGAAGAGGAGCTTGCACGAAAGGTTAGGCCCGAGGATTGCACACTCCCAACGTTAAGTGGATCAAGCACATTGCTTGCGGTTCTTCCTTTGAGGGCTCACATGAAATATCTATCCGGTGCCATGGTGATGTCCATGCTCTTCCCCGTTTCCTCGGCCTTCGCCGAAGTGCAAACGAAGACGGCGCGGATTGGCACGACGACCGTACATTACAAAGTCGTGCTGCCCAAAGCATTCGACTCGGCAAAAGAGTACCCGGCCGTACTGGCTTTTGGCGGCGGCGCCCAAACCATGGAAACGGTCGACCGCGCGATCCAGCGCAACTGGCAGAAGGAGGCTGAGGCGCGCGGCTACATCGTCGTCCTTCCCGCGGCGCCTGACGATATCCTGTTTTTTCAGGGCAGCGAGAAAATCTTCCCCGAGTTCCTCGTCATGATCCTGGCCGACTATAAAATTCAGGACAACAAATTTCACGCCGCGGGTTACTCCAACGGCGGCACCAGCGCCTTCCTCATCGCCGCATCTTACCCCCAGTATTTCCTTTCGATCACCGCGTTCCCCGGATACCTTCTGCGGGACACCGCGGCGAATCTCAGCAACATTTCGAAGTTGTGCATCAACCTGTATGTGGGCGAACTGGATTCCGGCTTCCGCGATCGCATGGGGAAGCAGTCCGACCAATTCCGAGAATTGGGCATGGCCGTGAAATTTTCCGTCGAAAAGGGCCAAGGCCACATACTCGCGACGCTCAGCGGCTCTGGCTCCGCGCGCTTGTTCAATGACTTCGACGAAGGCTGTGCTAGCTACTTTCCGCCGCGAAATAGAGGATTCTGACCCGCGCTCGCGAAGAATCCATCAGGAGAATCGTTGGGGAAACGTTTACGATTGAGCTTGTTTGGATAGCTCCAATCCCCTCTACCGTCCGGCCGGGACATAGACGCGATGGGGACCGACGAGCTCCGCATTCGGCACTTCAGTCCTCAGTTTGATGGACTGGAAGGACGGTTTCCCTGTGGGTCTCACCAGAAAAGTCAGAAGGTATTGATGAGACAAGTGCCGCTCCATGTCTTCCAAATAAGGCGCAAATGAAATCGGCGCTCCGAATCCCATTATGTAGGCCTCAGCGCCGGTTTCCTCGGCAAGTTGTGCGAGGTGGCTCTGGGCCCACAGTGCCCGCCAGTAGCTGTGACCCGCGTGCCCGATCCCTGGTGTGTAAATCGTATAAACAGCAATGCCGGCGCGTTGTGCGTCCTCGATCGCGGCATCGACGTATGGATTCATGGGGCTATCGCTGCCGAGAGGATCATCGCCACTGGAGATCAGCAGGACCTCGCGGCGCAGGGAGCCCGGCGGCCAACGCTTGATCAGGTCGCTGAGCGCGAGGTAAGGGCTCGCCCCGCCCAGCAACATGGGGATTCGCAGCGCCGCGGCGGCTTTGGCATGGTCCAAAGTCGGTGTTTGCCGGATCTCGACCATCCCGTTTCGCAGGTAGCCGATTCCGATTGCCGACGCCGCCGGTTGTTGTTCGATAAACCGGCGAACATCCGATAACTGTACGTTGACGCTCGAACTCGCGGCATCATCGATTAACACATAGAACTCTAGGCCGGCGCGGTCCCCCTGAAAAGGAGTCCACTCCGTGACCTGTGTCCGGTCATGCTCCTGAAAAACGATCACGTCTTCCCGCTTCAGTACGGGGGCATCCTTACCGTCAGAAGATTCGACTGTCACTACCATCCGCACTGGGACCCCACCAGCCGAAGCCGCATTCTGGGCGACGGATAATATCGCACCGACGGCCAAGCCAATTCCTGCGAGTTGTAACCTTCCCATTGGTCTTCCTCTTTCTCGAAGAGATACTCAGCACGGCACCGGCCACTTGGGAATCGCGAAAGGATTCGGGTATGCCCAAGGCGGCTCCGATGCCTTACCGAAAAGCAAGATTCTGCGCGATATCCCGCACATACACGCATTTTGCGGATACTTGGTCCTCACCACGGCTCGAAGGTGTGCTTGCGTGCCTTTATTGAATCAGCAGGTCGCCAGAATTCAAACGGCACGCCGCCTGCTCTATTGTTAGCCGACAGAAGCAGGCACGCAGAGGAGAAAGATCATGACATTCGAAATGGCATTTAAGGAAATCTACATCCATCTGCCGGAAAACGATCCGGCGTTCGTGTGCACCGTTCGATACGGCGGAGTCCTCGGGAAGGCAACCCGGGTCCCATTGGAAGTCAGGACGGCAGCCGAACTTGATTCCGAGGACGAAACAACGTCGATTGTTCGGAGCAGCCGCCGCTTCGGCCCCGCCCGGAAACCCTGGCGCGAGTGTTAGTCTGAATCCCAAGCCCAACTACTATTCAAGGATGGCCACGAATGGAAACAATCGAAGCAATGAAGAGCCGCCGCGCTGTTCGAGAGTACACGGACGCCGCAGTTGATCGCGCGACGGTCGAACGTCTCATAGGCGCCGCGATACTGGCCCCCAGCGCGATGAATCTTCAGCCGTGGGCGTTTGCCGTGTTGCTGAACCGCGCGCGGATTAGCGAGTACGCAAGCCGGATCAAAGAGTGGCTGCTCGCTAACTTTCAGCAGTCCGCGTTCGAGCCGTCCCTTCGTAACGTGATCGCAGGAGAGGGTTATAGCGTGTTCCATCACGCCCCTGCCTTGGTGCTGGTATTAGCCAAGTCGCCGCAAGCGCAAGCGTTCGAAGACTGTTGTCTGGCAGCGGAGAATCTGATGCTGGCGGCGCGCGATGAGGGGCTGGGAACTTGCTGCATTGGGCTGGCGAGGCCGTGGCTCAACTTGCCGTCAAGCAAGCATGAACTGGGGCTGCCTGTCACTTGCGAAGTGGTTGTGCCGATCATCGTCGGTCACCCCAGGGCATGGCCGGAATCGCACGGGCGAAATCCCGCCGAGATCCACTGGCTGGGCTGAGGCAGCAAATTCGCGATACGAGATGCGTATCGATCCCTATATAGACGTGATTGAAGCCCAGCTCATGCTGTTAGACAATCAACAGACGCAGGTGACTATGCCTGAATGAATGGGGTGACGGGGCTGTTCAGCTCGTCCGGGCGCCCGGCGGCCGTTGGAATGTCACGGACCGTCCCGCGCCGTCGAATACAACGACCAAAGAGACGGCGAGTCGGGTCTCCGATGGCCAGTAGTTCCAAGGAGGAACAAGACTTTGCGATCACAGATCACAATCGGGCGAGTTTTCGGCATCAAGATTGGACTGCACTATAGCTGGTTTCTCATCGCGCTTCTCATCGTTTTTTCGCTGTCCTCGCAGTTTCACGCCAGTAATCCAGCGTGGGGCGACAGCGTCACCCTGACCATGGCACTGGCGACGGCCATTCTGTTTTTCGTCTCGCTCCTCCTACACGAACTGGCGCACTCGTTGGTGGCTACAAGGAACGGCTTGCCGGTGAGGGAGATCACGCTATTTGCCCTCGGCGGCGTTTCTCAGATTGAGAAAAACCCGTTGAGCCCGAAAGTCGAGTTCTGGATGGCAATCGTAGGGCCGCTGACCAGTGCGGTCATCGGCGCGATTTGCCTGGCGCTGGCGCGCTTGATTGGCGATCCGTCGTCCAATCCCTGGATGGCTATGCTGCTGTGGCTGGGATATATCAATCTGACACTGGCCGTTTTCAATCTTATTCCGGGGTATCCTCTCGACGGCGGGCGCGTGCTTCGGGCGCTCATTTGGTGGAAGACGGGGAATGCCGACCGTTCGACTCAATCCGCCGCGAGAGCTGGCCAAGTGGTAGCTTACATGTTCATCGCCTTCGGCATTTTTCGGTTCTTTGGCGGAGCCGGAATCGGAGGCCTATGGATAACCTTTATCGGATGGTTTCTGCTACAAGCAGCGAGGGAAAGCTACCTGCAGGTCGGACTGGAGCATGCCTTCCAAGGCGTGCGGGTCGCGGACGTAATGACACGGGATTGTCCCACGGTGGACGGCTGGCTGAATGTACAGAACTTCGTGGACCAGGAACTGCTTCGCACGGGACAGCGCTGCTTCTTCGTGGTGGATAAAGGCGAGGTCACGGGCCTAATCACTCCCCACGAAATCAAACAACTCGACCGCGCAAGGTGGCCGTTTGCCACGGTGCGTGACATTATGCGCCCACTGGACGATCTTCGCGCCGTAACGCCCGAGACGTCTCTGAGCAGCGCGCTGGAGTCGATGAGCCGCTACGATCTCAACCAGCTGCCCGTCATTTCCAATCGTCATCTCGAAGGAGTGCTATCCCGAGCTGAGGTCCTCGGCTACCTGCAGACTCATATAGAATTGCGAGGTTGACGGCGCCGAGTTGCATCCAACTGAAGAACATCGTGTCGCTCTTCTATGCAGATCTGCGCCGCGCCAGATCCATCAACGTTGCGTGGGTCCCCAGCGCCTCCGGGCCTTGGCTCGCGTCACCAGGTTCCAGCCGCACGTATGTCCCATCTTCCTGCAACATCCAGGCCTGGCGGCGGTCCTTCAAACAGATGTCGAGAGTTTCCCACAATTTCTCCTTCGCTTCTTTGGCCAGCACCGGCGTGACGACTTCGACGCGCTTGGAAAGATTGCGATACATCCAGTCCGCGGAGCCAATATAGAACTCCCCCTGGGAGGGTTCTTCGAGCCCGGCTGCGAAATGAAAAATACGGGAGTGCTCCAGAAAGCGTCCGATGATGGATCGAACCCGCAGACCTTCGGTGCGGCCCGGAACGCCAGGGCGGAGGCAGCAGAACCCTCGAACGATCAGCTCGACGGGAACTCCCGCGACGGCGGCATCGCAGAGAGCGTCGATGATCTCCGGGTCTTCTAATTGATTCATTTTGGCGACGATGCGTGCCGGAAGACCCGCCTTCTTATTGGCGATCTCCTTCCGAATCAGCTCGAGCAAGCGCGTACGCATGTTCACGGGCGCCACTAACAGCTCAGTGCACGCGGGCGCCTGAGAATGTCCCGTTAGATAGTGGAACAGGTTGATCACATCCCGGGTGATCGCGGGATTACAGGTGAATAGGCCAACATCCGCGTACAGGTGAGCGGTGCGCGCGTGGTAATTCCCGGTGCCGATGTGGACATAGCTGCGGAGCCCCGACGCCTCTTTGCGAACGACTAACGCCAGCTTCGCGTGGGTCTTCAGACCCAGCATGCCAAAGGTCACGTGAGCCCCGGCACGTTCCAGCTCCGCGGCCCAGTGCAGATTTCGTTCTTCGTCGAAGCGGGCCTTGATCTCAATCACGCAGGCGACCTGTTTACCGCTTTCGGCCGCCTTTACAAGCGACTGCACAAACGGAGTGTCGTCGCCAATGCGGTAGGCCGTCATCTTAACAGCGACCGTCTGCGGGTCTTTGGCTGCCGCGGCGATGAATTCTTCCACGCTGTCCTCGAAACTATCGTAGGGATGGTGCACCAGAACGTCACCGGCTCTGATTGCCGCGAAGATATCCGGACTGTTCTCAAGGGCCGGCGGAGGAAGCGGGCTCCAGGCCGGATCTCGCAACGAGGGAATTGGCAATGCGGCGATCTGGAACAGAGAGGTGTAGTCCAATTCGCCGGGCGACTCATAAATATCCGCCGCGGAGAGCTTGAACCGCTCCTGCAACATCGCCCGGATAGTGTGGTCGGAACCCGCGCCGAATTCAAGCCTCACCACGGGTTCGTAGCGGCGCTGCCTGACTTGCTCCCTGACTAGGTCGCGCAGGGCTTCGTCGGATTCGTCGTCAATCTCCACCTCGGCGTCGCGCGTTAAACGGAACATCGTGGTCCCGGTAAGCTCCATGCCGCCGTAAAGCTTGTGCACGTTGCCGCGAATCACTTCATACAGCGGAACAAAGGTCCTTTGCCCGGCGGATACGCTCGCTTCGAGCGCGACCCACTGCTTGAGCACGGACGGCACCTTCACGCGCGCATAGGAAGTCGTTTCCTTTTGCGGGTCTTCAAGAACAAAGGCCAGCGACGTCGATAGATTGGAAAGAAAAGGGAAGGGGTGCGCCGGATCAAAAACCAAAGGCGTGAGAGCCGGCGAGACTTCAGAATCGAAGTAAGTTCCAGCCTCGGCCTGTTGGGCGCCGGTCAACTCATCCCATTTCCGAAGGTGGACTCCATGGCTTGCGAGTTCAGGGACAATCGTATCCCGGAAACACACGGCCTGCCGGTGAAGACAATGAAGTATTCTTTCCCTGACTTTCCCGAGCAATTCAACTCGCTCCGGCGTGGACGCCTTACGCAACACCGCGACCCGCTTCATAAAGAATTCGTCGAGGTTCGAGTCGACAATCGCCAGGAACTTCGCCCTCTCCAGCAAGGGCGTCCGTTGGTCGAGAGCTTCCGCGAGCACGCGATCGTTGAAATCCAGCCAGCTCAAATCGCGGTCGATCCAGACACCGAGGAGCGTTGGGGAGACTTCCCGGTTCAGAACCCCTTCATCGCCGATCGAAACCATGGAAGGCATAGCACTCATCGTATCTCCCTTTTAAAAATGGCCTTGGAAATGGCTTTGCAAAACGTCTTCCGTAATTTGGGTGAGCTGAGATTCGGAAGGGCGCCCCCGATGGGCAGGCTCGTCGAAGGCTTGAGCGCGGCCCCTGAACGCAAATCCGGACGACTAGCCCGGCGAACCACTCGTGGTCCGCAAAGCCATGTGGAAAGTCCGGGGGACGCCAAGCTGCGAATCAGTTTACCCTTCAGATGGTCACAGAATGATGAATCACTGCAGAAATCTGGAGCGTCACTGCGCGCCCGATAAAGGAGGGTTCGAGAGTTGTTGAAGGTGCTCCTTCATCGGCCGGAAGCGAATCGCTACCTTGCGGAGCAGGCAGTCGGGTCCCATTTGGATCCGTCGGGAAGCTTTTTAAAGTGATAATTAATGATGAACGGCTGAGTCAGATACTCCGGATCTTCAACGATCTGGACGAGGATGATCCACTCGCTGCCGTCCGGCAACCTTAGCGTTCGGAAGTGTTCGGTAAGAACAGCGTTTGCCGTGTAAGGCATTCCGTTTTTCCAGTAATAACCTGGCTTTAAATGGGTGGTGATCACCTTCACGCTGCCGCCGCGCTCATAATTTCGCCCGCCGCCCATGGTCGTCCACATGGCGACCGAGTAGCCTTGCCCGCTCGGCTCCACTCCGGCAGGCGGGTCCATTTTCGAAGCCTCGGGAGGAACGTAGGCACCCGACTGAAAATTGATCTGTCCGCCCTGGGGCGGCGGAACAAAATGGAAGAGGCGGGTCTGGGTGCCGTAGTCTGCCTCGATTTTCAACGTATTCTCGTCTTGCCAGGAGATGCGCAAGTGCGTCGGCAATCGCATAATGCCCGGAGCGCCGTAGGCCTTGCACTGATTGCCTTCGGCCTCGTCCTTGGCCGGGTCCCATTTCATCGCGGCTTGAGCGCCAGCGATCTTGTAAGGAATGTTTCCCCCGTCGGAAGGATTGGGGCCGAGTCCAAATGCGCCACCTCCGGGAAGCACCACAGCGCCCGGCGCGCCGACGCCGAAGTCGCCTTTCGGCGCGGTTACCATCCGCAGGTGCCAATCTTCGGTAACAACCGAGGTCCAATAGCCGGTGAGGTCAATTGGGGCGGACGCTTTCGCCGTAGGAGGAGGGCCACCCCGGCCGCCGCGACCCGCTTGGGCGAGGAGCCCCGCTTGTATCAAGAACATCGATGAGAACAGGACGTAGCCGACCACGAGCAGCGGCGATCTTGCGATCCGTCGCCTCCATATCTCGCCTTTCAGTTTCCAAAGACTCATGCTTTACCCAGATCCCCGCCCAAGTCGAAATTGCTATTGAATCTGTTCACCGGGCCGGGTGCCCCAGGACCAGCCGTCACTGGGGCGCGTGATTTTGAGCAAGCGCGCTCGGAAGCCGGTGGTCATGCTACGCGCGGGATTTCCGATGACCTCGACCTGGTCTCCGACCTTGAGCGCATCCCTGGTCACACCCTGTTGCGCGAACTGGCTGGCGGAGGCGCCTTCGATCGACCAGCGCTGGACCTTTCCGTTGGCATCCTCGGCTTCGACGAAAAAGAAGGAGTGCGGGGAGCGGAGCGACACCTCGACAATCTTACCTTTGATTGTGATCTCCTTGGCCGCGTCGTAGGTGCCGGCGAAGGAGTGATGGGCCGCCGCGGGCTGGCTCGACAGCAGCAGGATCGTAATCAGCAGAGTGAAAAGTGCAACTCTCATTGGGTGTCTCCTCTTTCGCGTGACTTACTCGGTTCCATGGTTCAGTTTGCGAATGCTTGCTTCGTCGTCTTCTCCGGCTTTTTGTCCTTGAGCCCGCGGTACACGGCTTCCACAAACTGGGTGGTTGCACCGGGCTGCCGGCCGTACTCGGGATCGTAGTCCATGGTGGGTTTCGCTGCCTTCACCTGTTGTAGCGTCATCCCCTTATCGATCATCTGCTGGATTCGATCGCGAATGATGATGATCATGTCGCGATAATACCCGAGATCGCCTGCATCGCTGATCCATCCATGCCCCGGAACGATCATCGTTCCGCCTTGCGACATGAACTCCGTGACGCATAGGTCGGCGAGCCGGTTCAGCGATTCGATTTCGCCATCGATGCTGCCGCCCTTTTCAACGTCGATCGGCGGATAAGTGTCGCTGTTGTAAATGTCTCCCGTCACGAGCACGTCGGAACGGCGGAAAAACACCGCGCTATCGCCGTCGGTAATCGCGTTGGGCATGTGGAAAAGTTGAATCGCCTGATTGTTCAAGAAACGGTGAATGGTGTACTTTTCGGAAAAGTACGTACTCGTCGGAATCGATAACTCCGGCGCCTTCCGGTCCGTCATCCGGCGTTGAACCATGTCTTGAGCGACAATCACCACGGGACTGTTTTCAGCGAGCGGATGAAACAGCGGAGACGTCCGGATGTTCCCATTCCCGCCCACATGATCCAAACTGTCGTTCGTATTGATGATCATGCGGATGGCCGGATCTCGAAATGCATGCGTGGCTTGCCATGTGTCGCCGAAAGGCGAAGCGGAGTCCGGCCGATCCGCCGGCTTGAGTACTTCGGAGACATGCCGGACGGTAGCGAGGACTTTGTCGCTCGCCGCGGCGGCGCCGGAATCGACCATGATGATCCCGTCGCCGCCCACGGAGACGGCGATATTGCCGCCCGCGCCACCCACCATGTAAACGTTCCCGGCTACGTGCAACGCTTCGACAGAGTCGTAAGTTGGGGCGCGCTTTGGTTCAGCGTCGGCACGTTCCGCAATCTTCGTCGATGCGTCGTTGTAGACGGGTTTCAATTGAAACTGGACGGTTGGCGGCGAGAGTTTTGCCAGGACAGAGCGCCACTCTGGATACGTTGTCTCGGCCCCGCCTCTCGTAGCCTCGATCGGCACCTTATATTTCACGGCATCTTCGGTAAGATAGGGATTCTCTCCCACCAGGTAATGCGGCACGCGATAGCCCACGACGCCGGGCGTTTGTTCTTCTTCGGGCTGACAAGGGTATTGAGGCAGCCTCAGAGTGGGCGCCCGCACGTACGTCGAACTCTTGACGAGGGGTTCCGTCATGTAATCGGGATCCATGATCGTGACGACCCATGTCAGGAAGGGTTCGTCCAAGGCCACTTGTTCGACCACCGTCGCGCGAAAACTTGATGGCACTCCGTTGCGGCGCGCGAAACCTTCCTTTATGTGCGTCGCCGTAACTTCCAACGTGTCGCCTTTGAACTTGCCCAGGGAGAAACCCTCCCAAGAATGCTTTGCATACTGCGATGGACGCGGACGGCCGTCGAGCCAGATCATACGCTCGCCGGGAGTCTTTTCGTACGACACGCGAAGCGCGAGCAGTTGCCGATTTACCGGATCCACCATTTCCTCGATCCGCATGGGATCGAGGCCCAGAGGTTGGTAGCTGACCGGTCGCGGTCTGCACTGCATCAGCGGCGCAGTGGAAATCCATTCTTCGTTGTAGGTGTCCGCCCGCATGCGCGCGGCGTCATTGAGAGGGAGGCCCCAATATTCACCGGGATCGGCGCCCGGCTCATGTTCATATTGATCCTCGTGATGAACCCAGCGCCATGTGCCCGTCAAGTCGACCGGCGAACGCTCCTGCGCAAGCAGCGGTCGCGCAACCGATGCTGCCAGCACCGCCACGGCCACGGTGGC
>Ga0181536_10006436_pt1 | contig 11766 bp, 9 predicted proteins | sample PEATcosm2014_Bin_41_FD_121105 | JGI IMG/M metagenome (GOLD analysis project Ga0181536, IMG submission 121105) | Peatland microbial communities from MTU Mesocosm Facility, Houghton, MI, USA - PEATcosm2014_Bin17_60_metaG | ecosystem: Environmental > Terrestrial > Soil > Wetlands > Peat | place...
GCGCGGCACACCCAAGCCGCGGCCACCCTATCCCGCATCGAGCGGACTGTGGGGCAAGCCGACGCTGATCAATAACGTGGAGACCTACGCCAACATCGCGCCCATCGTGCGTAACGGCGGCAAATGGTTTTTCAACATGGGCTCGGAGCGCAGCAAAGGCACGAAGGTGTTCGCGCTCACCGGCAAAATCGCCAACACCGGCCTGGTGGAAGTGCCCATGGGCATCAAGCTGCGCGAGATCATCGAGGACATCGGCGGCGGCGTGCCGGGCGGCCACAAGTTCAAAGCCGTGCAGACCGGCGGGCCTTCCGGCGGATGCATTCCCGAGGAAATGCTCGACGTGGGCGTGAGTTACGACGCGCTGCTGAAGATGGGCTCCATCATGGGCTCCGGCGGCATGATCGTGATGGACGACACTTCGTGCATGGTCAACGTAGCGCGCTTCTTCATCGAGTTCTGCATGACGGAGTCGTGCGGCAAGTGCATTCCCTGCCGCGCGGGCACGGCGCAAATGTATACGCTGCTCACGCGCATCTGCACCGGCGCAGGAACCATGGACGATCTGGCGCTGCTCGAAGACCTCTGCTCCACGGTGAAGGAGACCAGCCTGTGCGGGCTGGGGCAGACGGCACCCAATCCCGTGCTGAGTACACTCAAGTACTTCCGCAACGAGTACATCGAGCACATTCTCGAAAAGCGCTGTCGGGCCGGCGTTTGCCAGATGGAAACGGTCAATTCTGAGAGCGAGGTGGTGGCATGAGCACGGAAACAGACGTCAAAACTCTTGTCATCGACGAGCAGGAAGTGAGCGCACAAGCCGGCCAGACGATTCTGGAGGTGGCGCGCGAGAACGACATTCCGATTCCCACGCTCTGCCATCTCGAAGGCCTGAGCGACGTGGGCGCGTGCCGTCTCTGCCTGGTGGAGATCAAGGGCTCGAGCAAGCTGCTGCCGGCCTGCGTGGCCACCGTGCAGGAAGGCATGGAGGTCAGCACCAACACGGAGCGCTTGCAGAAGCATCGCCGGACGATTCTCGAGTTACTGTTCGCCGAGCGCAATCACGTCTGCTCGGTCTGCGTCTCCAACGGCCACTGCGAACTGCAGACCCTCGGCCAGGAGCAGGGACTGACGCACGTGCGCCTGCCCTATCGCAATCCCGATCTCTTTGTGGACGCATCGCACGAGCGCTTCACCCTCGACCACAACCGCTGCATCCTGTGTACGCGCTGCGTGCGTGTCTGCTCTGAGATTGAGGGCGCGCATGTGTGGGATGTCATGGGCCGCGGCATCAACTCTATCGTCATCACCGACCTGCACGAGGAGTGGGGCAAGTCCACCTGCACCCGCTGCGGCAAGTGCGTGCAGGTGTGTCCCACCGGGGCCCTCTTCGACAAAAGCAAGATCGGCTCCGATCACCCGAAGTATCCCGAATTCTTGCCTTATCTGAACCTGATGAGGGAGGCGCAATGAGCAAACTGAAGCTTGCGACCGTCTGGCTTGACGGATGTTCCGGCTGCCACATGTCGTTCCTCGACATGGACGAGCGGCTGCTCGAACTGGCGGAAGTGGTCGATGTGGTCTACAGCCCCATCGTCGACACCAAGGAGTTTCCTGACGAGGTGGACATTGCGCTGGTCGAGGGCGCCGTCGCCTCGGTCGACGACGAGAAGAAGATCAAGAAGATTCGCGACCACTCGAAAATGCTGATTGCTATGGGCGATTGCGCGATTACCGGTAACGTCCCGTCGATGCGTAATCCCATGGGCCCCGAGGCGATCCTCGACCGTGCCTATATTCAGAATGCCAGCGCGCAGGCGCAGATTCCGTGCGTCGTGGTGCCCAAGCTGCTGCGCGTAGTGCGTCCCATTCACGAATTTGTGAAAGTGGACGTCTTCCTGCCCGGCTGCCCACCCTCGGCCGACACATTTCACACCGCGCTCACCGCGCTGGTCAACGGCGGGCCGCTGGATATTCCGGCGCTCACCCGCTTTGGAGCCTAACGAATCGGAGCGATCCCTATGAGCCAGACCATCACCATCGATCCGGTAACACGCCTTGAAGGCCACGGCAAAATCACCATCCAGCTCAACGGCCAGGGCGAGGTTGAGAACGCGCACTTCCACGTGACGCAGGTGCGCGGCTTTGAGCGCTTCAGCGAAGGCCGCCCGTTCTACGAGATGCCCAGCCTGATGGCGCGCATCTGCGGCATTTGCCCCGTCTCGCATCTCATCGCATCGGCCAAGGCCTGCGAGGCCATCATGTCGGTGCGCATTCCGCACACCGCGGCCCAGTTGCGGCGCATGCTGAACCTGGCGCAGATGGTGCAATCGCATGCACTCAGCTTCTTCTATCTCGCCTCGCCCGACCTGCTGCTGGGCATGGAGTCCGATCCCAAGCTACGCAACATTCTCGGCGTGGCGGCTGCCAAGCCGGAACTCGGCCGCGCCGGCATCGGTCTGCGCCGCTTCGGGCAAAGCATCATCGAGTTGCTCGGCGACAAGCGCGTTCATCCCGGCTGGGTGGTGCCCGGAGGCGTCACCGAGCCATTATCTCAAGAGAAACGCGATAAGATTCTGGCCATGCTGCCCGAGGCCTACGCCAATGTCGGCATGGCTCTGGGCGCATATAAGCAGATCGCGGGCGCATTCAAGCCGGAGATCGAGGTCTTTGCCAACTTCCCGTCCAATTACCTCAGCCTGATCAGCGAAGAAGAGTCGATCGACTTCACCGACGGCACGCTGCGGCTGATCGACGCCAACGGCAACATTATCGAAGACGGCATGACGGCGAGCCGCTACACCGAAGTGATCGGCGAGGCCGTGGAGAATTACAGTTATACCAAGTTCGCCTACTACAAGCCCCTCGGATACCCCGACGGAAGCTACCGCGTCGGTCCGCTGGCGCGGCTCAACATCGTCAAATCCATGGGCACGCCGCGCGCCGAGAAGGAGTTGGCTGAGTTCAAGCAGCTGGCCGCGGGACCGGTCTCGAGTTCGTTCTACTATCACCACGCGCGGCTGGTCGAGATGCTCTACGGCATCGAAAAGATCGAGGAGATCCTGGCCGACTCGCGCATTCTCGACAAGCATGTGCGCGCCACGGCCGGCGTGAATCGCCTCGAGGGCGCGGGCCAGGCTGAAGCGCCGCGCGGCGTGCTGCATCACCACTACAAGGTGGACGATAACGGCAAGATCACCTGGGCGAACCTGGTCATTGCCACCGGTCAGAACAACAACGCCATGAACCGCGGCGTGCTACAGGCGGCGCGGAGTTATATCAAGGACGGCAAGTTCAGCGAAGGCATTCTGAATCGCGTGGAAGCCGTGGTTCGTACTTTTGACCCGTGCCTGAGCTGCTCCACGCATGCCTTTGGCCAGATGCCCCTGGAGATTTCGCTCCTGTCGGCTGACGGCGAAGTCATGGATCGAATCGCGCGGGACTGATCTCCCGCGCGGTCAACAAGAACTGTTCCGGGACGATTTCCCAGAGATCAGAGAGCGGATTCGATTCGGAGAACGGAAAATATGGCGATCAAAATACGTTGCCTCGTACTTGCCTGCGGCAATACGCTGCGCGGCGATGACGGAATCGGCGCACAGTTAGCGGAGTGGGCCGAAGGGCGGTTCCGGGATGACCCTCAAGTGCGCGTGATCTCGCGCCAGCAGTGGACGCCGGATCTGGCGGCAGACATTGCGGCTGCCGATTCGGTTCTGTTTGTCGATGCTTCGGCCAAGTCGCCGGCGGGGCGCGTGCGTCTCATCCCGGTTTCATCGCGCGTCGACACCTCGGCCCCAGCCTCGCATCACCTGACCCCGAACCAGCTTCTGGGTTTAAGCCGCACCCTCTATGGCTCCATCAAATCCCATGCCATGCTGTTGACCGTCGGGGTGAGCTCGACCGAACTGGGCGAAACCTTCAGCGCTCCGGTCGAAGCCGCGATTCCCCGCGCGCGCGGCACCCTGGAAAAAGCCGTGCTGCGCTTTCTTGGCCGCTGATTTATCCGCGGGCCTCCTCGCGCGAGCAAAAAAATGGCGGCTGCATTTTGCCGCAGCCGCCGATACCAAAGAAGGAATAGACAAGTTCAGAATGCGGGCGCCCCAAATCTCAACTTTGAGACCTGGGATCGTATTCTCGCCCCTAGAATGCAGCCACCGTCTGGCGCAGGCTGTACGAGCTCAACGTCTTGATGTAGTTGCCACGATCGTAGGGCGAGGTGTCGGGCACCGAACGGCGGCTGAGGCAGCCGCGCGTCTCGGCGAGCGAGGCATACTCGCGCTTTTCGAGCCAGTAACGAAGATCGGCGAGCACACGGCCGATATGCTCGATGCCGTGAATGTGCAACGCCGACGCCATCTCCGTCACGCTGGCGCCGGCCATGATCGCCTTCAGCACGTCTTCGGCCGAATGCACGCCGCCGGTAATGGCGATGTCGCCGCTCAGGTGGCCGTAAAGGATCGCCGCCCAATGCAGCCGCGGCAACAGCTCCGACGGCGTGGAGAAGTGCAGAGAAGGCCGCACCTCCAGCGTCTCGATGTCGAAGTCCGGCTGATAGAAGCGGTTGAAGAGCACCACGGCCCGCGCGCCGTTCTCTTCAAGACGCGCGCACAGGTTCGGCAGGCTGGTGAATGATTGCGAGAGCTTGACCGCAACTGGGACTTTGACCGCCTTGCACACGCTGTCTACGAGTTCGAGCAGTTGCAGCTCGAGCTCGGCCGAGGTCTGGCTGCGATCGGTCGCCAGCGCAAAGGTGTTCAGCTCGATGGCGTGCGCGCCGGCCTGCTCCATCTCCCTGGCCAACTGCACCCAGCCGCCAGGCGTAGCTCCGTTCAAGCTGGCGATGATGGGAATGCCAACCGCCTCCCGCGCGCGTCGCACGTGCTCGAGATATCCCTCGTGCGTCATGCGATAGTCGCTCAACTCTGGCAGAAAATCAAGCGACTCGGCAAACGAATTCGTGCCGCGCGACAGGTCATCGTCGAGCGTGCTCGACTCCAGCGCCAACTGCTCCTCGAAAAGCGAGGTGAGCACAATGGCCGAAGCGCCCGCATCTTCCATGTGCCGAACGTTGTCGATCGATTCAGAGAGCGGCGTGGAAGCGACCACAATGGGGCCACTGAGTTTCATGCCGAGATATTGCATGGAAATATCGGTCATTCCTCACCTCTTCCAGCAGCCGTAGCCGCCAGCTTGGCTTCCTGATTTTCTTCCGGTTTCTCCGGCGGGGCAATGTGCGGCGTCTCTCCGCGGCCCGGCATGGCGGCGCGAGCCGAGTAAACGCGCCACTCCCGCTCCACGTCGTCTTGCGCCTCCTCGAGCAGTTTCTTGGCCAGCTCGGGATTGCTGCGCACCAGCATGGTGTAGCGGGCTTCGCGATAGGCGTAATCCTTGAGCCGGATCGAAGGCGCCTTGGAATCGAGCTGGAAGGGATTCTTGCCCTCATCGCGCAACGCGGGGTTATAGCGCATGAGCGGCCAGTAACCCGACTGCACAGCCAGTTTCTGCTGCTCCAGTCCGTGCACCAGGTCGTAGCCGTGGGCGATGCAGCTCGAATACGCGATGATGATCGACGGACCATCGTGCGCTTCGGCTTCCTGGAAGGCCTTCACGACGTGCGTATCGTTGCCGCCCAGCGCCACCTGGGCCACATAGACCGAGCCGTAACTGACGGCTTCCATGGCCAGGTCCTTGCGGCTGTTGGGCTTGCCACTTGCGGCAAACTTTGCCACCGCGCCGCGCGGCGTGGCCTTCGACGCCTGGCCGCCGGTATTCGAGTAGACCTCGGTGTCGAGAACGAGCACGTTCACGTTTTTGCCCGATGCGAGCACGTGATCGAGCCCGCCGAAGCCGATGTCGTAGGCCCAACCGTCGCCGCCCAGGATCCACACGCTCTTGCGGATGAGCACGTCGGCAATGGCCAGCAGATTCTTCGCGTCAGACGACTCGTTGCCGGCGAGCTTTTCGCGCAGCGCTTTTACGCGCTCGCGCTGCTGGTCGATTTCCGCTTCGGTCTTCTGCGAAGCGCCTACCAGATCGGCAGCAAGCTCCGCGCCGATGACCGGCGCAAGACGCGTGACAAGGGTCTCTGCAAATGCCTTCTGTTGATCCAGCGCTACCCTCATGCCGAAACCGAACTCGGCGTTGTCCTCAAAGAGCGAGTTCGACCACGTAGGGCCACGGCCCTGCGCATTCGAGGTGTACGGCGTGGTGGGCAGGTTGCCGCCGTAGATCGACGAGCAGCCCGTAGCATTGGCGATGTAGAGCCGGTCGCCGAACAATTGCGTGAGCAGTTTGATATACGGCGTTTCACCGCAGCCCGCGCAGGCGCCGGAGAACTCAAAGAGCGGCTCCAGCAGTTGGATGTCCTTCACCTGGGTGTGCGAAAGCTTCGCACGGTCCACTTCGGGCAGCGCGAGGAAGAAGTCCCAGTTCTCGCGCTCCGGCTCGCGCAGCGGAGCCTGCGGCACCATGTTGATGGCCTTCTTGCTGGCGTCGCTCTTGTTCTTCACGGGGCAGGTTTCCACACAGAGCGCGCAGCCCGTGCAATCCTCGGGCGCCACCTGCAGCGTGTAGCGCTGATCTTCCATGCCGCGCCACTTGGGCTTGGCCCACTTGAATGTTGCCGGCGACTTGTCGCCGAGCTCCGGGCTGTAGATTTTGGCGCGGATCACGGCGTGCGGGCACACCATCACGCACTTGCCGCACTGGATGCACAGGTCCTTGTCCCACACGGGAATGAACTGCGCGATGTTGCGCTTCTCCCATTGCGCCGTGCCCGAAGGAAACGCGCCGCCCGCGGGAATCGCGCTGACGGGCAGCAGGTCTCCCTTGCCCTCGGCGATCTTTCCCAGCACGTCGTGCACGAACTTCGGTGCCTTGGACGAAAACGCGCCGGTCAGATCGAAGGTGGAGGACGCCGCGGACGGCAACTCCACTTTTTCCAGATGCGACAGCGCGTGATCCACGGCGGCAAAGTTCTTCTGCACCACCGCTTCGCCGCGTTTGCCGTAGGTCTTCTGGATCGACTTCTTGATCTGCGCGATGGCTTCTTCGCGCGGCAGCACGCCGCTGATGGCGAAGAAGCAGGTCTGCATGATGGTGTTGATGCGCGAACCCATGCCGGCTTCGCGGGCCACCTTGTAGCCGTCAATCACGTAGAACTCGATCTTCTTGCGCAGCATTTCCTCCTGCGTGCTGCGCGGCAGCTTGTCCCACACCTCGGCCGCGGAGTACGCCGAGTTGAGCAGGAAGACTGCGCTCGGCATGGCCGCCTCCAGCACGTTCATCTTCTCGAGGAAGCTGAAGTTGTGGCAGGCCACGAAGCTGGCGCGCGTAATGAGGTACGTCGATCGAATGGGGTTGGGCCCGAACCTCAGGTGCGAGGTGGTCATCGATCCCGACTTCTTCGAGTCGTAGACGAAGTAGCCCTGCGCATAGTTGGGCGTCTCGCTGCCGATGATCTTGATGGAGTTTTTGTTGGCGCCCACCGTACCGTCGGAACCCAGGCCGTAGAACAGCGCACGCACGGTCTTCGGATCCTCGGTAGAAAACTCCGGATCGTAGTCGAGGCTGGTGTGGCTCACGTCGTCATTAATTCCGATCGTAAAGTGATTCTTGGGAGCGGGCTTCGTCAGTTCATCGAAAACGCCCTTGACCATGGCGGGCGTGAATTCTTTTGACGAGAGGCCGTAGCGGCCGCCGATGACCACCGGCGTCGCGGCGAACGGCAGTTTTGCGGCATTCTCGGCCAGCAGGGTCATGATGTCCTGATAGAGCGGTTCGCCGGCGCCACCGGGCTCCTTGCAGCGGTCCAGAATCGCCATCGACTTCATGGTCGCGGGCAGCGCGGCCAGGAATGCCTTGCTGTCAAATGGACGATACAAGCGCACCTTCACCATGCCCACCTTTTCGCCCTGGCGCACCAGAGCATCCACGGCTTCCTCAGCTGCCTCGGCGCCCGAGCCCATCAGCACGATGACGCGCTCCGCGTCCTTGGCGCCGTAATAGTCGAACAGGTGATAGCTGCGGCCCGTCAGCACGGCAAAGCGGTCCATCACCGATTGCACAATGCCGGGAACGGCCGCATGGAACGGCGTGCACGCCTCGCGCGCCTGGAAGAACACATCGGGATTTTGCGCCGTGCCGCGAATGAAGGGGCGATCGGGCGAGAGAGCGTTCTTACGGAATGCGATGAGGTACTTGTCGTCCACGAGGGAGCGGATGGTTTCGTCGCTGATGGGCTCAATTTTGCCCACTTCGTGCGAGGTGCGGAAGCCATCGAAGAAATGGATGAACGGAATGCGCGATTCGAGAGTGGCGATCTGGGCCACGGTCGCGAGATCCGCCACTTCCTGCACAGAATTCGAGGCCAGCATCGCCCAACCCGTCGCGCGGCAGGCCATCACGTCGCTGTGGTCGCCGAAGATCGAGAGCGCGTGCGTAGCCAGGGTGCGGGCCGAAACGTGCATCGTGGCCGGGGTCAGCTCACCGGCAATCTTGAACATGTTGGGGATCATCAACAGCAGGCCCTGCGAGGCGGTAAACGTGGTGCCGAAGGCCCCGGCCTGCAACGCGCCGTGCAGCGCACCCGCCGCGCCGCCCTCGCTCTGCATTTCTTCCACGATGGGCAACGCGCCCCAGATGTTTTTCTTCCCCTCCGACAGCCACTGATCGGCCCACTCGGCCATGGGCGACGAGGGGGTAATGGGGTAGATAGCAACGACTTCGGAGAGTCGATAGGCCACGGACGCCGCGGCCTCGTTCCCGTCCATAATCACGGTGGGAATCACAGTCTTTGGTTCACTCATTCGCTTCACTCCACAATGCGGCTTCTGGGAAGATCGACCGCTATCGTGAGTCTCTGCATTCAGGCAGTTAGCCGCAGTGATGGGAGGCACAAGGAAGGCGAAGAGTCCCACGTTATGAAACGATGTTCACAGAGTGCAACGGGATGTGCGTGGGGTAGCAGTGCGAGTCAATCGCGATTTTCTCCCCGTTTGTCCATAAAGTTATGCGACCGCAACCCGAACTTGCTGAATTCTATCGATCTCCACGCGTTGGATGAGCGCATCGTCGATTGAGCGCCCGCTGAAGCCAGGGAGCCTCCGATCAAGCATCTGCTTTGAAATCGGTTGGCTTTAGCCTCTGAAGGGTGGGTCCATTGAAATATCGCACTTCTCCAGGGCCTCTCTGCCCCCGTAACTGTTAAAACAGGCGTCATACAAAGAGATAATTGAACGCTTTCTTCCCTCCTCTTAGGATGCGAATCGTAGATGCGATATCGCGCAGCCTGATGGCGTCGATATCAACAAGATCGCAGTACGGCCAACAACCGAGGATTTCTGAGTCATCGATCGAACTGGCTGCGCGCCATGCTGTTCAGCGAAAGGTTCTCATTCAAGGAGGTCCGCGTCCTCATGTCCATTCGAATCATCCAAAGTGCGTCGAGACGAGCGAGTGCGGCGGTCATCGTCGCCTGCCTGGCTGCTGCGCCAGTTGCGGCGCAAACCGCGAGGGAGGTGCTTGGAGCAGCTGCTGTCGAGCCGCTTCAAAACGGACCGCCGGCGAAAATCATTATCGATCCGGCTCTTGCCGAATCGCTATCGCATGGCCGGGTAGTCATTCAATATCGCACGGAGAATCTGCACATCGTGCCGGTGTTCGGGCCTGCTGCGCTTGCCGTCTCTCCTCGGATTGGACACGTCCATGTAACGGTCGATGATGCCTCGTGGGTCTGGGCCGACGCGAGCGGAGAGCCGGTCATTCTCAACGGCCTGCAACCTGGGCCGCACAAGGTCCTGATCCAACTGGTGAATGCCAACCATCATCCAATTGATCAAGGTACGGTGCAGTTCACGATTCCGGCCGCCAAACCGCAGATGGGAATGCCCTAGGTCTCTCGCAAGTTGAATTCGCTCCTTTGAGGTCGTGGTTTCCTATCCTTTTCCATTCAAAAGGATGACGCAAGAAAACTGTCCAAGATCCATGGATCAGAGATGCTGGCCGCGGGAGCAGCAGTCGGGGAGCCGGCTCCATATTTGTATGGGATGACGGCTTCGACAATTTCACAACCAAACACAGGAGGAAGCGATATGCCAATGATCACAACCAAAGACGGTACACAGATCTTCTACAAGGATTGGGGCCCGAAGGACGCTCAGCCCATCGTGTTTCATCACGGCTGGCCCCTTTCGTCGGACGACTGGGACAATCAAATGCTGTTTTTCCTCGCCAACGGCTATCGCGTCGTTGCGCATGACAGGCGCGGTCACGGCCGCTCCGCGCAGGTCGATACCGGCCACGACATGAACCACTACGCGGCTGACGCCTCGGCAGTGGCCGAGCATCTCGACTTGAGGAACGCGGTCCATATCGGACACTCGACGGGTGGTGGCGAGGTGGCGCGTTATGTCGCGAAATACGGCGAGCCTCAAGGCCGCGTTGCTAAGGCCGTGCTGATCGCCTCCGTTCCCCCGCTCATGCTCAAGACCGAAAAGAACCCGGGCGGCACTCCGATGGAAGTGTTCGACGGGTTCCGCAAGGCGCTGGCTGAGAACCGGGCGCAGTTTTTTCTCGATGTCGCTTCAGGTCCGTTTTACGGCTTCAACAGGCCCGGCGCGAAGGCCTTGCAGGGAGTTATCCGGAACTGGTGGCGTCAGGGGATGGAGGGCAGCGCGCTCGCTCACTACGCAGGCATTAAGGCCTTCTCCGAGACAGACCAAACGGACGATCTGAAGGCGATCACGGTGCCAACCCTCGTATTGCAGGGCGACGACGACCAGGTTGTCCCGTACAAAGACGCTTCACTGCTGCAGGCGAAGTTGCTCAAGCAGGCCACGCTGAAGATTTACCCGGGCTACCCCCACGGCTTGATGACCACTCATGCCGACGTGATCAACGCGGACCTGCTGGCTTTCATCCGAAGCTAAACCCGTGCGGGGCTCGCGCCAAGCGACCCCGCCTCCAACACCCGGTCTCAAGCAACCTCGATTCGTGATTACACATCTGGAAACGAAGGAAGTCCATATGAAGTTGAAACTCGTTCCGACAGCATTCGTTGTTGCAACAATTCTCACGGCTTCCGTCCTGCTCAGCATGGGCCTCCGGGCGCAGGAGTCTCAGGACAGATTCACGCTGACAGCGCCCGACGGGATTGCGTTCTCAGAGTTCAAAGGATACGAAACCTGGCAGGACGTCTCCGTGAGCACGACGGAAACCGGCATCAAAGCCATCCTCGGAAACTCCGTCATGATCGACGCCTACCGCGCGGGCATTCCCGGCAATGGCAAAACCTTCCCTGAAGGTTCCATGATCGTGAAGATCGAGTGGGTAAAGAAACAGAACCCCGTGTCTCCCTATTTCGTTGAGGTGCCCGACACCCTGAAGTCGATTTCGTTCATCGAGAAAGATTCCAGGAAATTCCCGGACACCCATGGGTGGGGGTACGCCCAGTTCCTCTACGATCCCGCGTCGCACACATTCAAGCCTTACGGAACTGACGCTTCCTTCGGAAAGAAGGTTTGCTATCAGTGCCACACAGCCGTGGCTTCAACGGACTACATCTTCACAGCCTATCCGCCGCGTTGAGCCCGATAGCAAACAACCAGACCATCGAGAGCGGAAACACACTGGGACAATTCGACGGCAAGCCGGGTGCGTTCTATTGCCGGAGAGAGTGCGCCGCGCGCCGATCGCTCGCTCAACTCTGAGGAAATTCTCCGCCTTCTGCGCCGGGCGGCTTTCCGGGGCTCCAAATCAGTTCGGCAGCGA
>Ga0181536_10006439_pt1 | contig 11764 bp, 10 predicted proteins | sample PEATcosm2014_Bin_41_FD_121105 | JGI IMG/M metagenome (GOLD analysis project Ga0181536, IMG submission 121105) | Peatland microbial communities from MTU Mesocosm Facility, Houghton, MI, USA - PEATcosm2014_Bin17_60_metaG | ecosystem: Environmental > Terrestrial > Soil > Wetlands > Peat | place...
CAATCGTGAAAGCAATTGGGCGGAAGAGAGTTCAAGGCGCCATCATAGCCAAGATTGACAACTCATTCAAACCCATTCCTGGAACCGACCGAAAGATCGATTGTGACCTCATCTGTATTGCAGTCGGCCTCACGCCTACATACGAGCTCGCCTCGCACGCAGGTGCTCAACTGCAGTTTGTTCCGGAACTCGGAGGATTCGTGGCCCGAAGGACGAAGTACATGGAAGTGGCCGACGGAGTCTACGTGGCAGGCGATGTTTCCGGAATAGAGGAAGCAACCACGGCTATGCTTGAAGGGCAAATCGTTGGTGTGCACGCGTCACTCAAATCCGGATTTGGGCTGCCTGGAGACGAAGAACAATTGGAGGCTTGGATCAAGCGGCTTGACGAGGATCGGTCGGGGCCATTCGGCGAGAAAATCCGACGAGGGCTGGAAAATATCATGTTACAAGAGGAAATGAAGATTGGGGCAGTATCTTAGCGACGGCATCATTGGACTGGATGATCTAGCGTCTTTCAACTCCGTCCCGTCTACTGAAAGGATAAGGGAGAAGCGGCCCGTAGCAATGATTGAATGTATTCAAGAGATTCCATGTAATTCCTGTGTCGTGGCATGCAAGCTCGGCGCTATACAAATGGCCAGAGTCAACGATCTTCCAAGAGTCGATTACAACAAATGCACAGGTTGCATGGCCTGCGCGATGGTATGTCCTGGCCTTGCCGTCTTTCTTCTGAGGGAAGGTGATGGGGTCGGGTACGTTACTTTGCCCTACGAGTTTCTACCTGTTCCGAAAACTGGAGACCAAGTGATGGCTCTAAACAGAAAAGGAACCGTTCTCGGGAAGGGTAAGGTAGCACGAGTACTTCCCCCCGAACGCAACGACGGGACAGCGCTGGTCACGATTGAGGTACCGAAGGAATTGCTCCTTGAGGCTAGAGCGATCAGGCTGGGTGCTTAACGATGGGAAAGAAGTTCGTCTGTTATTGTGAAGATCTGACAGAGGAAGACGTGCTGGAAGCCATACGTTTGGGCTACGACGACATTGAGAGCCTGAAGAGGTACGCCGGGTTCTCCACGGGCCCGTGTCAAGGTAAAACATGCATGCTTCAAGTTTTGAGGTTACTTGCCACTGAGAAGAAGCTGAAGCCATCTGACCAACACCTGACTACTCAAAGGCCACTGGTCGACCCAGTTCGACTTGGTGTGTTAGCGGGGAATGAGAAGAAATGCGGATTGTAGTCATTGGCGCAGGAATTCTAGGCTTAAGCATTGCCTACAACCTAGCCAAGCGAGGCGCCGACGTGAATGTCATTGAAAAACAGTACCCGGGAAGCGGGCTCAGTGTGAGAGCGATCGGCGCAATCCACTCGCAATGGAAGAACGAGTACGACATCAAGCTTGCCAAGAAAAACCGAGACCTCATGAATCGCCTTTCAAGTGACCTCAACTTCAACATCCCATTTCGCCGCGACGGGCATCTTATGGTTGCAACGAGCAAAGAACAGCTTGCCGAACTCGAGTCCAACGCGAAGCTCCAGCGATCTCTAGGCGTTGACACAAATGTTCTGACACCTGAGGAAATTGAAAATCGCTACCCGTTCCTGAATGCATCCTCGATCGTGGGAGGTACTTTCTCCAAGGGAGACGGCTCTGTGCACCCGTTCTCCGTTGTGTACGGGTTTTGGAATGGCCTTGAAGAGCACGGAGGCCAGGTGACTAGGCCTACAACTGTAACAGCACTCCATGCCAAAGAGCACCGAATATGTTCGGCTGAAACTAACAACGGCGCCTTCGAGGCAGATGCTTTTGTCGTTGCAGCGGGTACGGGGTCTCGGGAAATACTTCGATCAGTCGGACTTGACGTACCCACTGAGCTTGTGAAGCGAGAGATGCTTGCAACCGAGCCCCTGAGATTCTTCCTTAGACCTATGATCCAAGTGTACCCTGAAGGTATCTCTTTCACACAAACCCTTCGCGGAGAAATAGTCTGCGAACTTCCTACAACGGGGGAGGAAGTTCGCAAGGACACCTCGTCCACGCTGGAATTCCTGGAGAAGGCTGCGACCGAACTCATTCGCTTTATGCCTGCATTGTCTGACGTCAAGATTCTTAGACCTTGGGCAGGACTAGTCGAGACAACTCGCGACTCCGAACCTGCTGTTGGAAGATATGTGTACGACAACCTCTGGGTGGCTTTTGCAGATTCAGGTAAGAGCGTAATGTTCGCCCCCGTGATCGGCGACTTGATGGCTGAGCAGATTATGTCCGGACAAACAAATCCTGACCTGGGACCATATTCACCAGCCAGATTCCTTCCCTAGCTCGATGTACGGTCCTCTACATTACAACTGGTCATGGCTTCGGGGATTACTTTATTCTAGGAGCTATTAGCGTTCGGCAGAGAGACGGGGTATGACATTCAGCCAAGAAGCAATCGAAATAATCGACGGAAAGAATTTTGCGTACCTGACTACCTCGATGCCCGATGGTTCTCCGCACGTATCTCCCGTGTGGATCGATCGCGATGGAGATACGCTTTTGGTAAACACTGTTCCTGGAAGGACCAAACAGAAGAATATTTCACGAGACCCAAGAGTGGCAATTAGCATGACCCAAGAGAAAAATCCCTACAGACATTTGTTCATAAGAGGAAAAGTTATCGAACAAACGCAGCAAGGCGCATTAGACCACATCAATCGCTTGGCCAGAAAATATCTCGGCAAAGACTACCCGTGGACCGATAGAAACAGAATCATACTCAGAATCGAACCGAAATCTGTAAAGATCATTCTAGACTAACCCCATCTCCATCTCAAACCGTCATTCATGAAGACTGAAGACGAAGGAGATCGACCGTTCTCGTGTGTATCCGATGGTGCGCGCACTCCCTAGTCTCAACGATAGTAATAGTAGCGCACTTTGTTCTGCTCAGTTTAACGCATGCCATGACCACGTTGTTGATCCTTGCCTTAGCTTTGTTTTTCGCGTTGGGAGTCGTTGTCGGTAAATTTAGCCTTGCGTTTCCGTGGAAGTTTAGGATTCGTTATGTGCTTCTGGGCTTGACATCATTTGTGGTTGGAGAGGCTGTAAGAAATATTCTGACAGTGGGCCGATAGAATCTCTGACGAGAAGACTATCCGCATCTCATTGTCGATTGCATTGCTAAGCTAAGGAAACCGGCGGCCGCTAAACATTCTTGAGAGAAGAGTTGGTAGCTTACGATAAGGACTGAGCGTGAACGTGTGCTCGTGCCGTCTTCGCGGAAACTAACTCATGAGCTCTTCCACCGACTCTCGGAACACATGTGTGTGGAGATCTACATCTTTTCGTGTGGTATAGGGTGACATGAGAGCCATGTTGTGGAAGGGCGTCAGGAGTATTCTGCGGTTGAGGTCGTATAGATGTACGTATTTGTTAAGCAGCGGATCCTTCGTAGCGATGGCCTCGGCCCCGTTTGACGGTGGTGTGGTTCCGAAGCGGTATTCGACGCGCGTGCCGAGGCGAACCGTGTGCCAAGGTAGGCCAGTTTCCTGAATTGTGCGCTCGATGCCTTCGTTGAATCTTTTCGCCAGCGGAACCATGCGGTCGTAGGCTTTTTTCGTGATCACTTTCTCCAATGTGGCACGCATAGCTGCGAGTGTGAGGGCGTTTCCAGTTAGGGTTCCGCCAAGGCCATTAACCCCTGTCGTTTCAGCTAGCATATTACTGCTTGTCTTATCGAAGATTTCTTGGCTTGCCCCGAATGCTGCCGCGGGGATACCGCCTGCAACTGGCTTTCCGAGCGTTATCATGTCTGGCTTCAGATGGTGGGCCGCAGAATATCCTCCGGGCCCCGCGCACCACGTGTGCGTCTCGTCGATAATCCAGACGGTGCCGGTCCTTCGAGTAATCGCACGCACGCAGTCCAGATAACCCTCTTTCGGCAATATGATTCCACAGTTAGTCATCGCAGGCTCCATCAGAACCGCAGCCACGTCCCCAGGTCCAAGAGCAGACTCCAGTGCGGCAAGGTCGTTGAATTCAACAACCTTCGTTGTCAACTCAGGCTCGACTGGAGGAGGCATCGCTCCTTCCCGTGGAACAACCTTTCCCTCCACAAGACGAACAAGGGCCTCGTCCACGGTGCCATGATAGCAGCCATTGAAAACGAGGATCTTCCGTCGGCCCGTAGCCTCACGTGCCATCCTTAGCGCGAACCTGTTAGCGTCCGTCGCAGTCATCGCTATCTGCCAGTAGGGCAATTCGAATCGACGCGCTAACTCTCCTCCAACCCAAATGGAATCCTCAGTCGGAAGCATCATTGTAATCCCCCTAAGCATTTGTCTGCATGCGGCGTCGACGGTGGCTTTCGGGGAATGGCCGAACATAGCGCCCGTGTCTCCGAGGCAAAAGTCAACATACGTGTGACCGTCGACATCAGTAACCATCGAACCCTCACCCTTCTTCGCGAAGATTGGGAAAGGCCCGGGCCACTCAATCATCCAATTCATGGGCACACCCCCGATCATCGACTTGCAAGCGCGCTCGAACATTCTCCTCGATCTTGGGTGCGACTTCAAAAATTGCTTCTCTTCTCGTTCTATGATCGTCCTGACCCGGGCCCGGTCAATCTCAGCCATCATGACACCCTCCGAAACCTTACCCTACTCTTCCTAAGATTATGGTGGCGTGTGGTTTGCTAAAACAATGATCCAACGCTATCATTATGTGATTGCTCAACTGTTCGTAAACGGTGTTGTCATCTGCTTTGAGACACGTTAGGGTAGGTCATGATGAATCACAATCGGAGTCCCTGGAGGCTTATCAGCTTAGGCACCAGCGAAAGCCACTCAATCATAGTCTACTTCGCTTCGCAACCTCAACGCTTGCATCATACGTTGCTGCCAGATTCTTCGCTGACTTGCTTCACTTTCGACTGTACGTGACACATGAACGAATCCACATCCACCACTTTGTACTCGGCTTATTTTTGACGCCGTTTACTTGGCTCGCTTATGAGGATAACAGAAAGGCTGAGGCAGAACTATTAGCGGGAACAGTCTTAGGTCTGTTTCTATCGGAACTTAAGCAACTCATCCTAGAGCAGTGGGGTCCCTAGTAATGCGGTATTATCCTTTGTGATAACCCAACCACTTGCAAAAACAATCACTCGACTTTGCCGCAGTTTCAAAATATCTTTCAAAGCGGCACGGTTCAAATTCCGACGCCCGCACCACTAGAGGCACACACACACTGAAAACGACGAACGACTACTACTTCAGGGTCACTTCGAAGTTTTCACTAATCTTGAGCTGATGCCATCGACCGTCGAAACTTACGTTTCTAATGTTTTTGATTCGCATCATGTTTGTAGGTGGGTCGGTTGATTCGTCAAGTTTGAAGTCTACTACGCCATCATATGCCGCCTCCAATTGCTTATAGGCCCAATCGCTGTGGATCCCCCTGATGATGCCGCGGATAGACGTAAACTGTCGTGCCCTATTGCCCGGGATCATTTGAGTCGGCAGAAATTCTACCCAATTCTTCTCCTCATTGAATCTATCGAGTCCAGAAAGGTCGTCCCGTACCATCAGGAAGCCAACTTGGGGCTCCGAGGTGGCTACCTGCTTTGCGAACATTATGCTTAGGTCATGGACTTTCAGTGAATCAAGAGCATATTTTTCCTTGGACTTCTGACCGAGCGTGGCGGTGTACCAGTCGTCTATCTCCAGCGTCCCATCCTCTTCCAGCTTCTCGACGTTTAGTGCCAGTCGTTTGAGTTGGAGACGGATGTGTTCTGGCGATTGGGCAGCCACATTGTAAGAGGCGCGCCCTCCAATTTTGAGCCACCCTGCCGCGATGCTGACGGATGCATCATACCATACCGATACGGGGTCGTACTCCACAAGAATCTGTGTTCCCGGTGCAACCGGACCAGTTGTCAAGTCCTCGATTAGTGGAATACGGGGCAATTCACGAACCCAGCAATAGCATGTGACCTACGTGCAGTTGAGGTTTTGGATTTGCAGTCTCTTCGTTCATGCTTGATGTCCGTGTGAGTATCGTCTTGTGCGCACAACAAAACAACTAGGGCCTGAACAACGAAAGACAACAGTTCAATTTCTGTCGGCCGCACCACTATAGGCACACACACAAGCCTTCGACCCCATGAACATTAAACTCACAACGAATCCAACCAGCCTCTCAGACTTTTTGATCCTGCGGTAACCATAACTATCATGTGTTCCACGATCGATTTGACCGGAGTCATCTCACTAAAGGCGTCGCATGGAACCCGCAACACCTATACACTGAGAATTGCTGTTTCGGCCAACACAAACGATTGATAGAACTGAAATGGGTTTCAACTGAGAAAACTTAGAAACGCCAATCCAAGCTTCCCTTAGGAAACTGCGGAAAGCCCATCAAGATCATTCAGAATGCGAAATAGATATGAGATACCAAAAGGGCTCCCCAGGGACTCTCGGTCGAAACGGATCTAGTTCCGAAAAATCCTCGCGCATACAGATGAGACTGCTGCCGAGGGAACACGGCGCGACCGCGATCTGGTTCTCCTCGATGTTGCTCGCCTTTGGAACGCTCCGGGAGCCACCACGGATCCTTGGTGCCGTCGTTTTCTTAGCAGCCTCCGTACTCGCGCTGGTCCTCATAGGAAGGTTCACCAGCGGTTCTATAGTCGTCGTCCGCTTGGAGCGGAATCGAACTCTGCTCCCGGTTCTTTCTGCTCTCCTGACCCTGATCGTCCCGTTAGGGCAGATCATCATGGTCGGACAGCTCTCCCTTGCAGTCCTTGCCGTCTGGCTCATCTTCATGACTTACTGTTCATCAGGAGTAGTGTACACGCAAGACTTGGTTCGTTCGGTGCTGAAGCAGGCGCCACCAACGTGGACCAGCTTCAATCTCTCCGCAGTCGTCATTCTCTCCGAGGTTATTACACTAAACGCCGTCAACTGGCTTTCCATCGCCACCGTAGCCATCATCGTGCCGTTGACTGTTCACCGCGTCGTAGTTCTGTCGCTAATTCAACGAAAAGGTTCCTCGAACATAGAACGTATTCGCGGGGTGGGCTTCGCGCAGGCCGGGAACCTGATAGTCGCGACCATCATCCTCGCCTTGGTTTCGAAACTCTGAAACCATCTGCATCTTAGCCATCGTGAAAAAACGATTTCGCTAAATGGTAGCATGCGTGGCCTCAAACCATTCCATCAATATCAAGTCGCAATTCGGCCACCATATATCATTGGACGATTAATTCCAGCCAACAAAATTGGCGAGTCACGAACAAGCTTTACCACCGATATGAGTGGTCAGGCTACTTGGTCTTTCGTTATCCGCTGACGAGCTTGCCAATGCTGGTCTTAAGCTATTCTCGTTGTCTATTGAAGATATTCCTAACAAAGCAACGGTGTTGATAAGTGACAATATCTCATTCCACAACTAATCATTAACCGTTTCAGTAGGTTTAGGTCACGTTCGCATCCTTCAACTTCCGCAGGAGTCTTGGCTTTTAGAAGCTCGTGTGGTCGAACAGTTTCTGAGGGGGTACGCACCGTTATGGTCCCCCCAAAGCATGAATATATATTCTATAATCGTGCAAGTTAACTTGCTACAAATCGCTGTTAGCTCTGGACTCTGAATGACGGTTATTGAGGAATTAGGTGAGGTTACCTATACTCACACTTACATATTGACTTTGAAGTTAATGACTTCTGCGACGATTCTCATTATGGTTCTGATGGCCGGGCTTTACGTTTTCTTGGGTCTTCCTCCGGGCTTGGACACGTACTACGGTATATTGTATTTTCATTCGATAGGGGTTGGAATCGCTGCTCTCGCTACGTTTCTGGTTATCTCAATCTTCGACCTTCAGAAGTATGAGCCACCGATTGATTTTCCGATTGCGTATAGAGCTTTCGCGGCCGTTGTCTTTGCTGCCGTCGGCGGCACCTTTTACTTAAGCCCAATCTTGGATGCGGCTGTACCGGATATTCCGTTGGGGTTGTATGTCGTAGCATTCATACTGATCGGTGATGTAGGTGGGGCTTTGCTGGTACAACTTTTACTTTTGCCTCGAAAGCAGGCTGGAACCTACAATCCGAAAGTGAAAGCGTTACCTCCTCGCATGTGGCCGCAGTACGTGCTCAGAATGGCTCCGAGTAGGAAAGAGTTCTCATTATATTCGAAGGCGGGCGCAGCATACTGGCTAGCATTGCTTTCTGTAGGTTCGGCTTTCGTTGCAGGGTTGATTGGAATCGTAAATCTTTGGATTAGGATTTTCGGACCCGGCGTTTTCTCTGGTTTTGTGCCGTTGTTCGGGGATTTGGGGACTTTTGTCGATACGTTGAGTGGTTCTCATTCGCATGAGATGGGTATTGCGATTATTACGGGAGTTGTTGCTATGGTCGCGCAGCGCTTCAAGGTTCTAGACGTGAAAGGGTTGAGAAAGGACGTGGCCAAGGTTGGTTTGTGGGTAACGTCGATCGGCATCGTCGCGATATCGATTGTCTTGGTGCTCGAAGCTGTCGTCAATTTCGTACCTCCCACTCTTTTCCAGAGTGGGCCTGGTGGTGTGAATGGAATGGCGGGTGACGATACGACCATGGCGATCACTGCTCTCGGCGCCATGATCATGCTGATTCCCTTGGCGTTAACCAAGCTTGATCGAAAGAGTTCTTGGAAGGACAGTGTTCGGTTAGCTCTGCTAGGCACATGGATCGTGGCTGTGATAAACAGCGTCGTTGAAGGGTTTTACATCGAGTTTCACGAAGATGTTTTCGGTTCAACGATGGCTGCGAACCACGCGATTTTCAGTGACGTTAATCCACTGTTTGGTATCATGACACTACTCGCCGTAGCGCTGGTACTTCTAGCCGTTGACTATTATGGGGTCGGTGGGGTGCTGAGGCGTGTTACCGGTTGGGTTGCTGGTGTAGGGATCATCGTTGCAATTCTAGGCGCGTCTTTGTATGTCTTCGTGGATCCTTCAACCGGTGGTTTGAGTTACTGGCTTTACATTCTGGGCATGTTGGTCCTGGGCGTTTCGGGCTTGGCTGCAACAGTAGGCATATACAGGGCTAGAATCTCGAAGATCTCGCGGAGAGAAATCTAGTAATCCGTATGTGACGTATAAGTACAGAAAGCCAGTCAGCAGAATCAGATCGCTACTTAATCATCTTGTTCAGGTCAGGTGGTGGTGCGCACCAGTAGTGCCACCCCCCAGAACTATCCGCTAATTCTCCCAAATACTCAAACTAGAAAACAACTATCCCTGATAGGGACAAGGGAGAAGCCTGCCGCGCCTAGATTGGACAGACCGATTCAGCGAGGAGCCAGACACTCCCATCTGTAACGCTGGGGCGTTCCCTTCAGCTTTTCCTTCTCGCCCTCCAAAGTTGGGAACTTAGAAGAAAAAGATGGAGTGCCTGCATATTGCTCTTGTTTCTCTCTTTGACTAACGAGACAAAGTCGTATTAGTTGAACGACAAGCAATCATAAGTCGTAGCGATGGTAACCATGACCGCTGAGAGGGGGCTCATCATATCCGTTCTAGCAACCCTCGCGCTCGGCGCAAGCGGCTACCTACTCATCTACTTAAACCCAAAATTCTCCCTGTTTGGCGTGGCAACCATCTTCCTAGCCCTTTTCCTGTTTCTCGGTCTAGTTGCGCACGCGCCCCCCGAAGCTGTCCTTGGGGCAACCACCCCATGAGTTACGAGTGTAAGTAAAAGTTCACCAAACGAAAGCAAACAGCCGCAACCACCAAACGTAGACGACACGTTACCCAAAAAAATGTGAGTTATATGATCCTGTTACCGATGGATTTCCCTATAGCAGTCTCATCATAGATGGAAGCAGCGGATACATTTCGCTCCAAGCTTCAACTTAACAGGAAGTTTTCTGACAACCGCCACACTATAGCGGAACCAGTGCCACATGGAATTTTTTGGCTCAAAGATAGTGACTATCATGCTTTGGTGTGTGTGCGCACCACTAGAGGCCGCCGCCGAGCATGCCCTCATATGTGTTACCACACCAAAAACAATACTGCGAACGACCACGAACCATGACAACACAACGAATACGCTAACCGTCTTATCCTGCAAGATCGATATGATGACCTGACCGCGCGCGCTTCAGATTGTATTGAAACGCCGCCCTCATATGTTGCTAATGGCCTTAGTTGAGCGTTCAAAACATCCGTCAGTTCGTGAGAGTTGTCGCTTCCTGATCATCTGATTTGCAGTTCAGAATACGCTTCAGAAGCCCTCGAAGACGTTTATGCTACGATCGGGCGAGGTCGAACCGGTCAAGGTTCATTACCTTGTTCCACACCGCTACAAAGTCGTGCACGAACTTCTCCATGGAGTCCTCACATGCGTAGACTTCCGCCAAGGCCCGGAGTTGGGAGTTCGAACCGAAGATGAGGTCGACACGGGTGCCGGTCCACTTGAGTTTGCCCGTTGCGCGATCACGACCCTCGAACACGTCTTTGTCTTCCGAGCTTGCATTCCAGGTCGTGCTCATGTCGAGCAGGTTCACGAAGAAGTCGTTCGTCAGCGTCCCGGGGCGCCTGGTGAAGACGCCCTGCTGGGACTGTCCGAAATTGGTATTCAGGACTCGCAGGCCGCCAATGAGAACCGTCATCTCAGGCGCCGTCAGCGTCAGCAATTGCGCCCTGTCGACCAGCAGTTCTTCGGCTGATACAGAGAATTTGGTCTTGAGGTAGTTGCGGAACCCATCCGCGATCGGCTCGAGCACAGCGAAGGAGGCCGCATCGGTTTGCTCCTGCGAGGCGTCCATGCGTCCCGGCGTGAAGGGAACCGTCACCTCGTGACCAGCACTCTTCACAGCCTGCTCAACGCCGGCGCAACCGGCCAGAACGATCAGGTCAGCCAGTGATACCTTCTTGTCGCCGGACTGCGAGCTGTTGAACGCGCTCTGGATGCCCTCCAAGGTTTTGAGCACCTTCGCTAGCTGGGCAGGCTGGTTGACTTCCCAATCCTTCTGCGGCGCCAGACGAATGCGGGCACCGTTGGCGCCACCGCGCTTGTCGGAGCCACGGAAGGTGGACGCTGAGGCCCAGGCGGTTGAGATCAACTCCGACACTGACAGGCCAGAAGCCAGGATCTTGCTCTTGAGGGAGGCGATGTCCTGTGCATCAATGAGTTTGTGATTGACGGCGGGGATGGGGTCTTGCCAGATGAGCTCTTCCGTTGGAACCTCCGGTCCTAGATAGCGCGTGCGCGGGCCCATGTCGCGGTGCGTCAGCTTGAACCACGCCCGGGCAAACACGTCCGCTAATTGATCCGGATTTTCCATGAAGCGTCGTGAAATCTTTTCGTAGACAGGGTCGAACCGCAAAGCGAGGTCTGTGGTCAGCATGGATGGGGCGTGACGCTTTGACCGGTCGTGCGCATCCGGCACAGTACCGGCGCCTGCGCCACCTTTCGGCTTCCACTGGTGCGCACCGGCCGGGCTCTTCGTCAGTTCCCATTCGTAGCCGAACAGGTTTCGGAGGAAGTTATTGCTCCACTTAGTTGGTGTCTGGGTCCAGATGACTTCCAGGCCACTGGTGATCGTGTCATCCCCTTTGCCTGTGCCAAATTTGCTCTTCCAGCCGAGACCTTGTTCCTCGGTGGGGGCGGCCTCAGGTTCGGGGCCCACATTTGATGCGTCGCCGGCGCCATGGGTCTTGCCGAACGTGTGACCGCCAACAATCAGCGCGACGGTTTCCTCGTCGTTCATCGCCATGCGCGCGAACG
>Ga0181536_10006441_pt1 | contig 11762 bp, 13 predicted proteins | sample PEATcosm2014_Bin_41_FD_121105 | JGI IMG/M metagenome (GOLD analysis project Ga0181536, IMG submission 121105) | Peatland microbial communities from MTU Mesocosm Facility, Houghton, MI, USA - PEATcosm2014_Bin17_60_metaG | ecosystem: Environmental > Terrestrial > Soil > Wetlands > Peat | place...
CGACGCTAACCGGGCTGATATGTTCCGGAACTTTGGCGAAAACTTTTGACGATCGCCGCCGTTGCCGATACCCATACGGCCCTTTGGCATTTGTTCGACGACAGCAGGCTGTCTGATGCCGCCGCCACTTTTATCAACGGTGCGGCGGCTGCCAGACGAAAGATTGCCATTTCGACCATAAGCCTGGCCGAGGTGGTTTATTTGATAGAGAAAAACCGTCTGCCGTCCTCGGAGTATGAAGAACTGACGCAGGCCCTGGCCGACCCCGAACACGTTTTCACAGAAGCCGTTCTTACGGTTGCCATCGTTCAATCGATGCGGCAGGTGTCACGCGTTGAAGTCCCGGAGATGCCGGACCGCATTGTAGCGGCAACCGCGGTTTATTTCGATGTGCCGGTTATCAGCCGTGACAGGCGTATCCGTGCCGCCAGCCTGAAGACGGTTTGGTAATTGGCGCAGGGGCGGGGTAGGCGCATATTCGGCCGCCCCCATTGCCGTCTTCAGGTCATCTTGGAACGAAGGCGAATCCCGGCGCTTCGTAGCGCTTGGCGCGCGGGAGTTCATACGCGAACCGAGTAGGTGCGGGCCTTATCGTTTTGTCGATCGCGCTGGCTTGCGTCCCGACTTGCGCTTCGCTGGCTTACGCTTCGCTTCGGCAAGAGCGGCGGCAATGGGTGCCCGGTCTTTCTTTGGCGTCTTTGGATCGCGCAGATCCTTACCGGCCTGTGATGCGACTTTTTTGGAGGTGGGCATTTTTCTTTGAAAATCTCCTCTCCCTTAGCGTAGAACATTTCCGCCCGATTCTGTTTGTAGTGAAATGATAAGGGACGCTATGCACTACAACTTTGTCAGGATTCACTAGTCCCTCCGGGCGACTCCGGCGATGGCGGCCGGGGTGACGGCGCACCTGTGGTCGATTGAGGACATAGTGGGTCTGCTGGATTAGCCCTGATATCTTTGCCTTTGAACTGAATACAGAGACGAAGAAATGTCTTCCTTGACGGCGACCGGACGCGGCGACAATCGCTGGAAATATTCGTCAAGAATTTTAAACCCGGATGGTCTCAGTGTTTGCATGTCGCCGCCCGGTCCTACCACAAACAGCATCGTTTTCTTTCCTACCGAAGGCGCCTTTTCCGCAAGCCTCTTCGCTTCATACACGTGATAAATTGACTGGTCAAGACCGTAGTGGTGATTATGCTCCCGGTGAAAAAGAGATGACTCGCCTATGGCCGTCCCGCTACCGATGACCGCGAAATCATCGCACTCCCACGCTGTGTCGCCCGCAACCTTTACGATCATTGGCGCTTTGTCGATAAAGCCAGCGATGGCCAGTTCCGCTTGGGAGTAATGGTTTTTTATCTCCCACGAGACTTCCCTGAAAACGTCTGCCGGGAATGCCGACCGTCCGGATTTTCGGAACTCCAGATAAGAAATTCCGAACCTACTTTGAACGTGAGAATCAGCAAAGGCATTCTTGTAGTTCGCAATGCCGGCTCGAACCCTTGTGAGTACCTCGGAGAACTTACTGATAGCTGGTGGCGCATCCAACTCCACCAAGCAAGCCGATACCAACTCTCTCGCCGATGCGACCTGCCCGGCAATAAGTCCACAAAAATTCCCGCTGTGCATGTGAATCTTATACGTCGTCTCAGCGCTCGATGAGTCGGTGGACCCCATCATGTCGGTGCACAATATCAAGACAACCCCTTGCGGCGTCATGGCCTTTGCAGCGATACAAACGGTCAATGGTTCCTCCTCCAGAGGCCAAAGACTGTTGCGCTTAAACAGTTCTTAAACAGTTCTGGCTTTTCCGAAGGATACCGCTCATGCGTGAGCGGTTGTTGGAAAAGAAAACTTGGAATCGAACGGCGGACCGGGGTCAACATGCGCGCACGCGCTGGATTTTGAAACTCACCCACTACCCGGCTTTTGGTGATACAGCATAACGGCGACGAGTGCCATAATCGGGGGAGGGCATCAAGGTTTTCATTGATGGCAACCCGATGACCGTGACCATTGAACTACCTCCCGAGATTGAAGCGGGGCTGCTGGCGCAAGCCAAAGCAGAGGGACTGCCGCTGCCGCAATATGTTCAGCACTTGCTGCGCGAACAGTTTCCGGCGGGAGGAACTACGCTCATCACGCCAGCGGAACGCGCGGCGGCCTGGCGGGAGTCAGTCGCAGGCCTGCCGCATACACCGCCTCTCTCGGATCAGGCGATCAGCCGTGAAAGCATTTACGGCGATCGCGCGTGAATGAGTGTTCTCATCGACACCTGTTGAAGTGGTTTATCCGGCTCTGACCACCTACCTCATTCCGCTACACTGAAAATCAGAGACGCAATGCGCAAGCTGTTCTTCCTTCTGGCCGTCTCCGCGCTGTCGCTGCTGGCGGCCAATTTTAAGCTCTATCTCAAAGACGGCAGCTTTCAACTGGTTCGCGAATACAAGGTCACGGACGACCGCGTCGCGTTCTACAGTGTCGAGCGCAGCGATTGGGAAGAGATTCCGGCCGATCTGGTCGACTTAAAGCGAACCGACGCTGAAACGGAAGCCCGCAAGGCCGAGCTCGACAAAAACGCCACAGAGAACGCCGAAGAAGAAGCCGCCGCACGCGAAATCCGCAACGAGATCCGCAAAATCCCCACCGATCCCGGCGTCTATCAGCTCGAAAATGGCGAACTCCGCATCATCAAAGAGTCCGAAGCGGTCCTCCGCAATGAATCGGGCAAAAACGTTTTAAAAATGCTCTCGCCGCTGCCGGTCTTCGCCCAGCGAGCCACCCTCGAGATCGCCGCCGCACACTCGCCCAACGCCGTCCCCGCGGGGCAGCCCGAGTTCTACTTCCAGCTGGCGAAATTCGAAACTCCCGCCATCGTCAAGCTGACCACCCGCAAGGACGCGCGCGTCGTCGAAAAAGTGGCCACCATTCCCGCAACGAAAGAAACTTTCGAAGAGCGCGAGCCGGTGGAGACCTTCACGAAGCAGCTCTCCGACAACGGCCTCTACAAAATCTGGCCGCAGGAAGCTCTCGAAAAGGGCGAGTACGCGGTGATCGAATTTACCGAGGGCAAGGTCAACGCGCGCGTCTGGGATTTCCGCGTCGAGTAAGTTCTCCGCCGGCCCGGTCTCCAGTGCGAAACTTTTAATGATGCATCGGGAAAGCCGGAAGCCAGTGCGGGTGCGCCGCATCGATCAGTGTCACTCCGTTCACGAAATCTTCGAGCATTGCCTCCCGGCGTTCGGAGGCGCGATTCTGCGCCGCGCGTACACGATCCTCGACCGCGCGATCGCCATGAAGTGCCCGCTGACACTGTCGATCGCCGGACCCATCACGGTCTCCGGACAACATCAGGCATGGCTGATCCCTCTGCTCGAAACCGGCTGGGTGGCCTACCTCAGCACGACCGACGCGGTTTGTTATCACGACGGACACCGCAGTCTTGAGGCGCACACGAAAGACCCGGTATACGAAGTGCCGATCTTCGGCGACGATGGCGGTCTGCGCGATGAAGGCGTCATTCGCGTCACCGATATGGGCTTCGACGAGGCCGTGCTTTTCGATCAGGACAAGTATTTGACCGCCGTTCTGACGCGCCCGGAATTTCAGAAGAAAATGACTGGCACGGAACTGCGCTGGCGCCTCGGCAGTTACTATGCGGAACAGGAGCGACGCAACAAAGTTGAGCCTGGCCTGCTCTCGACCTGCCACCGGCTGGGCATTCCGGTTTTCGTCGGCGCGCCGGCCGACGGCAGCGTGTTTCTCAATTCCATGAAACTCTGGGCGATGAAGCAGGCGGGCCTGATCCCCGATTATGCCTTCGATCTGGATCTCCACGCCGAAGTTTTCGAAGCCTGCGCTTATCACTACTGGGGCTTGTTTCAGAGCGATGCCAAAGCGATGGCGACGCTCATCCTCGGTGGCGGCGTTCCCAAGAATTACAATCTGCAGCCTGAGCCGGCGCTGTCGCAGGTGCTGGGTTTGGCCAACGTGCGCGGCTACGAATTCGACGTGCAGATCACCACTGCGCCGGTCACCGACGGCTCTCTTTCTTCATGCCCTCCGGCCGAGGCAGTAACATGGGGCAAGGTCGACAAGGATACGTACCGGCAATCGACGGAGAGTCTGCCTGGCGATTACTCGACGATGATGCCGTTCATCGTTAAGGCGCTGCTGGAAAAGCATGGTCCGCGCGAACCTTTCCGGTTGTACGAAAAGCGCGACGGCCTGGTCGAAACGCTGCGCGGGGCCGTGCGCGAAAATCGCGACTGGCTGATCGACTCACTGCACTATCCTCTGGCTCATGTATGACGCGCGCGGACTCCTGGCCATCGCTGCCCCTCGGTGACTGGCGGGACGCCTGCCACACCCTGCATCTGTGGACGCAGATCGCCGGCAAGATCCGCATGACCCTCTCGCCGCCGCTGAATCACTGGTGGCACGTGGCGCTCTATGTCAACCCGCGCGGACTGACTACCGGTCCGATCCCTTACCCGCCGGGCGTTTTTGAAATCCAGTTCGACCTGCGGACGCATGAGGTGAGCATTCAGACGAGCGAAGGCACAAGCGCTTCCCGGCCCATGCGCGCGGAGTCGGTTGCGGATTTTTACGCCGGCATGATGGAGGCTCTGCGATCGCTGGGAATCGCGGTTGAGATTAACGTCAGGCCGCAGGAGCTTGCCAACGCGATCCCCTTCGACCAAGACTACGTCAACTGCTCGTACGACGCCGACAGCGCGCACAGATTCTGGCGCGTCCTCGTGTCGAGCGCCAAAGTGCTGGAACGGTTTCGCTCGAAGTTCATCGGGAAATGCAGCCCGGTGCATTTTTTCTGGGGGAGTTTCGACCTGGCCTGTACGCGCTTTTCAGGCCGGCCCGCGCCCCCGCGCAAAGGCGTTATCAGCGGTCCGGCGTATTCGCACGAAGTGTGCAGTGCTGGTTTTTGGCCCGGGGGTGGCGCGGTCGATGGTCCCGCTTACTACTCCTACGCGGTTCCGCAGCCGCCCGGGCTTGAGAAGGAATCGATACGTCCGGCCGCCGCGCACTGGCATCCGCAGCTCTCGGAATTCATCCTGATGTACGACGACGTTCGCGCCGCCGAATCGCCCGAGCAAGCGTTATACGAATTTCTGGAAAGCACTTACGACGCAGCGGCGCGTTTGGCGAAGTGGGACCGCGCGGCGCTGGAGATTTGAACGCGCCGGATTCCGCGTTTGACCGTTCCAATTTTTAATACACTGAATCCTCACACCTCTTTCACGACGGTTTCTCTATCGTCTGGGAAGCATGCTTCGAATCTCAATGACTTCCGCGATTCTGTTCCTTATCGGTGCAGGTGCGTTCGCGCAGGCACCAGCTGCACCGGCTCCCGACGCCGAATCCGGCACAAGCAACGACTTGTTCGTGATGTTCGGCTCGGATCTGGTGCGCCCCGGTCTGTTGCCGAAAGCAAACTACAACATCGGTTTCGGACACACGTTCGGATTTCTCAAGAAAAATCCGTTCGGCGATGAATTGACGTTCGCGTATACCTACGAGAATGCCGGATCGCACGGGTTCCTGCATACCGATTTCGGATCGCATACCGAGGCATTCGGCGTAATGAAGAACTTCGGTCTGCCGCATACCAAGCGGATTACCGGATATACGTGGATTCAGGGCGGCATTACCAGCCTGACCGGCACTCCGCTCGTCGAGAATCGTTTCTATGATGGCGAATCCCTGGGAATGATCGTCCACTTCAACGATCATCACTCTATCTGGATTCAGGAGAGTTACAACAAGATCGTGACCATCCCGTGGTACACCACAGCGAGCATTGGGTACACTCGCAGTTGGTAACCTCGACTGTTTCAATCCTGGCGAAGCTTTCCCTGCTCGCAGCCGGTATTCTTCTGGTCGCGAATCCATTCGTGACGACCGAAAAGCAGGCCTGGCTGAGCGCTCTTCCACTTGCGCTGGCGGGAATCGGGTACGCCCTTCTTCAGATTCAACTGAAGCCGCCTCTGCGAACGCTGCTGAAGCGCCTGCTTCTTGCCGCCGCTTTCGTTCTTTGGGCAGTGGATCAGCTGTTGCCGGGCGGGCGGATCGCCGTCTTCATCGGCGACGTTGTGATCGCCGCGTACGTAGCGGACCTGTTCTGGATGATCCGCGATCAGCAGCAGGGTGAAGCGTAAAATCAACATCGTCCGCTCCCTCACGGTCGCGTTTCGAAAAGGAGATCCCGTTTTTACCGAAACGCGACCGTGAGGGAGCGGACGATGGCCGTTTTTCAGCGCCCTGGTTCAGGCGGCTCTTCACCTGAAAAGTGCGATCCGCGGACGATGGTTGCGCGCGCGGGCGATCATCTCCTCTCGTCCGCCGGCCTGCAAAGCTTCCTGCAGACGCTTCGCCAAGGTACGTTGCGCGGGCGCGGCATGTTCTATCGCGCGCGCCAGCAGCGTCTCTACGCCTGCCTCAGACCTCAGAACCTCGTCCACGAACGCGATCTCCGCTTCCCTCTCCACTCTGAACCGGTCGAATGCGCCCAGCGAGTCGGGGCCGGTGAAATGCCCGTCGCCGAACGCCACGCAATCGATCGACGCCCGGATCTCGCGTGCTTTGGCCAGATTGTCCAGATTCATCCGCGCCCGCTTGTCCGCCTCGGGCCGGCTTGCACTCTGACCCAGAACGCGCCCGGTGTAGAGCGGCTCCGCGCAAATGAACCGCATCGCGCCAGGTGTCACGGCTGCCTTCTCCGGATTGCGCAGCGTATCGGCGTAGTGAACCACCGAAGAACTCTTGCCTTGCTGCCCGACCATGTCGAAGCGCACACCCAGCAGCGCGATGGCTCGCCCCGCCCGGTTCCTCACAATCACTGACCAGGGTACAGCCAGGCGCAGCGCTTCATCCGGTTCGCGCCCCAGCAGAAATTCCAGCGCCTCACGGAATTCGGCCGTGCCGGGACCCATCAGGTCCACGTCCGGCACTCCGCTGGGCTCGATCTTCAATGCAGTTCTATGATTGTATTCGAACGTGACAGACGCTAAGGACCTTTCGCGTAAGTTAACCGCTCATGTGAAAGCCGCTGGTTGAGCGTCGAAGCTTAGTCCAAAGTTGTTGGACAAAGTACTCGGCGCCATGCCGCGAGTCGAAAATCCGAACGTCCTTGTAGGCTTCGACACAGCCGACGACGCCGGAGTGTATCGTCTGAGCGCCGATCTCGCGCTGGTCCAGACCGTCGATTTTTTTACGCCGATCGTCGACGACCCGTTTACCTTCGGCGCCATCGCCGCGGCCAACTCGCTCAGTGACGTCTATGCCATGGGCGGCAAGCCGATCTCTTGTCTCTCCGTGGTCGCTTATCCGGCCAACGGCGATCCGGACCTTCTCGAAGCTATTATGCGCGGCGGCTTCGAGAAAATGCGCGAGGCGCAGTGCGCGGTGCTCGGCGGCCACAGCGTGGCCGACTCCGAAATCAAGTTTGGCTATGCCGTGACCGGGACCATTCATCCGGATCGCGTGAAAGCGAATAGCGGCGCGCGTCCCGGCGATGCGCTCGTCTTCACCAAGGCCATCGGGACCGGCGTGATCGGGACGGCCCTGAAACGCGGCATCGCGCGCGACGATTCGGTCGGGGCTTCCATTGCATCGATGCTCGAGCTGAACCGTGCAGCGTGCGACGCGATGCTCGATTTCGATACGCACGGATGCACGGACGTCAGCGGATTCGGGTTTCTGGGCCATGCGCGCGAAATGGCTTTGGCCAGCCACGTGACGCTCGAAATCGAAACGGCGCGTATCCGGCTGCTTCCGGGCGCTCTCGATGCCGCGCGCGCGGGCGCGATTCCGGGTGGGCTGAATAACAACCGCGACTTCGTATCACCCTCGGTCGAGGCCCCGGCCAGCCTCGATGCCGCTCTGCTCCAGCTTCTCTACGATCCGCAGACATCGGGCGGTCTGCTCATTTCCCTTCCCCCGGCGGACGCGGCCGCGCTGGAACGGCGTCTGCCTGGCGCACACATTGTCGGACGGGTCTTACCGCGCGACAATAAAGCGATCATCCTCCTATGAAGAACGATCCGGTAATCATTGCCCTCGATGTGGATTCCGGGCGCGATGCCGATCAGCTCGTCGCGGCGCTCGGCTCGTCGGCCGGCTTCTACAAAGTCGGCATGGAACTCTTTGCCGCTGCCGGCATGGATTACGTTCGATCCCTCACCGGCCGGGGCAAACGGGTTTTCCTCGACATGAAGTATTACGACATCGGTGAAACCGTGAAGCGGGCCGTCAAAGTCGCGGCGTCTTCCGGCGCCGAGTTTCTTTCGATTCACGGCGTCGGTCAGGTGATGCGCGCCGCCGTCGAAGGCCGCGCCGATTCCGGCATGAAACTGCTCGCCGTCACCGTTCTCACCAGCTTTAGTCAGGACGATGTGAAAGAACTCGGATACGACTGCGCGGTGGCCGATCTGGTTGCACAGCGCGTTCGCCTCGCTATGCAGACCGGCATGGACGGCATCATCGGATCGCCGGTCGAGGCGCGGGCGATTCGCCGACAAGCCGGTCCGCAGGCGCTTCTCGTGACGCCCGGAGTCCGCTCGCGCGGTGCGGCGGCAAACGATCAGAAACGTGTTGCGACCCCCGCCGAAGCGGTTCGCGATGGCGCGGACTATGTTGTGATCGGCCGCGAAGTGACGCGCGCCGTCGATCCCGCTGCCGCCCTGGCAGCTATTCACGAGGAGCTGGCCACGGTGAGCGAATGCGCGGCCTCATAAGCTTTGACCATCGTCCGCTCCCTTACGGTCGCGTTTCGGTAAAACCGCTGCACTTACTGAAACGCGACCGTAAGGGAGCGGACGATGTTGACATTCAGGCGGCATTCCCCGCGCAGCGCTAAACCAACGTGCACAGCGTCGACCTGTTCATCGCGCATTACGGTTACTTCGCGATCTTCGGGTTGCTCATGCTCGGGATCGTCGGACCGTGGATCCCCGACGAAACGATTCTCGTGCTTTCCGGCATCGCGGTGCATCGCGGGCAGCTCGATCTCGCGACCACCATCGAGCTTGCATTCGCCGGCAGCCTTTGCGGCATCACGCTGAGCTACACGCTTGGCTATACCGGCGTAATTTACGTGCTGGAACGCTTCGAACCGCTTCGCAAGTGGGTCACCCGGCATATGCCACAGGTCGAAAAGTGGTTCGGCCGCTATGGCAAATGGACGTTATTTTTCGGCTACTTTATCGCTGGTCTCCGGCACTTCACGGCGCTGACCGCCGGGATGAGTAAGGTGCGTTTCCGCACCTTTGCGACTTACGCGTACCCAGGTGGTTTGGTGTGGGTGGTTTGTTTTGTCTCGATCGGCTATTATCTCGGCGCTGAGTGGCAGAGACTGGTCCATCTGCTGGACCGCGGAGCGCTAATCCTGGTCGCCGTCCTTGCGGCCATTACACTTGTCGTGTGGTGGCTGCGACACAAAAGGCGCGTGGTTTAGCTGTCGCCGACGCTGGGTCGCAATGTAAAATATAGAAGCGATTCGAAATCGTGACCATTCTCCCTCCATTACCACCCGCCTTCCTCGTGGTCTCCACGATGGACCGGATCACGCGTAGTTTGTTCGACGATACCTTCGCGGGCGTGCATCAGCTCTCGCTGTTCGACTGGGCATTATTGATCCCTTATTTTGGAACTCTGCTCATTCTCTCGGTCTACGGACTGCACCGGTTTGAGACGATCCGTACCTATTTCAAACACCGCCGTAACGCGACCGGGGAACCCCCGATGCGTTTCGGGCAGCTGCCCCGGGTCACCATTCAATTGCCCCTTTACAACGAGCGGTACGTTCTCGAACGGCTCATCGACGAAGCAGTAAAAATCGAGTATCCTCGCGAGCTGCTGCAGATCCAGGTTCTGGACGACTCGACCGACGATACGCATCCGTTCGCCGAAGCACTCTGCGAAAAGTACAAGAACATCGGCCATCCCATCGAGTACCACTACCGGACCAACCGCGAAGGATTCAAAGCCGGCGCGCTGCAGGAAGGCCTGAAAACCGCGACGGGTGAGTTCATCGCCGTTTTCGATGCCGATTTCATCCCGCCGCCCGACTTTCTGATGAAGACGATCCATCACTTCGCCAGCCCGAAGGTGGGCGTCGTGCAAACGCGCTGGACCTATCTGAACCGCGACTTCAACTTCCTCACCGAAGTGGAGGCGGTTTTGCTCGATGGCCACTTTATCCTCGAGCACGGCGCGCGCTCGCGGGCCGGCTACTTCTTCAACTTCAACGGTACCGCCGGAATTCTGCGGCGCGAAATGATCGACGACGCGGGCGGCTGGCAGCACGACACGCTGACCGAAGATTCGGACCTCAGTTACCGGGCGCAACTAAAGGGCTGGAAATTCGTTTACCTGCCCGGCATGGAGTGCCCCTCCGAGTTGCCGGTTGAAATCCACGGTTTCCAGATCCAGCAGTTCCGCTGGGCCAAAGGCCTGACGCAGTGCGCGCAAAAGCTGCTGCCCGGCGTCCTGCGCTCGAAGATTCCCTTCCGCGCGAAGTTCGAGGCGATCATGCATCTGACGCCCAACATTTCCTACCCGCTGATGATCCTGGTTTCGGCGCTGATGCTGCCGGTGATGATCGTGCGGTTCTATATGGGCGTCTGGCAGATGATGGTGCTGGATTTCCCGCTGATCGTGGCATCGTTCTGGTCGATTTCGGCGTTCTATCTTGTTGCCCAGCGCGAGCTGCATCCGAAAACCTGGAAGCGAACGATTTTCTTTCTGCCCATGCTGATGGCCGTGGGCGTGGGACTGACGCTGATCAATACGCGGGCCGTGATGGAGGCGTTGTTCGGCGTGAAGAGCGGGTTCGTGCGCACGCCGAAATACGCCATCGAAGGCAATCAGGCCAAGCGCATGGCGGTGAAGAAGTACAAGCGCCGCAGCGGATGGCTGCCCTATTTCGAGCTGGCGGTCGGGACCTACTTCCTCAACATGTGCTGGTTCGCTATCACGACTTACAACTATCCGACGCTGCCGTTCCTGGCGCTGTTTGTCGCGGGCTACTACTGGGCCGGATTCGGGACGCTCTGGCAGGAGTATCAGGACCGCCTCCGCTACAACCGTCAGCGCAGCATGGAATTCGAGACTGCCCGGTAAGTGGAACTTTCTCCCGAACTGATCCGCGAGGCCGCGGAGCGCATCCGCCCTCTGGCGCGGCGCACGCCGGTGATGACCTCGCGAAGCGTCGACGAGCGCGCCGGAGTTCGGGTCTTCCTGAAATGCGAGAACTTTCAGCGTGGCGGCGCGTTCAAGATTCGCGGCGCGTCGAACCTGATCCTTTCGCTTTCGAAGGATGCACTGGCGCGCGGCGTGGTGGCATTCTCCTCCGGGAATCACGCCCAGGGCGTTGCGATTGCGGCGCAGTATGCCGGTGCGCAGGCCACCATCGCGATGCCGGAGGACACACCAAGGTCCAAGATGGCGCCGACGCGGGCGCTGGGCGCGCACATCCTCACATACAACCGCTTGCGGGACGACCGCGAGGCGATTGCGGCGCGTGTAGTGCGTGAGACGGGAGGAACGCTCGTCCCGCCCTACGATCATCCGGCGATCATGGCAGGCCAGGGCACGACCGCGCTCGAACTGCTGGAAGACGCGCCTGAAATCGATGCGCTGGTGACACCGGTGGGTGGCGGCGGACTTCTCGCCGGCTGCGCCACCATTGCGAAGTCGCTGAAGCCTGGAATCCGCATCTTCGGCGTCGAGCCGGAGCTGGC
>Ga0181536_10006442_pt1 | contig 11761 bp, 11 predicted proteins | sample PEATcosm2014_Bin_41_FD_121105 | JGI IMG/M metagenome (GOLD analysis project Ga0181536, IMG submission 121105) | Peatland microbial communities from MTU Mesocosm Facility, Houghton, MI, USA - PEATcosm2014_Bin17_60_metaG | ecosystem: Environmental > Terrestrial > Soil > Wetlands > Peat | place...
CAGGCGATCCCGTTCGGCTTGTGTCATCAGGAGTTGTCCTTCTTGCACCTCCCCAGCCTGGAAGATGTCAATAGGACATTTCTACTTTGCGCAAATAGGACATTATCATTTTGCGGCGACATACTCCGGCGTGGGTTTGATTGTGATGTAGAAAAGTTAGAAGTTTCACGTGCAACGTTAGATTTGCAGAGTTCGCAAACTTTCTATTCTACATGCCGATTCTAGAGCGGCACGGCGGTGTGGCAGATATCTGCGGCATTTACAGGCGCGAAAAAAATCGGGAACTTTGTGATCGTTACGAATTGACCGCACGGAAAACGTCGACCAGATCGATGAACACGCCGTAAGCGGTTTGCTCGACCGCCGGTGAAATCGAGACGGTGCCGATGGTGCCCATCAGGTCGGTGTGGAGCAGCAGGATGTTGGAAGTTCCGTGGACGGCGGCGAGGATGTCGGTTTGATCGAGAACCTCGGCGCGAACGCGAAGCGAGATGCCCGTCGCGGTTCGCTTGGCGCGGCTGACGATGCGCACGGTTTTGCGGTCGCGTTTCAATTCTGCGATGCGCTGGGGAGTGAGGCGGGTGATGCCACGGGTGGAAATGATTTGCGGATTGGTGCGAGCGTCCATTAGTACATTGGCAAGGGCGGCGGTTTTGGCGGCGGAATCCCAGCCTTCCACGTCGTAACTGGCATCGGCTTCGGCGATGCCCATGCGGCGCGCGGCGTCGAGACCTTCCTCAAAGGTGCCGCCCTGCTCCATGGTTTCTATGACGATTTTGGAAGTGGAGTTCAGGACACCGGTGAAGCCAAGAATCGTGACGCCGGGAAGATTATTGCGGGCCTGATTGAAGACAGGAGCGCCGTCCATGACGGTGGATTCGAAGCGAAACATGAGCTTGCGGCGATTGGCTTCGTCGCGAAGATCGGCGTAGGCGTGAGCGATGGGGCCTTTGTTGGCGGTGACGACGTGCAGGTTGCGTGCGAAGGCGGCGCGGATGTGATCAATGGCGGGTTGGCCGGTGACGGGGTTGAGCGTGGTGAGTTCTAGGGCGACGTCGGGGCGGGCGGCGTCGAGGAAAGCGTCGACGGATTTGGCGGCAGGACCGAAGTTGGGCGCGAGGGCCAGACCGTGCGGATCGATGGCGGTGCCGTGGCGCGCGGTGTGGATGCCGGTGATGGTGAAGGGGAACTCGGAGTGCTTTCGGCGAAGCAGATCGGCAAGCGCGCGGCCGACGTTGCCGTATCCGATGAGAGCGAGGCGCAAGAGATTATTGTCGCAAGAGAGAGGCTCGCTGTATGCGGCGCTCGGTCACCCTTTAAGTGGGTTCGTGTCCCACGCCGGCGTCAAACTCCAGGCGAACTCCCTCAGCGGCTGATCCGCGCCAGTTCGTGAAGGATCCGCGGATGACGCTGAAGATGGTATCCCGGTTTTCCAAGAGCACCTTGATCCACGCTAGCGGGCCTTTTTGAGGGAAGTAGATGCCGCGAAAACAGAGTCGCGCCACTAGGTGACTGATCTTGTAAGGCACCGGCGCATCCGCGATCGATGCCAGGGCTCTCTTGGTGGTGGCGGGGCTGTAGGAATTGGTCCATGCGTACTGCACTTCGGTATGCACTTCGGGAATGGTCATCTTCAGCGGGGTGTGCGCCATATGGAAGGGCGCAAAATCGAGCCAATGCGTGGGACGCGTGAGCCGCCCGTCTTTGGCGAGGCGCGTGTAAAGAGGGGTAGATGGAAACGGCGTGATCTGTCCGAAGACGGGCAATCCCGGGGGCCAGTCACGAATCTGGCTGAGGGTGCGTTCGGCGACGCCGGCGGTATCGTTATCGAGGCCAAAGATGAAAGAAGTAATCGCATAAACATGGCGCCGGGCCAGTCGCTCGAGCACGGGACGATACTCGTTCGGTTTATTGAAGCTCTTGTTCACGTTTGCCAAGTTGGCCGGGTCGAGCGATTCCATGCCAATGAAGATCCACTTACCGCCAGACTCCGCGATGAGGTCGACCAGCTCTTCGTCCCGCAGCAGGTTGGCACTGATCTGGGCGACCCAGGCAAGCTGAGCGCCGGCGGCGATGATGTCACGAAGCAGCGATTTCGTGCGCTTCACGTTGATGGCGAAGTTGTCGTCCACGAAGAAAACGGCCACCTTTCCGCGGTTCTGACGGGCGCATGCTTTCAACCGCAACATCTCTTCCACGACGCTCTGGTTGGATCGAAAACGGATGGAGTCTCCGAAGAAGCCCGTAACGGTGCAGAACTCGCACCCGTAGGGGCAACCGCGCCCGGACTCGATGGGAATGAGGTGGAACTGTTCCCATTGGACCCCGAAATGTCTCATGATGGGGCGGAAGATCGCAGGAATTCTGTTGAACTGATCGAGATCGAGCGACTCCCACGGAATCTTCGGGTACTCTCCGAGATCAGGTTTGCGATCCTGGCCGAAAGCGTCCACCGGCGCGTAGACATCTTTCAATTGGCCGCGGGCCGCATCCGCGACAATCTTCGGCCATGTCTCATCGGCTTCTCCGAGAGCCACGGCGTCGGCATGGCGAGGCCCTCCGCTACGTCCCAGCGCTTCGTCGGGCAACTCCGTCACGTGGGGTCCGCCCATCACTACCTTGACTCCGACGGCGCGGAGGGCGTCAGCAGCCCGGTAAGCCCGCGCAATCATCCGCGTCATGGCCCCGATACCGACCAGGCCAATCTTCTGGTCCTTCACGTAACGGACTAGCTCGGCATCATTCATCGGTTGTGCGTTGCCATCCAGGAGCAGCACTTCGTGGCCCGGAGGCGTGCGCGCCTGAAGGAGGAACATCCATAGATGCGGCATGAAGTTGCCGGTCACGCCGTTGTCCGGATTGTAAAGTAGGATTTTCATGAAGCCGCTGGACGTTTTGCGCGCCTTTCACGCCGAGTGTTCCAGCGGCAGGAGAGCCAGCCCAACGCAGGAAGGAGCTTAACAACAATACTACTTTTGGGCCGGGAATGTTAGCCGGCCTTTAGAGCAGGTTCGCCGCGGCACGCTGAAGGCGTGCGCCACGTCAGAAATCCATTTTCTCGATCAATGAGTTGAGATCGGATTGAAGGGCGGTTTTCTTGCGCTCCAACTCGGACTGGCGGTCGCGGAGGGTGGCTAGCTGGGCTTCCTGGTCGGCGAGCTGCTTGGCGTATTTCTGGACCTGGTCCTGCTGGCCGCTGACGTGGTTGAGGCTGTTGATGTTTTGGCGGATGCGTTCCTGGTCGCGGACGATGTTGTTGATTTGGTCGGCGGCGTGGCGCGACTCGGCGTCGGTTGAGGCGATTTCACGCTTGCGAGCCAGGATGTCGGCGAGCTGTTTGCGGCCGGCATCGCTGAGGTTCTTGTTCTGGATGTAGATGCCGAGGACCTCGGGCGTGAGATTCGTAACGGCGATGGTGTTGTCGTACACGCGCTCCTCGGTGACGGGGAATTTTTCGGTGGCTGCAGGGGCCAGCTTCACTTCGAAGCGATAGGCGTTGGCGGTTTTCTCGGTGGGCTTGCGTTCGAGCAGCGTGTAGCCGGGGCGCGCGAAATGCTCGATCACCAAGGTCTTGGCTTTCTGATCGACGTTATGGATAGTGTAGGTTTTGGTTTCGTCAGCGGCGGTCTTTGCGGTGAGGACGCCGCGATTCACATGGATTTCGCGAACCACTTCGCCTTTGGAATCGAACTGCGTGGTGATGCGGGTGCCGAGATCGACGGCGTAACTAAGCAAGCGCTTGTCGCCGGTCTTGACGGTTTCCATGAGCGCCTCGCCGCCGTAGGAGCCGGCATCGAAGACGGTGATGGGGCCGCCATCGAGGGTTTTGCCGGTGGAGTTGGTGATTTCGGCGGCGTTGAGAGGGTGGGCGGAGCTCGGATCGGAATAGATGAGCAGCTTGCGCGCGGTGATCTTGTCTTGCAGGAACGGCAGCATGGCGGACTCGCTTTTGCGGATGGTGACGGGAGTGGAGATGCGGTATTCGAAGAGTTCGCCGAGTTCTTGGGCGGCGGCGGTTTGAAAGATGGAGCTCTGCTGATCGGTGCGTGGGGGACCGTCGACGCTGAAGTCTCCGATACCGTGGATAAGACCGCCGACGACCCCGCCGCCGGATCCGCTGACGACTCCCTGCGGGGCTGCCATAGGAGGCGGTGGCGCTTTCTTCATCATCATGCGGCGGGGCTGGAACATACCGTTGGCATCTGCTGCGGCACCCACCTCCTTGACCTCATCCAGAGCACCCGTATCCACCACCGGAGCCAGGGCCATCTCCTCGGGCAATTCTGCCGTGGGCCGGCCGATGTAACGCGGCTCATACAAACGGCTCACAAATGAAATCGGGCGACCCGAAACCAGCGACAGGTGCACATTCGTCCAATCATCGCCTGTGGTGTTGTCGACGATGGCCCAGCCTTCGAGTGTGGGCGGGCCGGATTCGCTCAAGATCAGCCGGTAGCTCGATTTCCAAACTGGCGAGGGAATCATGTAGCTGGCTTGGATCTCGCGTGCGCCGGAATCGGTGGAATCGATGTAGACGCTGCGTTTGTCTTTGGAACGAGACTGCGCCAACGCGGCGAGGTAGTCTTTGAACTGCAATTGCAGCTTGGGATCGCTGAAGCGCAGTGAGCTGACGGCGCCGAGGTCGACATTGCGGATTTCGCCGGAATCGAGCAGTAACGTTGCCTGCTCGTGTTCGGGCTGGTTCGCACCGCCGGACAGTCGTCGCGCGCCGACGATCTCACCTGTCACTGATTCCGAGCCGAACTTCAGCTCGATGAGAGCGCCTTTGAATTGGTCCAGAATGGCGCTGACAGGCTGATTGCTGCCTACGGAAAACGGGAAATCCTCCAGCTTTTTCGCCAGGGGCTCGCTCGAATCGTAGCGGAGGCCGGAGATTTTGCCGCCGCCTTTTTCCTCAATCGTGAGCGATTTCAAGACATCGTTCATTTCATCCGCTTTGAAATCGAGCCGGGCCGATTCGCCCGCGCCCAGGCGGCCGGAGCGTGCGAAATAGCCGACACCGTGCTTGAAAAGCACTACTTCGCGGACCGGAAGATCAGCGGCCGCGACTGCAAATGCTAACGAGAGTAAACAGGCTAGACGGCGCATCATGCCTCCTTGGACGGCATTTCAGCAAGCGAAGTTCCTCACTCGGCTTTCTCACTCGGCTTCTCACTCACCCATCACTTTGATAATGACGCGTTTGGGGCGCTGGCCGTCGAATTCGGCGTAATAAATCTGCTGCCAGGGTCCGAAATCGAGCTTGCCGGCGGTAACGGGAACGACCACCTGGTGGTGGACGAGGAGGCTTTTCAGATGCGAATCCCCATTGGTTTCGCCGGTTCGGTGGTGGCGGTAATCCTGGCGGAAGGGGGCAAGCTTTTCGAGCCATTCGTCGATATCGGCGATCAAGCCGTCTTCGGCGTCGTTGACCCAGACGCCGGCGGTGATGTGCATGGCGGAGACGAGAATCATGCCTTCGCGGATGGCGCTCTTGGCGAGAGCGCTTTCCACCTGGGGTGTTATGTTGATGTATTCGCGGTGCTGTTTCGTACGGAAAGTGAGGTGTTCGGTATGGAACTTCATAACTGGGATGATAGGACAAAAGGCAGGCCGGGTTACGTTTTGGCAAAAATTCGGCTGCCTATATGACCTCGGGCGCCACGAGGATTCTGCTTGTTGACGATGAGCCCGCACTGCTGGAGAGCATGCGCGCTTATCTGGCTCGCTTGGGCCACACGGTAGCGGCTTTTCGCGATGCCAGCGGCGCGTGGGATTGCTTTGCGGCGGAAGGCGCTTTCCAGGTGGTAATCGTGGACCTGACGCTGGAGGGAATGCCCGGGGAGGAGTTCATCGCCAAGGTTCTGGAGCGGGACCCGGGGGTCGCCGTGCTGGCAACGAGCGGATACTCGATGTCGTTAATGAAGTTGGGGCTGCGGAATGGACGAGTGGCCACGCTGCAAAAACCGTTCACGCCGCGGATGCTCACCGATGCTTTGGAACGTCTGCTGGCTGGGCAGGCGGGAGCGTCTGGGTAGCTTCGGCGCGGTAGAAACGGCACACGTCCGTGAGAGGACAGGCGTGGCAGAGCGGCCGGTTGGTTTTGCAAAGCTCCTGGCCGTGGCGGCGCAAGAGCTGGTGCGCGGCCGTGAGCCATCCGGCATCGGTGCGGATCTCGTTCTTCACGGCTTCCTGTGCCGCGCGGTACGTGGCGCCGTAGTTGTTGCGCTCCTCCGCAAAGCCCAAGCGACACAGCACGCGCAGACCGTTCGAATCGAGCGCAAGAACCGGATAGGCGCTGGAGAAAAGCAGAATCTTTTCCGCCCCCGGCTCACCGATTCCGGGGAATTTCTGTAAGGCCTTTTTAGCCTGGGCGAAGGGCAGTTGTAAGACCTTTTTCAGATTCCCTTGAAACGCGGTGAGAGCGATGTGGTCGGCGCGGCGGAGCTTTTCCGCGCATTGGGCCGCGAAACCACGGCCTTGCTGCGTAACCGCCAGCAGCTCGGCGCCGGACGCGGCCGAGATGGAGCCAGGCGTGGTGCCGATCTGTTTGCGCAGCGCAGTGAACGCCCGGGCGCGTTCCGCGTCGTTGGCCAGGTAGGCGATGTTTTCCCACAAGATCAGTTCAAACGGATCGGTGCTCACGGGCGGCTTGGGACGGCCGTACGCTTTCTGGAGCCGCTCCATCACGCGTTCGAGCGATGACTTAGACGGGGGCACGGGCGCTAGTCAGCCGGTGATTTCCTTGACGGCTGCGACCGCGCGATCGACTTCGTCCGTCGAATTGTAGACGTGCGGGGAAAAGCGCAGGCCTTCGGCATCGCCCGAGGGCGTCATGGCAATGGCCAGACGGTGCTTTTCCCAGAGCGTATCGTAGGCTTGCTTGGTGGGCACGTTTTTCAAATGGAACTTGACTACGCCCGCGGAAAGCTGCGGCTCGAGGTTGGTCTTCAAGTGGACGGCAGGGATGTCCTGCAACTGAAGTTTGGCCCGGGTAGCCAGCGCCTGGACGCGAGCTTCGACGGTGGGCACGCCGATCACGTTGATGAAATCGACGGCGGCTTCGAGAGCGACGACGCGGGGATCGTCGCGCTGGCCGAAGACTTCGAATTTGCGCGCGCCCTGGAGATGATCGGTCCAGCCGGCGGTGACGATGGAGGGCCAGATCTGCGGGATGCGCTCCTCGCGAACCCAGAGGATGCCGGCTTCGAGAGGCCCCATGAGCCACTTGTGGGCGCTGGCGGAATAGGAATCGCAGCCGAGGTCGGCGAGATTGACGTCGAGCGCGCCAAAGCTTTGGGCGCCATCGAGATGCACATATATGTTGCGCTGGCGGGCGAGGGCGGCAATTTCGCGCGCCGGATATCGAATGCTCGTGGTACTGGTGACGTGCGTGATGGCGATGACGCGGGTGCGCGGGGTGATGGCGCGCTCGAAATCGGCCACGAGCGTTTCCGCGCTGGGCGCGGGGATGGGCACGGGCAGAGACTTCACGACGAAGCCATCGCGTTGTGCACGGACGCGCCAGGCGTCGTTGTTCGAGGGGTGGTTGTGATCGGTGATGAGAACCTCATCGCCCGGTTTGAGGTCGACGCCTTTGACGATGATGTTGCTGCCTTCGCTGGTGTTGCGCGTGATGGCGATCCAGCCGGCGGAGACGCGCAGCATGCGGGCGAGCTTCTGGCGCAAGGATTCGCGCAGGGCGACGTACTTATCGCGATTCTGGAAGGAGGGATTGGAATGGAAATCGCGGAGGTATTCGAGGTGGCGGTCCATCACCAGGCGCGAGGCCGGACAGACGTTGGCGGCGTTCAAATAGAGCAGACCGTCTTCGAGGGGATATTGGCGCTTGACCATCTGCCAGTAGTTTTCATTGCCGGCGTCAGGCAGGCGCGAGGCGGCGTGCAGGTTGGTCTCAAAGGCGCGCCAGGCTAGCGGCAGAGCGGCCAGGCGGAAAAAGTCGCGTCGCGTATCGGGCATGGTGGGGCCACTCCTCGGGGTGGAATTATTGTACTGGAAATAGGCGCTTCGCCGGGTCTGGCCATCCTGTAAACTGGTGTGCATGAAACGACTGGAGCCGGTTATCTGGGCCAAAGGCACGTTTCTGACGCCGCAACATCTCCAGATCCAGGACCGGTTCCTGGAAAACACGCTGCAATTCCATCTTGACGCGCTGGCGTTCCGGCCGTGGGGATTTCGCCAGCTTCAGGTGAACCAGGAGCTGCTGCCGGCGGGGACGTTTGCGATTTCGAGCGCTTCCGGCATTCTGCCGGACGGCCTGCTATTCGACATCCCGAATTCCGATCCGGCGCCAGCGCCCAAACCGCTGGTGGAGATTTTCGGCACCGACCAGGAAGAGATCGCGGTGTATCTGGCGATTCCGCAATATCGCGAGCGGGGCCTGAACATCTCACCGCCGATGCGGGATGCCGACACGCGCTACCGGGCGGAAGTGGAGACGTTCAAGGACGAGAACACGGGCCAATCGGAGCGGCCGGTGCAGGTGGCGCGCAAGAATTTCCGATTGCTGGTGGAAGGCGAGAGCCGCGAAGGATGCTCTTCGCTGCGCGTGGGGAGCGTGCGGCGCACGGCGGCGGGCACGTTCCAGTTGAAGCCGCGGTTTGTTCCGCCGCTGGTGGATTTCAGGGCCAGCGACTACCTGGTGTCGATTGCGCGGCGCCTCGTGGAAATTCTTTCGGCGCGCAGCACGATGCTGTCGGGCACGCGGAGGCAAAAGAACCAGAGCCTGGCGGACTTTACCACGGCCGACATCGCGAATTTCTGGCTGCTCTACACCATCAACAACTACTTCCCGATGTTGCGGCACCTTTTCGAGACGCGCGGCGGGCATCCGGAAGAGCTGTACGCCGCCATGCTCTCGCTGGCGGGGGCGCTGACCACGTTTTCGCTCAAGATTCACCCGCGCGACCTGCCGCTTTACGATCACGAGGACCTGGGGCCCTGCTTCACGGATCTGGACGAGAAGTTGCGGCTGCTGCTAGAGACGGTGGTGCCGACTAATTTTGTTTCCCTGCCGCTGAAACTGGTGCAGCCGGCCATCTACGCGACGCCCATCGATCAGGACAAGTATTTGAAGAATACGAAACTGTACCTGGCGGTGAGCGCGGAGATGAACCAGGCGGACCTGATCAACAAGACGCCGAACTTGATCAAGGTGTGCTCGGCAAATCACATTGAGCACCTGGTGCGGCATGCACTGCCGGGAGTGCCGCTGACGCATGTGGCCACGCCGCCCAGCGCGATTCCGATGAAGTTGAATTACCAGTACTTCAGCATGAACCAGACGGGCCTGGCCTGGGAGGCGGTGACGCGCGCGCGGAATCTGGCGGCTTATGTGCCCGGCGACTTTCCCAACCCGCAGATGGAACTGATTATTCTGCTGCCGCAGGCGGCGTGATGGCGAGTGCCGACTCCGCGGCCGAGGTGGCCACGAGATTCGTCACGGCGATCAATGCTCACGATGTGGAGTCGATCTGCCGGCTGATGGCGGAGGATTTCGTTTTCGTCGATTCCATTGGCCGCGTAGTGAAGGGGCGCGAGACTATGCGGCCGGGCTGGGAAGGCTATTTCAGATTGTTTCCCGACTACCAGATCGCTATTGAAGACACGTTCGTAGCGGGCGACGCGATCGCGCTATTCGGAACCGCGCAGGGGACTTTGAGCAAGCAGGGCGCAATGGGGCCGGAACACCATTGGCAGGTTCCCGCCGCGTGGAAAGCCGTGGTGCGCGGTGGCCAAATCGCCGAATGGCGCGTTTTCGCAGATAACTACCAGACTGCCAAGATGCTTCGTGGAGAGTAAGCCAAGCTTCGGCCGGTATTTGTTAGAATAGAAAGGTTATGTCGATTCCCAATGTGAAGCGGTTCCGGCCGTTCTGCCCGACCTGCAACGAAAACTTCACGGTCATGGCTGTGCTGCCTCGCGAGGCGAGCGTCGATCAGTATCTCTCCGACGCCGTGGCGCGGCATGATCACAAGGCGTTTCAGGAAGCCAAGCAGGCGCACTTCAAGGTTCGCGTCGGCCAGCAGAAGCAGAAGAAAGCCAAGTAAGTTTGTTTTAGAGGCGGGCCTTTACGGTACGCAGGGCCCGCAACCCTTCCTCCGCCACCTGATCATCTCCGTCATGGCTTAGCTTTTCCAGGCACGGCACAGCATCCTGCCCACCGCTCGCCGCCAGCACTCGAGCCAGATAAATTTTCTCGTCTTTAGTGCCGATGTCGGCGGCGTGGTAGAGCGGCGGACGCAAGGCCGGATTACGCGCGATCTCGACCAGGTACGCATACGCGACACCGCGATAGCCGGCCGAGTTCACGGTATTGATGAGGAGTTGATACGGGCTGAACTCCGAGATTTCCGTCTTTCCGAGCAGAACCTCGGCGAAGGCCAGAGCCAGGCGCGGGGCCATTTTGCCCTCGTCTTTGAAGGCGGCATCGATCATGGGAAGATCCGTGGGGTTCTTCAGCCGTGCGAAACCTTCTGCCGCTGCCGCGCGCAGGCCGTCATCCTTGTCGTGCAGGTACTGGCCGAAAACGCCGCGGCTCCGGGCGTCGGGCAGCATGGCGAGCGCGCTCAGCGCATCCCGCTTCACCTTGATATTGCGGGAGTGGGCCTGCACGTCGAGCAGGTCCGGGACTGCCGACATATCCCGCAGCAGCCCGACGGTTTCAATGGCGGCCAGTTGCACTCGTTCATCGAGATCGTGCAGAAGGAACGTGACACCCGGTCCAGCGGATTCGTCGCGGATTTTCTGGAGCGCGATGAGCGATTCATAAATGGCGTCGCTATCTTTCGAGCGAAGTGCGGTGAGCAGGCTCGGAACCGCCGCCTTGGCGCGCAGAATGCCCAGCGCCCGCGCCGCATTGGCGCGCGCTTCCATGCTGTCGCCGCTCAGCAAAGCGCTGATCGCCTGGATCACGTCCGGCCGCGGAACCACAAACGGCTCGATCACCTGGTCGTTGGTGTCGGTGAATTTTCCTTTGATGCCCGTTCCCGCCCGCTTCAACGAAGCGCCGAGGCCGTGCTGCACGTAGCCGGGCAGATAGAAATTCACCAGACCGTCGGTGGCGCGAATCCGGACTTCGGCATCGGTATCGGCTGTCGCCTGGATGAGCGGGGTGAGACTCGCTTGCGTTCCAATTTCCGTGATGGCCTTGACAGCTTCGAGGCGAATATCGATGTCGGGATTGCGGAGCAGTTCCTGCAATCGCGGGAGTGCGCTGGAGCCTTGTTTCGCCAGGTTGCGGACATCTTTCGGGCGCACGGTCTCCTGCGCGGAAAGCGACAAAACGGCAACGAGGCATGCGCCCGTAAGAAGAAATGCTCGACCGAAACCCATGTGTTTAATGTAGGACAGCAATTTGGCGTGTGTCTATTGAATCGCAGAAGCTAGCGCACGAATTCCACTTCCACGCGGCGTGGAATCAAGCCGGCTTCGTAGCCCATGTCGAGAAGCTTCTGCGCGGCCTTGGGCACGACGTCCCCGCAATCGACCGTGTAATGATTGACGTACATCCCCACGAACTTGTCCGCCAGCCGCGTATCCATGTCGCGGGCGAACTGCAAGGCGTAGCTGAGGGCCTCCTCGCGATGGTCGAGCGCGTATTGGATGCTCTCGCGCATCAGCCGGCAGCACTCGCTTTGTATTTCAGCGGGCAGAGACCGCAGCAAAACGTTAGCGCCCAGCGGCAAGGGCAGATCAAATTTCGTCTTCCACCAGCGGCCAAGATCGAGGATGCGGTGCA
>Ga0181536_10006443_pt1 | contig 11760 bp, 10 predicted proteins | sample PEATcosm2014_Bin_41_FD_121105 | JGI IMG/M metagenome (GOLD analysis project Ga0181536, IMG submission 121105) | Peatland microbial communities from MTU Mesocosm Facility, Houghton, MI, USA - PEATcosm2014_Bin17_60_metaG | ecosystem: Environmental > Terrestrial > Soil > Wetlands > Peat | place...
AGCGCGGCCATGCCGATCAGGACGATCGGCATCAACACGATGCCGGGCAGGTTCAGCCATTGGGCGAGCGTCACACTGGCGAAGCCGCCAAGCATGACCATATCGCCTTGGCTGAAATTCACGGCGGAGGTCGCGTTGATGATGAGCACGAAGCCGAGCGCCACCAGCGCATAGGCGGCGCCCAGCGACAACGCATTAAAAAGTAGCTGCAGTGCCATTGTCCCTGTCGCGGTTTTCTTGCGGACTGGCTCGCCCCCGCCGAGGCAGCGCCCCGTCTCCCCGGTTTTCAGTCGCCTGGGTACTCGTAATGCTTTGCGACTTGCGGCACCCGGCTCTTGCCGTCGTAGCAGATGATCACGGCGGAATGCGCCATGTCGCCGCGGCCGTTTGATTTATAGGTCATGGCCAAGCCTTTGTAGCTCATGGTCGAGAGCGCCTTGGTCACGTCGGCGGCGGTCTTCGCGCCATGGGCCACAGCGTCGAGCGTCATCGCGATGCCGTCATATTGTCCGACGGCAAAGGCGTCGGGCTCGGTGTTGAAGGCCTTGCGGTAATCGGCGAGGAACTTTCTCATGTCGGGAGTCTCGGCCGAGAGAGGAGAAGAGCCGGTCTCGCCGCAGACCCCCGCCAACTCCTTCGGATCGAGCAGCGCCGCGACGGAAGGTTGCGAGATGGCGGAACCCGAAACGATCGACATTCCCAGATTCATCGTCGCGGCGGCTTTCAACAGCAGCGCAGTCGAGGCGCCATGGAGCTGGAGGAGAAGCGAATCCGCGCCCGCCGCCTTCGCCTTGCTGAGGGTTGGCACCATGTCCTTCACCGAAGTGTCGAGCCCATCTTCGTAGACTGGCGCGATGCCGTATTGCTTCAGGGCCTTGAGCATCTCCGCATCGCCGCTTTGGCCGTAAGCGTCGGTCTGATAGAGAATCGCGGGCCTCTTCACGTGGCGTTCTTCGAGGGCGAACGCAACCTGTGCCCGCTTGACAACCGCATCACCCGGGAAAAAGCGGAAGATATAAGGATTGTTCTGCTGCGTGATCGCCGCGGTGCCCGAGACGGTGATCAGCGGCACCTTGTATTGAAGCGCGATCGGCATCATCGCGAGCATTTGCGTGCCGAGCATCGAGGCGGCGACCGCCGTTGCATGGCCGTCGCTTGCAGCGCGCTCGAGTGCGTTGACAGCCGTCTCGGGCGAGGTGCCAGTATCCTCCACGTCATAGGTCACCTTGACGGAGGGCGGCGCAGACTTGAGCGCGAGCACGGCCCCATTGCGCTGGCTCGTCCCTTCGGTCGAGAGAAAACCGGTGAGCGGGACGAGAACGGGAATGTTGGCCTCGGCGGCTGAGGCCGGTGCTGGCATCGGCAGGCCAGTGGCTGCTACGGCGAGAGCGACGAGTGTTCGGAATAGAAGACAACGGCTCATGTTGTTCTCGTTCCTGTTGTCCATATGTCCAGATTATAATACAAGCAGAATTCAGCGCACAACTTTTGCCGACGCCAGGTATCGGTAACAGCCACTCTCGATTATTTCAATGTGCCGAATCAGGACCCCGCCGAACTCTGTGGTACTTTTAGGCAAGCGTCCCGGTTCAGTGTTGAAACGTGGTCTGGCGGCGGCGCTCACGCCCGCGGAGGAGGCCTATGGACCGGCCAGAGCTCAAGGATGCCATCGCACGGCTGCGCGCCGCCGCGCCGCTGGTCCACAACATCACTAATTTCGTCGCGATGAACGCCACGGCCAACGCGCTGCTCGCCATCGGCGCATCGCCCGCGATGATCGACGCGATCGAGGAGGTGGCGGATTTCACTCCGCAGGCCGCGGCGCTGGTGGTGAATATCGGGACGCTGTCACGCGACCGGCTCGCGAGTATGGAATGTGCGGCGGCGAAGGCGAGCGAGATCGGGGTGCCATGGATTCTCGATCCCGTCGCGGCCGGCAGCACGCCCTACCGCACCGCGGCGGCAATGACGCTCGCCCAGCTGCGCCCCGCCGTCATTCGCGGCAACGCCTCGGAAATCCTGACGCTTGGCGGCGACGCACGCGCCGTGCCGAAGGGCGTGGAAAGCGTCCACCGACCGGAGGCGGCGCGCGCAGCCGCCGGGCGCCTTGCCGTCGCGCTGGGTACGGTCATCGCGGTCACCGGCGCCACCGATTACGTGACCGACGGCCGACGCCTCGCCGCCGTCGCCAATGGCCATCCCCTGCTGACCCGCGTCACCGCGACCGGCTGTATGGCGACGGCGCTTATCGGCGCCTTCCTCGGCGCCGGCCTAGCGCCCTTCGATGCCGCCGTCGCCGGGCTCGTCACGCTCGGCGTCGCCGCCGAGATTGCCGCCGCCGGGGCAGCCGGACCCGGCAGCTTCCAGGTCGCGCTGATGGACGCGCTTTATCGTCTCGACGACGCCATCATGACGGCGCGTGCCCGGGTGCAATGACCGGAGAATCGCTCATTTCCGCTCCTGCGACAGCTCGAGCTTGAGGGACAAGAGCTCCATGAGATCGCGCGACGACAAGATCCCGACCAGCCGACCATCCTCCACGACGTAGAGCCGCCTGCGGCTCGAGCCGGTCATGCGCGTCAGCGCGTCCAGCGCGCGGGCCCCGGGCTCGACGATGTCATCAGCGGTGCAAGGCACCATGACCTCGGCGACCGGCGTGCTGGGCCACCGCGAGCGGTCGAGCGCGATCGCCTGACGTGTTCCGACGATTCCCATGAGGCGACCGCTTTGGGCGACCGGGAACTCGCGGTGGTGGTGGCTGTAGACGTAATCCTCGATGAAAGCCGCGACCGAGACGTTCGGCGGCACCGCGATGGGATCCGGCGTCATGGCATGGGCGACAGTGACACCCTCGAACACGCGCTGGGCCAGGAGTTGCTGGTAGCTGGCGCCGGCGGCGCCGCGCAGGAACATGCCGATGAGGCAGCGCCACATACCGCCGACGAAGTCGCCGCGAACGATCGAATAGACGCCGAGGACGATCAGCAGAATGCCGAAGACGTTGCCGCTTCCGGCGGCGATCCGCGTCGCCCAGGCAAAATCGTGCCGCCAGCCCCACAGCGCCGCGCGCAGCATCCGTCCGCCGTCGAGCGGAAAGGCCGGCACGAGATTGAACAGACCGAGCATGCCGTTGAGAAAGCCGAGATACCACAGGACGCCCGTGAAGGCCGCCGAGACTTGCATCTGCTTGGCGGCAGCGAATGACGCGAAGAGCGCCGCGGCAAGGACAAGGCTCGCCACCGGCCCCGCCAGCGCCATGAAAAATTCGGCATGGGCGCTTTTCGGCTCGCCCTTCATCTCCGCAACGCCGCCGAAGATGAAGAGCGTGATGCCGCGGATCTCGATCCCATAATGGCGCGCCACCAGGGAATGCGACATTTCATGAAAGACGATCGATACCATCAATCCGATGGTCGCGGTCACCGCCATCGACCAATAGGTCACGGGATCCAGATTCGGCGCGAGCTCGGGAAAGACCGCGGCGGCAAGGCTCCAGGCGATGAGGGCGGCGAGGAGCAGCCAGGAGGCGTCGACCAGAACCTCGAAGCCGAAGAGCGAGAACAACCTCACACGATGCAGCAGCATGTCGGCCTTGCCCGCGCCGGTTGCCGTTAAGCGAGACTCACCCTTGCGCGCCGGCGCAGCGGCCAAAGGGCGATCGACCCGTTCAGCGCATTCCACACTATGCCATTGACCAATGCCGTCTCATAGCGACGCCGGCGATCGTGCTGAGCCCGACAGCATCCGCGAGGCGCCGCCAGTCGTACAAGGCTTCCCGCCGGCCGGCCGCGCCCGGGCGCGGCTCGATGTTCGCCTGTGTCGCCACGGTCAGGTCCGCTGCCTTATCGCTTCTCGTCGCCGGCGCTGCGGCGGCCGACAATGACGTTGACCAAGGCCTGTCTTCCCTCGTTCACGACGGCGTTGAGCGCCCGCTTGAGCGCCGCCGGCAGCTCTTCCGGCCGTTCGACGCGCAGGCCGAAGCCACCATAGGCGGCCATGATGTGCTCGAAGCCCGTAGCCGGACCGAGCGGCGCCACCGGGACCTCGTTGCTGTGCGCCGCATGTCCGTCGGGGAAGACGCTGAGCGCAGCCCGCTCCACTTCCTCCCACATCGCATTGTTGAAGACGACGAAGAGCACGGGCAGGCCGAGCATCTGCAGGACCTTGTGTCCCGCCGTCGGGTTGCCGAACATATAGGCGCCGTCGCCGAGCGTCGCGATGACCAGGCGCTCCGGCGCCGCGATCTTGAGGCCAATGGCGGCGCCGACGCCCCAGCCGAGCCCGCCCGCGCTCGACGGGCCGAAATAGCAGCGCGGCCGCGCAAAACGCACGAAACGCTGGATCAGCGGATATTCGTTGCACACGATGGCGTCGTCGCCCTTGACCTGATTTATGCAATGCGAAACCCAGATCGGATTGATCGGGTACTGCGTCTTGACGCGGGTCAGGACCTTGTCGTCTTCCGCGGCGGCGCGTGCGCGCTCGGCGGCGAGATGCGCTCGGCGCGCGGCGAGCTTGTCGGCCGCGATCCGGCGCGCCAACGCCTCGCCGAGAAGCGGCAGAGCCGAACGCGGCGTCCCCGTGACGGCGAGGTCGATTGGAAAGCTGCGGATGGGCAGGCGCTGGAACAAGGGATCGACGCCAAGGTGAATGATCTTGCAGCGCTGGTCGGGCGCGCCGTGCGCCGTCGGAATCCAGGGAACGTCGGTTTCGATGCTGAGGATGACGTCGGCCTCGTGCAAATGCGGCACAGGGCTGAACCCGAGATGAGCCGGATGATCGGTCGGCAAAGAATTGGTGACGGACCGATATTCGATGACGGGGATCGCGAAGCGGCCGGCGAACGCCTCGAGCGCCGCGGCATTTGCCGCAACGCGGCCGTTCTCGCGCGCGAAAATCAGCGGGCGTTCCGCCGCCGCCAAGAGATCGGCCGCCGCCTCGATCATCGCCGCCGTCGCCCCGGGCGCCGTTCCAAAGCCGCGGCGCGGCGGCGCGGCGAAGCTGAACTCCGACAGCGGCGCCGACAAGACCTCGCGCGGCAGCGAAAGATAGACGGGACCGCAGGGCTCGCTGGTCGCGATCTCGATGGCGCGGTCGATGACGGCTTCGAGCTGGTCTCCATTGCGCAGCTCGTAGTCCCACTTGCAGAGCTCGCGCACCATGCCGGCCTGGTCGAACATTTCTTGCGCCCAGTGAATGCCGGTATCGCGCGAGCCGCGCATGCCCGTCTCCGTAATCGGCGAGCGTCCGGCCGTGAAGATGATGGGGATATGGTCGCGGGCGGCATTGGCCAGGCCGTTTATCCCATTGGCGGTTCCGACATTGACATGGAACATGACGGCCTGCGGGCGGCCAGTCGCGAGGTAATAGCCATGCGCCATCGACACCGCGGTGTTCTCATGCGGCACCGAGACGAGTTTGAGCCGCGGCGTGGCCCCCTTGGCGGCGATGGCGGCGAGCGCCTCGACGATCGGCGCAAAATCGGTTCCGCCGTTGGCGAAAAGATATTCGATACCGCGCTCGGCGAGCAGCGTCAGGTAGGCTTCGGCGACGGTTTCCACTTCTATCGTCTTCGCGGCCATTCTAGGACTCTCTTGAGCAATTGCGCTTGGGGCGGATTCTTGATTCGACAACGCGCCTCGACCTTAACAGGCCTGCCTGGCCGCGCCAACCGGCCTCCCGGACATCGCGCGCTCGACAAGCCCCGAGATTGGCGGTAGAGCCCAGCGTCATCGACGAGCGTCAATCCCAGCCCTCGCCCGCGCCAAGCGCGTCCTAGCGTGCGAACGCCCAGCCCCCTCGCGCGGAACAGATCGACGTTGCCTCGTCAGGGTAAAACGCGTAGCTTTTCAAGCTGCTTCGCGCCGCCAAATCACCGGCTCCACGCCGAGATGCGGGAGACCGCAGCCGCCTCAACGCAAGGCGCAAAAGGGGAGACAGGACTATGCCAAGGATCACTCGCTTTCTCGCCTGGCCGATCGGCGTGCTGACGCTTGGGCTTGGGCTTGGGCTTGGGCTTGGGCTTGGGCTCGTCGCGGCGCATGCCGAGCAGATGACCAACATACGCTTCGTTCTTGATTGGAACTACGAAGGCGAGGAATCGGAATTCACCGTCCCGCACGAGGACGGGACCTTCCAGCGCTACAATCTGAATGTGCAGATCGATCGCGGCGCGGGCTCGGGCGACACCGTCGTCAAAGTCGGGGGCGGCGCCTACGACATGGGCTATGCGGATTTCTACACGATGGTCCGCTTCAATGCCGAGCATCCCGATCATCGGCTGATCGCGGTGGCGATCAACCAGGACGCCTCGGCGATGGGCATATCGACCTTGGCTAGCAGCGGTATCCTCAAGCCGCAGGATCTCAACGGCAAGAAGATCGGCGCACCGCCAGACGCAGCCAAGCAGATTTTCCCGTTCTTTGCAGCAATCAATAAGATCGACATAAATTCCATTCAATGGAACAGCGTCTCTTCGGATATGCGCGATACCATGCTGGTGCGGGGATCGGTCGACGCCGTCACCGGTAACGTCACGACCACGATGATGAATGCGCGCGCCATGGGCGTACCCGAAGGTGGCATTCGACCGTTCATTTTCGCAAGCTATGGCGTGCCGCTTTACGGCAGCGCCATCATCACCACGCCGGCATTCGCCGAGGCGCATCCCGAGGCCGTCCGCAATTTCATTCGCGCGGTCGCGCATGGCCTCAATGTGATGATCACGAATCCGGAGGCAGCGTTGGCGACGGTCAAGAAATACGATCCCCTGCTCGACGACAAGATCGAGTTGGCGCGCATCAAGATATCGCTGCAATACATGCTCATTACCGATCATGTGCGGCAATACGGCTTCAGCCAAGTCGACATGGCGCGGCTGCAGAAGACCCTCGACGACGTGGCGCCGACCTTCGGCATCAATCCCCCGCCCAAGGCGGCCGATGTCTATATCGACAAGTATCTGCCGCCGGCCGCGGATTTGAAGGTCGCGGCCTGGCAGCCCGGTTGAGCGCGGCGGCGTCAGCAAGAATCCGATCCGGCCGCGCCGGGCCGGACAGAGAGGACCGGAGATGGCACAGTCGAAAAAGCTGCTGATTCGCGGCGGCCGGGTCTATGACCATGACGGCGACCTGCACCAGCCCGCGCTTGCCGATATTCTGATCGAGGATGATTCCATCGTTGCGGTTGGCGGCGCTCTCCCGCGCGACCTTGTGCAGGACGCCGAAATCATCGACGCCACCGGGCGCCTCGCCGTACCCGGCCTAATCAACGCCCACTACCATTCTCACGACGTGCTGTGCCGCGGCCTGTTCGAGGAACTGCCGCTGGAGATGTGGCTGCTCTACACCTTGCCGATGGGCGGAAACCGCAGCAAGGAGGAGGTGCGGGCGCGCACCCTGGTCGGCGCCATCGAATCGTTGCGCGCCGGCATTACCACGGTCCAGGACATGCTCGGCCTCGTGCCGTTCGACGAGGATTATCTCGACGTCGTGCTGGCGGCCTATCGCGACGCCGGCATTCGCGTCGTCTTCTCGCCGATGGTGGCGGATCTCCCCTCCGTCAACATGGTCCGCCACAAGGACGCTCTGCCGCCGGACGTTCAGGAGATGCTGGGCGTGAAGGCATTGCCGATCCGGCAGCAGCTCGACTTCCTCGAAACCCAGCTGCGCCGTCATCCCGCCGCCCAGACGCTGCATTGGGCGATCGCGCCCTTCGCGCCGCAGCGCTGCACGCCGAAGATGCTGGAAGGCTGCGCCGCGCTGGCCGAGCGCCATGATCTCGCAGTCTATACCCACGTCTATGAGACGCGCGGGCAAGCCCTGATCGCGCGCGATTCCTACGGCGCGCATGGCGGCTCCTTCATCGCCTACCTCGACAGCGTCGGGCTGCTCGGCCCGCGCCTCAACATCGTGCACAGCGTCTGGATCTCCCGCGCCGAGATGGACCGCATGGCCGCCGCCGGCGCCGGCATCGTTCTCAACCATCTCAGCAATTTGAAGCTGAAGAGCGGCATCGCGCCGGTGTGCGACCTGCGGGATTCCGGCGTGCGATTGGGGCTCGGCTGCGATAATTGCAGCGGCAGCGACGTGCAGAACATGTTTCAGGCGATGAAGATGTTCTGTCTGATCGCGGCGGTAAGCGAGCCGGAGCCCGGTCCGGGGCTCGCGCACGAAGCGCTGCGCCACGCCACCCTGGGCAACGCGCGCACCGCCGGTCTCGATGGCCGGCTCGGCGCCATAAGCCCCGGCCACAAAGCCGATCTGGCGCTCATCGACCTCGCCGATCTGGCATATCTTCCGTTCAACAGCGCCGCGCGGCAGCTCGTCTATACCGAGACCGGCCGCGGCGTCGAGACCGTCATTGTCGACGGCCGCGTCGTCGTCAGGGACCGGCGCGTGACCACCATCGACGAAGACGCCTTGCGCCGCGAGGTCGCCGACCTCATGCAGCCCTTCGTCGCCGACTACCAGAAAATCGTGCTATCGCGCGGGCGGGCGCTGCCCTATATGCTCGACGCCCACCGCAAGGTCTGGCAGGCGGAACTCGACCTGCAGCGGTTTCTCACCCGGACGCGCTGACGCTCCGGGAAGTGCGGCCCGGCTGATCCCGTGGCCGCGGCGCCGACTTGACCTGGATCAATGAGCCGCGCCGGCCTATATCGCATTCTGTGATCGCCGAGACGACAACGGAATGAACCGTTTCGGCGTCACTGATTTTCGCATAGCGCCAGATGGCGAGGAGGCTTCATGAGTTCCGCCAAGATCCCGCCCGATCTCCCGTCCCCGGAAAAATTAGGGCGTCGCCGTTGGGGCCGGGCGCAGCTCGACCAGATCCTCGACCCTTACAAGCGGATTGCCAAGCCCAAGGAGCCGTCGGTCTGCTCGCAATGCGGCGCCGCGTTTCACAAAGGCCGGTGGCAATGGCTCCAGCCGCTCCCGGCAGAGGCCGAAAAGGTAGTGTGCCAGGCCTGCCATCGCATCAATGACCATTATCCCGCCGGCATCCTCACTATGACCGGCCCAATCGTGGCCGCGCATCCGGACGAGATCACCGGGCTCGCCCGCAACCAGGAGCAAGCGGAACGCGCCGAGCACCCGCTTAATCGCATCATGAGCATCGAACAGGAGGCTCCGGATCGTCTGGTCATCTCCACCACGGATATCCATCTGCCGCGGCGCATCGGCGAGGCGATGAAGCGCGCCTATCATGGCGAGATGACTGAGCATTTCGATGAAGGCGGCTATTTCGTCCGCGTCAACTGGCACCGCGAGCAATAGCGGCGAGGAGCAGGACCCATGGCAGCGACCGAGGCATCGGCCAAGCCTGCAACGGCGAGCGAAATCCGGGAGATCGTCGGCCCAATCGAGGACGAGATCCTCACCGGCATTCTCGCGCTCGGCGCGACCCGCGAGGAAGTTTTGGAAGCCGAGACCTGGCTCAGCTCGGACGATTATCTGCATCGTCAATTGCACCATGGGCTGAGCGGCCGCGCGGCCGAGGTCTTCGCGATTCTCGAGACGACACTGCCGGAGCCAGATCAGCCCTAACTCGCCGGAGCGCCGCTGCCCGGGCGATCGATTTGCGCCCGCCAGTGCGAGCGAACTGCATCTCCGGGTGCGCTGGGATGCGCGAATGACGCTTCGAGATTCTGACCTTGTCGGCGAGGCGGATCTCGAGCGTCAACTCGAACGGGTCCGCGCCGCATCGGCCGGCGATGCGGCGGGCGCGTTCGGACCTTGCTCGCTCATTTGGCGCATCGACAGAGAGGCCGCAATCTTCCTCGGCGCCGCGCGCGCCCTGCTGCTTCAACTGGCGCACCCCTGGGTCGCCGCCGCCATCACCGAGCATTCGCAGGCGCTCGCCGATCCGATCGGCCGTTTCCATCGCACCTTCGGGATCGTCTTCAGGATGGTGTTCGGTACGCTCGAGCAGGCGCTTTCGGCCGCAAGAGAGCTGCATCGCCGACACGCCGGGATCGCCGGCATCCTGCCCGAGACCGTAGGACCCTTCCCCGCCGGCTCGCCCTACCGCGCCAATGACATCGCGGCATTGCGCTGGGTCCATGCCACGTTGATCGACACCGCGCTGCTCCTCCACGAGCTGACCCTGGCGCCGCTCGCGCCGGCGGAACGCGAGGCCTATTACGGCGATGCTCGGCTCTTTGCTGCGCTCTTCGGAATTCCCGCAGAGCGCTTACCCGCGGACTGGCAAGAATTCTCCGCGTACAGGGACGCGATGCTGCGATCCGATATCCTCTCCGTAAGCAACGCCGCGCGCCAGATCGCCGAGGCGATCTTCGCGGGCGCGCCTGGTCGGGTTCGCATTCCCTCGTGGTATCGCGCCCTGACGCTGCAGATTCTCCCGCTGCCGCTCCGCGACGGCTTCCATTTCGTCTATGGCGCGGCGGAGCGCCGTGCGGCCGATCGGGCGCTCGCGCGGCTGCGATGGATGTATCCGGCCGTACCCCGGTGTCTGCGCTATGTCGGGCCTTACCAGGAGGCGCGCGCACGACTATCCGGCCGAACGCGGCCCAATCTCCCGACCCAACTCCTCAATCGCTTCTGGATCGGACGGCCCTGGATGACACAGTGACCAGCCCGAGCCGTTCTGCCGGCCTTGATCTGAGTCAATGTCTTTCTCGGGCCTTCGGCGTTTGGATGAATTGGTCCACAGGAGCCGTCATCATGCCCATCGACGACGACAAGACCCGCACGAATGACGTGCAGATTCCACCGCTGGCGCTGGCGGGATCGCTCGGGCTTCCGACATCGCCGGCGCAAGGGCTGGTGCTCTTTGCCCACGGCAGCGGCAGCAGCCGCTTGAGCCCGCGCAACCGATATGTCGCCGGCGCGCTCAGAGAAGCGGGTCTTGCCACGCTGCTCTTCGACCTGCTGAGCGATGCCGAGGCAGCGGACCGCGCCAACGTCTTCGATATCGATCTGCTCGCCGAGAGGCTCATCGACGCGACCGCGTGGTGCCGCAGCCACGCGGCGACGCGGGCCCTTCCCATCGGATATTTCGGCGCGAGCACCGGTGCCGCCGCGGCTCTGGTTGCCGCGGCGCGTCCCGACTGCAACGTCGGTGCCGTTGTGTCGCGCGGCGGCCGGCCCGATCTCGCGGCAGGCGCATTGCCTCGGGTCAAGGCGCCGACGCTGTTGATCGTCGGCAGCCACGACACCGAAGTCCTCGCGCTCAATCGGATGGCGCTCGGCAAGCTGCGTTGCGAAGCCAAGCTCGAAATCGTGCCGGGAGCAACCCATCTCTTCGAAGAGCCGGGCACGCTCGAGGTCGTCGTCGACCTCGCCCGGCGCTGGTTTCTCCAACATTTGGTCACAGCGGCGCAGCGCTGAACCAAGGTGGGCCGGCGGACTAGGTGCCGAGCACCTCGGGCTCGCCGCAACGCGCGAGGATGGCGGCGCGCGCCGCGTCCCGCAGCCGCACGACGGCGGCAAAATCCTCGGCCTCGGGCCGAATTGCGTCGCGCACTTCGACAGTCACTCTGCCGCGCCGCGGCATCCATTGGTCGCCGCGCAAAATGGAGCGCGTGCCGCTGAGCACGACGGGCACGATCGGAAGCCTGAGCCGCGTCGCAATGCTGAAGGCGCCCAACCGGAAAGGCAGCAGGCCCGGAGCGCGGGTGAAGGTGCCTTCGGGAAAGAAAATCAATCGGCGCCCCGCCTGCGCCGATGCCAGCGCCGTGTGGAGATCTTCGACGCCTCCTTCGGGATCGCCGCGCTCGACGAAGAGCGTGCCGAGCGC
>Ga0181536_10006444_pt1 | contig 11759 bp, 6 predicted proteins | sample PEATcosm2014_Bin_41_FD_121105 | JGI IMG/M metagenome (GOLD analysis project Ga0181536, IMG submission 121105) | Peatland microbial communities from MTU Mesocosm Facility, Houghton, MI, USA - PEATcosm2014_Bin17_60_metaG | ecosystem: Environmental > Terrestrial > Soil > Wetlands > Peat | place...
AATCGAAAAACCGGAAAAACGGCCAAATGACGGCGGCGACCACAGTCCCAAGAGCGACACCGGCAAGCGCCGCGAAGATCAGCCGCACCACCACTTCGAATGCTATCTCCGGAGCGGTGAGGTAATACGCCCAGCCCTGCGCTTTGCCCGAAGCCAGCAAGAGCGCCTCTGCGAAGACCAATGCGACGATCGCGATGCCGATGAGGCGGAAAAAGAGCGACGCGAATCCCGAGTGAACGCCGTTATTCTCGCGAGGCATCGTCCCTTCGACGAAAATACTGTGCCAGCCCGGAAAAAGCCGACACCACGCGTTTCCTGAGGAATGTGATGCTGGCGGCGCCCACGATAAGCAGAGGCGTCAGGATCTGGGAAATGAGGCCCGACGCATTAGGGTCGATGTAGCCGTACGCCGGAGTGGCGATGAAAACCAGACACAGGCAGGATACGATGAAAGCAGCTCGAATCTTAAGATTCATACTCATTTAAGTATTCAGGATATCACCAACCCTTTAAGGAATCCTTATAAACCCAGGCGCTGCCGCCTCATTCGTGAGCAATTCGTACTAGTACTAATCGTGACCGCGAAAGTTGGCGTTGTTTAGGGGAGGATACCGCCTTGGACGATGCCCCGGAACCGCCAGCCTCGTTCCAAACAGCCGTTTCCAACATTAGCTGGGTATCCGCTTGACTCAGGTTGGTGAGTTGTGCAGCGTTTCTTCGGGCGGGCGCCCTCGCCTGCGCGGAGGCCCCTGCCTCCGCTTCCGGATGCGGGACGAGGGCGTCCCACGCGGTCCGGGGGGACCGCCCCACTGAGCCGCCGACACAACGATTACCTGAGTCAAGCGGATACCCAGCTTTCAGAATTGATAGCGCGCGGCGAATTGCATGACGCGCGGGCTGTTCAGCATGGATCCGATTACGCCAAAGGTAGTGGAGTTGATGTTCTGGTCTCCGACGTAGAAAGTGGGATGATTCAGAACGTTGACGCCTTCCATGCGCAATTCCACCGATTGACGCTCGGTGATTTTGAATTTCCGCTGGACGCTCATGTCAAGATCGAACGACCATGGTCCGGAGAACATGCGCCGCTGCAATGTGCCGATTGTGCCGGCGCCGGGATTGTTGAAGACCTGACCCGTGTAGGGGGCTTGACCGGGATCGTTGGTGCCGGTGCCGTCATTCGGGTTGATGGCGGACGGCGCAATCATGACAGGGCCGTTTCCGGTCATCTGATAGGTCACGACGTTCTGTAGTTGCGACCAGTCCAGCGCCGTATCGGCCGTGTTGTAGTAGGAGCGGCTGCCGTCCGCGCGATTGAAGGTGCCGTAGCCGGAGAGAATCGAGAAAGGCGCGCCCGATTGCCAGCTCAGGACGCCGCCGAGCGACCATCCTTCGATGATCTTGTTGATGGGCCGGTAGTGCACCAGTTTCCCTTTGCCGAAGGGCAGACTGTAGATGGCGGTTCCTTTGATGGAATGCCGCAGATCGAAATTCGCCCGCGCGCGCTCGATGCCGGGGTTGTTAACGTCAAGGAAATGCTCGATGCGGCTCGACGAATCACCAATGCTGTCGCTCAGCACTTTGGAAAACGAGTAACTGCCCTGGAATTCCAGACCCGCGGTGGCGCGATGGCGGGCCTCGATCTGCAATGAATTGTAAGTCGAGTTGGAATAGTTATTGAGCATGTCCGAACCCAGGGCGTCGGCGTCCTGGAAGAAGTTCACGGCGCCGTTCAGCCCGTTTTCCTGGTAGGTCGCGGCTAACTGGCCCACCTGACCGGTCTGAATCAGATTCCGAACGGTGCCATTTGAGAGCAGGCCGCCGGAATCGAGCTTGGCGAACACGGGAAGCGGCTGGCTGCCCTGAATTCTCGGGTTATAGGCCGGGTTGAAGACGCCGGTCGACTGCAAAGCCAGGTTACCGTTGTTTTCGGCGTTCAGAAAATCGTTCAGAAAGCCATCCGCCTGGATGTTTACCTGGTTGTAATCGAATGATCGATATCCTCCCACCATGTGGTTCCCAACATAGCGCGCCTCGAACACGGTATGCAGGAATTCCTGTTGGATCCCGGCCGAATACTGCTGGACGTAGGGCGTTCTGAGGTTCGGGTCGATCGTGCTGACCGTGTTTTGGGGATTGACGGCGTAGTTCTGTGCAACGGTAACTGGAATCTGGTAAGGCGGCAGGACGATCGGCGGAAGTCCGCTGCTGACCTGGCCTGAGAGTCCGGTGCCGGTGGCCAAGCCGATCAGCCCCGGATTTTCAGCCATGGTTTCCGCGGCAACGATGGCCGCATCGTTTACGTAACTGATGGTGTAACCCGCGCGAAACGCCGTTTTGCCGTTTCCAAACACGTCCCACGCCAGCCCGATGTTGGGGGCGAAGTCTTTCATATCGCGGTGATACCAGGGGCGGCCCACGGAGGCGCCGGCGAAGTTCAGTTCCGTATTCGGGGAAAGCAGAGTCTGCACCGGGTTATTGTTCTGGATTACCGGCAGCAGTTCGAGCGAATTCTGTTCGTCGACCACGCCGGGCAGGTCCCAGCGCAGTCCGATGTTCAGGGTCAAATGGGGCAGCACCTTCCAGTTGTCCTGCACATACAAATCGTATTCGCTTAATTTGAAATTGCGGACATTCCCGGCGCCGGAAACGAAACCGGAAGTTCGGCTGGTCACGTTTAAGGTCTGGCTGTAAGTGTCGACATACCCTCCCAAGGTGGCGAGTAACTGATTCGCGATAGCCAGAGCGTCCTGAGTGATTCCGGGAAGGTCACGGGATGTCAGGGCGTCCTGCCCCGTTCCCATAGCCAGATTGTAAGTAGGAACGACACCGGAGTCGTCAAAAGTGTGCACGCGGACCTGCTGCATGTGAGCCCCGAACTGGATAAAGTGACGCCCGCGCTGCCAGCCGGCGTTATCGGCAAGCGAGTAAGTGTTGGTGGCGCGGCCCTGCGGCATCATCTCGCTCACGGGGTCGCTGAACAGCGTGCCTGTGACCAGATACTGCCCGAACTGCTGAGACGTCAGGAAATCTCCCGGAGCGAGGTTGAAACCGCCGCGCACCTCGTTGGTCAGTGTTGCGTTGGGTGTCCAGCGCCAGCCGCTGGAGAGGAAATGGCTGTGGTTGGGATTGGTAATTCGCGAGACTTCGGTAAAAGAGTTGTCCAGATCCGGCCGTTGCGCGTTATCACGATTCCAAAGGTAAGACGTGGTAAAAACCTGCCGCGTTGAAAGATTGTAGTCGAGGCGGACCGTGACGTTATCCCGAACTTCATTGTTCTGCTGGTTAAAGCGGTAACCGCCGGTATTTTCCAGCAGCGTCGGAGTGCTGTCGCCCACATCGTAGTTGTTTATGGCCGAGCCCGGTGGAATCTGCTGCATCAGCTTCTGGATATAGGGATCGATGGAGATGCCGCGCATCGTGAGCAGATTCACTTTCTTGACCGAGTTGCCCACCTGATAAGTAAAGATGCCCTGGCTGGCTTCAGGGGTGAGAATGGTGTTGGTCTGAGGCAGCTGTTGATTCGTGCGCACGGCCTCGTAGTTGGTATAGAAAAAGAGCTTGTCCTTTTTTATTGGCCCGCCGATGGAGCCCCCCGCCTGGTTCTGGTTGAGACGAGGCTGGGCGACTCCAGCCTGATTGTTGAACCAGTCGTTGGCTGCAAAATCGTTATTGCGGTTGTACCAGTAAGCGTTCCCGTGAAAAGTGTTGGTGCCCGACGGCGTCTCGAACGCCAGCTGCGTGGCGCCTCCGGCCGCAGCCGCATTCTCATTCGACGTGACGAGCGTCAACTGTTGCACCTGCCCGAGCAGCAGCCGGTTCGGAGTGTAGTCGAGCGCGTTGTCCCGGATATAGTTGTCCTGAATATTAATTCCATCGAGCGTCATGTTGGAGTACGACGTACGCAGGCCGTTGATGGTAGTGGGGGAGTTTCCCTGGTAAACGACGCCGGGCAGGTTCTGGATGAGCGCCAGGGGGTCGCGGTCGAGTATCGGGAGTTTATCGATCTCCTCCATGGTGACGGTGGACGAGATCTCGGCATTGGAGGTCTGGACGGTTTGGACGTTGGCGCTGACGTCGACGGACTGGCTCACGGCGGGAAGCTGCAGGGTTACTGTTTGGACCGTGGTCTCGCGCGCCGGGTCGACCGCAATAGCGCGGAGCGTGGTCTTCGCGAAACCCGTGGCTTCAAACGATATGTCGTATTCGGAAATCCGGACGCCGATCAGATTCCACGTCCCGTCCGAGGCGGTCTTTGTCGAGAGCACGGGTTTGTCGCCGCGCGGCAAGTATAAGGACACCGTCGCGCCGGGTACGGCTGCGCCCGAGGCATCGAGGACGGTACCGGCAAGCCGGCCGGAAAACTGCCCGTACAGGCTGGCGGAAATCAAAACTAACAGAAGGCCGAGGCGATGGCGCATATCACCTATTGAACACCAGGTTTACCGTACCTGGTCCGGGAATGTGAACACCGGGTTGATGTCGACCGGAATGTCCGACGTCGCGGCGAGTGCCGTCTTCAACTCCGCGGGCATGCGGTCATACCTGGTGAACCAGGCTTCCGCGCGTGCCCGGTCGCCGGCCGCCTCCATTTCCAGCAGTTCCCTGGCAAGCGCTGTGAGCACAACCGGAATCCGCGCGAGATCGATCGTGTAGCGTCCCGCGTTGTACGTGAGGGCGTGTTGTTCGGTGAGGTAGCTGAACTCCATCATCTCGGCCCGGCCATGCGCTTCGCCGGTGCCGAAACGCAGCGTCCGGAAAATGCCGGCGACGTACGATGCGTAGTATTCGTCGAGCCGATCTTTGGGCAGCGCACCGCGATCCACCAGCCACTTCAGCCCGAACATCCCCACCACGTCGGCCTTCGCTTCTTCGAGCCCGGAATAGGCGGGCCCGATGGCTTCTCTGATATCCACCTGCTTGCCGCTCCGGCGCGCGAAATCGGGGCCGAGCTCGTGCGAAATCTCATGCATCAGCGTGGCCGACAAATACCCTTCCGCCGAAGCTTTGGCGGCTTGGCCTGGCTGCATGAGCCGGCGTGCGATGGGCAGCACGATGTAAGACACCCGGGCGTCCATAAAATTCTTGAAGAAGATTTTCTTCGTTCCCTTCTCGTGATGGATGCGCGGATCGTTGGGAAGATTGTCGGCCACTGCCTGGTAGCCATGCCGCAGGTCCCCGGCGCGATACGGGGCATCCATCACTTCCATGGGCGTCAGATGGCCGCGTTTGGAAGGACGGGCGGAGGCGTCCACCGGGAGCGCGTCCTGTATATCGGGCACATACTTCTGGTACACCGCAAGCCGCCGGCTCTCTTCATCATTGCGAATCAGCACCGACGCCCCAAAAGACGCTTTCACGCCGAGTAAGTCGTCGAGGTAAGTCTCGTAAGGCGCGAAGATGACGTCGAATCGCGGATTCTTGAGTTCAAGCCATGCGAGATCGCTCTTGTAATAATCGCTGGTGAGAAGCGCGTCGGCGCGCAGCCGCAGAAAACTTGCGAATTGAGCGTCGGGGCTGAGGGCCGCCGCATCGCGCAGCGCCTGTGCCATCGGTACAAGGAGGGCTTTATATTCTTCGCGGTAAGGAACGCCGATGAGACGCCCGCCAGAGCCCCTTTTCACGACGGTATAAGGATCGTAGACCGCTGCTTTGTCTTCGGGGTGTTGTTTGACGTATTGCTCGATGCGATCGCGCGTGAGGTCGTGCGGATACAGCTCGTGGCCGGGTGGCATGGGGGGCGCGCCCGCAAACGGCCGATTCTCATCGATCAGGTCCCAACGGCCGCCCATGATCGTGAGGAGCGTTTTGAGTGAAGGACTGGTGGTGGTCTTGTAGAGCGCGAGGCCGTCGAGATCGCTCTGGCGCCAGAAGACATCGTCGAGAAGCCGGCAAGCTTCGACGAGTTTGTCCACCATCTGCCGTTCGGATGGCGTCAATCCCGCGGACCGGAACGGCATATCGACGTTCTTCCACTTGGCGAGACGCGCCGCTATGTCCCGATCCTGGGCACACAAGCCGGGGACCAAAAAGATCGCCGCCCAGCATAAAACGGAGACCTGTCGAAACTTCGCCATTACTCAGTTATAGCCTCAACCGATCATGCTTGCAGATGATACTTAAAAGATGGGCCGCAAATGATCCACGCACCTCTCGCTTACGTCGGGCCGGGCGCGGGATTCGCCTTTCTCGGTTCGTTCCTGAGCCTGCTGCTCTCGTTGGCCGCAAGCTTCGTGTCTTTGCTGCTCTGGCCTTTCCGGATGCTGTGGGGCATGCTGCGCAGAAGCCGGGGAATGCGAGCGGCCAGCGTAAGGAAGGTGATCTTCCTCGGTCTGGATGGTCTCGACGCCGAATTCACCGAGAAGCTGATGGCGGAGGGCAAACTGCCGAATCTGGCGCGGCTCAAAGGACAGGGTTCTTACCGCCGGTTACGAACCACTTTTCCCGCGATGTCGCCTGTCGCATGGTCGACGTTCGCGACCGGCGTCAATCCGGCGAAGTCTCAGCGCGGGAGCGAGCCTTTTTGGAACATACTCGGGCGCAATGCCGTCGAGAGCACGATTCTTCGCGTACCGTCCACATTTCCGCGGGACGGCTTCAACGGGCGCCTACTATCGGCGGCGGCGACGCAGGGCGGCTTTTCGCTTTTCACGAAGCGTGCCGGTGACGCCTCCTTCGAAGGCGGTGACCGGTATCCCTTAATTGAAGCGGATGGCGATCTGGCTGGTGAGCTCAGAGGTCCGGCAGATTCGATATTGTTTTGGATCCGAGACCCGGAAGGCGATCCCGCGCTCGATATCCAGGGCGGGTCTTATCCACTCAAGCCGCGCCAATATACGCCGTGGATCAGGCTGAAATTTGGCGCTGCTAACGGAATAGTGCGCTTTCTGGCCACCAAAACCGGGCAGGACTTTTCACTCTACGCAACTCCAGTCCAGATCGATCCGGAGAACCCGTCGGTTCCCATCAGCCAGCCTCGCTACTATTCGGTTTACCTGGCCAAACTGCTTGGTTCTTTCTCTACCCTGGGGATGGCCGAGGACACAGTGGCGTTGAACGAGGGCGCGATTGACGAGGACGATTTCCTCGCCCAGGCCAAACTCATCCAGGCTGAGCGTGAAGCCATGTTCTTCAGCGCCCTCGAACATCAGCGCAGCGGCGTGGTGGCGTGCGTGTTCGATACGCCGGATCGCGTCCAGCACATGTTCTACCGGTATCTCGACCCGGCGCAGGCTGCAACGAAGTACGCCGGCGTAATAGAGCGGATGTACTGCGACATGGATCGTCTCGCGGGCAAAACGTTGGAACGTGTGGGCCCGGACACGGCGGTCTTAGTGCTCTCCGATCACGGTTTCTGCGCATTCCGGCGGGGCGTCAATCTGAACACCTGGCTGCTTCGGAATGGGTATCTCGCGCTGCAAGGCGGGGAAATCGACTGGCGCCGCACGCGCGCTTATGCGGTGGGTCTGGCCGGCTTGAATCTGAATGTGCGGGGCCGCGAGGCGGAGGGCGTGGTTGATTTGAAGGAGACTTTATCGCCGACGAACGAACTGACTTGGCGGCTTGCAGGGCTCCGCGATGAAGATTCCGGAGAAATCGCCATCCGCAACGTCTATGCTTCAGAGGCAATCTCTCCGGCGCCGGACCTCATCGTGGGCTACGCGCGCGGGTATCGGGCATCGTGGGACGCGGCCCTGGGGAAGGTTTCGCCACGCGTCTTCGAGGACAATGTCAAAGCCTGGAGCGGCGACCACTGCGTCGATCCATCCCTCGTTCCCGGCGTGCTCTTCTCCAACCGGAGACTCAATGCCGAAGATCCCGGAATCGAAGACATGGCGCCCACCGCGTTGCGGCTCTTCGGCATTCAGCCTCCGGAATGGATGGAAGGGAAGCCAGTGATATGTGGGGCGGATTCGCAATCCGAGGCCGATTGCTAATCGGCCTCGGATTCGGCCTGCGACCGAACGGCGGCGGTTACCAACCGCCGCGCAGGATGCCATCCCGCCCCACAATTTTATTGGGATTGATCGTATTGGCGGCCGGGTGCGGTATTCACCATTCCCGCGCCAACGGCAAACAGGTGATTGTGATCGGCGTGGATGGCATGGACCCGGCATTCGTGGAGCGGCATTGGGCGGATCTGCCCAATCTGGCCCGCCTGCGCGCGCGCGGAAGTTTCACGCGTCTTGCGACCACGACTCCACCGCAGAGTCCGACCGCCTGGTCCACCTTCATCACCGGTCTCGATCCGGCTGAACATGGCATCTTCGATTTCGTGCACCGGGATCCGGCGACCATGCAACCGTTCCTTTCAATGTCGGAAACGAAAGACGCACGCTTCCGGATTCCCGTCGGCCCCTGGCAATTGCCGCTCTCGCGCCCGCGGATCGTATCGTTACGCAAAGGGAGAGCGTTCTGGCAGACGCTGGAAGACCACGGCATTCCCGCCACAATCGTCCACATGCCGGTAAACTATCCGCCTGTCGAATCCGGCGAGGGTCTGGCGGGCATGGGCACACCGGACCTGCAAGGCACGCAAGGCACCTTCAGCTATTACACCGACGACCCGGGCGATGAGCCCCGCGCAGTCGGCGGCGGTGCGATCTCGCGCGCCGAAGTGGTTGACGGACGCGCCGTTCTGCGCCTCGAAGGGCCGCCCAATTCACTGCGCCGGGACCGTCGCGCTTCGTCCGCGGAGTTGATCGTCGATGTCGATCCGGAGCAGCCGCTGGCGCGCGTGACCATCGGAGATTCGATCGCAATCGTGCGCGAAGGAGAATGGTCGGACTGGCTGGCAGTCGCCTTCCCGCTGATGCCGCATCTGGTTTCAGTCCGCGGAATGGTTCGAGTGTTCGCAAAACAGCTGCATCCGCGCTTCGAGGTTTACGTTTCACCCGCGAACATCGATCCCGCGTCGGCCGATCTTCCTATTTCGACGCCGCCCTCCTTCAGCCGTGAGATCGCCCGCCGGATTGGCCGTTTTTACACGCTGGGGATTCCCGAAGACACAGCGGCCATGCGGCAGGGAGTTTTCGATCTGCCGGAGTTTCTCTCGCAAAGCCGCCTTGTTCTGGATGACGAGCGGAAACTTCTCGAGTACTCGCTCGATCATTTTCGCGATGGCCTGCTCTTCTTCTATTTCTCTTCCGTCGATCAGAATTCGCACATGCTCTGGGGCCAGCACGAAGCGGAATTGTTAAAGGTTTATCGCGCCGTGGACGCTGCAATCGGCGAGGTGCTTATGAGGAAACCATCCGCCGAAGTGATGGTCATGTCGGATCACGGCTTCGCTTCGTTCGATCGATCGGTGGACCTGAACCGATGGCTCCATGATGAGCAGTGGCTCGCACTCAAAGGATCGGGCGAAATCGACTGGGCGCGAACCAGGGTCTACGCGCTGGGCTTGAACGGGCTTTATCTCAACCTGGCGGGGCGCGAACGCCAGGGGCTGGTTCAGAAAGGGCGGGAGAGCGGGGCGCTGATCGAACGAGTCCGCGCCGCGCTGCTGGCCCTGCGAGACCCGGCAAATGGGCGCGCCCCGATTGAGACCGTCGCCGCCACCGACGTTACCGGGCCGAACGCCCGTGTCGCGCCCGATTTGATTGTGGGATACAGTCCCGGTTACAGAGCGTCATGGCTAAGCGGCGCAGGCGGCATCTCCAACGCAACCTTCGAGGACAATACAGACGCCTGGATCGCCGACCACTGCATCAACGCCGCCGACGTTCCGGGTGTTCTTTTCACTACCGGCAAGGTCCAACTCGCGAACCCGGGCATTAAGGATTTACCGGTATCCCTGCTCGCACTTTTCGGCATCGCACCGGAGCCGTGGATGACCGGGCACTCAATATATGACCGGAGTTCCCGCCAGTGACATCCGGAGCGATCTGGACCCTGATTCCCGTCAGCGCGATCTACGGCCTCGCAGCAGCCCTGGCGTTCCGCCGTTTTACGGATGCAGCGTCGATCCGCCGCACGCTAAACAGAATGATGGCGCATGCGATGGAGTTTCGGCTGTTCCTCGACTCCCCGGCGCTTGTGCTGCGCGCGCAGCGGGATCTCTTTCGCGAAAATCTCCACCTGCTGCGCCTGATACTCCTTCCCTGCGCGATTCTCGCCCCGATCTTCATGGTTCTGTTTCCACAACTGGATGCCATGTACGGCCACGCGCCCCTCAAGGCCGGCGAATGCTCCATAGTGACTGTTCAACTCGGCGGCGCCGCGGTTTTGGAAGCTCCCGCGGGAATAGAAGTTGAGACGCCGGGCGTCCACTCCATTCACGACGGCCGGGTCAGTTGGCGCGTGAAGGCGCTCGGACGCAGCTCCGGCGAATTGAAGATTCTCAATTCCGGCCGCGTCTTAACAAAACAAATCGTGGTTGGCGGCGGTCTGATTTACGCGCTGAAGCTTCCGTTCAGCAGCCCGAGGATCGAGATTCGCTACCCGCGGACGACAGTACTGGGTGTGAACTGGATGGTCTGGTTCTTCGTCATCTCGTCCGGCGTGGCTATAGGCTATAGACGATGACCAATTCGTGGGGCGGACCCCCGGGTCCGCGCGGGTCCCCCCGGACCCGCTCTGCGCCCGAAAAGCCGGCGAGGGCGCCAGCTGCGGACCGGGGGGTCCGCCCCACCGGGCTGGCGGCGCTCCTGCTTTGGTGCACCGCCGCGGCAGCGCAGACGCCCGTCATCGTAATTTCGATCGACACCTTGCGCGCCGATCATCTGAGCGCATACGGATACCGCGCGATCTCGACGCCGAACATCGATGCCTTCGCGCGAAACGGTACTCTCTTCACCGACGTGAATTCGCAGATCCCGCTCACGCTGCCGTCCCACACTTCTCTGTTCACCTCGACCTGGCCGTTCCAGAACGGAATCGAAGAGAATGGCGAAGTCGTTCCCGCCGGAGCCGTGACTCTCGCGTCAGTCCTGCAGTCCCGCGGATACAAAACCGCCGCGTTTATCGGCAGCAGCCTGCTCGGCCGCGGCGCCGGCCTCGACCGCGGATTCGACGAGTACGACAGCCCATTCGGTTCTCCGGCAGCCGGAGCCGAAAGCCCCTATTCAACCCGCGTGAGGCGCGACGGCGCTCTGGTGTTGCGCGCCGCGACGCAATGGCTCACAGCGCACAAAGGGCAGCCCGCATTCGTGTTCATTCATCTCTTCGACCTGCACGCTCCTTACAGGCTGCATCAAGTCCCAGGCTCGGCTCTGCCGGAAACCGTTGGATACGACGCCGAGATCGGATACGTCGACCAGATCATGGGCCGCTTCGAGCAGGCGCTGGAACAAAACGGCTGGTGGCAGCGATCGCTTATTGTGCTGCTGGCGGACCACGGAGAGAGCCTCGGCGAGCATGGCGAATCGAGTCACGGATACTTCGCTTACCAAAGCACGCTTCACGTGCCGTTGATTGTGCATTGGCCCGACGGCTCACAAAACTATCCTGCGCGTACAACAAAAGCAGCCGGTTTGATCGATGTCGCGCCCACGATCCTCGAGGCGTTGCATCTGCCGCCGCAATCCTCGTTTGAAGGCGCCAGCCTGATGAAATTCGACGAGACTCCCGCGCATGCCGTTTACAGCGAGAGCGTTTATGCGCGGGATCAATTCCGCTGGGCCGCGCTGCGCGCACTGCGCATCGGGCAGTGGAAGCTCGTGGACGCTCCGCGCGCGGAGCTTTACGATCTGGAGAAAGACCCGCGTGAACTGTCGAACATCGTTCGCGCCAATTCAGCCGAAGCCACCACGCTGCGC
>Ga0181536_10006445_pt1 | contig 11757 bp, 15 predicted proteins | sample PEATcosm2014_Bin_41_FD_121105 | JGI IMG/M metagenome (GOLD analysis project Ga0181536, IMG submission 121105) | Peatland microbial communities from MTU Mesocosm Facility, Houghton, MI, USA - PEATcosm2014_Bin17_60_metaG | ecosystem: Environmental > Terrestrial > Soil > Wetlands > Peat | place...
AATAGATGAATTAGGTAAGGAAAGGAATCGGATATGTGCAGTAGCTTAGTGAGTGATCTCGTGGGTCGGAGGGCCGCCGGACTTGGCATGCTTGCCCTCATGGGGGTTTCGCTTTTCTGCCCGTCCGCGGCATTCGCAGGCGCAATAACTCTGGGGTCGGCGCAGAGTTTCGCCGTCCTGGGCGGGGCGGGTGTCACTGTTGCCGGCGGCGGCAGCACCGTCATCAGCGGCAACCTGGGCGACTACCCATACACTCTTAGTTCGATTACCGGCTTTCCTCCAGGTGAGGTGGTGAATGGAAGTATATACGCTGCGGATAACAATCCCGGCCCAGCTCCCGGCATTGCGGACCAGGCTCAGCTCGATGAAAATACTGCCTACAATGCCCTGAAAGCTTTATCGCCTGGCGCCAGCGAGAGCGGCACCATAGGAAATGGCTCCACGCTCACCCCAGGCACCTACACGTTCTCGTCGTCCGCGGAGGTGGATGGCACACTCAATCTCAATTTCGAGGGCGAGTCCAACGCCATGTTCGTGTTCCAGATCGGAAGCACACTGACAACCGGAAGCAGCGCGGTGATTAATGTGACCGGCGCCAACTCGACCGACGCCATATACTGGCAGGTCGGATCGGAAGCGACTCTGGGTTCCAGCACGATCTTCGCCGGGAATATTCTCGCATCGACCGCCATTACGCTGGGTTCCAGCGCCTCAATCGCGTGCGGGAGAGCATTTGCGTCTACGGCTTCGGTGACCATGGACGGCTCGAATTTCATCTCCGACAATTGCAGTCTGTATAACATTCCGAGCGGCTTGTCATTGACTGGCCTCCCCACCGATTTCGGCAGCTACGGATTTAGCGGCGTCCCTGCAGCCAGCACCCCTGAACCGGGCACCTTTCTGCTGCTGGGCTTCGGCCTCGCGGGTGTCGCAGTGGTAAGCAGGAAGTATTCAGCCCGCGGGAGATAGTTCCGACGAGGCTCTGGGCCCCCCTCCTCGTCCTAATCCATACCAGCGGCAGCGCGTCCTAAGGCCTCTAATAACGCGGAGCGATCTTTCCGGACTGGCCATTAACGTGCCAGCAAACAGGAGATGGCCCCGATGGGACAGACGCCTGAGCCCGAAAACAATCGCAAGACGATCCTTGTAGTTGACGACGACCCGAGCATCCTGAGGTGTGTCTCTGAAATACTGGCGGACAATAACTTCAACGTTCTGACCGCCTCCAGCGGCGCGGAAGCTCTGCGGCAATCGCGGGATTACAAACGAGGGATCGATCTGCTGTTGTCGGATTTCCAGATGCCGGGAATGTCGGGCATCGAGTTAGGCACTCAAATGACCAGGGAACGGAAGCAGCTTAAGGTGCTCCTGATGTCCGGGTTCCCAGAAGGAATGCTTGTACTCAATGAAGGATGGCATTTTCTGGCCAAGCCATTCATCGTGTCACAACTGCGCGCGTTAGTCACAGGCCTCGTCTCCCCGGACCGACCTTCCAAATTCTCGGCCTGACGGACTGTCCCGGCCGTCTCGTTACCGCTCCCTCACGGTCACGGCTCAGTAACGACTTCCGAGCCGCGACTGTAAAGGAGCGGTACCGCGAACTTCTGCAACCTGGTACTGGCGGACTGTCCCGGCCGTCTCGTTCCGCTCCCTCACGGTCACGGCTCTGTAGGGGCTACGCGGCTGCGCTGGTCATGGTGTAATGCTGCTGTGGCATCGCGGCCAGGCGGCGGGTGTAAAACTCGTGGTGTTTCATCGTCAGCACCGCGATTTTCCGCTCGGCATACACAATGCGGCCACTAACCCGCAGCGTCAGACCAACGGACTCGCTCAATGTCGCCGGCCACGCGATGGAAAGAGTCACATCCAGCCCGGCTCGCAGCGGCCGATCCGCTTCAAACAGGACTCCGCTGCTGGACATGGCCAGAGTTCGTCCGGCTCCTGTCTCGCCGACAGCAATCATCCCGTTCCTTGCGGCTCCGCGGGTATGGTATTCCAGCGGTGCTGTGACGGGATACTTCCGTGTCTTCGTAACGCTTGTTTCTTTCATATCTGTTAACCTATGCCGAAACTCAACGGCGCCAGGACCGCTGACGCTCTCTCGATGATCATTGCCCGACCCGGAAGTTGGTTACCGTTCCCCACAATCCGACCACTTTCAGGACCCAAACACCAACCGCGACCACAACCACGATGTTCAGAATCGTCTTGATGCTGGAAGCCATGGGAATAAAGCGATTGATCAGCCACAACGCAACGCCAACTACGATCAAAGTCAGAACGAGATTTACCAGAGGCATTTGTTACTCACTTTCCGGAAAAACCAGAAGCAATCCGTGGCCCAATTCTTAAGCCCGTCGTTGAAACAGCGCACTGCCTGAATGACTGACGGTGTAAGGTCAAGTGACTGCATAAGGTCACGCCCGATGCGAGGCTATGCCTGCGGAGCTATTCGAGCCAATACGTTTGCAAAGGCCGGTGACGTGCCCTGTTAAAACGAGGCTTAAAAGATATGCATCGATTTTTTATTCTGAGCGTGATTCTTGCCGGCGCTGCTGTAGTGGCTCCGGTCACAATGAGTGCCGACGATCATCACGAAAGGCGGTATTACGACAAGGAGCACCGCGACTATCATGCATGGAACGACCATGAAGATCGTGCTTACCGCATTTACCTGGGCGAGCAGCACCGCGATTATCGCGACTTCGCCAGAATCAACGCGGACCAGCGAAGAGATTACTTCCGGTGGCGTCACGAGCATCCGGACAACGTCATCTTCAAGGTTGAGATCCGTTAGGCCGTCGCCATGGGACACTTATTTCACCCCACCGGTAATCGTGCCGGCCTCTGGGCTTCCATTGCCTTTCTGTTGCCCGGCATTGCATTCAGTCAGACGGTCGAGCCCGCCGCAAACCATCAGGATCGCGCCCGCAATCTTCTCGAAAGCTCGCTGAAGGACAAAAATCCGGAGACTCGGACCCATGCCGTGCAGTCTCTGGGTCTTGTCAGCGCGACCGAACCCTGGATGTCGGAGCTCGATGCCATGCTCGACGACAAAGACGTCCAGGTGCGCCTGGCCGCCATCGCGAGCCTGGTGGATTTGAAAAGCGATCGCACCATCCCCGCCTTGCGCAAAGCTCTCGACAGCAATGTACCCGAGGTGAGTTTTGCCGCTGCGAAAGCACTTTGGACGCTCGGCGACCCCTCCGGGCGCGAGGCTCTGTTCGCCGTTCTCGATCGCGAAGCGAAGAGCAAATCCGGGTTCATAACCACGCAGAAGCGAGACGCGCTCCGGATGCTGCATACGCCGAAGACATTTTTCGTATTTGCCATGGTCGAGAGCGCGAACTTCACTCCGGTCCCCGGCGTGGGCGCCGGTGTTTCATCGCTGCAGGGAATCCTCTCCGCTCCGGGCGTTTCCGGAGGCGCCGCGGCGGCGCTTCTCCTGAGCACGGACCATAGCCCGGAGGTCCTGCGCGCGCTCCGGAATGCGCTTGCCGATAAGGACTGGTCCGTGCGCGCAGCCGCAGTCCACGCGATCGCCGTCCGCAACGATCCCGCGCTGGAAGCGGATCTGATCCCGCTGTTTGAGGACAAGAAGGAAGCCGTGCGCGTCCGCGCAGCGGCAGGCTACCTGCGGCTCGAAGAAATCAAGCGATTGAGAGAGCCAATACCCGCACTTGTTTCGGGCGCCAAAAACTAAATAAATCAACCAGCCACGAATGTCACGTGACTAAATATGGTCATAAGCTGACCTAAGACGCGATAAATTGTGTTAGACTGGTTCTCGACCGCCATTTCTCGGCCTCCCTCTGTTTGCAGGACGCGCCTGGCGTGTTCTCAGGCCGCCGGCTTCCTGGATCGACGGGGCAAAAGGAGAAACGCATTCTGCCCTCCACGGCCTCTCAGCTGCAAACTGCACCCTGGCTGCTCAAGAACGGACCCAAAGAACTTGAGCTGCTGTTCCGCGCCATCGTTTATCAGCCTTCCGCCTCCATCCTGATCACGGACGACGAGCGGCGTTATCGGGATGCCAGCACCGGGGCTGGCAGGCTCCTGGGTCTTCCCCGGGAAAAGATCATCGGGAAAAGTTTAGACGATTTTGCGGCGCCCGCCGTGAAGCCAGTGATTCCGGGGCGCTGGCAAACCTTCCTCAAAGAGGGCGAGCAGGTGGGATCCCTCGAGCTTCTTGGCCCGGACGGAAACCCGCGGGAAGTCGAGTACATCGCGAAAACGAACGTGTTGCCGGCGCGCAACCTCCTCGTACTGCGCGACAAGACGAATCCCGACGAGCCGGAGACCGTCCCCTCCTGGGTGCGGGACTATGCGCTCTTCCTGTTGGATGCCGAAGCACGAATCGTTGCCTGGTATGAGGGTGCGAAGCGCATCTATGGCTATGACGCCGGCCAAGCCATTCACCAACACGCATCTTTTCTGTATGCCAATGAAGAACCGCTGCGGGCTACGCCGGATCAAGAGTTCAAGCGAGCCGTCGGCGAAGGCCACTTTACCCATGAAGGCTGGCATCTGAGAAAGGACGGTTCGCGTTTCTGGGCCAATACCATTACGGTGGCGCTCAAAGACGAAAAAGGCGACTTGCAGGGCTTTGCGCGAGTAGTGCGCGACTTCAGCGACCGTCACGAAAGGGATGAGAAGTTGCGGCGCGGTCTGGCGCGCAAGCGCTCGGCGCCCGTGGAGTCGACCATTGCCGGCGTCGTGTCCGGAGAGTTTGACCGCATTCCCGACGCGAATGACACTTTTCTCGATCTGGTCGGCTACAGTCGCGAGGACCTGCTCGCCGGCCGCCTGGTGTGGCCCGATCTTACGCCGAAGGAATACGTGGCTCTGGACGAGTTCGCGCATGAAGAAGGCTTGCGCTTCGGGGCCTGCACGCCCTTCGAAAAAGAGTTGATCCGTAAGGATGGAACCCGGATTCCGGTTCTGGTGACCACGGCCGTCCTGAAACTGTCTCCTTTCCGCTGGATTACTTTCATAACCGATCTGCGGGAGCGAGACCGGCAGGAAACGGTCGAAGAGGTACCCGCGGAAAGTACACAGGACTTTGCGGAAATTATCGGCAGCAGCGCGCCGCTGAAACGGATGATGGCCCAGGTGGAAGTGGTGGCGCCCACCGACGCCACCGTGCTGATTCTGGGAGAAACCGGGACCGGCAAGGAGTTAGTCGCGCGGGCTATCCACCGGCTGAGCCCGCGGCGAAATCTTCCGTTCGTCAGCCTCAATTGCGCTGCCATCCCCACCGGACTGCTCGAAAGCGAGTTGTTTGGATACGAGCGGGGAGCCTTCACCGGCGCTCTGGGTCAAAAGATCGGCCGCTTTGAAATGGCCCATCGCGGAACTTTGTTTCTGGATGAGGTCGGTGACATTCCTCTGGATCTGCAGCCCAAATTACTGCGCGCCCTGCAGGAGAAGTCCTTCGAAAGGCTGGGCGGCACGCGCACCATCCCCATCGACGTCCGTCTGGTGGCGGCGACCAACCGGAATCTGACCCAAATGATGGGCGATAAACTCTTCCGCAGCGATCTGTATTACCGGCTGAAGGTATTTCCCATTGCGACGCCTCCGCTGCGCGATCACGCCGAGGACATTCCGCTCCTGGCCCGGCACTTCACCAGAAAGTATGCCGACAAGATGGATCGGAAGATCGATAAAATCCCGGCTGAGACGATGAAAGCCCTGGTAAGTTGGTCGTGGCCTGGTAATGTACGCGAGCTGGAGAACTTCATTGAACGGTCGGTGATCCTGTCCCGCGGCCCCAGCCTCCGCGCGCCTTTGTCGGAATTGCGCGCCGACGCCGAGAAGGCCGCCGGCGACGCTACGCTTGAAGAGGTCGAGCGGGATCACATTCTGCGCATTTTCCGGGAGACGGGCGGCGTGATCAGCGCTGCCGCCAATCGTCTGGGCATGCCCCGGACGACCCTGAACGCCATGATGAAGAAGCTGGGCATCTCCCGCAGCGACCTCTGAAAACACCGCTCCCTCACGGTCGCGGCTCATCCAACTTACCCGAGCCGAGACCGTGAGGGAGCGAGCCTCCGGTTACCCCTGACGCCTCCGCGGCAGGAGCGAACAAACTGAAGCACAGTCCAATTGGCTGCGCCTTACTTTTTTAAAAAGCTGCTAAGAGCGAAAGAGTCTCTTGCGGCGAAACATACCGAGACCTAACAGGAGACCGCCGCCGATCAGGCTGAATGTCGCCGGCTCCGGGATATTGCTGACGTCGCCGGCAATCACTTCGGTTGAGAACGTGTTGATCGTACCCAATCCGTTATAAGTGCTGACCTTTGTGATACCAATCGGCGCGACGATCATCGGAAAGGTGAACTGGTTGGTCTCATCCCCAAGTGTTGCCGCGTCGACATGCGAGGTTCCCGAGAATCCGCCTGTGTCGACTGTAGTCACGATGGCTCCGTTCCCCAGAATGGAGTTCAGCTGCGACTCAGCGCCGGCAACTCCACACGTATAGTTGACGGGACAGGCCACCCCCCCAGCTCCGTCGGTGGAGGCGTTGGGATCGAACGTCGCCGTGTAACCAATCGAGCTGGTATCGCCAGCGCCTCCACCCGGGAAAGTTCCGCCGCTTCCGCTGTATGTAAGACCAACAATCGCGCCAAAAGACGAACCTGCGCCACCGTCCAGCGATACATCTATGTCTGAGGCGCTGAAAGTGCTGGAAGTGGTGTTGAAATTGAAAGCATCGAAGTTAACGTTGCCGATATCGCAACCGCCCGTACCGTTCGTAGCTTCCAATTGCGTAAAAAGGGCAGAGCCAGTAAGAACAGCCTGGCACGTAACTGTCGTAGCACTCGCTGACGATGACAACATCATCATTCCACCCAAAAACAACAAAAATGTAACCTTCATCTTTTTATCCTCCGCCAATTATAAGACTATCATTTTTTTCGCTGTACTTAGTAACCTGGCAGTACCGATCTTCGGTTGGTACCAAGTCCGCACTAAGTCGGTACTTGTTCGGCATTTGTTGCACGCATACTGGAACAGAGCAACCGCAGGGCCAGGAGGTTTCCGATCCCAACCTGCTCATGCCATGTAACTTGAGGTCGCCAATTGCACCAGGCACTGACCATAATGCGTCTTTCTGGCCAAATCTGGTCAATGCCCGCTTAGGGCGGAATTTTCTGACGATCTTCAAAACACAACTCCCCCGCGCTCGCGGCCGACACAACTGGCTGTGACCGCGCTGAAGCGTACCATCTTCCGGGAAACATTGGTTGCACATGGGAAGCATCCTCGCAACTCTTACTGCACTGCAATTGTCACGGTATTGGATGCAACATTCCCAAGGCTGATGACAACCGGTACTGTATTGCCCGGAGCTACACCCAACGGGACGATGGCATTCACCTGGTAAAGGCCCGCAAAGTCCGGCGCCAGTCCCGAGTAACTCACCACGGCCACGACGCCGCCGATGGTCACGGTTGGCGTTGTCAGAGTGTACGAGAGCGGACTGAGCGGAGCGGCAGCCCCCGTCGCGGGTTGATTGGTAACCGCTCCCAGGCCTGTGCAGAAGATGGACACGTATCCGCCGCGCGAGACCGGACTGCCAGGCGCTGCAAGCTGGGCGGTGGGGGCGATCAGTATCGCTCCCTGGCCGGCACCCGTTCCGTTCATCGAGAAAAGGCCGGGAGCGAAGGGCGCGAGAGGCGCGATCTGGGTGTTGGAAACGACGCCGTCAACCGTTGTGACGATCGAAGTCTGGGTCTGGCCCGTAACCTCCCACGGGATTTGCAGATTCGCCTGGGAGGACGAAACAAAATAAAGAGGCGCAGCCACGCCGCCGACAGTAAAACTGCTTTGTGCCAGGGTCGTGGGCAGAGGAGCCGGCAGAGTCGCCGCCGTCTGCCCGATGGCAAGGTTGCTCCCAAAAATGCTCGCGATGCTGCCAGGGGCGACCGGGGTCAGAAAGGTGGCGGAGTTGACGGTGCTGTTGATAACAGGAGGAGGCGCACTTAGTGCCGCACCCGTTGTAAAGCTCCATACATAGTTACTGGCCAGAGCATTGCCTGCGAGGTCCTGGGCGCCGTTTGTAATCGAGGCGGTATATGCGGTAGCGGGGGCCAGACTGCTCAGCGGTACAAAGGTCGCAGTCGTGCCGCTGTAGGTCACAGTGCCTGGGACAGGCGTTGCGCCTTGCTGCAGCGTAAAAGTCGCGGTGCTGATCGTTAAAGGAGCCATCGCCTCACTGAAGGTTGCGGCTATGCTGCTTCCGATGGCCACATTCTGCGCGCCGTTAGCCGGGACCGTGGACGTCACCGTCGGCGGAGTGGTATCCGTGCTTGAACCTGTGGTGAAGCTCCAGACATAGTTACTGGCCAGCGCGTTGCCCGACAGATCTTTGGCTCCGGTTGTAATGGTGGCAGTATATGTGGCGCTGGAAACCAGATTACTCAACGGGGCAAAGGTTGCAGTCGTACCAACGAAGGTCACAGCGCCGGAAACAGGCGTCGTTCCCTGCGTCACCGTAAAAGTTAAGGCGGTGATGGTGGAAGGGTTCATCGCCTCGCTGAAGGTGGCCGAGAGCTGGTTGCCGATCGGTACACTGCCGGCCCCGCTGGCAGGAACTGTGGAAGTGACGGTGGGCAGAGTCGTGCTCGTGGACGCGCCTGTAGTGAAGCTCCAGACGTAAATGCTTGCCAAAGCATTGCCGGCCAGGTCCTGGGCTCCGGTTGTAATCGTGGCGGTAAATGTTTTTTGGGCTGCGAGCGCAGCTGCCGGGGTGAAGGTCGCCGTGGTGCCAACATAGGTCACAACGCCTGAGACGGGCGCCGTCCCCTGGGTCAGGGTAAAGGTCGATGCGGTGATCGTGGAAGGATTCATCGCCTCGCTGAAGGTCGCGGAGAGTTGGTTGCCAACGGGCACACCGGTGGCCCCGTTCGCAGGGACTGTGGAAGTAACGGTAGGCGCGGTGGGAGTTACAGGAACGGTGGCACTGCTGCCGCCGCCGGTATCGATGCTGACCGCGCCCCCGATTGCCAGGGCTCTGCCAGCCAGCGTCGAGCCGGTGAGCAGCGAGATGGATACAGCGGCCAATATGTTTCCCTGAAAGACAGAGGTTGTCCCGATGGTCGCTGAGCTGCCCACCTGCCAGAAGATGTTGGCGGGGTTAGCGCCGCCGGCCAGAATCACCTGGCGGCCGGAGGTCGTGGTGAGTGTCGAGGCGATTTGGAAAATCCAGACCGCATTCACGTTGCCCCCGGCGTCGAGCGTGAGGTTGCCTGACGATATCGCCAGCGAGGACGTGGATTTGTAGAGGCCAGGAGCGAGGGTCAACCCGCCGATATTTCCCGCCACGGCGACAGGCGCCACGGATCTTCCGGCGGCATCGTTATACGCAGTGGTCAAGTCCGCCTGGGCCTGTGCTGCCACGGGGCCGCCGGCGTAGACCGTCCCGTTAACTGTTACGGCTGGAGTTCCAGCCACATAAGCAGTACCCGGAAATATCCCGACATTCCCGGTAATCGTGCCACCGCCGGTTACGGTGACCGTGGTGCCACCCAGAACCGCGAAGGTGGAGTTCGATCTCAGGTTTACCGGCGCTTGTTGTGCATTGGCGGTAGCGACGGTAAGGCCAAAGCCAAACGTCAGAAAGAGAAGAACTGCGTTAGACGGTTTCACGGGACACTCCTTTGTCAAGTCAGGCGGTAAAAATGGTACTCGCATTCCAGGCCGCAACCGCGAGGAAGCGGATGTTTTGAATTAGCTAAAGCACAATCGTGACCGCAAGCCTCTCCTGAGGATACCGGCGGTTGTAAAGGTAGTAGCCATCGTCGTTATAGTCGTAGTCGATGTACACGTCATCGGAGGCATACCAGTTTGGGTCCCAGTCTCCCGGCCAGGGGTCAACCAGCAGGAACGAGAACCCGCCGTACGAGAACCGCGGATACCCCATGTACATCGTCGGGATCCCGCCAAGGCGGAAGAAGTGCCCGCTGCCGAAAGAGAGACTGAAGCGATCCTGCGGGATTATATAGCCGCCATACCCTCCGCGCTGCGCCCAGGTGCGATGCTCGGAGGACCAGTTTTGGGAGCGGCTCTGCTGGAAGTTAGCATGCCCCTGCCAACTGCCCTGCGGCGCAAATCCCTTCTGCTGCTGCCACGACCGCGCCTGCTGCTCGGTGCGTTGTGGTTGTTGGCGGGCTTGCTGCGCTGGCTGAGTCCGCTGTTGTTGCTGAGGCTGTGCGGCACGCGGCTGTTCCTGCGGCCTGGGCTGCGCAGCGCGGGGCTGTTCCTGCGGCCTGGGCTGCGCGGCGCGGGGCTGCTCCTGCGGCCTGGGCTGCGCGGCGCGCGGCTGTTCCTGCGGCCTGGGCTGAGCGGCGCGCGGCTGTTCCTGCGGCTTGGGCTGCGCAGCGCGGGGCTGCTCCTGCGGCCTGGGCTGAGCGGCGCGCGGCTGTTCCTGCGGCCTGGGCTGAGCGGCGCGCGGCTGTTCCTGCGGCCTGGGCTGAGCGGCGCGTGGCTGCTCCTGCGGCCTGGGCTGTGCGGCGCGTGGCTGTTCCTGCGGTTTGGGCTGCGCTGCGTGCTGTTGCGGCGCCGGTTGCTGGGCATGCTGCTGCGGTTGCTTCTCTTCCTGCTTCTCGCCCCCCTCGCGCTGGGCATATACCGGCAGGGTCGTTCCGAAGAACAAGAGGACTGCAACTGTCCCTGTTACTCTCGCAAATGTCATGGTATTTAACTCCTGTTCGTAACCTGGATAAGCACGTGAACAACCAGGCGGGCAGGGCCTGTTATCACCTGATGGGGAACATGCCAAGCATGTAGATGACGAGGAGGATCAATAATACTGTGCCCACTCCTATGCCGGCGCCGCCCCCGTAACCCCACCGGGAATGCCCGTAATAACCTCCGCCACCGCCTAAAACCAACAACAGAATGATCAGCAGTAACAACATTTTCTTTCTTCCTTTTCTTAGTTTTTTCCGCCTACAGTCAAAAGCACGATGCCACCGATGAGCGCCGCTGCGCCTGCGATGGGAGGCAGCGGTATGTTATGGGTCTCGTCACGAGTCGCGTGGATCGGTCCGATGTCAACGACCTTTTCTTTGGTCGTGTAAGTAAATCCGCCCCACGCAAGGCCGAACAGACCAACGACGACCAGAACGACCCCGAATATCTTATTCACAGAGCCCCCCTTTAGACCGGGTTGCCTTACTTCTCGAATACCTTCTCGATCTGGCCGATTTTCTTCTGGACCTTGCCGGCGATGTGTTCGTCCCGGCCTTCGGCCGCCAGATCGGGATTGTTCGCGATCTGTCCCGCCTTCTCTTTAGCGGTACCTTTCAGTTCATGCATCTTGCCTTTGATCTGATCCGTCGTGCTCTGTTTCATGCTTTCTCCTTCGCCGATTTGCAATACAACCCAAGCAACTTGAAGGCCACTGCGCCCGGCTATTGTTTGCCGGCAGAAGCATCGAGTTTGGCTAATTCCCCGACGAAGAGCGGATTCTGCGGGAACTCGTCGACGAGTTCCATAAGCTGAATGCGGGCCACCGAGTACTTTTTTTCGCGTAATGCCGCCAGCGCCAGGAGCATTTTGGCAAAGGGCCGCAGGTAACGCCCGTGCGCGGCCGCGATTTCGAGTTGCCGGATGCCGCCGATCTTATCGCCGCTGATTCCCTTGAAGCGAAGAACGAATCGCTTCAGGGCCGGCAGGCTGCCGATGATGTAATTCGCGGCGCCCAGAGTAAGCCAGGCATCGGCGGCGTCCGGGTTGACGGCCAGCAGC
>Ga0181536_10006452_pt1 | contig 11746 bp, 10 predicted proteins | sample PEATcosm2014_Bin_41_FD_121105 | JGI IMG/M metagenome (GOLD analysis project Ga0181536, IMG submission 121105) | Peatland microbial communities from MTU Mesocosm Facility, Houghton, MI, USA - PEATcosm2014_Bin17_60_metaG | ecosystem: Environmental > Terrestrial > Soil > Wetlands > Peat | place...
ACAGCAGCGGAGTGTGACGGAAAAGAGGAAATTTCATGCAAGCCTGGATGACTAAACCCGGCGCATCCCAAGAACTGATCAGGCCGGAAGAAGGACCGTTGCGTGAAGCGGTCCAGCGCAGTCTGGTCCTATCGAAGCTTCAGGACCTGCTGGCCTGGGGCCGAAAGAACTCCATTTGGCCCTTCAACTTCGGTCTCTCCTGCTGCTATGTGGAAATGGCCACGAGCATCACCAGCAAGTACGACATCGCCCGCTTCGGCGCGGAGGTGATTCGCGGGACCCCCCGGGAAGCCGACCTGATCGTCATTGCCGGCACGGTCTTCATCAAGATGGCGCCCATCATCAAGCGGCTTTACGAACAAATGATGGAGCCCCGTTGGGTGATCTCCATGGGTTCCTGCGCGAATTCCGGCGGCATGTACGACATTTACAGCGTGGTCCAAGGCGTGGACAAGTTCCTTCCCGTGGATGTTTATGTCCCTGGCTGTCCCCCGCGGCCGGATGCCTTCATGGAGGGATTGTTGCTGCTTCAAAAGGCCATAGGAATGGAGAAGCGCCCGCTGAGTTGGGTGGTCGGCCCCCAAGGTGTGGAACGAATGCCCCATCCCTCTCAGCGCGATCTAATGCGAGCCGAGAGGATGAAGGTCACGGATCTGCGAACTCCTGACAGCGTCTGAATGCATTTTGCCATGATTGCTGAAACTACAATTCTGAATGCCCTGCATGACAAGTTCGGCGTGGGTGACCTCGTCACGCAGAAGGCCTGCGACCGAATACCAACCTTCTTGGTGTCGCGAGAAATAATTCACGAAGTTCTCCGCTACCTCAAGAGCGAGGTGACACAGCCTTATAAGATGCTCTATGACATAACGGCCATTGACGAACGCGCGCGGGTTCATCCCGAGGGGCAACCCGCGAGTGATTTTACGGTGGTTTATCACCTTCTATCGTTCGACCGCAACGCCTACATCCGGATAAAGGTCCCGCTCAAGGAGGCCGACCTTCACATCCCCACCCTGACTGACCTCTGGCCGGCGGCGAACTGGTATGAGCGGGAAGTGTGGGACATGTTCGGGATCGTGGTGGATGGCCACCCGCACCTGGAGCGAATCCTTATGCCCAAGACATGGGTGGGTCATCCTCTCTGCAAAGACCATCCTGCCCGCGCCACAGAGATGGAGCCTTTCGAGCTTCCGGACGAGAAGCAAGATCGGGAGCAGGACGCATTGCGCTTCCGCCCCGAAGACTGGGGAATGAAACGGACCCGGGAGGATCACGACTTTATCTTTCTCAACGTGGGACCGCAGCACCCGGGCACGCATGGAGTCCTCCGCGTCGTGCTGCAGTTGGACGGTGAGGAAATCGTGGATCTGGTTCCAGAGATCGGCTTCCACCATCGCGGCGCCGAGAAAATGGGGGAACGCCAGAGCTGGCATACGTTCATTCCCTACACCGACCGGATCGATTACCTCGGCGGTGTGATGAACAATTTCGCCTACTTGCGAGCCGTGGAAACTCTGGCCGGCATCGATGTCCCTCCCCGCGCCCAAGTGATCCGCGTGATGCTGGCAGAACTCTTCCGAATCATCAGTCACTTGGTCTGGTACGGCACGTTTGCGCAGGACCTCGGGCAGATGTCCCCCGTCTTCTATACCTTCAATGACCGCGAACGTGCTTTTGAGATCATTGAGGCGGTTACCGGAGCGCGGATGCATCCCAATTGGTTTCGCATCGGCGGCGTGACCCAGGACCTGCCCCAAGGCTGGGACGGAATGATCCGTGACTTCCTGAAATATTTGCCTTCCCGCCTCGCCGAGTACGACCGGGAGGTATTGCAGAACCGCATCTTTCAAGCACGGACCAAGGGGATCGGCGGCTTGACGGTGAACGAGGCGATCGATTGGGGCGTCACGGGTCCGAACCTGCGGGCGTGCGGCCTGGCATGGGACTTTCGGAAAAAACAGCCCTATTCGGGCTACGAGCAATATGAGTTCGATATTCCCACCGGCCAGAAGGGCGACTGCTACGACCGCGCGCTGGTCCGAGTGGAGGAAATGAGGCAGAGCCTTCGTATCATCGAGCAATGCCTCGAGAACATGCCCGAAGGCTCGTACAAGTCGCTCCAACCACTGGCCACGCCTCCACTAAAAGAAAGGACGATGCACGATATCGAAACTCTAATCACTCACTTTCTGGGCGTCAGTTGGGGGCCGGTAATTCCGCCAGGGGAAGCGCTTGGGGCAATCGAGGCGACAAAGGGGAACAACGGCTATTATCTCGTCAGCGATGGCGGCACAACCGCCTATCGCACGCGCATTCGAACACCCTCCTTTGCTCATATGCAGACGCTCCCCCTGCTCTGCCGGGGCCTGATGATCCCGGACTTACTCGCAATTCTAGGCAGCCTTGATTTCGTTCTGGCCGACATTGATCGATAAGGAGCCCGAAGCCTTGCTCAGCCCTGAAGAGCGCCAAGAGATTGAAGCGGAACTGGCCCACTACCCGCACAAGCAGGCGGTCTCGATCGACGCCATGAAGATCGTGCAGCGCCACCGAGGTTGGGTCTCCGACGAAAGCCTGCGCGATATCGCGGAGTTCCTGGGTATGTCCGCCGCTGATCTGGACGGCGTTGCGACGTTCTACAACCTTATCTTCCGCAAGCCCGTCGGCCGGCACGTGATCATGGTTTGCGACAGCGTGAGCTGCTGGATTATGGGTTGCGATCGCATCCGCGAGCATCTAAGTTCGCGCCTGGGCATCAAGCTGGGCGAAACCACTCAGGACGGACGGTTCACGCTGCTTCCCATTGTTTGCCTGGGGGCCTGCGACCATGCGCCTGTCGTGATGGTAGACGGCGACCTCCATCAGGATCTCGATCCGCAAAGACTTGATGGCATTCTCGAAAAATACGAGTAGAAGATTCGTGGAAAAGATCATTACGAAAAACATCCGGCCTGAAGGCGAGCCTCCAGATTTGAAGGCCTACGAAAAGGCCGGCGGCTATCAGGCTCTCCGCAAAGCGCTGGGAATGGACCCCAAGGCCATCACAGAACTCGTCAAGGCCTCCAATCTGCGAGGCCGCGGCGGCGCAGGATTCCTTACGGGACAAAAGTGGAGCTTCGTGCCGGTGGGCAAAGACGCACCGCACCCGAAATATCTGGTCGCCAACGCCGATGAGATGGAACCCGGTACTTTCAAGGACCGCCTGCTTCTGGAAGGAGACCCTCATCAGCTCATCGAAGGCATGATCATCGCCGCACGGGCACTCGAAGCAGACGTGGCCTACATTTTTTTGCGCGGCGAATACACCCTCGCCGCCCAGCGCGTAAGGAGAGCAATCGCGGAAAGCTATGCGCGTGGCTACCTCAGCAAGAATATCCTCGGTTCGGGTTACAGCCTCGAAATGTATCTGCACATCAGTGCGGGCCGTTACATGTGCGGGGAGGAGACCGGTTTGCTGAACGCGCTGGAAGGCAAGCGCGCTAACCCTCGAACCAAGCCGCCCTTCCCGCAGATCTCGGGCCTGTGGGGCAAGCCCACCATCGTGCAAAACGTCGAGACGCTGGCGAATCTACCTCACATCATTCAGAACGGCGCCGAATGGTTCAAGGGCCTCAGCCCCGGTCAAAGTGGCGGCAGTAAGCTTTACGGCGCAAGCGGCAAGGTCAGGCAGCCGGGGTTGTGGGAACTTCCCATGGGCACTCCCATCCGCGAAATTCTCGAAGAGTACGCTGGCGGAATGCGCGACGGCGTTAAGTTTCGCGGGCTCCTGCCGGGCGGGGCTTCGACGGATTTCCTCGTCGAAGAGCACCTGGACGTACGCATGGATTTCGACGACGTGCATAAGGCCGGGAGCCGTATGGGAACAGGAACCATGATCATCCTCGACGATAAGACTTGTCCCGTGGGGATGGTTCGGAACCTGGAACACTTTTTTGCCCAGGAATCTTGCGGTTGGTGCACGCCTTGCTGGTCGGGGCTCCCTTGGGCGGAGCAAACCCTCACGGCGATCGAAGAGGGCCGTGGTGAGGCGCACGACCTGGAGATTCTGGCCCACATCACACGGTGGGTCGCTCCGGGGAACACGTTTTGCGCCTTAGCACCGGGAGCGGCGGAACCCCTGCAAAGCGCACTCAAGTATTTTCGTGAGGACTTCGAGCGGCACATCAAGGAGAAACGTTGCCCGTGGCGATAGAAAAGGTAACAGTTTACATCGAGAAGAAACCCTACAAGGTCAAGCCCCACCAGAGCATGCTCCAGGCTTGCCTTTCGCTGGGGTTCGACGTGCCTTTTTTTTGCTGGCATCCCGCCATGGGTTCCGTCGGCGCCTGCCGCCAGTGTGCGGTCAAGCTATATACAAGTGAGCGGGACGAGAGAGGCCGGTTGGTGATGTCGTGCCTGTGGCCGGCCATAGAGGGAACGCGCATCTCAATCCAGGATCCGGAAGCCGTGGCGTTTCGCGCCAACGTAATCGAAGGCCTTATGCTCAATCATCCGCATGATTGCCCCGTGTGCGACGAAGGTGGGGAATGCCATCTCCAGGATATGACGGTGATGACCGGCCATGACTACCGCCGCACGCGGTTTGCCAAGCGGACTTTCCATAACCAGTACCTGGGGCCGTTCCTCAACCATGAGATGAACCGCTGCATTCAGTGCTACCGGTGTGTTCGGTTTTATCGCGAATATGCGGGAGGAAATGATTTCAACGCTTTCGCAATCCGGAATCTCGTTTACTTCGGCCGACAGCAGGATGGCGTCCTCGAGAACGAATTCGCCGGGAATCTCGTGGAAGTTTGTCCGACGGGCGTCTTCACCGACAAGACCCTGAAGCAGCACTACACCCGCAAGTGGGACTTGACGATGGCTCCTTCCATATGCGTGCACTGCGGATTGGGATGCAACATTACGGCTGGCGAGCGTTACGGAATGCTGCGCCGCATTCTCAATCGCTACAACAGCGAGGTTAACGGGTACTTCCTCTGCGATCGGGGACGCTATGGATATGAGTTCGTGAACAACGAAGAACGAGTCCGAAAACCGCTGTTGCGACGGGCAGGTCAGACAGGGGTAATTTCCAAGGACGCGGTGATCAATCATTGCGCCGGCCTGTTTTCGAAAGACGACCAGGTCATCGGCATCGGGTCGCCGCGTGCGTCGCTTGAAGCGAACTTTGCTTTGCGAACCATGGTCGGGCCGGACCACTTCTTTACCGGAATGTCCGATGACGAATCCCGCCTGATCTCAGCCATGCTGAAGGTCCTGCGGGAGGGTCCGGCACGAACACCCTCGTTGCAGGATATCGAACACTCAGACGCGATCCTAATTCTTGGCGAGGATGTTACAAACGTGGCGCCAAGAATGGCGCTCAGCCTGCGACAGTCAGTGCGGCAACAGCCGCTGCAATTGGCGGAAAAGCTGCGCATTCCGCTCTTTCTCGATCACGCCGTCCGCGAACTCCTCCAGGATGCGAAGGGCCCGTTGTTCATCGCCACCCCGGCGGCAACCCGCTTGGACGATGTGGCCACCGCGACGTATCGGGCCGCTCCGGAGGATCTGGCGCGGCTGGGATTTGCCATCGCTCACGCGCTTGACGCCCGCGCCCCGCACGTGCCGGACCTCTCCGAGGAAGTGCGTGCTCTGGCAGAGCGCATTTCCCACGCTTTACGGGATGCCCAACATCCTCTGGTGGTCTCGGGACCCAGTTGCGGTAGTGAGGCAATCATCCAGGCCGCTGCGAATGTGGCACGCGGTTTGTGCACCACGGGTCACCCGGCGGGATTGAGCTTCATCATGCCCGAGTGCAATTCCTTCGGCCTCAGCCTCATGGGAGGGAAGATGCTCAACGCGGCTTTTCAGACTGTGGAGGAAGGGGCTACTGATTCGGTCATCATCCTGGAAAATGATTTGTACCGCCGAGCGCCCGCACCGGTGGTAGATACGTTTTTGAATACCGCCCGGCACGTTGTGGTACTCGATTATCTCGCGAACCGCACAACCGCCAAGGCCGAGTTAGTGCTGCCGACAGGGACCTTTGCAGAAACTGACGGTACGCTGATTAATAACGAAGGACGTGCCCAGCGTTCTTTCGCGGTTTTCCCTCCCGGCGAGAATATCCAGGAAAGCTGGCGCTGGCTGAGGGACATGATGGTGATAGCGGGTCGACGCGAAGAGAACTCCTGGCAGACTCTCGACGAGCTCTTGACCGCGATGGCGACCACTCTGCCAGCCCTAGCGCGCGCGCTCGAAGCCGCGCCTCCTGCGGCATTTCGCATGGCGGGAGCAAAACTTCCACGCGCACCCCAACGCTATAGCGGACGCACTGCCATCCTGGCGAACATCAACGTTAGCGAACCCAGACCTCCCGATGACCCTGATACTCCGCTTTCGTTCACCATGGAAGGCTACCCGGCTCAGGCGCCGGCCGCGGTAACTCCTTTTTTCTGGTCCGGAGGCTGGAATTCCATTCAGGCAACGCTGAAGTATCAAGAGGAGGTCAATGGGCCGTTACGCGGCGGCGACGCTGGAGTGCGGCTGGTGGAACCTGCTCAACCGAACAACGGATCCTATTTCATGATCGTTCCGCCGGCGTTTGAGCCCAGAACGGGAGAATGGTTGCTCGTACCACTTCATCACATCTTCGGCTCGGAGGAGTTGAGCCGTTCGGCGCCAGCCGTCCTGGAACTGGCGCCGCAAGCATACGTGGCGCTGAATCCGGACGACGCGTTACAGCTCGGGGTCCAGACCGGGAAAGAAATTACGGTTGATTTGGCAGGAACCCGGTACCGACTCCCAGTCAAAATCCGGCTGGAATTACCAAAGGGAGTTGCTGGACTGCCCGCAGGAGTACCTCCACTCGAGGGAATTTCACTACCGGGATGGAGCAAGTTATCGGCAGGACAATGATCAGCCCTTATCCCATCGCGTCCATCCTCGGAATTCTGGTTGTATCCCTGACCCTGGCCGGGGGGCTGATCTGGGTCGAGCGGCGGCTCCTGGCTCTGTGGCAGGACCGCTACGGTCCCAACCGCGTCGGACCTTTCGGGCTGCTGCAAGTGCTCGCGGATGGCATCAAAATCTTCTTCAAAGAAGATTGGATTCCTCCCTTTGCGGACAAGGCGGTATTCGTTTTGGCGCCAGCGATCGTGATGGTGACCATGTTGATGTCGTACGCGGTGCTTCCCATTACCCCGGGCATTTTCGTCTCCGATCTCAATGTCGGCTTACTCTTCTTCCTGGCCATGTCCTCACTGGGTGTTTACAGCGTTGTACTGGCAGGATGGGCCTCCGATAACAAGTATTCACTGCTGGGGGGCATGCGAGCCGCCGCCCAGATGCTCAGCTACGAGGTCTTCATGGGGTTGTCGCTCATGGGGGTCGTCCTGCTGTCCGGCTCGTTTGATCTTCGAGACATCGTGAACGCACAACAGAAAATGTGGTTTGTCATTCCCCAATTTCTGGGTTTCGTATTGTTCTTAATCGCCGGTGTCGCCGAGACACGCCGCCTGCCGTTCGACCTCCCGGAGGCGGAGAGCGAATTAGTCGCCGGCTTCCACTCGGAATATTCGGGAATGAAGTTCGGGATGTTTTTCGTGGGCGAGTACCTGGGCGTGATTCTGATCTCCGCCATGATCACAGTGCTGTTCTTCGGAGGGTGGCACGGGCCGGTTCTTCCCCCCCTGGCGTGGTTTCTGATCAAAAGCTTTCTCTTTATCGGATTCTTTATCCTTCTCCGTGCCGGGCTCCCGCGACCACGCTTCGACCAGCTCATGTCCTGGGGGTGGAAGGTGATGCTACCTCTGACACTAGTGAACTTGTTGGTTACGGGCGCGATCGTGATGGCTCGTCGTTAACAGTTAAAGGCCGGTCGCCGGCACGCCAATTCTGGCGCGGCACCTGCCCAAGAGAGAGAAGGAAGGAGGCAAGGCTCTTACTATGCTCAGCATCTTAAGAACACTATGGGGTGTTTTCTTGCACGCCTTTCGCAAGCGCGTGACTATCGAGTATCCCGACCGGAAGGCCTATCTCCCGCCACGCTGGCGAGGACGCATTATCCTCTCCCGCGATCCTGACGGTGAAGAGCGATGCGTGGCTTGCTACCTCTGTGCCGTGGTCTGCCCGGTAGATTGTATCGCCTTGCAGGCGACGGAGGACGCGCATGGCCGGCGCTACCCTGAATTCTTCCGCATCAACTTCTCGCGCTGCATCTTCTGCGGGCTCTGTGAAGACGCTTGTCCAACCTATGCCATCCAGCTCACTCCCGATTATGAAATGAGCGAGTACAACCGGCAGAGCCTGGTTTACGAGAAAGAAGACCTATTGATCAGCGGGACTGGCAAATACCCCGGCTACAACTTCTGGCGTGTGGCCGGTGTCGAGATTGGAAGAAAAACCAAAGGTCAGTCGGAGAACGAAGCTCCACCGACGGACTTGCACGACCTGTTGCCCTGAGGGAACGATATGCAGCCGCTATTTTACGGCGCCGCAGCCATTGCCATTCTCTCCACGATCATGATGCTCAGTCGTCTGAACGCTGTGCATGCGCTCCTTTATCTCATTGTGTCTCTGTTGGCTGTGGCGGTGGTCTTCTATACCCTGGGTGCACCCTTCATTGCCGCGCTGGAAGTCATTATTTACGCCGGCGCAATCATGGTGCTCTTTATTTTTGTCGTCATGCTGCTCAACCTGGGTGAGCGCGCGACGGAATTGGAGCGCACCTGGGTGAAGGCGAAGATGTATATCGGACCGATGATCCTGGCTGCAATCCTGATCGCTGAGTTCGTCGTTATGCTTTCCCAAACTCGTGTTACAGCCCATTCCGCCGGCGTCGTGGGGCCAAAGGAGGTCGGCGCTGCGCTCTACGGTCCTTACCTTATCGGTGTGGAATTAGCCTCCTTTTTGTTGCTGGGAGCTTTGGTGGGGGCCTACCACCTGGGCGTCCGCAAACGTGAGGGAGTTTCAAAAGGAAACCATGTTGATACCTACGAACGACGGACTGCTGCTCGCGGGGATCTTGTTCGCGCTGGGACTGATCGGACTGCTGGTGCGGCGTAATCTGATCTTCATCCTGATGTCGATTGAGGTCATGCTTAACGCAGCGGGGTTGGCTTTTGTTGTTGCCGGGTCACGATGGATGCAGCCGGATGGGCAAGTCATGTTCATTTTCATCCTGGCGATGGCAGCGGCAGAGGTTGCCGTTGGCTTGGCCCTGGTGCTCCAGTTTTATCACCTGCACAAATCTCTGGACGCAGACGCAGCCAGCGAGATGAGGGGGTAGCGTGCTCAAAGGGTTGTGGCTAATACCGACTTTGCCACTGGCGGGTTTTCTGGTGTTGGCGATCCTGGGACCGCGCTTGGCGCGCAAACCCGTCGCGATCGTTGGCGTGGGGTCGATCGGGTTGTCCGCCTTGGCCTCGCTGCTGATTGCCGCAAGCTTCCTCGCTTCCCCTCCGGCTGGATACGCCTACACTCAAACTCTCTGGACGTGGATCGATGTCGGAGGCTTTCAACCTCGCATCGCTTTTTATCTGGATGCGCTCTCTCTGCTCATGACCCTGGTGGTGACCTTCGTCAGCTTCCTCATTCACTGGTACTCCGCTGAGTTCATGCTCGACGACGAGGGCTACAGCCGCTTCTTCGCTTACATGAACCTCTTTGTTGCCTCGATGGTGACGTTGCTGCTGGGCAACAACCTGCTTTTATTTTTTCTTGGCTGGGAAGGCGTGGGACTCTGCAGTTATCTTCTCATCGGGTTCTGGTACACCGACCCGATAAACGGCCTGGCAGCACGCAAAGCCTTTATTGTGACACGCGTGGGCGATACTGCGCTGATCGTCGGCCTCTTCCTGATGTATACCCATCTCCACACAATTGATATCCAGGAATTGATGCGCCGGGCGTCCCAGCATTGGGCAGGGGGTTCCGGCTTGGCTGTCGCGGCGGGGCTGCTCCTCCTGGGCGGTGCCGTCGGGAAATCCGTGCAGCTTCCCCTCCAGACGTGGTTACCCGACGCGATGGCAGGCCCCACGCCCACCAGTGCACTGATTCATGCGGCCACGATGGTCACGGCGGGCGTCTATCTCATTGCCCGCACGCACGTGCTCTACAGCCTTGCCCCCGTAGCGCAGGAGGCAGTGGCCATCGTCGGCATCGCTACGCTGATTTTGGCGGGCCTCAGCGCCCTTACCCAGTGGGATATCAAGCGCGTGCTGGCCTACTCGACTATCAGCCAAATTGGATACATGTTCCTGGCGCTGGGAGTGGGGGCTTGGTCCGCTGCCCTATTCCACTTCATGACTCACGCTTTCTTCAAGGCTCTCCTCTTCCTATCAGCAGGGATCGTCACCAATGCCCTCCACAACGAGCACAACATGTTCAAAATGGGAGGCCTCCGCAAGGAGCTGCCGGTCGCGTTCTGGACTTTTTTGATTGGAGGTTGCTCGCTGGCCGGACTTCCGCTGATCACTGCCGGTTTCTACAGTAAGGGCCTGATTATCTGGCAAGCGCGTGCTGCCGCCTCCGGCAGTACGGCCTTGTGGGTTCTGTCCATCGTCGGGGTGTTGCTGACCTCGCTTTACACCTTCCGGCTCATTTTCCTGGTGTTCTTCGGTGATGCCAAAAGTCGCGTCAGCCGGAAGCCTGGTTACGCGATGAAGGTCCCCGTTATTGTTCTTGGCGTCTTGTCCATATTGGGTGGATTTGTTGACACGCCTTGGTTTCTTGGCAATGTGCACCGGTTTTCGGACTTCCTGCAAACCAGCTTGCCTCCACCCGTAGAGGGTCAGATCCACGGAGTGAGCGAGTTGGGGTCTGAAGGGTTGGTGGGCTTGGCCTTCGCCATCGGTCTTTGCTTCTCATACCTCGTTTTCTTGCGAAGGAGGAATCTTGCGGAGGCGCTAACAGCGCGTCCATTGGGCAAGGCGTTGCATCAGTTCTGGTTTGCCGACTGGGGGATGGACTGGCTCTACGACAAGCTCTTCGTTCAGCCCGTTCTCTGGTTCGCGCGCGTCGATAAGCAGGATTTCATCGACCTTCTCTACACCGGCATTGCCCGGCTGAGCGAGCTCTTCTATCGGGCAGTCCGAACGACGGAGACGGGCCGAGTGCGGTGGTACGCCGCAGGTATTGTGTTTGGGTCGGTAGTATTTGCCGCGATTGTGTTGTTCTTATGATTCTAGTTTGGCTCATCGTCATTTTGCTCGTCGCCGGTATTCTGGCGTGGTGGACTGCGCGCTGGAGCACTCAACTGCCGCGCTGGATTTCACTGGTCGGCGCTTCAATCGATTTCATTCTCGCGTGTGCCCTCTGGGCCCGGCACCCTGCTCAGATCCAGTTTCTCCCCCAGAACACCTGGTTCGATCAGGTGGACTGGATTTGGATCCCTCAACTCGGCATCCATTTCCACCTGGCGGTTGATGGCTTGAGCCTGCTTCTGCTATTGCTCACTTTCCTGCTGGGGATCATGTCGGTCTTGACTTCGTGGAGGGAGATTCGACACGGCATAGGGTTCTTTCACTTCAACCTGATGTGGATCCTGGCCGGGATTACCGGCGTATTCCTCGCAATGGATTTATTCCTCTTCTATTTCTCGTGGGAACTGATGCTGGTTCCCATGTATTTCCTGATTGCCGTTTGGGGCCACGAACGTCGTGTTTATGCCGCCGTGAAATTCTTCATCTTCACTCAATTGAGCGGCCTACTGATGCTGATCGCGATTCTGGCGCTGTACTTCATCCACCATCGGGCC
>Ga0181536_10006453_pt1 | contig 11745 bp, 6 predicted proteins | sample PEATcosm2014_Bin_41_FD_121105 | JGI IMG/M metagenome (GOLD analysis project Ga0181536, IMG submission 121105) | Peatland microbial communities from MTU Mesocosm Facility, Houghton, MI, USA - PEATcosm2014_Bin17_60_metaG | ecosystem: Environmental > Terrestrial > Soil > Wetlands > Peat | place...
CTTCGGGCTCCCTCCGGGCCTCCCGAAGCTGGTTCTCGCTCCTTGCTCATACACACCTCCTCGTGATCTCTGATTCATTTCCATCACAATTCGGTGTCCAAGAAAATCCTAGGGCGCGGGAAAGTCTTTGCCATTCTTCTTCAACACTCAGGCAAGTTAGTTACTCGAGAAGAGCTACGCCAGCAGCTGTGGCCGCAAGACACGTTTGTCGATTTTGACCACGGCTTGAATACAGCAATAACCAAAATCCGAGCCGCGCTAGGCGACTCGGCCGAAAACCCACGGTTTGTCGAAACCATGCCGCGTCGCGGCTACCGCTTTGTTGCTCCTATCATTCCCCACTTGGAACCTGCGAAGGTGCCCGTCCAAGGTTCCCGCATTCGATGGGCAGTGGTTGCCTCGTTGGTTGGCATTGCAACACTCGCTGCTGGCAGTTACTTCTATTTTCATCGAACCCCGAAACTCACCGACAAGGACACTATTGTTCTCTCCGATTTCGAAAACAAGACGGGAGAAGCGGTTTTCGACGACACGTTGAAGCAGGGACTCTCGGTACAGCTTGAGCAATCGCCGTTTCTCGACCTGCTGTCCGACCGCCGGGTAAACGAGACATTGAAACTGATGGGCCGTTCCGCCGGGGTCCGGTTAACGCCGGAGGTGACACGGGAAATCTGCCAGCGTACGGGCAGCACGACCATGGTGACCGGCTCGATTGCGGGGCTGGGCAGCCAGTACGTGATCGGTCTGAAGGCGGTGAACTGCAGTACGGGCGACGTGCTGGCGGAAGCACAAGAACAAGCAGCGGGCAAGGAAGCGGTGCTCAAGGCTTTAGACAATGCGGCAGTCAGCCTTCGCAGCAAGCTGGGCGAGTCGCTCACCTCGGTGGAGAAATACGCCACGCCGCTGGAGGAAGCGACCACTCCGTCGCTCGAGGCGCTAAAAGCCTACAGCCTGGGAGTGAAGACGGTGAATACAAAAGCGGCCACAGCCTCCCTACCCTTTTTCAAGCGGGCGGTCGAGCTCGACCCGAATTTCGCCATGGCCTACGTTCAAATGTCGCAGATTTACTTCGCCCTCAACGAAGGAGGGCGGGGGGCTGAATATGCAGCAAAGGCCTACCAGTTCCGGGAAAAAGTTAGCGAAATGGAGCGCTTTCAAATCGAGGGGAACTACTACATGTCGGTAACCGGTGAGTTGCAGAAGGCGGCGCAGGTGTACGAACTGTGGCAACAGACCTACCCGAAGAACTGGGGGCCTTACACGCAACTGGGATTTATTTCCGCCGACTTGGGAAACTGGGAAAAGGCATTGGCGGAATTTCGAGAGGCGCTACCGATGGAGCCTAATTTTGCGGGCAACTATCTCAACCTCGGCATCGCCTACGCCACCCTCAATAGGCTGGATGAGGCGGAGGCGGTGTACAAGCAGGCAGAGGAGCGCAGGCTTGAGGCCGAGCTTCTGTTCCAGAGCCGCTACTGGTTGGCTTTTCTGAGGGGCGACACGGCGCAGATGGCGCAGTCGCTCTCACTCGCCATGGGAAAGCCCGGCTCGGAAGACCTGTTGCTGGCCACGCAAGCGGACACGGAAGGTTGGTACGGCAGACTGAGGAGCGCGCACGAACTGACACAACGGGCGATGGATTCAGCTCAGCACAACGACGCCAAAGAGAGTGCGGCGGCCTACCGGGTAGCGGCAGCGCTGCGCGAGGTGGAATCGGGAAACCCGAAGCAGGCGCGTGCCGAGGCCAATGCGGCGTTGAAACTGGCCCCGAATCGCGATGTGCGGGCCATAGCGGCACTGGCTCTAGCGCGGGCAGGCGATACGGCAGGGGCAGAGAAGCTCGCCACAGAACTCGACAAGACATTCCCGCTGGACACGCTAGTTCAAAGATATTGGTTGCCCACCATCCGGGCAGGCGTCGCTTTGGAGCGGAAAGACCCCAAGCGGGCAATCGAACTATTGAAGGTGGCGATCACAATCGAACTTGGCGAAATAACGCAATTCACGATATTCCTGTGCCCGGTTTATTTGCGTGGGGAAGCCTATCTCATGCTGCACGACGGCAAAGCGGCGGCAACGGAATTTCAGAAGTTCATCGACCACCGAGGAGTGGTGATGAACTTTCCCTGGGGCGCTCTGGCTCGCCTCGGTCTCGCCCGCGCTTACGCCATGCAAGGCGACACAGTCAAAGCCAAGGCGGCGTATCAGGATTTCCTCACGCTCTGGAAGGATGCGGACCCAAACATCCCCATCCTTACCGCTGCAAAATCTGAATACGCCAAGCTGCGATAACCGCTAGAACCCGAACCCCCGTGGGTCACAGCCGGATCGATGTTGGAAAACCACCACATCAGCTCTCCGGCCCAGCAGTGGCCGCCGCGCAACCCCGCCTCTTCAACCAATTGCCGTTTCGGGTCACTTTCCGGACAGCGCGGTCAGGGGACCGGGTTGCCATCGGCGTCGATCTTGTGGACTTCGCCGATGTTCAGCTCGCGGATGCCCGCTTCGACTTTGCTCATATCGCCCACGACCACCCAAATGAGATGGCTGGGCAGAATGTACTTTTTGGCGATTTCGTTCGCCGTGTCTGGAGTAACTGCCAGCACTTTCTGCGTATAGGTGTTGTAATAGTCCTCCGGCAAGCTGTACTGCAGGATCGTGCCGTACGCGCCGGAAAGTTGCTGCACCGTCTCGAACGTTCCGGGGAGACCGAGCGTGGCGTCGGACTGCTCGTCCTTGAGCTCCGCCTCCGTAATCGGTTTGCCGCTCACGATGTTCTTGTACTCCGCCACCAGTTCGGCTAAGGACTCTTTGGTCTTGTCCGTCTGCACCGGTGAAATACTGTAGTAGGGACGTTCGCCCCGGGCTGGCAGCAGGCGGGAATACACGCCGTAAGACCAGTGCTTGTCCTCGCGCAGATTCATGTTGATGCGTGAACTGAAGTTTCCGCCGAACACATCATTCACCATATCCAGCGGCACTTCGTCGGGATCGTTGTACGGCGGCGCCAGTTGCGCGGCGACAATCAAGCTCTGCCCGGAGCCGGGGCGGTCAATCAGATAGACCACATCTTTTTCCGGCTCGGGAACCTCCGGGATGGTTCTCTTGGCCACTTCTCCCGCCTTCCACGAGCCGAAGAGCTTTTCGAGCTTGGGCGTGATCTCGGCCAAGGTCGTATCGCCAACAATGAGCAACAGGGCGTTATTCGGCTTGTACCAGGTGTCGTGGAATTTGGCCAGGTCCTCGCGGGTCATCTTGCTCACGCTGGATTCCGTGCCCGTGCCGACGAAAGCCCCGGTGTAGGGATGTCCCTTGCCGTAAAGCAGCGTGGGCACGACGCGCAGAGCCATGGAGCCGGGCGTAACCTTCTCCCGCTGAATGGCGGCAAGGCGGTCCTTCTGCAAGCGAGCGAACTCCTTCTGAGGGAAGGCCGGATGGAGGACGAGGTCGGCATAGATTTCGAGGGCCTTGTCCATATTGATCTTCAGGGCGTTGAGATTGACGGACGCGTAATCCAAATTGGCGCCTGCGGAGAATTCGGCGCTGAGCGATTCCAGTTCTTCGCCGATTTTCAGCGAATCGCGTGTCGGCGTGCCTTCCTCCAGCATGAGCTGCGCGAAGCTGCAGGTGCCCCGAGCATCCGCGGGGTCCGCGGCGTAGCCGCTTTCCACCAGCAGTGAGAAGTTCACTACCGGCGCGGTGTGGCGCTCCGCGAGGACGATTTTCAAGCCATTCGAGAGCGTCGCCTTCTGCATCGCAGGAAGATTCAGAGACATCGCAGAGCCCGGTGCCGGCTCCTTCGAGCGATCGATCGGGGCGGTTGTTTTCAGGTTGGTGGGATACGGCTGCACTTCCAAAATATAATCGCCGTCGCTCAGCCAGTCGTTCGCGGCCTTCTTCACCGTCGCCGGCGTGGCTGCCTGGATGCGTTTGAGATATTCCTTGTAACAATCCGGATTCCCCGTGAACGTCTGGCATCGCGCCAGGATGTCGCTTTTCCCGCCGAAGCCGCCGATGCGCTCCATGATGCGCGCGTACTCGCCGAAGATTTGCGTCTTGGCGAGTTGCAACTCGGCCTCGCTCGGTCCGTTCTTCAGGAAATTTTGCAACTCCTCAGCCGCGGCCGTTTCCACTTTTTTCAGCTCCGCGCCAGGCTTCGCCGTCAGGGTGAGATAAAACTGCCCGCCGATTTCGTTGTTTTCATCGGTGGCGGTGGCGCTGGTCGCCGTCTGATCCTTGTAAACCAGGCGCTTGTAGAGGCGCGACGTCTTACCCGCGCCGAGAACCTGTGCAGCCAAATCCAGCGATACCTCTTCCGGTGAAGATGACTGGGGCACGTTCCAAACGCGATAAAGACGGGCCTGGGGCACGCGATCCTGCACCCAGTCCCGGTGCGTACCAGCCCGTTTTGCTACCCATACTTCCTGATGATCGATGGGTGGGCCGGGCGGGATCCCGCCGTAATACTTTTCCACTTTTTGACGCGCTACTTCCGGAGTAATGTCGCCCGCGATGACCACCGTGACGTTGTTCGGGCCGTAATAGGTTTTGAACCATTCCTGGACGTCACTCAAAGAAGCCGCATCCAGGTCCTTCATCGAACCGATGGTCGTCCAGGAATAAGGATGGCCCACCGGATACGTGTTCTCCCTCAGGAGTTGCCGGGTAACACCGTACGGTTGGTTTTCGCCTTGGCGCTTTTCGTTCTCCACCACGCCGCGCTGGAGGTCCAGTTTCTTCTGGTCCAGAACGCCCAGCAAATGGCCCATGCGGTCGCTTTCGGCGAAGAGCGCATAGTCGAGCATGGAGGTGGGCACGTTTTCAAAATAATTGGTGCGGTCGCTGTTCGTCGTTCCGTTCAGGTCGGTGGCACCGATGCGTTCCATCGCGTTGATGTAGGTGTAATTGAAGTCTTCACTGCCGCTGAACATCAGGTGCTCGAACAGGTGCGCAAAACCGGTTTTCCCCGGCTTCTCGTTCTTCGAGCCCACGTGGTACCACGTGTTCACTGCCACGATGGGGGCCTTGTGGTCCTCGTGAACCAGGACGGTCAGGCCATTGTCGAGCACAAACTTGGTGTAAGGGATGTCCGGGATGGGGATTTTCGTGCTCGAGGAAGCGGCCGCGGGCGCCTTCGCCTTCGGAGCAGAATCGGACTGCGCGAACGCCGGAACGAAACCAAAGATCGCTAGCAGTAAGGCGACAAGGTAACTCGCCAGACCTTTCAATGTCGTATTTCTCAAGGAATTCCTCCCCTTTACACTTAGCACTACCCCCCTGAATGGACGGGGCGCTGTGTGAGTATGTTAGCAAAGAAATGTCCACTTGGAAGCCGGGGGTAAGTCCTGCCAAGTCAGGTCATCGCAAACTGACTCATTGCCAGTAAATCCTCCTTCTGTACTTCCCTCTTGGCGCTGTGTCCGCGCCTTTGGCGGCTCGCTTCAGAACGAGCAAATTGACCAGAAAAAGCAGGAAATCAGGATTGGCCTACACTGGCCTTCTTCTGAAGGGCTCAAGCCAACGCCAACTTTTTTTCGTTGCAGCGTGGGTATAAGAAGATTTTGCGTTCCCGAAAGCTAGCAAGCGTTGCCGATCAACGCGAGCCATTGTTCCGGGGTGACCAGCTTCCGGGGGATACGCGAGCGGGAGAGCTTGTACGCGATTTTTCGCAGTCCCCGCGGTTGCGCATCATTCAGAACAAAGGGGATGAGATTCGCGCATCGTTGTTCCAGGGCAGTGCGCGATTTTCTGAATGCCGATCCATCCTTGGGTCTGAACTGACTCCAAGCGATCGAGTGCACGAACCCCGAGGGTCCAAAACAATCCGAGCGCAGGACCTCCTCGACGAATACGCGAATCGGGCCTTCAAACGCATTCAGAGTGTCATGGAAAGCGACGACGCCACCCTCCGCAAGATGCGGCGAGAACAGGTCGAAATCTTCCTTGCAGCCCTTGTACGAGTGATCGCCATCGATCCATAGAAGCCGGATCGGCCTACTCCAGTTTCTCGCAACATCCCGCGAATAAGCCCTCCGAACTTCAACTTGAGAGTCGACTCCCGCCGACTTGATGGAAGAGAGAAATTCATCGAAGGTGGGAGACTGTTGAGGGACGTCTGGCCCTAAGTAGGAGAGCCCCTGATGCGGGTCGATTGCTATCACCGGACCAAGTCCATATTTGTCCGCCATGGTGGCTAACATTACGGTGGACTTGCCCTTAAAGCTACCAATTTCAACCATTACTCCGCTAGCAGGAGTGCAAGCAGCGAGAATGCCGAGGAAGCGAATTTCATTCTCCGCAAGGAAACCCGGCGTGCTCAGAGAGAGGCGCGTAGCACTCTCAATCGTTTGGTAAAGATTGTCAGGTAAACGGCTCGGGGAAAGGCCCAAAGGGAAATCCTCGCAGCGTTTTCGCGAAGACTAGAGTAGCACAATGGCACCTGATGAGACGGACTGGAGACCTACTTCCTCACTGGTTGCGCTACCGGACAATTAGATTTCGGGTTTTCTTGGCACTCTCGCCATTTCCGGCCCATCACCCCGCCGTCGTCCTCCTGTACTTCCCTCTCGCCGCTGTGCGAGACTCACAGTTTGCGGAGGCGAAGCGCCCATGAAACTCCAGGAACTGGCACAAAAACTTGACTGCCGATTGGAAGGCAATCCCTCGGTCGAAATCACCGGCGTCGCCGGGATTGATCATGCGCGGTCCGGAGAAGCGACATTTCTGGCGAACCGGCGCTATTCGCCGCAACTCAGGACGACGCAGGCCTCGGCGGCGTTCGTTGAAGACGGCGTGGCGCTCGAACGCGCCGCCGGCCTCGCGCCCCTGGCGGCTTTGCGCACGGGCAATCCCTATCTTGCGTTTGCGCACGCGATTGAGCTGTTCTATCAACCGCCAGCGTATCCGCCCGGAGTACATCCGACCGCGGTGATTGCAGCCACGGCGCGAATTGGCGCCGGCACGCATATCGGCCCCTATTGTTTTGTGGATGAAGACGTGGAACTCGGCGCGAACGCGGTGCTGCATAGCTTTGTGACTCTCTACCGGGGCGCCAAAATCGGCGCGCATTTCTTCGCGCACGCGCATGCGGTGGTGCGCGAGCACTGCCGCATCGGCGATCGCGTGATCCTGCAGAACGGCGTGATTATCGGCGGCGACGGCCTAGGTTTTGCCAAGCGCGCGGACGGCACCTGGCACAAGATGGCGCAGTCTGGCCCGGCAATTCTGGAGGACGACGTGGAAGTGCAAGCCAACGCCTGCATTGACCGCGCCACCGTGGGCGAAACGCGCATCGGTCGCGGCACGAAGATTGATGACCTGGTGCTGGTGGGCCACGCGTCGCAGGTTGGCGCGAACACCATGCTGTGCGGTCAGGTCGGCTTGGCGGGCTCAACGCACGTCGGCGACAACTGCATTCTGGCAGGGCAGGTGGGCATAGCGGGACATTTGACCGTGGGCGATGGCGCGGTGATTACGGCGCAAAGTGGCGTGCCCAACGACGTGCCGCCGCGCTCGCTCTATTCCGGCTATCCGGCAGTCGAGAATCGCCAGTGGCTGAAGATGATGGCGGCGCTGAATCGTTTGCCGGAGTTGCAGCGCCGCGTGCAGCAACTTGAGGCGGAGTTGGAGGCGCGCGGAAAGAAGTGAGTTTGCCGGTGGCGTTCTCTCCTGTTGCAGCGTACTCGTTGTCCAAGTTCAGAAGAACATTGTCATCCTGAGGCAATCCGTTGAGGATTGCCGAAGGACCTCAACCCCTGAATCATGTGCCGTGTTGCAGTTGAGATCCTTCGGGGGCAAACGACGCGCCCCTCAGGATGACAGTGCGTCCTTGTGTTTGATTAACATTCACAATTGCTTCACGTGAGAGTTTCGGGCTGGCGAGCCTCGTAGCAGCCTCACGCGGCCCCAGGAAACCCCAACGGCCGCTGATCCGGCGGGAGGGCCGCGGCAAGTTCGTCGTGCAGGCGCCGCGTCAGGGCGTCGCGCTCTTCAAACGTGTATTGCGACGCGTCAATGGGCGCGAGAAACTCCACTAGAATTTCGCCGGGCTTGATGTTCAGCTTGCGCTTCTCCATCACACGATGCGCGCCGGAGCACGCAATGGGCACGATCGGCACTCCCGCCTTGATGGCCATCACCGCGGTTCCCTTCTTGAGTTCCTGCAAGCGCCCGTCGCTGCTGCGCGTGCCTTCCGGGTAGATCAGGAACGACTGGCCCGCGCGAATCGCTTCCGCGGCTTTTTCCATGCTGACAATGGCGGAATCACGGTCGAAGCGGTCCACGGGGATGAAATGCGCCAAATGAAACGCCTGGCCCACAATCGGATAATCGAAGAGCGAGCGCTTCGGCAGAATGGCGATGCGGCGCGGAATGGACCACACTACCGCTGGCGCATCCGCGGAGCTCGTGTGATTCGCGGCAAAAATGCACGTGCCGGGCGGAATGCGTTCCAATCCCTTCACGTGGACCCGCACGCCCACGCAACGCACCAGAAACATTACGCCGCCCACACCCGCCCAATATAGAGGATCAATATGGCGTGTAACGAAGGTGTAGATGAGCAGCGGCGGCCCTAGCACAAGGGTATAAAGCGTCACAAAAACGCAGATGAAAGCCCCACGCAGCATGCTCTAGGGAAAACTCTCTCCAATCCTCGGCGCCGGGTCAAGTGCTCCTTCAGCGGTTCCTGGCAGCGACCGGACCGCTGCTGCCGCGCAGGAGGCCCTCGCGAATGCGCCGTGCCCGCTCGCCGGCATTGGCGCTTTCCGTAACCTGGTAAAACGTTTCGTGCCGCTCGCCGAGCCGAATGTCGATGTTCTGCTCCTTATCGTCGCGGCGCACGCGCAGGTGCAACGTGTCGCCCGGTTTTTGCTGGCTGAGCCAACGTTCCGGCCTGCGCGGAGCTTCGCCATTGTTCCAGCGCACAATTTCATCGCCGACCAGGAGTCCGCTCTTTACCGCTGGTCCATCGGCGTCAATCACCCTGACGGTCCAGGGGCCGTTGGGATCGCGTTCCAGCGTGAAGCCCATTACCGCGTGGATGATTTCGCGCTGCCGCAATTCCAGGCCCGCGCGCGCCAGCACTTCGGTATATGGCAGAGGCTCCGCGCCAGCCACGTATTTGCCAAAGAAATCCTCAAGGGAAGCGCCGATGACTTTCTCCGCCGTCAGCCGAATATCCAGGCTGTCGCGATAGAACTTTCCTTCCTTGGCGAAGTCCCGATTCATGGTGCGGAGCACGTCGTCGAGGCTCTTTCGGTTGTCCGTGCGGTCGCGAATCAGGATGTCCAGCAGGACGCCGAGGACTTGGCCCTCGGTGTAATACGAAACGCTGCGCTGCGGCTGGTTGTAGAGCGCGTACTTCTCCAGCCACGCGTCCAGGCTGGATTGCTCCGCGCTTTGCCAGTGCTCGGCGGGGCGGCTTTCGAGTTCGCTGATCTGGCCGCTGAGATCCTGGTAAAACTCCTGCTTGCTCCAGAGGCCCGTGCGCACCAGTGCATAAGCAGCATAGGTGTTGGTGACGCCTTCGGCGAACCACAACGCGCGCGTGTACATCTCATGCGTGTAGTCAACGGGCTCAAGGGAGGCGGGGCGGATGCGCTTGACGTTCCACGCGTGGAAAAATTCGTGCGCGGCGACGTTTTGCAGGTACGACGCGGAGGACACGTAGATTGCCGTGCAATTGGCGTGCTCCATGCCACCGCCCGCGCCGTTAGTGGCTTTCCCTATGTGAAAAATGAAGGTGTAGTGGTTGTAAGGAGCGCCGTCCATCATCTTGACTTCGTACGTGATGATTTTCCGCAGCGTTCTCTCAACATCCTGCTTTTTCCAACTGTCGCCATGAATCACCACGCGAACCGGAGGCGTCACGTCGGGCAGCGTAAACTCCTCGAATTTCGAGGCTTCCACCGGCGCATCAGCGAGCGCGTCGTAGCTGGCCGCTTCAAGCAGGAAAGTGTGGCTCTCGAAGACGCCGCCGCTCAGCGTTTCCGATGCCACACGCCACTGGCCCGGCACGTCGGTGAGCGTGATAACGCTCTTTTCCGCGCGCCGCTCGGGCACGTACAGCAGAATCATCGCCGGATTGATAAAAGCGTGCTCTTCGCTAAGCTGGCTATTGAACGGGCCGGGATCGTCCCAAAAGGTGTCGTAGCGCACGGTGACCACGCCGCTGCCTTTGACGTGCCAGGTCAGCTTGTCCAACTTCTCGATGGGCACGCGTTGGCCGTCCACAAAGGCTTGCACTTGCTGCACGTGGCTGCTGAAGTCGCGAATTTCGTACAGTGCGTTCCAAGCGGGCATTTGCAGCTTCAGATCGTCCTTCACATCGGGAATTTCCATGGAGACGTGAAAGAGGTGCTGCTCCGGATGAGCGAGGGAAACTGTGTAGCGGATTTCCGCGCGTGATGCCGGAGGAGAAACCAGCAGCAGCCAGAAAATTGCCCCTGCGGCTGCGTACGGCAACCTTCGTGCTCTTAGCGTCACTTCGACTGCGCCCCGGTGGAAATTTGTTTTGCCGCCAATTTCTTCAAAATTTTCTCGCACAAGCCATCAAAACTACCATTGGACATCACCAGCAGCAAATCGCCGGTGCGCGCTTCGGCGGCGAGAAAGTCCGCGATGGCGTCCCCTCCCGGCAGGACACGCGCGTCCTTGCCCAAGCTGCGAACGGCGGCAGCCACCGCTTCCGGGTCGAGCCGCTGCTCGTCGCTCAATTGTGCGGCGCGATGCACGCTGCCCAGCAGCACGCGATCGCCCAGCGCCAGCACGGTTGGCAGCGCATCCTGAAAAACACGGCGGCGCATGGAATTCGAGCGCGGCTCCAAAATCGCCCACACACGGCGGTCCGGCCAGCGTAGGCGCGCTGCTTCGATTGTGGCGCGCACGGCGGTAGGATGATGCGCAAAATCGTCCACCACCACGATGCCGTCCACCTCGCCTCTCACGTCCATGCGACGCCGGACGCTGCGAAAGGACGCCAGCGCCTGTTGCAGGGCCTCGCGTCTGATTCCGCGCCCCTGCGCGACGACGAGCGCCGACAGCGCATTCAAAACGTTGTGGTGTCCAGTGGCGGCCAGCCGAAATTTCCCGTAAGTCTCGCCCTTGAATTTGACGCAAAACTTCATGCCGTCGCCGTCGCATTGCACGTCCGTGGCGCCCCAATCGTTGCTGTTCTCCAGGCCGTACGTAATCACCGGGCAAAAGGCTTTTTCCGTGGCGCGGTGCAGCGCTTCGCCGACGTCCCGGTCGCCCCAAACGACGATGCGCCCGCGCCGCGGCACCAGATTCACCAGCCGGCGAAACGCTAACTCGTATGCATCGAAATCCGCGTAGATATCGGCGTGATCGTATTCCAGCGAGGTGATGATCAGGTCATCCGGATGGTAATGGAAAAATTTCGCGGCTTTGTCCCAATAGGCCGAATCGTACTCGTCACCTTCCAGAATGAACTCCTCGCCGCCGCCGAGGCCGTAGCTCTTGCCGAAATTTTCGGCGATGCCGCCCACCAGAAAATTGGGCTTCTTCCCTGCCACCTGGAAAATCCAGGCGAGCATGGCGGTCGTGGTGGTTTTTCCATGTGTGCCGCTGACAACGATGGAATGCTTTCCCGGCAGAAACTCCTCTTCCAGAATTTCCGGCAGCGAGTGGTATTTCAGCTTGCGGTCGAGCATCTCCTCGACTTCCACGTTGCCGCGAGAGAGCGCGTTGCCGACCACCACAAGGTCGGGCGCTGGGGTGAGATTC
>Ga0181536_10006454_pt1 | contig 11744 bp, 10 predicted proteins | sample PEATcosm2014_Bin_41_FD_121105 | JGI IMG/M metagenome (GOLD analysis project Ga0181536, IMG submission 121105) | Peatland microbial communities from MTU Mesocosm Facility, Houghton, MI, USA - PEATcosm2014_Bin17_60_metaG | ecosystem: Environmental > Terrestrial > Soil > Wetlands > Peat | place...
CAAAGTTCTCGACGCCCGCTTCGTGAGCCTCCACCTCGATGCCGTAGTGCTCCTCGACGAAAGTGACCAACTTCAGCGTGGCTACCGAATCCAGAATCCCGCTGGTGCGCAGTGGAGTGTCGTCCTTCAGATTGGATGGCTTTTCGCCGGGCAGAAACTCCTCGAGAATGTGTTGCCGCAGTTCTTCTTTTATGTTGTCCATATCCTCATCGTCTTTTTCAGCTCGTTCATCCCGTGATGGCGTCCTTTTGCAGGGACGTCAAATCCCCAAACATTTGGCAACAATGTTGCGCTGGATCTCGGTAGTCCCGGAGTAAAGCGTACTGCCCAGCGCGTCGCGCAACTCCCGCTCGACACCCTGTTCCACCATGTAGCCGTAGCCTCCATGGATTTGCAGCGCGTCCATGCAGGAACTTACCAACGACTCGGAGACGAAAAGCTTGGCGACGGAGGATTCCATCATGGCCGGCTTGTTTCGTTCCTTCATCCATCCTATTTTGTACACCAGAGGCCGGCAGGCATCGAGCCGGACTTTCATATCGACGATCCGGTTGGCCACCGATTGGAACTTGCCGATAGGCTGTCCGAACTGCCTGCGGTTGCGGACATGTTCGATGGAGGTCTCAAGCTGTCTTCTCATCAAACCAAGATAGTTCGCGAGGATGCAGCCCCGCTCCCATTCCATGGACGACTCGAAAACCTGCACGCCTCTGCCTTCCCGCCCGAGACGGTTCGCAACCGGAATCGCGCAGTTCTCAAGGACGATCTCGGCCATGGGAGATGTGCGCAACCCCATTTTTTCAAGCCCGCGGGTCACGGTCAGCCCCGGAGTGTCGCGTTCCACCAGAAATGCCGTGATCCCCATGGCTCCCAGACGGGCATCGACAGTGGCGTAGACCGCAAACAGGTTCGCGACTGGAGCGTTGCTGACGAATGTCTTGGTTCCGTTCAGTACATAGCAGTCTCCACGCCGTTCCGCATGCGTGCGCATGGCGAAAATGTCCGAACCGGCGTCCGGCTCCGAGGCGCCATTAGCGCCAATCAGGTCGCCATTGCACAGGCCGGGAAGGTATTTTCGCTTCTGCTCCTCTGTACCAAAGACCAAAATCGGCAGGGAGTTAGTCCAGAGGTGGGCATTAATTGAAAACAGCAGCCCGTGGTCGCGCGCGCCATAGCCAAGCCCTTCCATCACGGCGATCACGTCGGTGATGCCGAGCCCCATGCCTCCATATTCGGATGGGACAGGCAGGCCCATGGCGCCAAAGTGGGCACACTTTTTCCAGCCGTCGAAACTGAAGACCTCGTCGCGGTCGCGCCGGATCACGTCATCGTTTAACTCGGCTTCGGCAAATTTGACAGCGGCCTCATACAACTCCCGCTGATTTTCGGTTAATTCCAGGTCCATTGGGATAGCGCCTGCGGCGGTCCTCTCTGCTAATGCCGAGGCGACTGGTCCGGTTGGTGGCCGTCGTTCCCCGTCAGGACGGCCCAAGCGTCCGGCTGAGCCCGCAGATGCGAATACAGACTCTCGTAGATCATCTTATGGCCAAGCGCATTGGGATGAATATCCCCCTCGGGAACTACCTGCACATCCTTCAGATTCACGGAGCGAAACGTGTCGCGAAGGTCGATCACAGGAACGCCAACGGCGTCGACGGCCGGGCGGAGATTGTCAAAATCCTCGTCGGTGACGCTGGGCTCAATGGGAACGGGGACCAGCACAATAATCATCCGCGCGCCCTGGCGTGCGGCATGATCCCTGATCTGCTCCAAAGCCTGGCGGGTCAACGGATCGAAGAAAGGCTTCAGCTTGACAACGACCGTGTTGAGATGATCGTCCGGCCGAACTCCCGCCTGTGCCGCAATCCGCCGCAGAAAGTCGTATTTAAGGTCGGTCCCTCTCACCACCAGTCTTCCAACGTGTTTGCGCGATCCAACAATCTCCTGGCTCGTCAATGCTACTACGTACACATCGGGGTGAAATTTCGGCGCCTTTTCGAGCGCTACATCCATCTCCTGAAGGAGCACATATCCCAGGACGGAAAAATTCAATACCTGAAATTGCTCGATCTCAGGGGTCAGCGCGGTCTGGTTCAGCCGGTTTTCCAATAACATTTCGAAAGAACGGCCATAGGGCCCGACCGAAACCGAATCCCCCAGCCAGGCAATTCGCCGGGTGTGGGGAGGTTTTGCGTAGCCATATTCGGGATTTGCCATTCCAAAGCTGTTGGTAAACCTTTTCCCCGCGGCAGTCTCCCGATTCAGGTGCGGTTTCAACTCGAACCGCAGAAAATCGTCGCGAAGACGGTAATCCGCGTTATCGACGTTATCTTTCGAGATTCGATCGACATGTTCAATGCCTTCGTAATACCCGGCGGCAAGCGCATGATAGTCGTCGGCATTTAACCGGCCGTTGTGCATCTCCCAGACTATGAACGCGACGCGGTTAAGCCTCTGGGTGTGCCGCGCCAGCGCCGGCATGCCTTCCAGAACCAGAAGACCCAGGATGAGCAGGAAGGCTTTGACGGCATTCTTCGTGAAATTGTCTTTCATTGTCTCCTGCCGGCTATTCAGGGGTGGCGGCTCCGTCAGACATTCCCGGTCCTGAGGAAATAAAACCATTCCGTCATGCTATTGGCGCTCCACATGGACCACAGCAGCGACATGAAAGCGAACGTCGCCGCGATCTGCACCGTACGCTGCAAGCCGGAGATCCATCCAGTCCGCGGCAGGCGTTTCGCGCGCAGGGACCCAATCCAGACGTCCGCCACGACCATGGAACCCAGAATAATCCAGAACACGGTATCGTTAAACTTGATCAGGAACCTCCCCTGCAGCCAGAAAAACTGTACAGCATGCAGGAACCACGTCACCACAAACACCAGCGCAGTGGCGAGAAGTTGTGCCCGAAGCTCGCCTTTGCGGCGCATCCTGAAATAGGCCGGGAAATAGAAAACCTTCACCATGAAATCTTTCCAGTAAATGTTAATCCGCCGCCACAAATCGTTGACGCTGGTGGCCAACAAATAGTAGCGGTTGGTTTCCGGCAGGTCGTATCCGAAAAGGCAGAGCATGCCGGCGATGATGTGGAACTGGCCGGATACCCGCAAGTAAAGGAGGAATGCGAAAGACGCCTTTGCCGCTACGGCGACGGCCACGGGCACGTGTGGAGGAGAAAATTGGCCCTGTGCCTGATATATAACCCGATAAAGAAGAAGATGCGTGGTGCCGCGCAGGATCCGCCAGACTCCCTGTTGCGCAACAGTGTGAATATCCCGCTTGAAATAACTTCTTCGGAACGTGTGGAAGTCGATGACGGGAAACATCAGGAAATAGTAGTTGGGGAGGAGAAAAAAATAGCTGAGGTAGTCCTTTAGCGCGGGCGGACCCGTCGCATGGCTGAGGTCGTACATGTATACGATCATGCGGAACAGGAAGAGGGAGCCCAGCACCGGCCAGAACTCATGCGGAACGGGTAATCGGTCCGTGGCCCGGCCAAAGGTGGCGACGGCCAGAATGGCGAGAAGTACGAGCACCTTCCACCGGAAAGGGAGGCGGCCGCGAACGACGGCGAACATCGCCAGTCCGGCGGCTGCCAGGAGGCCGGCAACGAGGGGGCTTAACAGGACGCAGGCGCCAGCCAGCGAGAGCACAATCAGGAACGTTTCCTTGAACCGGAACGGCAGCCAGAAAGAGACCGCAAATGCTGCGAACACCAGGCAGGCCAGCGAAAAGAAGGCCGCCTCTTCCAGTTTATAAACCTTGAAAACAACCAGCAAAAGCGCCAGTTGAACGCCGAGTATCGCAAAGCGGCGCACGTCCGGCTTCGAGCGTTCCACGCGCACATCGACTGACGGAGGCTTGGGAATGGATGCGGCGGCTACGGCTGTTGCATCAGCCATTTGGTAAAACGCCTCCTTCACTCACTGAAGGCACCGGTGAGAGTGTCTTGCGGCACGTTGTTCATGTCCGCGGTTTTACCCCGGCACCGTCTGCGCTGCGCCCGGCTCGAAGGCGTGGGCAGTCAGGCTGCCGAGCAGATGGTGCCAGGGATGTTCCGGATGCCGTTCCACGTCCGAAACCATCTTGCGCATCTTTTCCAAAACCGGCGGTTGCGCCTCGTCGTAGACATCGCCCTGCAGCAGCTTCAAAACGTCCAGCCGGTAGCGCTTATCGGTGACGAAATACGTGAACAGGACGTTCAAACGGTAATACACGCTGATGAAGTCGTACCAGTTTTTCGTCCCCAGCGTCAGAGTGGTTTCAAAAGTCTTGAAACTGGCGCGGCTGAAGTCATTGCGTTCGAGCGCGCTCAGAATGTCTTTTTGCGCAAATCGCGAGCTGTTCAGAGCGATGCTCACGCCGGTCGAAAATATGGGATCGACGAAACGGCCCGCATCGCCGACCAGTACGAACCGGTCGCCGCAGAGCTGTGTCATCGCGTAACTGTAGTCTCCCTCTTCGCGGAACGCGTGAACCTGCTCGGCCGCGCGCAGAGCTTCCGCCAGACCCGGCCTGCTCGCCAGTGACTCCCAGAAGAATCGCTCGCGGTCCTGTTTCGATCCCGCGAAGTTTTTCTTCTGCGTCACCACGCCGATGCTCGTGATTTCGTCCGTAATCGGGATCTGCCACACCCAGCTGTTGGAAATGGGAAGGAAGTGGATATAAATGTAGTCGTTTTGCAGCGGACTTTTGGAGAAAATACTGCGATCGTAACCGCCGAACCATGTATGTATGGCGTATTGATCGAAAACGTCATCCTTGACCTTGAGCTTCAATTGATTGCCCAGCAGAGTCTGCCGTCCGCTGGCGTCCACCACCATCCGGACATTTACGGACATCTCCTTCCGGCCCATGGCGAATTTGACCGCAGGTTGCTCGGGAGAGAAGTCCACTCCCCTGACTCTGACGCCTTCATACACCGCCGCGCCGAGCTTATTGGCGTGCTGCAGCAGCATCAGATCGAACTTGCCCCGGTCCACGTGGTACGTGTGGTCCTTGTCCACGCCTGGCTGCGCGCGTTCCTCGAATCGGACTTCGGCGCGGCAATCGGGATCGATACCCTCCCAATCCATGTCGTACAGCTTGGCCTGTTCGGCCGCCGTCCATGCCGCCCCATACTTACGGGGGAATTTCGCCTTTTCCATCTGGTCCATGAAGCCCAATTCGTTGAGCACCCTGGTCGAGGAAGGCACAAGCGATTCGCCGACATGATAGCGGGGAAACAGCTCCCGCTCGAATACCACGCACTTCGCCCCGGCTTTGGCGAGGTAGGCCGCCATCGACGCTCCGGCCGGTCCGCCTCCGATAATTCCCACGTCGAAATCGTGTGTGCTGTTCAATCTGTTCTTCCTTTCATAACTTGCCCGATTCAGAGAAATTCGGGAGCGCGCATTCGTCCAATGGTAAACCGTTCGGGGAAATGGATGCCAATAGATCCCGGTCCTGCAGGTACTTCCGGTACCACCGGGCGCCAATCGGTTATACTCACCCGGCGCGTTTAGCCAGGCCCGTTCAACTACGAGCGATCCCGGCGGTGCTGAAGGTGTTGGCGCTGCTCCGCGCGCCGACCCGGTCCATGAGGGGCGTGGCCATAAAAGTTGTCACCAGCGCCATGCAGACCATCATCGAGAAGAGCGGCGGAGACAAAATTCCCCTGTCGAGCCCGACACTGAGAACGATCAACGCCACCAAACCGCGCGTATTCATCAGCAGCCCCAACTGGCATGCCTCGCGCCACGGCATTCCTTTGGCCAGCGCGCCGATCATGGTGCCGCCCCACTTGCTCGCCACGGCGACAACGACAATGAGCATCACGTCCAGGCAAGCGTTGGTTCCGGTCCTGAAAATAAGGTTAGTGCGAATTCCGGTGAGCGCGAAAAACAGCGGAATCAGGATCAGGAGCGTAACCGTCTCCATTGTGCCGATCAACTGCGCCCGGAAGCGACGCGGCGTGATCAGCCCCGCGATGAAAGCGCCGACGAACGAGTGGACGCCGATCCATTCGCCAACGGCGCCCGAAACGAGCGCGATAGTAATGAAGATGAGAATTGCGTCGATCACCGGTTTTGTTTCGTCGATGCGCTTCGACCACGCATTCAGCACACGGCCCAGCAGCGCCATGAATCCCGCGTAAGCGGCCAGGTAAACGAACATCAGCCAGAGCGGACGCGTATTCTGGCCCCGATTTGTCAGCGCAACGATGACGGCAAGGAGAATCCAGGCGGTGAGGTCGTCCACCGCCGCACAGGCGATCGCGACCGAGCCGAGTCTTGTTCCGAAGAGATTACGCTCCATCAGGATACGGGCCAACACGGGAAAGGCGTCACGCTCATCGCCGTGCCGACAAACAGGGCGAACGTCAGGCGATCGCCAGTTCCGTAGCGGGGGAAAAGGTACTGGGCGAGTCCAATTCCCATCAGGAGCGGCACGATGACGCTTATATTGCTTGTGACGACGGCGATCCCGCTCTGTTGCCGCAGCTCGGCAAAGTCGACTCGAACGCCGATGAGGAAAATGAAGATTACCAGACCGACCTGGCTCACGGCACCCAGAAAAGCCAGCGAGGAGGGGGGAAAAAGAGACTGGTAAGCCGTTGGCGCGAGCATTCCGAAAAGGGTCGGGCCGAGCGCAATGCCCGCGACCATCTCACCGACAACCTGGGGCTGCCGCAAACGCCCGAACCCCCATGCCGTCAGGCGCGAGACGCCGACAATCACCGCGATCTGGATGAGGAGGAGTGCGCTGTCGAACATTGAAAAAAAGCTTCCGTCCCGCGCCCTATTGCGCCGGCGCGAATCTCACCGAAGCGGGATACGGAACGGGAAGGATAGTGCCGGTCATCGCCAGGCGGCCGGTAAGGGGATCGATCTTGAATTCGATGACGTTCTGGGTTTCCACGTTGGCGACAAACAGATAGCGTCCCGAGGGGTCGATCGCGAAACTGCGGGGCCGGCTGCCGCGCGTGGAAACGTTTTCGATCGGCGTCAACCCACCGCTGGCGGCATCGATTGCGAATACCGCAATGCTGTCGTGTCCGCGATTCGAGCCGTAGAGATACTTTCCGCTGGGGTGCACCAGAATCTCCGCCGTCCCGTTTTCGCCGTGGAAATCGTCCGGTATGGTCCGAACCGTTCCCAGCGGCAGAAACACGCCCTTCGCAGAGTCCCATTGGAGGGTCTTGATGGATGACCCGCTCTCTTCGATCAGCCAGGCGAACCTGCCGTTTGGATGAAAGCTGAGATGCCTTGCGCCGGCGCCCGCCGGAGTCTCCACGAAAGGCGGATCGTTCGGCGCGAGGGTGCCCGCGCGGGCATCGAAACGATACACGTAAACCCTGTCGAGCCCCAAATCCGCGACTATCGCGAACCGGTTATCCGGCGACAGATTGATCGAATGCGGGTGGGGCGTACGGTCCCGGCTCACTCCGGAACCGCGCTGGCTGAGTACGCTCGTCGCATCCCGAAGATAGCCGTCGGGGCCGATCGGCAGTACCGCAACATTACCCCCATCGTAGTTCGCTACAAGCACATCGCTTCCAGTCTTGTCGACGGTCAGGAACACAGGGCTCTTCCCGGCCGAGGATTTGGAATTCAATATGGTGAGTTTCCCCGTGGAGGGTTCGATTCGAAACGCCGAGACGTTGGGGACGGGCAGTTGGTCCGCGCTGTAGAGATAACGCCCATTCGGGTGCACCGCGAGAAACACGGGGTCCTGCACGCCGCGGACAATGGATTTGAGGTCTGGCCAATCCGCTCGAATTTGGGAAAGCATCCTCGGCAGGCTGCTCCAGGAGGCTTCTGCATTTGCGTCCCAGAATCTTCCCGCCGCCAGACCGGCCGGCTCTACTTTCCCTGTCGCGGTGTGAAACCGGAACGCGTAAATCCCTCTCCCCCCGCGAGCTGTATAGGTGCCGACATACATCCAATAGTCGGGCGCGGCACCAGCCGATGCGAGCGGAAGCCACGCCGTCAGCAAGAAGAAGAGCGCGACAGCGTCTCGGAGTCTCGTCCGAATTGAATGCTTCACGCCGGCGGCCTTGTCGCCTTCGCACCGGTGAGATAGGCCGACATCTCTCCGCCGCACCATGCGGCCGTTATCAAAATCAGGAGAGGAAGAGCCTTTAGAAACACACCTGCATTTCGTCTCTTTCGCGCAATAGTCGCGATGGCGCGCGCGACCAGAATGACCGGGAGCCCCAGGGAAACAAATGCCCAGACAAATCGCGAAGAGCCCGAGAGCCCACGCCAGGCTCCATAGGATCTCCCCCAAATCCAGCGTTCCTGAAGTGCCGATGCGAGATTCAGATTCATGCGTTTTTGATAGACAACTACGCGCGGCGAGAAGGTGATCCGCCGCCCGGATGCCCGGATGGCCCAATTAACCGTGCGTTCTTCAAAAGTGTCGCTCCAGGCGTCACGAATACCGGCAAGCGCGGAACGCTTATAGGAAACGTTCACATCGCTGGGGTCGAAGGCTTCCTTCTCCCGAAGCGGATTTTGATACTGCCCGAACTCCCGGAAATAGACAGCCCAGTTCAAGAGGCCGGGAGCCGCATTCTCGATGGCGCCACCCACGGCGGCGACCGGTTTCCGGTGCGCTTCGACAATACTGGAGCACCAGTCGGGATCGGCGACGGCGTGATCTTCGGTGAGCGCTACGATTTCGCCTCGTGCCGCCTTGACACCTCGCGCGCGCAGCTCGTTGTGGTGCTCCCGGCTGCCTGAATGCCCGGTGTACCGTTTCAGATCGCAAATTTCGAGAAAACGAACCGCGGGAAACTCCTTCCCCAATTCAATCATGCCGCTGAACTCGGGCTGGTGAGGGACGATCACCTCCATTGCGGGAGGATTGTGTTGCCGGGCAAGAGATTCCAGGCACGGCCGGAGATGATCGATTGAGGGTGGGTGAAGCGTGTCGCTGGCAATCGTGACCACTACGGAAAGGACCGGATCGCCGCTCGCGCTCATTCGAGCCTGCGGCTCGGGCGATTCTTCCGTTGGATCGCCGGTCATTGGATCGGTCGTATGTAAATGTTTTTTGTCAGCAGGACCCAACCGGAGTCGTTGTCAAATGCCGGACGCCACATCGAAACCAGCGCACGGGCGCCGTTCGCCCGCAGTGTTTCAATCAACGCCTGAACTTCCGGCTGGGGGAGCTTCTGAACCTGCTCTTGGGACAGCTTCGGCGGAACGGCGAGATCCTCCGTCAGCATTTGCATCGTAAACCTGGCGCCGGCCAGGCGCGCATAGTAGCTGAAAGACGCAAAATCAACCGACGCCAGTTCGTCCCCCGGACGAATCCCCAGCGCGGCCAGCCGCCTTGCCACCGCTAAATTGCTCGTCGCCGGGTGCTGAACGCTCTGAAGGACTTGCCGCGCCATGTCCGGACAATAAGCGAGCAGAAGCCCGGCCGCGACCGTTAGAGCCACGGCGGTGAATTTTTCGGGACCGGTTACGATCCAGGCCGCGGCAAAAAGGGCCGTCCACGCGAGCACCATAAATGGAAAAAGATATCGGTAATCGAGCAGCACCGCCGCGAATAAAATGGTGGCGGCGGCGGGCCAGAGAAAAAGCCACATGTGCACCCGCCAGGCGGCATGAAGAGTTCGCAGCCGTGCGCCGAGCAGAACCAGAGCGGCAAAACCGGCCCAAATGGGAAGCCACCTCTCGGCCAGTTGTAACACAGTCATGCCGGAAATCATGATCTTCGGAGCGCGTCCGAGCGAGCGGAGGAACTGTTGCGCCTGCTGGCGAAGGTCGAAGTGCGATTTGACACCGTCGTACCACCAGGAGGGATCGTACCAGTAGGCATATGTCGCCTCCGCCCGGCCGGGTCCGTCGAACTTGAGAACAGGCGGACTGGCCCAGATCTTCCTGGCCGGATGAAGGAGAGCGGCGGAGCCGGGCAAACGGCCTTCCCAAAGGACGGAGCGAGGCACGCTGTTCACATACCACGCGTATGCCAGATTTCCGGAATCGCCGAATGTCAAACGGCCTTTCGTGTAACTGAGAACGGCAATCAGGGGAAACGAGCCGACGATGAACGCCACGGCCGTTGCGAGGAGACCTCTTCTAAAACCGTTGCGATTGAGGGGCCGGAGAAAGAGAATCCCGATCAGAATCAGCGAGAGCGGAAACAAAGCCGCCTTTGCCGCGTAACCGAACGCGAAAACCAAGCCGAGCGAAAGGTAGTGAATGATGCGCGCATCGGGCAGACTGAGCCGGACGCAAATTGCCGCCGCAAGGTATACGGACGCGGCCATCAATACGTTCGGACCCACGAACCACAGCGTCATATCCAGGTTGCTCACGAACAGGAGAGTGTAAGTGAACGTCAGAATGGCGCGAAAACTCGCCTGGTTTTCAACCACGCCAGGGTGCGTCAGCTGAATCCATCGGAGGAGATTCCAGAGAAAATATGTGAAGCACAGATACTCAAACGCGCAAATTACCCAATCGACGGAATGCACCAGCGTGAGCTCGGAAGCGAGCGGCGGGTGCGCTGCCTTCAGTGCCAGCGCAAGAAGAGCCGGGTAGGCCGGGCTCCAGTAGGCGTTCGACAACAGATGCAGGGGACCGAGCCGGAGTGCGTTGGTCGCGACCTCCAGATAGGATATTCCGTCATTGGAGATCGCCTGGCGCGCGTTCCATGCAACGGGCGCCGTAAAAAGCGCGCAAAGGGCCGCGGCCAACAGCATCGGACGAATTGCGACCACGGACCGCCGATCGATCTTACCGCCGGAAACGGCATGGATATCACTGTCAGACAGGCCCTGCATAAAGGAGCCTCCAAAGCCCTGAGTGGAGCATCACGCGGATTTTCGCTCGAACACGAACAGAGTATTCAAGCCCAGCTGAAACGGCTTGCGTACGAGAAGATCGAACCCGTGCGGCCGGAATACATCAGGCGTCGATTCGGGTTCGAACCCATGGTGCTGTTCGAGCGACATACCGTCGATCATTCGGAGCCACTTGAGGACGGCGAGCAAATAGTCCACGAGCGGCGATGGAACCGTAATGATCAGCTTGCCTCCGCGCTTCAAATACGACGCGCAATCGCGCGCCAGCGTGTTCAGCCTGTCCGCTGGAATATGTTCCAGAACGGCGAGCATGGTAATCACGTCAAACTTGCGGGAGTGAGGTAATACGTCCGGAAAAAGCCCCGCGTAGAATTGGACCTTTGGGATGGGAGCGATCGGCTCTTCCAGGTCCGGGTCTACTCCGGCGGAGTCGCCATGATCGGGCAGAAAACGGAACAGCGCTCCGTCGGCACACCCGATGTCGAGCACCGCGACGCCCGGTTCTATGAAGGCAGCCGCTTTCCGAATCCGCCACAGCTGTAGTACGCGATCGAGATATTTCACCCTTTCAACGCCTGTGAATGCGCAGCATTGCTGTTCGATAGTCCCCGCATAACGTTACCTCCCAAGCCTGGAAAGGAATTACCCAAATATCCTTGTTTATGACGGCGGTATTAGTCGCCCTGCAGAAGTCCGGCGCTCCTGAGACTGGCGACGATGGCCTCCGCCACCAGACGGCTTCCCTTATCTCCATAATGTACCTGGTCCACATAGACGTCCTCATAAGCGTCCTGCTTGAACAGATCCGCAATGAAGTGAAAGGATCCGCTTGTGATCTTTTGGACGGAGGCATTTGAACGGGGGATCCTCTCATAAATGGGATCCGCCTTTCTGTTCCGCTCGGCTCCCGCTATATAGTCGAAGGGCGTAGGTTGCCAATAGG
>Ga0181536_10006457_pt1 | contig 11739 bp, 11 predicted proteins | sample PEATcosm2014_Bin_41_FD_121105 | JGI IMG/M metagenome (GOLD analysis project Ga0181536, IMG submission 121105) | Peatland microbial communities from MTU Mesocosm Facility, Houghton, MI, USA - PEATcosm2014_Bin17_60_metaG | ecosystem: Environmental > Terrestrial > Soil > Wetlands > Peat | place...
AAGAACAGGAAAACTCTTGACGGATGTCGATCACTATTTCACACTGACAGAGTCCTGCGTCGCTTCGCTCCGTTCTGATCGGCATCAGATCGGAATGACTGATCGACATCATCGGAATGCGAACGTGGAGACCATGATTGAGCGTAGCGGGAGCCAGTCGCAGCTTCTATCCGCTTCTTTCGGTCACGCTGTGGGCTTGTGTGCCGCGTTTTGTTGGGCACATCTCCGTTGGGTGCGTGGTACGCCAAAGTGGCTGTGGCGCGGATCAAATGAGTGAGGTCGGCCCGCCAGTGGTAGCCCAGACGCGCATTTCCCGATTCAGTTCGCGTACATCGCCCGGGCGTGTTCTTGTGGGTAGAGCGCGGAAGTCGATCGAGGCCTACGAATGCGGTTCGCGGGAGCAGGAACATCGAGCCGCGGCACGACCATCGAGAGGTTCACGACTCAACATCGCCGTAAGAATAGCCGAATTCGTTGGCGAGCCGATATAGTTCCTCCTCCGGTATGATCTTCGCCCAGACTTCTAGTAGAGCGTCGCGCTTGTCTTCGAGAAGGTCACAAATCACCAACGACTCGGGCTGGAAGAAGAGCGCAGCTCTGGCCTCCGGCACTCGTTCATTTCGTTCGAAAACCTGCCTCAACATAGCCTTCTTTTGTTCGAACAGCCGATCGACACGCGCCTGCATTTCTGGAAGTCCGCCCGCATAAAGACTCGCAAGCGCGGCCAGCGTGATACGCGAAAGTTCCCGGTCAGGCGATCGGGCCGTCAGACGAAAGTACAGCCCTTCCAAGAAATTCAGTGTCTTGTCTAACTGAAAGGGCGGGAGTGCGTTTATCTCGTTCGAAACCTCTAGTAGATTGAGGTCGGCGATCTCTAGCAGCCCAACCGTGAGCATCAATCGTCGTTTCAGTTTCTGCGGGATGTAGTCTTCAGCATCTTTTTTGTAGTCGAATCGATGGGACACATCGCACCATGCGTGCTGAGCGTATGTTCGAACTTGGATTTCCGCCCTCAAACCCATGTGAACAAACTCGCCGCCTTCCGGATCATCGGGTAGAAGCTCTATATCAAGATGGGTGCCCGGGTAGCCCAATCGGTCTGCGCCAAGACCGGCCGATTTGTCTTCTTCGCGAACGCAGTGGAACCGACCGCGGATCGTTTCGCAAGCCTGTGGCGCTTCGTTCGAGATGACGCGAAGCCCCACCTTGTCCGAAAGCGACTCATAAGTGTGCTCAGGCTTCCGAATTAGCTTCTTCAGCAGGCTGTCTAGCGTCTTGACCCGCCCCGTGACGACGGCCTCAATCGATCGTGCCGCAAGAGCAAGCTTCGTGGAAAGCTCGGCGTTCGTCTTGAAGCGGCTCAGCAGTTCGAACTCGTCGGCGTGCTTCCGGCGAGCATCCTCAAGTCTAGGATCTATCATGAGTCTCTTCCGACTCGGACTATGGTATCGCGGACGGTGAGGAAGTCCTCCTCGACTTCAACGCGGTCGTCCGAATCCTGTGGCACGATGACATGGATGTCGTGTTCAGTACGGAGAATCTTGCGCCGCAGCGATCTCTTAATGTTGTCCTTGTCGAAATGGTTGGCCACGCCGCCTTCCCGAAGTCGGGTACGAATTTTGTCCTGAATGGCAGCCGGCACGTGTTCCCGGATGAACTGCTGAGTATTGATCGCTCGGCGGCGAGACCGCATCTCGACGAGCAGCGCCTCATAGACGCTGTATTTTTCGAGTGCGTTGAGATCCTCAGCGCGATTGACCTCCTGCACTAGCGCCTCGAAGAATGCCTTCGTTTCAACTCGCGCCTCGCGCTCCTTCTGGCATCCGAGGAATTCAAGCCAATAGTGTGCCATGCTGCCAAGCTGGATATCGCTGGCAGTTGCGGCGATGGAATCAGCCTCCGGCCCGACTTTCGCGAATAAACCGGCTTTGAAAAGTTTCGTATTTTTCGTGAAAACTAGATTATCGAGCATGGCCAGGGTGAATGTTCTCGCTCCAGCCGCCCCCGAAAGCTCTAGTTGAGCGCCTTCCTCGCGTTCGATTTTGATTAGCCCTAGCGCCGCGCGCCTATTAACGTTGCAGGACACCACACAGAGCAGTCCTGCCGACATCACTGCCCCCTGAAGAGCGAAAAGCTCCTGCGCGTATAAGCGTGAGCGCTCTACAAAATCCGCGACGGTACTGCGGGCCTGGTTGACATACTCTCGCACTGAGTTCGAAACCGCTGAGGGGTGCGGCGAGAAGGTCACTGGGTACGCTTTCGGCGACCGCAAGGTCTCCACCAGCTTTGCACGGATGTGCTGCCTGCCGGGTTCGTCGAGCGGTGTCTCCGCTTCCGAAAGCGTTGGCTCTATCGCGTCGTCCCGGTTGCGGGCCCACTGCTTCGGCAGATCGTGGAAGACCGCATGCGCGACTTCCAGCGTTGCATAGTCGTCGGGCGTGAGTGGCATATCGCTACCATGACTGTTAAAATGAGTCTAGCTAACTTCGGGTGGGTCGTGGGCGTCGAGAGGCAGCACCGTCGGGCCGGAAATGTTCCTCGGCCCCATACTATCGAGATCTTATTTCAGAAGAGAGCGTGCTCTCAGCCGGACGCACTCGCGGGTTGGCGGCGAACGCGCCTGCAATCTAGCTAGCGGTAACGTCAGCGCTCCGTAGATGTGATTCGCCTTGTCATCTTGCCGTTCCCGGGCGATCGGAACCAATCGTCCCTCACCAGCTCACCTCCCGAATCTACGCCCACCTTGTGAATCGGCTCAGCCGCCGTGGTGCATGTGCATCATTGAGTCGTTTCCTTTGAGTCGAACACGGAGGAAAACGAAGGCTCCGATGGGATGCGCGCCGTAGTAGGGCTGGATGGCGGTGGGCACGCCGTAGAACGAGAAGTTGGCGCCGAGGCCGGTGTCGAGCCAGGAGACCATGTTCACATCGCGCGTGTAGCCGAGCGTGTAGACGGCGATGCGGAAGGTCGAGCCGACGGTCTCGGCGAGGTGCTCGCGGAGGGTGGGGTCGTCGTCGAATAATTCGTCTTTGTCGACCAGTTCAAATCGGCCGGTGATGTAGTTCTTGTGCTGGATTTGATACACGGACTCGGCGAGATACGAATTCAAGTTGCGCTCGACGACGGTCTTGTGGTTCCGTCCCCAGATGAGACTGCTGGCCCAGTTGCCGGCTGTTAGGGGACGGTCGTAAGTCACCGATGCGGTGGAACGAATGATGTCGCCGGGCTCGGCGGCTTCGGGATGATTGAGCCGGCCGACCGATGCCTGCGCCACCCAGCGATCACCGGGTGTCCAACTCAAGCGCGTGGACCAGGAGTCAATCGCGCCGCCGTTGAACGCCCAGCGGTTTTCGTCGGGCTCGGCGCCGTGAAACCCGCTCGCTTCGACGCGAAAACTTTTGCGGACGAGCGCCGCGGTGAGGACTTCATAAGAGATGTGAGTGGAGTCCTGCAAGTGGTGCGAGAGTGTGGCCTGCGGCAATTCCAAGGCGGACACACGATGCGGAAACGCAACGGGGCCGAGCGCGGGATCGCCTATTGGTGCGAAATACAAAACGAAGTTGGTGGATTCGGTCAGCGGGTGCGTGTACTTGGTGCTTAGCTCCATGACGAAATTGTGGGGGTGCTGCGCATCGACCAGGGGCTGGCCGTAGGCCGTTTCGCCGGTTTGAAAAAGGAGCGGGTAACTGCGGTTGGTGATGGTGGCGGGATCGAGGCTGAGCATGGTGCGGAACTCGAAGATGCCACCAGCAGCCGCGTGTTCGGCCGTGCCCATGAACCAGTTCGGCGAGAAAAACTTGTCGTGGCCGCGCGGGCCGGTTTGCTGCACATCGGCGATAAACGCTACGCCGTGGAACATGAGATGCCAATTGCCGAGGCTCTTGTGGATCATCGCCATGGGGGACGAACGAGGGTTGACGCTCGTGCCGGAGGCGGCGTGGTCCTCGGGCGGTGAAGGGGTGGTTCCCATGTCCATGCCGGGCATGCTCTGGTGCTCTTCGGGCATCTGTTGCGCGAAGCAGATAAAATTCAACGAAAGAAAAATCAGGGCAGTTCTCACTTCACACCTCTTGTACTCATCCACTGCTTGGATAGAAAGATTCTGCTTGGCGGCGGTTAGATGCGCAGAGATGTGAGGGGTGGTGAGCCGGACCGTGCTTGGTCAGGGGCGACGGAATTAGAAATACCGGTCGTCGTGTCGATAATCGGCGGCGTGAGAGCAATCGCAGCATCGGCGCTGACTGGCAGCGGAACCTCGGGCGTGGATGCGCTCTGGGTCAAGGCTTGACTCAAGTTGTGCTGATGCGGGCACTCATGGGGGAGTTGCCGCTTCTGGTGATGGCAACTGGTTCCGGTGGCGGGAGTGCCGCACAGACTGATGGTGCAAGACGCGCTACACGCGGCAATACCGATGGTGGAAAATACCAGCAATATAGCGAGAAGCCGAGCCACTTTCCTCACGGTAACACGAAGGGAACGCCGTAGACTAGAAGGATGAGTCCGACGGGCGTTGGGAAGACGTTTCAGAGCAGCGTGCTGGGCGGCACGGGATTGCGCGTGGGGCGCCTGGGGGTGGCGGCGAGTTATGGCGTGCCGGCGCGAGCGGTGGAGCAGGCGTTTGATCAGGGCGTTAACTATCTCTACTGGGGCAGCCGGCGGAGCGGCGCGTTCGGCGAAGCGATTCGCAATTTGAGCCAGCAGCGGGAACGGATGGTTCTCGTCATTCAGTCTTACTCCAGAATTGCAGGATTGGTGGGACCGAGCCTGGAACAGGCTTTGCGCAAGCTGCGCCTGGACTACGCCGACATTCTGCTGCTGGGACTGTGGAACAAGCCGGTGGCAGACCGCATCCTGGACGCGGCGCGCAGGTTGAAAGAGCGCGGGCTGGTTCGGTTTTTGGCGTTATCGTCACATGATCGGCCGTTGCTTGGAAGACTGGCGGCGAGCCGCGCTTTCGATGTTCTGCACTTTCGCTATAACGCGATCCACACGGGCGCGGAAGCGGAAATTTTTCCGCACATCCCGGCAGAGAATCCTCCGGGCATGGTGGCTTACACGGCGACCAGTTGGAAGCAGCTGATGAGTGCGAGGAAGATTCCACAGGGCGATAAGGTGCCGACAGCGGGCGACTGCTACCGGTTTGTGCTGTCGCGGAGCGAAGTGGATGTCTGCATGACTGGGCCATCGAACGCCGCGCAGATGGAGGAGGCGGTGCGGGCGCTGGGGCAAGGTCCGATGACGGAAGAGGAGCTCGCGTGGATGCGGCGCGTTGGCAGGGCGAAGTACGGCAAGTGAGCGCGTTTACTTGCGAACGTATCCATGGACGGCCGAACGCTTGCCACCTTGCCGGTGCGCTTCATCGGAAAGCGCGTGGACGCCTGACGCATCAATCCAACGATTGTAGAAATTGAACAGAGCGCAGACCGTGATGGCGTAGTAGATGGCCTCGTCATCCCAACCAGCGGCGTAAAGCGGCTGCATATCGGCAGCGGTGATGGACGGCGACTGGCGGTTCACCTTGTCGACAAATCGAAAGAGGGCCTTCTCCTTTTCACTGAGGCGCGAGGTTTCGAGATCGCGCAAGACACCCGCGACCAGCTCCTCATCACCCAACAATTCCGCCGCAACTGCGGCGTGGGACTTCAGTCAAAACGGACAGTCGTTGCGGTAGGAGGTATACGCGGCAATCAGCTCGCGAAGGCCGGGGCTGATGGGCGCGGGGCCGCGCAGGATTTCCTGCGTGAAGCGCGCCAGGTGCTCGGTGGCCGCGGGCCGGTAAGCGAACATGTGCCAGATCTGCGGATACTCGTCGCCGGCGGCTTGCATGGCCTGGATGAGGTTTTGGAAAGGGCCGGGCTGCGGATTTTGCTCCACGCCAGGCAGGAACATCGGCTTCGTTTTCGACATAAATAGACTATCCCGCACTTTCAGGCGACGGCATCAACGGGCCGAACTCTCTTGGCTACAAACAAGTACACCCCACCGGTCAATACAGCCACCGGAGCGAGGCTGAAAATCGGAATAGCTTCCGCGAACATCAGGCAGGCGCCGACTACAGCAAACAGAGGCCGTGTTCTGACCGCGCCGAGAATTCCGAAAGCGATGGCGGCCAAGACGCCACCCGGAACGATCAACACTCGAATGACACTGCCTGTTTTCGTTTCGCTTGTAAACTCGGACCTCGTTGCACACGGGTCGCCGGGATGGAGCCGGAGGGAGGACCGAAAGCTGCCCGAGGAGGTTGTCCCGGAGCCATCTCCCCAATGGAAACAGGGGTCCCGAAAATTCGACACCTCGATGGCGAACGCGCGGATCGCCACCAGACCGAGTGGCACGGAAGCCACCGCCGCCAATAAAACCGCCCCTAGGCGCATCGTTCCGCTCGCTTGACTGAATGTAGCATGGCACGCGCCCGCCCCCACCGCCATTTGTTATATTTCCCTTCAGGTGGGAAGTGCGAACCTGAATGCGTGGCTGGTTCGTCAGTCCGGGCTGTTGGCCGGCACGCGGCATCCGCTCCGCAACGAAATCACCCGCGTCGGGCGCAGTTCGGACAATGACATCATCATCAGCGAGGCGGCGATGGTGTCCTCGCGGCACCTGGAGATTCGGAAGGAAGGCGACAGTTACCGCGTCGTCGATCTGAACAGCACGAACGGCACCTATCTCAACGGCCAACGTGTCACTGAGGCAGTGCTCGAACCTGCCTGTGCGATCCGCCTGGGCGCCGACGGGCCCGAGTTCACTTTCGTGATGGACGATGAGGTTCCGCAGGATTTGAACGAGACTCTCGTGGTGCCCGCTGCGGCGGAACTGCCGCACAAAGATGCGGCAGACCCGGGCAAGGCTCATCAAGATCTGCTCTCCGACGCCGTGGCCCGCGCCCGCACGGCGCGGCGGATGGGGGCAGGGAACGCCACCGTCATCATCATGCGGGAAATGCTGGACGCGGCGCTCCACCGCACCGGCCGCAAATTCAAGGCGATTATCGCGGGGCTCGTGTGCGCGTTGGTCGCGACCAGTGGTTTCGGCTTTTGGAAAATCCAGGGGCTCAAGAGCGAGAAGCGGCAATACGACGGCCAAATCCGGCAGATTGAAGCGATGTTGGCGCGCACCAATGAGAGCCCCGCCGAAGCCGACCAGCTTATCGACCGCCTGGACCAGTACTCCAATGAGGCGGCTGCGTTGCAGAATACGCTGCTCTATCGCGTAGGTTCTTTCGAGCGCGAAGAGTTCATTGCGCGGGAGATCAAGGCGCTTTTGAAGGAATTCGGCGCGGAAACTTATAGCGTTCCACCGGAGTTTCACGACGAGGTGAAGCGGTTCATCGAGCAATACCAGGGACCGGATCGCCCGCACATGGAGCGGGCCCTCGGCGAAGCGCGCAAGAATATGGACACGATGCGCCAGATCTTCGAGCAGAGCAATCTTCCGCCGGATCTGGCTTACATCGTGTTGGTAGAAAGCGCGCTTTCAGGTGACAGTGAAAGCTCGGCCGGCGCTGTGGGCCTGTGGCAATTCACTCCGGCTACAGCCCGGGCGTATGGATTGAAAGTGACGGACGATGTGGACGAGCGGCTGAACGCGTCCAAGTCCACGCAAGCCGCTTGTAAATATATCCGCGACCTGATTCTGGATTTCGGCTCGGGCAGTTCGGTGATGCTGGCGCTGGCGGCGTATAACTTAGGGCCGGCGAAGGTAAGAACCGCCGTCCGCCACGTCGACGATCCCATCAAACAGCGCAACTTCTGGTACCTGTATCGCGTGCGCGCCATCCCGCCGGAGACGCGAGAGTACGTGCCCAAGGTGATCGCGGCGATGATCATCGCGCGCCACCCGGAACGGTACGGGTTCTAGAAAACTTCCTTAAACTCCCACCTGGCGTCGCGGCCGGTTCTTACGGATATTCTCCATGTCCTGGCTCGGCTCGGCTTCGCATTCCACGGCAATCACCGTTACCGGAGTGTCAGGTGCTGCGGCGGGCAGGCCCGTGAACTGCACGCGGAACTCCTCTTGTTTGAAGTCCACGGGCTTACCGTTAGCCAGCAGCTTCGCCGACTTCACCTTGGTTTGCAGGCCCCCAATCGAGACTGTTTCACCAGGCCAGAAATAAACGTGAATGTATAGCGTGTTGCCCTTACGAGTAAAGTCCGCGAACGCTGATTCCCTCACTTTGCACCGCTCGGCCTCATAGATCGTGCTGCCGTTCTTGTCCATCCACGCACCCACAGCGCTCAGAATCTTAACGGATTCCTCAGGAATCGACCCATCCGGCTTTGGGCCGATATTCAACAGATAGTTGCCGCCGTCTCTCGCGCAGCTCACAAGATTTCTCACGATCGTCTTCGGAGTTTTCCAGTCGTCGTCGGCCTTGTGATATCCCCAGCTCTCGTTCATGGTCATGCAGGCTTCCCAGTCGCGCCCAACCTTCTCCGCCACAATCTCCTGTTCGGGCGTGCCGAAGTCTCCCGCCAGAAGGTTGCGATTATTGACGATGATGTCGGGCTGGAGTTGCAGCACCATGTCGTTCATCTTCTGTGACTCCCAACCCTTCGCGTCCAGGGGCCAGGCCACGTCGTACCACAGGATGTCGAGCTTTCCGTAATTCGTGCAAAGTTCGCGGATCTGGCCGTGAATGTAATCGACAAAACGGCGGCGCGCCTGCTCGTCGGTCGCGCAGCGGGCGCCATCGGGATGGTGCCAGTCCATCAGCGAGTAATAAAATCCGCACCGCAAGCCCTCGGCCCGCGCGGCTTCCAGGTACTCTTTCGCCAGGTCGCGGCCTGGCCCTTGCTGGGGTGAGCAATAATTCGTCAGTTTCGAGTCGAAGTGGCAGAAGCCCTCGTGATGTTTCGAGGTCATCACCATGTATTTCATGCCGGCGCGTTTGGCGAGCTTGGCCCAATCACGTGCCGCATTGGGTTTGGGTTTGAACTGTTTGGCAAGCTGCTCGTATTCGGCTACCGGGATGCCCTCTAGCTCCATGGCCCATTCATGGCGGCCCAACAGGCTGTAAAGCCCCCAGTGGATGAACATGCCGAACTTGGCCTGGCGCCACCATTGAATGCGGCGCTCATGATCGGGCGGCGGCGTGTCCGCAATCTTCTCCGCGGATGCTGCCGGCTTGGTTTCTTCACTATTCTTGCAACCGGAACCGGTGAGAGCGGCAGCCGCAGCGGCGCCCGCTCCCAACTTGGTCAGATAATTCCGTCGTGTGATTCCACGTTTGGACACGGTTTGCTCCTTGATGGCTTGGCGTATGGCGGCCCTGAACCTCGACTACAGTGTACTAATGGGACGCCGTAACGGCTCATTCTGGATTGGTGCCAAAGCGCCGAAGCGGTTACGCTATGAGAATGCTTTCACCCTTGACCCGCGCCGCGATCATCTTCCTGGTCACCATTCCGGCAGACGCGCAGACGACTCGCTACACGGTAAAGCTGACGCCGGATTTCAATCATCAGTTGCTGCGGGGCGAGGAAGACATCGAATTCCAACATGCGGCCGGCATCTCGGAGTGGAACAAGCAAGCGGGGGTGCAGATTATCGCCGCAGAATCCGGCGGCGGCGACGTGGAGCTTGGCGCTGAGTCAGTGAAGGTTCGATCGCGTGGCGCTGGACAACAAAAAGTGCATTTCTCGTATCAGGCCGCGCCGGGACGAGGGCTTGACTGGATTGCCGCTGGAGCAGGATTATTTACTGAATTCTATTGTGAGGCCTGGATGGTCTGCGACAACCATCCGGACCAGAGGGCAACACTCCACTTGGAGATCATTCTGCCAGCGGCCGGGGGGTTGAGGCCCGTTGCGCCGGGGCGGCTGATGAACCATTGGCGGGACACATCTGGTGAGCATTTTGTCTTTGAGGAGAAGGAACCTGTTCAGACGTACTTATTCAGTTTCGGGATCGCAAACCTGGAGCTTTCGCGCGACGGAAACCTCTCGGTTTACGCCAAGTCGACCGGCCATACCGTGGCGCTCCGCCAAACGGCGGACGCGTACGAATTTCTGCGCGGCCGGGCGACTGTAGACCTCAGGATCGCGCCCTACGTACAGGTGTTTATGCCGACGGGAGGGCTCGGCCAGGAAGCCGCCGGGCTAGCTTTGATGAACGAAGATTATCTCTCCCGCCTGGATAGCAAGGACGACATCCTGTTAATGACCCATGAGCTGGCACATCAATGGTGGGGTGTACTGGTTGGCATTCGGTCGTGGTCGGACTTCTGGTTGAACGAGGGCATGGCCGACTTCATGGCGGACGCCTACTTGGAGCAGTTCGCGGGAAAAGGTGCCTACAATCGGCAAATGGACTTGGCGCGGAAGGGCATGGAAGAGCTCCGCGAACAGGGCAAAGATCGTCCGCTGCACTGGGAACAATGGAAAGATGCGCACGAGGCCCTGGGGCGGGTTCCGTATGTTAAGGGCGCTTTGTTCCTGGACCGGCTACGGTCTGAGCTTGGAGAGTCGGCCTTCTGGCAGGGCATTGCCCTCTACAGTTCTCGAAACGCGCGCCGGCTGGTTGATTCGCGCGACTTCCAACACGCCATGGAAGAGGCGAGCCATCGAGATCTTGGTCCCCTGTTCACTGAAGGCGTATATCGTTGACGCCGTGGCCGCCTGACTAACCGCCGGCAATCGCTCCAACCACCAGAAAAGGCTCGGCACCCGTCGCCACCGCATCAGGCAGTGGCGCGTCCGGCGGTTCGTGCGATAGATCCTCTTCGCAGGCGAAGAACCTCACGAATGGCCGGCGCTGTTGTGTGACATGGTCGCGGAGCGTTCCCCGCAGCATTGGATAGCAGGCCTCGAGCGCGTCGAGCACCGAGCGCTGTGTGACCTGGCCCTGGACGTCGAGCTTCACTTCGCCATCCACAGGCGCCAGCGTCCGCAGATGTGCCGGGAGCACGACTCGGATCACGCGAGTGTCTGCACCTCGACCGACAGCACCGCCGGAAGATCGCGGACGATGGCGGACCAGTTGTCTCCGGCGTCCGCCGAAGCATACACCTGCCCGCCGGTAGTGCCGAAATACACGCCGCACTTGTCGAGCGAGTCGACCGCCATCGCGTCACGCAACACGTTCACGTAGCAATCGCTCTGCGGCAGCCCTTTCGTGAGCGCCTCCCACTCGTTTCCACCCGTCCGGCTGCGGTACACGCGCAGCTTGCCGTCGGGCGGAAAATGCTCAGAGTCGCTCTTGATGGGCACGACGTAGATGGTTTCCGGCTCGTGCGCGTGAACGTCGATCACGAAGCCGAAATCGGTCGGCAAGTTGCCGCTGATCTCATGCCAAGATTCACCGGCGTCGTCCGTGCGCATCACGTCCCAGTGCTTCTGCATGAACAGCACACCCGGCCGCGAGCGGTGGATCGCGATGCGGTGAACGCAGTGGCCGACCTCGGCATCCGGGTCGGGGATGTATTGGGAGTGCAGCCCGCGGTTGATCGGCTTCCACGTCTGGCCGGCGTCATCCGTTCGGAATGCGCCCGCCGCCGAGATAGCGATGAAGATGCGCTGCGGGTTGCTGGGATCTTGAATAATCGTGTGCAGGCACATCCCACCGGCGCCCGGTTGCCAGTGCGGCCCGGAGCCGTGGCCGCGCAGGCCGGAGAGCTCCAACCAGTTTTGGCCGCCGTCGGTCGAGCGGAACAAGGCGGCGTCTTCCACGCCCGCGTAGACTGTGTCCGGATCGGTGAGCGACGGTTCGAGATGCCAGACGCGTTTGAACTCCCAGGGGTGT
>Ga0181536_10006460_pt1 | contig 11738 bp, 9 predicted proteins | sample PEATcosm2014_Bin_41_FD_121105 | JGI IMG/M metagenome (GOLD analysis project Ga0181536, IMG submission 121105) | Peatland microbial communities from MTU Mesocosm Facility, Houghton, MI, USA - PEATcosm2014_Bin17_60_metaG | ecosystem: Environmental > Terrestrial > Soil > Wetlands > Peat | place...
CGGCCGCAAGATCGAACAGAATCTGCCCGACTCGACCGTGCTCTCGCCGGCTGCGCATTCGGCCGCCACCTACGCCGGCGCGGCGCTCGATCCGGGTTGCTTCTTCGCGTTGCGCGTTCCGGACATGGACAGCGGGGTGTTCGTGGGGTTTACGCGCGCGCTCGCGAGCGAGGTGGACGTCAGCCATCTCACCGTCGCGGAAGCCGAAGCCCGCCTGAACCTGCGCATCGTCGCGCTCGGCGAGCGGCGCGAACCGGTACCGGATGCGCTCATCGACAGCACCGACACGATCGTCGGCTTCGGACGCGTCGCCGAGCGTCCCGCCGGCGAAGCGCGCCACGAGCGCACGCCGGCGGCCCCGCGCAGCTACGCGCAGCCGACCCTGGCGGCGTCGCTCGTCGAAGCGCTGGCGCGCGTGAACCCGATCTTGCGCACGATCGTGCTGAGCGCGGTCCTGTTCTACGCCGTCGCGCTGGTGTTCTTTCGCGTCGCGCTGCACCTCAGCTGGCCGGGCTCGGCGTTCGACGTGGTCGAGGCGATGACCAGCGCCGGCTTTTCCGACACGGCGGTCGTCCGGCGCGGCCTCAATGTCGTGGCCGGAGCGATGATCGTGATGCTCGGCGGCACCGTGTTCACCAGCATCTTCATCGGTTACGTCAGCGCCGCGATCACGCGCGCGCAGTGGACGGCGCAGCAAGGTCTGCGCCGGATTCGCGCGCGCGGTCACTTCGTCGTATGCGGCGGCGGCCGCATCGGGAGCGCCGTCGTGAACCTGCTGATGCAAGCGGGAAAGCACGTCGTCGTGATCGATTCGCACCCCGATCCGACGCTGGTCCGGCGCGCGCGGGAGAGCCGCATCGATCTGCTGACCGGCGACGCCACCAACGAGGACGTGCTGGCGCTGTGCGACGTGGCGCACGCCGCGGCCGTCGTCGTCCTGACGAACAGCGATCCGGGCAACTTGGAGATCGCGCTCGGCGCGCGCGCGATGCGCGCCGACGTTCCGCTCGTCGTGCGCATCGAGAACCGGTCGTTCGCGCAAGCCACCGCGCGCCTGTTCGGGATCGCGACGTTCTCACCGGCGGCGCTGACCGCGCCGGCCTTTGCTGGGCTCGCTCGCTTCCCCGGCACGCTCGGACGCGTGCGTTATGCCGGCGAGGAGCACACGATCGTGCAACGCTGGGGCGGGGCCGGCGCTCAGTCGCCGACCTCGGATGCCATGCCGATCTGCGTTTGGCGGGCCAAACACGGCGTCGTGCTGATCCACCGGCTCGACGAAATCGTTGCCGGCGACACGGTGCTCTACGCGGTGCCGCTGGGCCGGACGGCCCCCGACCCCGGAATTGTGCCGGCGTAAGCCGAACTCGGCACCATGGAGACTGCATCTTCGACGTCGACGCTTTCCGAACGCGCGGACGCGCTCGAAAAGCAGCTGAGCGACGAGCTCGATCGCTTCATCCCGGTGCGCTCGAACCTCTACACCTCGGGCGAGCGCGATCCGCGCCTGCCGCTCGAGATCAAGTCGGACGCGCCCGAGTACAAGGGCAAGCGGTTCAACATGGGCCACGACCCGCGCTTGCCCAAGATGCCCGACAAGCCCACGCTGCTCGATTTCTTCGAACTGCGCATGGCGCCGGCGACGCATCTGCTGCAGAGCGCAACCCACGCGCTCAAGGCGGGCTGCGACGAGAAGATCATCATGGCGTGCCTCGTGCACGACATCGCGGTGTCGATGTTCATTCGCGGCGACCACGGGTATTGGGGCGCGCAGCTGCTCGAGCCGTACGTGCCCGAGGAAGTGAGCTGGGCGATCCGCGCCCATCAGGTGCTGCGCTTCTATCCGGATGAACAGTACGGCTACAAGTATCCCGATCTGTACGTGAAATTCTTCGGGCCGGACTACACGCCCGAACCGTACATCCAGCGCGCGTACCCGAAGATCCGCAACCACAAGTGGTATGAGACCGCGCGGCTGATCACGGTCAACGACATCTACTCGTTCGATCCGAACATGTCGGTCAGCCTCGATCCGTTCCGCGACATCGTCGCGCGCAATTTCCGCCAGCCCGAAGAAGGGCTGGGCTGGGACGACAGCCCGTCGTCCCACATGTGGCGCACGATCAACTGGCCGACCCGCTTCTTGTGAGCGGCAAACCGTTCGCGTCGAATCGCGTTCCGACGAGCAACCGCAGATCGTTGCTGTAGCTCACGACGCCGCCCGCGACGCCGTTGGCGTGCAGGTAGCGGTCGTAGATGTTCCAGCTGAACGAGAATAACCCGGGATTGTAGTAGCGCCGAAACCGGGCGTTGCCGGCTCTGAAGTCGGCCACGACCGCCGGCGCGAGGTGAATGCGCCGGCGGTCGCTTTCCGGCAGCTCGCCGTACGTCCAGTACGCGGCGGAGTAGCGAATGAGCGGATCGGACGAGCGCAAACAGGTCACGGTGCCGACGAAATTGGCATCGCCTTCGTCACCGAACCCCGCCACGTGCGTCCACTCGTGCGCGAGCGCGCGCGGCACCTCGAACGGGAAGAACGACGCGTCGAGCAGCGTCTCGAACGCGAACGGATCGTACTGCCCGCCGACGCCGGCCATCTCGTAGAGGCGGTCGGCGAGCGTCGTCTTCGGGACCGTGACGGCCGGCGTCCAGGCGTCGCCCAGACGTGCGATTACCGGCAAGAAGTCGCGCTCCAACTCGGCACGCAGCGTGGCCGCGCTCTCGGTACGCATCCGCGCGTGCGCGGGACCGACGTCCGCGTTCAGGATGCGGCCGATGCGGTCGGCGAACGCCGACACGCGCGCCGGCGTCACGCGCGCCGGTGCGAAATCGATCCGCGTGGCGACCGGCGCGCGCCGGTAATTCCAACCCCACAGCAGATTGAAGGCGATCGTAATCGCGGCGGCCAGCGCAAGTGTATGCGCGACCAGCCGCAGCACCACGCGCAGGCGCGGCTCGCGCGCGCGGCGCAGCATCGCGATCCAGCCGCCGATCGTGAGCGCGACGACGAGGATCGCTTCGAGGTCGCCGACGGCGAACGGCACGCGGTTCGCGAGCGGGACCAACGTCAGGTTGAGGGCGGCGTAGAAGCGATCGGCGTAGACGTGCTCGAGCACGGCGGCCGGGATCGGAACGCCGGCGACGAGGAACGCGAGCGCGATCAGCGCCGCGTCGGCCGTCAGCCAACGGCTCACGGGAACAGGTACGTCGCAAGCTCGCCGACGCGCGTGAACCCGATCCGGTCGTAGAGCGCGATCGCGTTGGTGTTGAAATCGTTCACGTACAGCGACACGGTCGGGCTCGTCTCGAGTAGCCGGCGCACCGTGGCTGCCAGCGCGCGCGTGGCGTAGCCGCGCCCGCGCAGCGCGGGCGGAGTCCAAACGCCCTGCACCTGCGTCGTCACCGGCGTACGCACGCCGACGTTGCACTGGAAGCGCAATTCTCCGTCGACGATCCACACCCACCAGCAGCCGGCTTCGATCGCGTACCGCACGCCGGCGACGAAGGTCGAGCGCTGGGCGCGCGGATCGTAGCCCAGCTCGCCGAGAATCATGCGGGCCGAATGGTCGGCGACCAATTCCACCTCGTTGCTGCGCGCGAGCCGCACGTCGGCGTCCTCGAATTCGCCGAGGCCCTGCGGCCAGATCGCGTAGAGCGGTTGCCGCTCGCGAACGAGGACCGGCGCGCGGTACCACGTCTTGACGCGGTTCCAGATGCCGTCGACAGCACGCTTGGGCCCGGCGAAACTGCGCAACCCGGGATACTTGCGCGTTTCGATCGCGAACGCGTCGAGCGCGGCCGCATCGTCGGCCGCGACGACCAGCTGCGCGCCGTAGTAGATGACGCCGCGCACCGAACCGTCGCGCTTGCGGTCGAGGACGAGCTCGTCGGGTGCGTAGGGACCGTGGCCGCCGTCGAGCACCCAGTGCAGGAAGGCATTCTCAAACGGACGCGCTGCCACGTAGGCAAGCGCGTCGCGTCGATTGTGACGGTTGATCGATTCGAGCAGAAGAAGCGGCGTTAGCTGAGCGGTTGAACGAACGCGGGTTTCGTCGTCGGCTGGCGGCTACCGCCTTCCGGTTCGACGCTCAGCGCCACGGCGGACAAATTCGCGGCGTCTTCTGGGAGCGGAACAAGCGTGATGCCGCTCTGATTGGGCACGAACGTGACGCTCGGGGCCATGGCTTTCGCACCGCGAGCGAGGGTCCACGTCTCATAGACCTTGCCCCGCGGCAGCGGAGGCAGCGACGCCAGCGCGAGGTAGAGGTGCGGGCCACGCGTGACGACCGTGCCGTAGGCTACCGTGTAGCGCTTCGCGTCGCCGGCGGTCAGGTCGGTCAGCATGCTGCGGTCGCGCGCCACCGTGCGCCGGTCGGCGTCGAGACGGGTCTGCAGCGTCGCGACCCGCGTTTGCGCATCGTGCAAGTCGGAACGCAGGCCGAAATTCTGGATCACGCTGACCAGCGCGAACACCACCGCGGCGGCGGCGGCCAGCGTCGTGCCCCACATCGCGCTGGTTCGCGTGGCGCTGAGCGGCGCGCGGGCCGGCGCGACGTCGCTCCGCACCGCGGCCATCAGGCGTTCCTTCATGCGGGCCGCGCGCGCGCTGTCGACCGGCTCTTCGGCCGAGAGGCCGATCAGGTTCGCCGTCGAGCGCAGCTCGTCGTATTCGCGGCGCGCTTGCGGATCGGCCAGGATGAACGCCGCGACCATGCCCTGATCGGCGCTCGGCAGCACGCCCAGCGCGTACGCGGCCACGAGTTCGAGCATCGCTTCGCGATCGTCGGCCACGCTCATCGCGACACCGCTTCGGTGAGCGTTACACGCATCCGCCGCAAACCCGAGCGAATGCGCGTCTTGATCGTGCCCAGCGGAATGCCGGTTCGGCGGGCGATTTCTTCGTGCGTGATGCCGCCGAAGAATCCCAGCTCGATCGGGGTGCGCTGCTCGTCGTTGAGCACCGACAGCGCGCCGCGCACGCGCTGCGCGTCGATGTTGGCGAAGACGGCCGCATCGGTCGACGCCTCGGCCGGCAGGTCGACCGGGATCTCGTCGGTCGCCCGGGTGGCGCGGCTGCGCAGGGCGTCGAGGGTCCGATTGCGCGTGACGCGGCTGAGCCACGCCGCGAAGTTGCCCTCGCGAAAGCTGCCGGGCGCGCTCCACAGCGTGAGAAAGATCGATTGCGTCACGTCTTCCGCCAGCATGGCATCGGCCGCGATGCGCAGGGCGATGCCGAACACCAGCCGATGGTACCCGTCATAGAGCTGCCCGAATGCGTCGACATCCCGTGCGCGCACTCGCTCCATCAGGCGTGCACCGTCTTCCACTCCACATCCGTTCGTGCGCCCATTCTCAGAACCCCGGTATCTCAACGCGCGAGCGGGGGCGCTGGATTCCCGGCCGAAGCCGGGAGCGTGACCGGCATCGCTGGAACGACAGCCCTCCTCGTCGGACTCTTGGGGGTCGCGGTGCTGGTCGCGCTCGCCGCCGAGCGGCTGCGGGTGCCGAGTGCGGTCGCGCTGGTGGCCTTCGGGGCCGGCACGGCGTCGATCCATCCGGTGGCGCTGCCGTTCCATTTCGGCGACACGCTGCTGTTTATTTTTCTTCCGCCGCTGATCTTCGAAGCGGCGTGGTCGATCGATCCCGAGGCACTTCGCCGGACCGCCGTCCGGATCGCGCTGCTGGCGGTCCCGGGCGTGATCCTCGTGGCCGGAAGCATCGGCTTCGGCATCGCGCTGACGGGCCAGTTGCCGTTGGCGACGGCGTTCGTGCTCGGCGCGATCGTCTCGGCGACCGATCCGGTGGCGGTGATCGCGATCTTCCGGCGGCTCCACGTGCCGCTCGACTTGCTGACGTTGGTCGAGGGCGAGTCGATCGCCAACGACGGCGTCGCGATCGTGCTCTATGCGCTGGCGGTCGCGTTCGCGTCGGGCGGCGCCGGCACGTCGGCGGCGGGCGAAGCCGTGCAAGCGGTGCTGGCGGTCGCCGGCGGCTGCGCGATCGGCGTCGCGGCGGCGTTCGTCGTCGCGTTCGTCATGGGCCGTACGCGCTCGGGCCCGCTCGAGATCACCGCGACCGTCGTGCTGGCGTTCCTCGCGTATCTGGTCGCCGATGCGCTCCATTGGTCGGGCGTGTTTGCGACGGCCGCGGCCGGCATCGCGCTACGCGCGTTTGCCCAAATCGGCCCCGTCACCGACAACGCCGACGACGTCGACGTGTTCTGGAGCACGATCGCCTTCATCGTCAACAGCATGGTGTTTCTCGCGACGGGCCTCGTGCTGCAGATCTCCGGCATCGCGAGTCATCCGCTGCTGGTCGCCGTCGCGGTCGCTGCCGTGGTGCTCTCGCGCATCGTGCTGGCCGGGCTGATCATTCGGCCGATGAGTTGGCGCGTGACCGTCGTGTTCGCCGGGATTCGCGGCGGCCTGCCGCTGGCGCTAGCGCTGGCGTTGCCGCCGGCGCTACCCGGTCGCGCCGATATCGTCGACGCGGTGTTCGGCGTGGTGCTGTTTACCCTGGTACTGCAAGGGATCGCGCTCGAGCCGGTGTTGGCCCGGCTGGGTTTTCAGAGCCGTAACGGCGGCCCGTCGTCGTCTTCGTAGGTCGCGTGCGGCGGCGGCGGATCGGGCATGATCGGCCCTTCGTCGCCGCCGAACGCAACCGGCATCCGCAGCTCCGGAAGATCGAAGCCGAAGGAGGCCATGTCGTCGGCCGGGCGCGGCCGGCGGCGCGTCTTGAGCGGCGGCGTTTCAAGCGGAGGCGGCGGGGGCGGCGGGGGCGGCGCAACGGCCGCGGGCGGCGGCGTCGCGGCCATCTTCTCGTGTTCTTCGAACGGCACGACTTCTTGCGGCTCGAGGAATTCGTCGACGGCGGTCTCGTCGATGACGGTGTTCGCGAAGGCCTCGGCCTTCGGCAAGATCAGCGCGTCGTTGCGTTTGCGCCCGCGCACGATCGAGGCGTCCATCAGCGCGCGCACGCCGTTGAGCGGAATGCCGGTGATCGGCACGAGGTTGTAGAGGTCCTCGACCGGCTCGACGGTCTCGCGCGCCGCGACGATGTAGGCGTTGAGGTCGAAGGTCGCGGCCTGCAAGCGGTGCGCGAGCGTGACCGCGGGTCCGACGACCGAGTACTCGCGGCGGTTGCCGAAGCCCGCGTCGCCGGCGATCACGCTGCCCGAGTTGACGCCGACCCCGACGCGCAGCGGACGGCGCCCCTGCTGCGTCCATTTCTGCTGCATCACGTTGACCAGGCGCACAATGTTGATCGCGGCGCGCAGCGCGTGGTCTTCCTGATGGTGATCTTCGAGCGGGATGCCGAAGACCCCGACCACGCCGTCTTCGAGGAACCGGTGCAGCACGCCGTGCTGGCGTTCGATCGACGAGCCGGCCATGGCATAGAACTCGTTCAGATAGCGCAGCGTCTGCTCGGCAGTGAGGCCCTCCATGAAGTGCGAAAAGTTCCAGATGCGGCACACCAGGATCGTGGCGTGCATGTCGCGGCCGGTGAAGATGCGCGCATCCTTCCGGCTGAGGAGCTCCTCGACGATGGCCGGCGGGACGTATCGGGAGAAGGTCGAGCGGACGCGCCGAACTTCAGCCTGCTCGGTGCGCCAGCGGCGCACGAGGACTACGCATCCCACCAGCGCGGCAAGGAGCGCCACGCTCACCAAGGCGACCGCCATTCATACCCCCTTCGACCTTTCCCCCGTAAACCCGGCGCGATGAACGAGGATTTGACACGCCGCAAGGAGCTGGTACCCGGCTACGCCGGTCATGCCGACCCGGACGCCCGGTTTCTCAGCGATCAACAGGTGCGCGCGTGGGTCGGGGAAACGCTCGCCCGGCTCGGCGAGCGGCTCCCGCCCGGCACGCCGCGCGACGACCTCGACGCGCTGCTGCTGCGCTGCGAATTCGGCGACCAGCACGTGATCCGGGCGATCCAAGACAATCGTTTCGGCGAGCCGGACCTCGCCGAGCTGGTCGAGGCCTGCGATCGCAAGGTCGTGGAGGCCGCCGATCGCGTCGAGACGGCCGGGCCGGACGGCCTGGCGGTCGCGCTCGGGGAGCTCAGCCGGGCCTTCGACGAGCGGTCGGCCGAGATCGAGGCACGTCTAGAACGGTAGGCGGACCGCGCTGCGCACCTTGTTGATCACGGTGTTTTGCGCTTGGGTCACGCTGGTCGGAACGCCCAGCTCGGCGAACTCATCCATCGCGGCCTGCGTCAGCTTGTTGACCTGCGACTGGATGATGCCGTTGACCAGATTCGCGACCAGCGACGTGCCGGGCAGCACCTTGACCGTCGTGCCCGCGAGGTTGCCCGCCGTGTAGGTCACCAGCACGCCGTCCGGCTGGCTCGAATTGTAGACGTTGAGGGTGAGGTTGTTTTGGTCGACCTCGATGTCGCCTTCGGTTCCGCGCACGGCGATCTGCGTCGTCGGCGTGACGAACGTATAGTTCGCCTGGCCGCCCTGCGGGTGCTGGACCTGGAACCGCGTCTTACCTTGATAGACGATGAACTTCGCGTTGGCGATGTCGGTCTGGTTGAAGAACGCCAGCTGCACGCGCGTCAGCGCGCCGAGCGTGACGAGCGAGGAATCGGGCAGCGTCACTTGTGCGAGCGATTCGCTTTGCGTTACCGCGGTGTCGTTATCGGCGAGCAGCTGCTTGACTTTCGGCACCAGTGAATGCGGCGTTCCGTCGCGTTCGTATGAAACCGCGCCTTTCACGTTGGTGAGAACCTTGTCGTCGTCGCTGCGTGCGGTGAGGGGCAAGATCGCGAGCGTCAACGCGAGCGCGCCGGCGGCGGCCGTGCGAACGGCGGGCGGGTTGAGACTGCGCGCGATCATGGCGCCGCAGAGCAGTGCGAGGATGGCGAAGCCCGTTCCCGGCAGCGGCTCGGCGAGTACGAAGTCGCCGATCGCGAAGAGCGTGCCGAACACGAGGCCGAGGCCGGCCAGCCAATCGACGAGCGCCAGCCCGAGCGATTCGCCGGGCGGCGCGGGCGTAGCGATACGGGCAATACGCTTCCAGCCGAAATCGTCGGGCCGCACGCGCTCGAAAAAACGGAGCAAGGTCGCCTCGGTTTCAGGCTGGGTCGCAAATGTGACGGCGATCCAGCCGGCGGTGGTGATCGCGACCGTGATGAGCAGCCGCTTCGCCGTCGCGTTGGGATCGTCTCCGGAAATCGCATTGAACGAGTAGAGCGCGCTGCCGGCCACGGCCGAGATCGCCAGCGCCGAGATCTCGCTCCAAGCGTTGATCCGCCACCAGTACCAGCGCAGGATCATCACCAGACCCACGCCGGCGGTCATCGTCAGCATGTACTTCCAGGCGTCGCCGACGGAATGCATCAGCGGCGTGATCGCCGCCGCCAGCACGAGGCACACGCCGGTCATCACGCGCGAGGTGGCCACGTAATGGTGTTCGCTCGCGTTCGGGCGGATGAAGCGCCGGTAGAGGTCGTTGGTGAGGTACGACGCGCCGAGGTTGAGCTGCGTTCCGATCGTCGACATGTACGCGGCGGCGAACCCGGCCAGCATCAGCCCGCGCAGCGACGGCGGCAGGTAGTCGACCAGCGTTTGCACGTAGCCCAGCTCGGGGTCGACCTTGCCGTCTTGGCCGACGACGCCGTGCGGGTAGAGCACCAGCGCGCAGAGCGCGACCACGATCCACGGCCACGGCCGCAGCGCGTAGTGCGCGACGTTGAAGAAGAGCGTCGCCATGACCGCGTTCTTCTCGTCCTTGGACGCGAAGATGCGCTGCGCGATGTAGCTGCCGCCGCCGGGCTCGGCGCCGGGATACGACGACGCCCACCACGCGACGCCGACGAAGACCAGAAACGTGGTCAGCGGCATCCAGCTCGCATCGCCGGTCGGGAAGAACGACAGCAGCGAACCGCCGCCCGACGCGTGGTGCGCCGCGTCGAGCACGGTCAGCTTGGACTTGAGCGCGACGATGCCACCCACCGCGACGACGGCGGCGACCGCGAGCACGATCGCCATCGTCATCTTCACGATGAACTGCAGCATGTCGGTTACGAGCACCGACCAGAGGCCGCCGATCGTCACGTACAGGGCGGTCAGCACCAGGCAGATGTAGAGCGCCGGCAGCGTGGGCACGTGCAGCGTCAGCGAGAGCACCTTGACCATCGCCAGGTTGACCCAGCCCATGATGATCGTGTTGACCAGCACGCCCTGGTAGACGGCGCGCACCCCGCGCAGCCAGGTGGCGGGCTTGCCGCCGTAGCGCAGCTCGATGAACGCGACGTCGGTGAGCACGCCCGACCGGCGCCACAGCGCGGCGAAGAAGAACACGGTCAACAGGCCGCTGGCCGCCATGTTCCACCACAGCCAATTGCCCGCGATCCCGTTGGCGGCGACGAAGCCGGTGACCGCGAGGGGCGTGTCGACCGCGAAGGTCGTCGCGACCATCGACGTTCCGGTCAACCACCACGGCGCTTTGCCGCCCGAGATGAAGTATTCGCCGACGTCTTTCGTGCGGCCGGCAAAGTACACGCCGATCCCGAGGTTGATAGCGAAGAACGCGGCGATCACGAAGATATCGAGACCGGTCAGGTGCATGGCCGAGCGGTTTCGCGCCGGCCGGCCGCGTACATGCATCCCGATGATCACTCCCGCCGAGATCCGGGCGGTCCCCGCGTTCGCGTCCGTCTCCGAGGAAGAGCTCGAGCGCCTCGCGCGCCACGCCGCGGACCTGCGCCTCGAGAACGGGCAGTACGCCGTGCACGAAGGCGACGGGCGCTGCCTGTTCGTCGTGCTCGAAGGCGAGGCCGAGGCGACCAAAGAGGTCGATGGCGTCGAGCAAGTCGTCGGGCGGCGCGTGCCGGGTGACCTGTTCGGCGAAGTGCCGCTGATCTTCGGCATGCCCTTTCCGGCCGCGCTACGGGCCGCCGGAAACGCTCGCATCATGCGCGTCGAGCCGCGCGAATTCCACGCGGTTGCGGCCACGGCGCCGGAGTTTTTCGCGCACGTCAGCGGGATGGCGCGCGAGCGCGTCGAGGGCTTGCAGGAGCTCGCCGCTGCGGAACCGGCGCCGCAAGCAACCGTGGTCGGCGACCGCTGGGACGTCGAATGCCGGACGATTCGCACGTTCCTCGACCGCAATCGCGTGTCGTACGAATGGGTGATGCCGGACGACCCCGACGCGGCTGCGCGCGTCCCCGGGTTCGCGCATATTCGCGGCCGTTTTCCGGCCGTCTCCGTCCACGGCGGCAGCGTGCTCATCAAGCCGGATCTGCGCGAGCTCGCACGGCGGCTGGAGTTGAGCGTGGTGCCCTCGCAGGCCGAGTTCGACGTGGTGATCATCGGCGGCGGACCGGCGGGCCTCGCGGCCGCGGTGTACGGCGCCTCCGAGGGGCTCAAGACGCTGATGATCGAGCGCGAAGCGCCGGGCGGCCAAGCCGGCACCTCGTCGCGCATCGAAAACTATCTCGGCTTCCCGACCGGCGTTTCGGGCGACGAGCTGGCCGGGCGCGCACTGCAACAGGCGAAGCGTTTCGGCGCGGAGATCTTGGTGACGCGCTCGGTCGTGTGCCTCGATCCCGAAACGCGCGAGCTCGAGCTCGACGGCGGCGAGGTCGTGTGCGCGCGTGCGATCATCCTCGCGACCGGCGTTTCGTGGCGGCGCTTGAACGCCGACGGGATCGACGCGCTGACCGGCCGCGGAATCTACTACGGTGCGGCGCGCAGCGAGGCGAGCTCGCTGCAAGGACTCGACGTGTTC
>Ga0181536_10006464_pt1 | contig 11736 bp, 11 predicted proteins | sample PEATcosm2014_Bin_41_FD_121105 | JGI IMG/M metagenome (GOLD analysis project Ga0181536, IMG submission 121105) | Peatland microbial communities from MTU Mesocosm Facility, Houghton, MI, USA - PEATcosm2014_Bin17_60_metaG | ecosystem: Environmental > Terrestrial > Soil > Wetlands > Peat | place...
CCGGCACGCCAACGACTCCGGCCAGCGCCACGGCGGGGTGCCGCATCAGCACGTCCTCCACCTCGGCCGGGGAAATGTTGATGCCGCCCTTCTTGATCATCTCGGTGGTGCGGCCGATGAAGCGGATTTCGCCGGTCGCGGTCAGTTCGCCCATGTCGCCGGTGCGGAAAAACCCATCCGCGGTCAGCGCCGCCGCCGTCTGGCTCGCACTGGCACCGATATAGCCGCGCATCACGTAGCCCTTGACCTCGATCAGCCCCGCCCGCCCAGGCGGCAGGACAGCGCCTGTCGTTTCGTCTACGATTCGGACTGTCGCGCCGGGCAGAGGCGGTCCCTGACAAGCGGCGCGGCGTTCCAGTGGCCAGTGATGCCAGGTCACGCAGCAATTGCCGTAGGTTTCGGTCTGACCGTAAACGTTGCAGATCTCCCGCGCGCCAAGTACCTCGGCCGCCGTCACGACATCTTGCGGCGCTCCGATCGTCAACCCGGTGCGCAGGCTGTTGGTGCGCTCTGGCCGGAACGACTTGTGTGAAATCAACGCCGCGGTGATCGCCGGCAGCGTGTAAAGCGCGGTGCAGCGATGTTGTTCGATCAGATCGAGCGTCTCGCCGGGCTCGAAGCGGGACTGCAGCACCAGCGTGGCGCCATGGGTCAGCGTGGCGGATAGCGCGTTCGCGCTGCCATAGGACCAGAACAACGGCGGCGTCAGCAGCACCCGATCGCTCTCCGTGTAGCCCTGGCGTTCTCCGATGTTGAAGCCGTTCTCGATGATGCCGCCATGCGACAACGGCACCGATTTCGGCCGGCTGGAGGAACCGGAGGTATAGATGACGATCGCGTCGTCCTCGGGCCGGGCCGGCGCGCCTGGATTGGCGGGTCGTGCATCCAACATGGCCTGATACGGAACCCAACGAGGATCACGATCCTCGCCCAGCAGCACGACATCGAGTGGCTTCATGGCGCGAAGGTCGTCCGCGAAGTTCTGGCCGCTGAACTGATCCAGCGTGACCAGCAACCGGATGCCCGAATCGTCGATCAGATACGCCAGCTCATCGCGCTTCGACCAGGTGCTGAACGCCACGACGACGGCGCCGGCCATGGCGGCGCCGAAGAAGGTCTCGACCCACTCCGGCCGGTTGTTCATCAACAATCCGATCCGGTCGCCGCGCCGCACGCCGCGGCCGGCGAGGAACGATGCGATCCGCGCGGCGCGACCGGCGAGCGTGTCGTAGCCAATCGTTTCGCCACCGCCGATCAACGCGGGATGGGCGCCAAATCGCGCCGCCTGCTCACGCAACAAAAGCCCGAGATCGCGGCTGACCGGCATGATCATGGTGTGAGCTTTCCCTGTGCGATCCAGTCGCGCAGCACGTTTTTCGCCAGCTTGCCGGTCGGACCGTGCGGCAATTCGGCAACGAAGGCGATCGCATCCGGTAGCCACCATTTCGGCACCAGCCCGGCCAGATGCGCGCGCAGTTCTTCCGCGGTGACCTCGGCGCGCGGCAGCACGATCAGGAACGGGCGCTCCTGCCAGCGCGGATGCGGGATGGCGATGACGGCGGCCTCGGCGACGGCGGGATGGCGACAGGCCGCGTCTTCCAGCGCCTGACTGCTGATCCACTCGCCGCCGGATTTAATCACATCCTTGGCGCGGTCGACGATGTGCAGCGTGTTGTCCGGGTCGATCGTCGCGACGTCGCCGGTGCGCAGCCAGCCATCCGGGGTAACGGCATCGACATCGGGCCGCTGGAAATAGCCGCCGGCGATCCAGGCGCCGCGCGCCTGCAAATGGCCCGGGGTCTTGCCATTCCGCGGCAAGCGAACGTCATTGTCGTCCACAATCCGGATTTCGTTGCCGAACAGCGGCTTTCCCGGTGTGCCCATCACCGCCAACGCGTCCGGCTCCGGCAATGCACGCGGTGCGAACGATATGGTCGAGCCGCTGGTCGTTTCCGTCATACCCCAGCCATGGATCGTTCTGACCCCGAATTCGTGCAAGTACCCCTCGATCATCGCGGCCGGAGGCGCCGTGCCCCCCGAATAGATCCGGTTCAGCCGGCCAAGCGACAACCCGCGCGCGCGGCAATGATCCAGCATCGACAGCCAGATCGTCGGCACGCCGGGTCCCGCGGTGATGCCTTCGTCGACGATCAGCCGGTGCAGCCATTCGGTATCGGCGCGCCGCCCAGGAAGGACGAGTTTCGCACCGTACATGGGGCCGAAAAAGGGGACTGCCCAACCATTGCAATGGAAAAACCCCGGGATCGCCAGGATGGCATCGTCGGCGCACAGGCCCCAGCCATTACCCGCCCCGGTCGACATCGCCGACAGCACGGTGCCGCGGTGGCTATACAGGGCGCCTTTCGGATCGCCCGTCGTGCCGGAGGTGAAACAGAGCAGGCACGCGCTCCGCTCATCCAATGCCGGCCAGACGAAATCCGGATCGCCGGAGTCAATCAGGTCCTCGTAACAGGTCACGTCGGGAAGGCTGGTCGCGGGCATCGAGTCCCGAGGCGCCATCACGATGTACCGCCGCACCGAAGGCAACCCCGGCGCGAGACTTTCCGCCAGTTCAATCGTATCGAGATCGACGAACAGCGTCCGGTAGCCGCTGAAATTGATCGCATAACGAATTTGCGCCGGCGGCAGCCGTGGATTGGCGGTATGCAGGACCGCGCCCAGACCGGTCACGCCATAGAACAACTCGAAGTGCCGGTGCGAGTTCCACGCCAGAGACCCCGCCATTGTATCGGGCCCGAACCCAAGCCGGCGCAGACCGGACGCCAGACGCCGGGCACGTGCGGAAGCGGTCCGGTAATCCAGCCGAATATGCTCATCGCGGTTGATCGACACCACGGGCACATCGGCGAAATTCGCCGCACCGTGTTCCAGCACGGACGACAGCAGCAGGGGAAAATCCTGATTCAATCCCAACATGACCGGCACCACGTCATTGGTTTGGAAGCTCGCGGGCTGGCGGGCAATTCATTCGGGCCGCGCGGGGATGATTTCGATGGTGGGATCGTCCGGATGGATCGCGAGCAGGTTCGGGCCCGCCGAGAACGTCTGATAGCCGAAACCATCCAGATAATCCTTCAGCACGGCCTGATCGATCTTCACATCTTCAATCGCCAGGATGGGACGATGCCAGCCGATCGTCCGCCGCGCCCCTTCGAGCACCTCCATCTCCATTCCCTCGACGTCCACTTTCACCAGGTCCAAACGGTCCAGGCCCAGAGCATCAATGGTGACGGCGGTCACGTCCACCAACCGATTTTCGCTGTAATCGATCGGTTGCCCGATGTCTTCATTCCGTTCGGTCCGGCGCAACTCCAGGCTGCCGAACGATCCCGGTGCGAAGTAATTCGGCGACGGGATGCGGATCACACCTTGTTTGCTCGCGACCGCGGCCCAGAACGGGCGGGCGTTGGAGCAGTTATTGATCGCGACGTTTCCGGCCAGCGCGTGGAAAATTCGCTCCTGCGCCTCGAACGCCAGGATGCGGCCCCATCCGGCCATGTGCCGCGCCCATTCGATGGTAAACACACCGATGTTGGCGCCGATATCCAGCACGTTCACGCCGTCGCCGAAGTGCCGCCTTCGCGCGTCCAACAGCGTGGCCACCGTCGCCGCCTCTTCCGGTTCGTAGCAGGAATTGGACAGCAGCGACATGCCCACGCCGATGCCTCTGCCTGGCGTGGTTTCCCGGTAGTCGAACCGATTGAGGATCATCGTGCCGTGGTTGGTCGAGGCAAGCACAAACGCAATCTGGCGGGATGGGTGAGCCATCTCTGAAGTCTCCGATACGCGCGCAAACAAGCATGCGGCGCGCGGACGGTCCAGGTGCTCGCGGGCGTTGTGCCCGCCACCGGCCACCGCGCTCGACAGTCCCGCACCGTTCGTTATGTTCGGGGGCGGATCATGGGAGCGTGACGGGATGGCTGGTTTGATGGAGGGTAAGGTCGCGGTGGTCACCGGCGCCGGCGGCGGCGTCGGGCGGGAAATCGCCATCATGATGGCGCAAGCGGGCGCCCGCGTGATCATCGCCGATATTGGCGCGTCGCTGTCGGGCGAGGGCGGCTCCGCGTCACCGGCGGAACAAACCAAAGCACTGATCAACCAGCAAGGCGGGCTCGCTGAAATTTGCACCGAGTCGGTCGCCACCTGGGGCTCCGCGCGCAAGATCGTGCAGGCCGCGCTCGATCATTACGGCCGCATCGACGCCGTGGTGAACAACGCCGGCATTCTGCGCGACGGCATCTTCCACCGCATGAGCGAGGATGACTGGCTGTCGGTGATTTCCGTGCATCTCAACGGCAGTTTCTTCGTTTCGCGTGCCGCGGCCGAGCATTTTCGGATTCAGGAAAGCGGCGCTTTCGTGCACATCACCTCGACCTCCGGCCTGATCGGCAACATCGGTCAGGCCAATTACGCCGCCGCCAAACTGGGCATTACCGCGCTGTCGAAATCGATCGCCCTCGACATGGCCCGCTACAACGTCCGGTCCAACTGCCTCTCACCCTGGGCCTGGTCCCGAATGACGAGTTCGATCCCGACCAATACGCCGGAACAGGCGGCGGCGGTCGAGAAACTCAAACAAATGACCCCGGACAAGAACGCGCCACTGGCGGTGTATCTGTGCTCGGACGCCGCGAAAGGCGTCACCGGCCAGGTGTTCGGCACCAGGATGCACGAGATTTACCTGTTCAGCTCGCCGCGCCCCATCCGCATCATCCACAATGCCGAGGGCTGGACGCCGGAATCGATCGCCGCGATTGCCGCGCCGGCATTGGTCAACGGGTTCATGCCGCTGGACACGTCGGAGACCCTGTTCAATTGGGATCCGATTTGACGGCGTTACGTCAGCCGCGCCGTCACCGCCGGCAACCCCTCAAACTCCACCGTCACCTGGGCCGGCCCGTCGAGCCAAACCGGCGGCGTAACAGATCCCAACATGACGCATTGACCGGCGCGTAGCCCGCCAAAGGCCGCCGCGACCGGGGAACTGGCCAGAAACGCGAGGCAGGTGAACGGGTGACCCATCAGGTCGCTCGTCACGCCGGCGTCGCGCTCCACGCCGTCGATCAGGATACGGCCGCGTAACGCTCCGATGTCCAGGGCGTGCCAGTCGATCCCACCCTGATCGCCGAGCACGGCTGCGACGTGATAAACCTGATCGGCGATCAGCGTGGGCGTGCCCAGAGTTTTCAGGTCGTCGTAACGGTTTTCCACGATTTCGATGCCGGCGACGAATTCTTCGACGGCGGCGGCGACGGTTTCCTTGGTGTAGGAACCGGGCGGCAGGTCGTGGCCCAACCGGACCGCGACCTCGCACTCGACGCCGGGCTTGATGCAGTCGGCGAAGCGCACCGCGCCGTCGGCCCGGAACACAGTGGCGGCCTGCATGAAGCCGGCGGCGGGTCCGTTCAGGCCGAGATACTCCTGCATCCGTTTGCCGGTCGCACCGATCTTGAACCCGGCACACGGCACCGCGCCAACCAGCCGGGCCAGAGCCAGTTGCGCCGCCGCACCCTCCGCCTCCGTTTGGGGCGCGATCGCGGCCGGTAACGGCAGCACCAACCCCCGCTCCCGGCGCACCTCGCGCAGCGCGGCGGCGGCCGGTTCGGGATCGTAACTCATGCCGTTCTCGTCAGTTCGTACAGCGCGACGGCGGCGGCGGCGGAGACGTTCAGGCTCTCGACCGCGCCCTTGATCGAAAGTCCCGCGATTTCGTCGCAGGTTTCCCGGGTCAGCCGGCGCATGCCCTCGCCTTCCGCGCCGAGCACCAATGCCACCCGGCGGCCGGCGAAGAAAGGGCCGGACAGCGGCTTGCCGGACGCATCCAGGCCGACGCACCAGACATTGGCGGCTTTCAGCGCGATCAGCGTGCGGGCGATGTTCACCGCGCGCAGCAACGGCATGGTCTCCAGCGCACCGGACGCGGCTTTGGCGAGCGAGCCGGTTTCCTCGGGCGCGTTGCGGTCCTGGGTGATCACGGCGGCGGCCCCGAACGCGGCGGCCGAGCGCATGATCGCACCGATATTGCGCGGATCGGTGACCTGATCCAGCACGACGATCGGGCCGGAGCGTTCCAGCACCGAAGCCAAACTCGGCTGCGCCAGCGGATCGGCGAGCAGCGCCACGCCCTGATGCGCGATGTCACGGCCCAGAAGCTGGTCGATGCGGGCGCGGTCGGTGCGCTCCGGCGGCAGCGGCCAGGGCGGGGTCAGGCTCTGAGCCAGGGTGGCCTCGGCCTCCACGGTCAGGATCAGACGGCGCAGGCGGCGCTGCGGATTCGCCAGGGCGGCGGCGACGGCGTGGTGGCCGTAAAGCCAGACCGCGCCCTTCGGGGTGTCGGGACCGGGCCGGGGACCCTCTTGCTGACGCGGCCGCTGATCGTGCCGTTGTCCGTCGCGGCGCGGTCCGTCGGAACGCTGCTGCAACGGCTGCCCGCCCTGATGGCCCCCTTGGTAGCCGACCTGGAGTGGTCGCGATCCCTCGGGACGCGGGGGCCGTTGGTCGCGGCCACGCTGCTCCTGCTGACCACCGCCGAGCGACAGCCGGTTTGGCGACCCTGCCCCGGCCGGCTTGCCGCCGCGGTCCGGTGGGCGGCCAGGCCCGCCTGGATTGGGGCCGCGGTTTGACGGGGGCCGGCCGGAGCCGCCCGGCCGGTTGCCATGAGGTGGTTTCATGCGGCGGGGGTATAACCGTCGTAGGGGGGGATGCCCAGAGGGGCGAGGGAGGAGCGCCAGAGGGGCGCCAGAGGGGCGGATGATTGGGGCGGGTGACGCGTTGTGTCAGATGACCCGCGTGGCGCCTGGTATGCGGCGCAGGACGATGGTGCTCCCCCAACTCAGCGGCAGCGCCACGGCAAACACCAGCGTTGCTTTGAGGATGGCGTTCAGCCGCGCATCCAGCAGGGCGTACTGCATCCATGTCACGGCAGCGTAATGCAGCAGGTAAATGCCGTAGGAATTGACCGCGAGGCTATCGCTCCATCTGGTGGACCGCCGCGCGAAACGAAGCACCGTCGCCAACCACGCGAAATTCGCCGCCGCGCAAAACAGCATGAGATTGAGACCGTAGAGACTCAACCACGCGAGCGGCGGCGGTGTCAGCCAACCGGACAGCCGCGAGATCAGCAGCCCAACGAAACAAACATACAGCGACGCGGCCAACAGCGGCCACCGCGCCCAACGCCATCGCGATGGGTCATCCCGCGGGACCAGAAACCGGTCCACCCCGTGGCGGCCAGCCGTGACGCCGGCAAAGAAGTATACCGCGTACAGGCCGATCCGGCTTGCCTGGACCGCGAACGGCCCGAATGCGAGCCAACGCGTGGGACCAAAGTACAGCAGCAACGGCAGGTAGCCGATCGCCGACATGGCGATGAGCAGTCCGAAGCTTTTCAGCGGGCGCGGTACGGCGCGGTCTGTACCGGCGGCATTCACGCGCCAGCCAAGGTCATGGAATGCCGCGGCGGCAAAGTCGAATACCATAAGCACCCCAAGAAACCACGCCGGTCCGCTCGGCCAGGGGCCGGAAAAGATCGTCTTCGTCCAAAATTCGGCAAGCGGATGTGAGACTGATTGGCCTGCAGGCCGGACGCGCTGTCAAAGCGGATGGTGATCTCCGGTCCGCGCTTCGACAGCGTGTCCCAGGCAAGCCAGGCGGCGATGCATGCCGTGATCAGCGGGATGGCCCAGATCAGGGAAAGCTGCCGCCGCCGCTCGGTCCTGGTGCGAACGGTCGCGACGGGAACTTCGTCGCTCATGCCGCCTCCTGGGCCTGAACGACTTCGAGGGGCTGACCCGCGCGGTCCCAGATCAGCCTGGGGTCGAAGGTGCGGGCGGCGAACATGGTCAGGATCACGACCGCGGCGAAGGCGATCGCGCCAGGTCCGGGGACGATGGTCAGGACGGCACCGAACTGAACCAGAGCGACCAGAATGGACTCCATGAAGATGTCGATCATCGACCAGCGGCCGACCGCGTCGAGAACCCGGTATAACACGGTGCGGTCGCGCCGGCGCACCCGGACCCACGCCATCGTGGTCGTCAGCAACAGGATCAGGCCGGCCAGCTTCAACACCGGCACGGCGACGCTGGCGAAAACACCAGCGGGGCGAGCGGCCACTCCCCGGTTTCCATCAGTTCGCGCACGCCTCGCAGAATGGTACTCGGCTCGCCGGCACCGAAACGGATCACCGTCAGAACGGGATAAGTGTTCGCCGGGATGTAAAGGATCATCGATGCGAGCAGCAAAGCCCAGGTGCGGGAAAGGCTGTCGGGTTTGCGGTGATGCGGGGCGAAGCCGCGGCGCGGACATAACGCTCCCTCGCGGCCTCTTGTGACGAGGCCACAGGTGTCGCACCCCATGCGGCGCAGTGTCGCGCCCAACAGACCGGCGGGCGGCGGCCGAGGGGCGCCGCGGGGTTTCCGCGCGTCCAGCGCCTCCCACACCGCGTGCTGATCCAGCGTGATATCGGCCGCCAGCATCGTCACCGTCAGGGTCCCGAGCGCCAGGATCGCCGGGCCGAGATCGATATGGGCGATGTCGCTCAGGCGGACATAGGCGACGAGCAGACCAAGCAGAAAGATCCCCACCATGGACCACGGGCGCAGATGCTCAATCCAGGCGAAGATCATGCGGATGCCCGGCGGGCGATGCGGCAGGCGCAGGTTCGCCAGCACGGCGATCATGCACAGAATGCGGACGAGCGGCGCGGCGAACCTGGTGATCAGCACGACCAGCGAGAGCTCCCACAGTCCGAAATCCCGCGATCGGTCAGGTCCGGTCAGCAGGTCCGCGTTACGAAACTGGCCGGCGGTGCTGACCGAAAGCAGGGTCCAGAACGCGCCAATTCCGAACATCACCAGGGCGGCGAGGTTGAGCGCCAGCGGCAAGGTGAACGGATCGGCCCGGGTGTGGCGCAAATGGGCGTCGCACTCAGGGCACACCGCGCGCGCGTTGGCCGGCATCGCCGGGAGGCGCTGGATGGTGCCGCAATCTTGGCACTCCAGCAGGTGAGGGCGAGTCGCGGGAAGGAGAGGCGCCATGCCGGGAGGGTAACGTGGCCTGGGCCCAGGGAGAATATGGCCGCTGGAAAACCGGCCCGCGCCGCTGATCGGATCCGCGGCCCGGAGGCGTTTTCCGATTGGACGGAGCGGGGCATCTTCGGCCGTGCCGACAACAGTCGGCCGAACCGCGAGAACGAAGTCGTGATCGTGCCCGGCGGCGTGGCCGGTGAGCCGGTTATCGCCGATGCCCGTTGGCCTTCAGCCGGCGCCGTATCGGTTGCGGCGGGGGCCGTGGGGGGTTATAGGCTCACGGACAGGTGCGCCGGCGTAGCTCAGGGGTAGAGCAACTGATTCGTAATCAGTAGGTCGTAGGTTCGATTCCTACTGCCGGCACCAATAATCCTATGAAATACCTATTGAAATACCCGGAGATAAGACCGATCGCCAGTTGTCGTACAGGTCTTGTCCGCAGAGTGTCCGCAACCGGTGGCCTGCTGGTCGTACTAGTTGAAGGCGGCCTTTGATAGAGTAGGCGAATTGGCGTCCGCGTCTCCGACTGGCAATCGAATCGGCAACTGCGCAGATTCCGCTTGCCATTGATGTTGCCATATGGCACCGTTTGGCGTCGCTAGGTTCTCCGACCTTTTTGTTTGCTATATGGCAAGTAGCCTTGTGGGGTGGGCATTGAGTTGCCCGCCGCGGCCAGTGCCCGAATTCTGTTTGTGTGTGTCAGACAGGGTTCCGAAGCGACGAATCCCAATCCCTAGTTCGGGGCTGTTGAGATTTGTCGGAGACGCCGCAGCGCAACCGTCGCATCCTTGGCAGTCATCGAGCGCACACACGAGGCGTTCAATGTCTACGTCAAACGAATCTTCCTCCTCTATCGCTGCCGATGTGTTGGCGGGGTATCTCACTCCCGACGAGTTGGCGGCGTCGCTTCAAATTTCGCGACGCACACTCGCCCGCACCCATGCCCGACGCGAAGGTCCCCCACGTTGCAAGGTGGGTAAGCTAATCCTGTACCGGCTTGAGGCCGTGCGTGACTGGCTTGCCGGCCTGGAGACTGAACCGCCAAAGAGAGACCGGCGGCGACGGTAGGGGGCACTGCCATGACCGCAACCCTAACGCTGTTTCACAATGGTCTATCGGCCGGCGTCTCCGGCATGCCAAATCATAATGCCAAGCGCGGTGGGCTCGCCGGGTGGTCTACCGGGGCCGCCCGCCGTCACCAGCATTTTCTCTACTCCGTTAATGTTGACGTCATTGCGCGCGAATGCACGGTTGCATACGCGTTTACACTGACTGTCTTGGTATGTCCGGAATCCCCGAAAGCCTGGGCCGACGCCGTCAACCGCTTTCTGCTATCGATGTGCCGCACCCTTAAGTGTATGCGGCTTCATTGGGTCGTGGAGTGGCAAAGACGCCAGGTCCCGCACCTCCATGGGTGCTTGTTCTTCCCGGTCGAGGATGTGCCTCTCCCCGATCACGTGGTAGGCGCCTGGTGCTACCTCGTGCGGCTTGGAGCAAGGGCAATTGCTCAAACGGTCAAGCCGATTACCGGCCTCACGGGCTGGTTGCAGTATGTAGCCAAACATGCGGCTCGGGGCGTGAAGCATTACCAACGCTCAGGTGACGCCATACCGCCATCCTGGCGCGGCCAAACCGGTCGGATGTGGGGACATCGTGGCGACTGGCCACTCGCCGAACCTCTTAGGTTCTCGCTCGACGGTCGCGAGGGCGACGGCGCGTTCTTTCCGTTCCGGCGACTTGTTCGCCTTTCGCGCATTGCAGACGCGCGGCTGGCGATCACAGAAGCTGAGTCGTGGCTCGCGGACGCTCAAGTGTCAGGAGACTCCCACCGCATCGAGTCAACCAAACGCCGCCTCACGTCCGCGTGTCGGCGCCTCGTGTCAGCTCGTCGCATGCTGAAGTGTGGAAATGCCAAACAATCCGAGGTGCGTGGAGTTTCGGAATGGTTTAGGCCCGCTCGAGCGCAGATGTTCCTTTCCAATCTTCTCCGTCGTGGCTACTCGATCGGCCTTCCCAGCCGTGAGACACCCGGCAACTGAGATGATTTGTTACGCACTGTATGTGCAGTGTGATGTTTTGCGATGCGGCGCGGTTGGTCGGGCCATGCGGATCGTTTCTCGGTTCGGCTAAACGCCGTTTCTCCGTCCCGGCCATGAACTCGCATGGCTCGGCGGCGCGGGGCGGGTCAAGGATTGGCGCCACTTCGGCGCCAACCGCCGCGCGGCGCGACCTTTTGGGAGCGTCCTTGAGGCGCCACGGGTCGTCGGGCCACCCTGGGCTGCCGGGTGGATGGGCGCCCTCGGCACGCTCCCGGAGTGTATCGCAGTGTATCGCGGTGTATCGCGGTGTATCACAGTGTATATGGAGCAAGTGAGGCCGGGACGGGCTGAGCGAGCAGGCCGCGCAGCTCTAAGCCTGTCCCGGCCTCACCCTTGATTAGTAGTTGCATATTTGGACATGGGCACGTGAAGGCGCCTGAGTTGTCCCTGCCGCAGCGACCCCCACCGAACAGTACCCCCCGCAGTCCGGCGCCCCTCAATGCCGAGCGTGCCGACCTTTATTTGATAAAGGACATTGAACTAAACCGCTTCGCGGTAATTCTGTGATTTGAGCTCCTCTTTTCCATTCATTACGACTTGTTTGAGTTGACCGTTCGTTACCGTGCTCTGGTCTGACAACTCAATCG
>Ga0181536_10006465_pt1 | contig 11736 bp, 12 predicted proteins | sample PEATcosm2014_Bin_41_FD_121105 | JGI IMG/M metagenome (GOLD analysis project Ga0181536, IMG submission 121105) | Peatland microbial communities from MTU Mesocosm Facility, Houghton, MI, USA - PEATcosm2014_Bin17_60_metaG | ecosystem: Environmental > Terrestrial > Soil > Wetlands > Peat | place...
CGGAATTACCGCCGGCCCGAACCTGGGAATGGCTCCGCCCGGAAATACGTTTTCTCAGGGTTCGACGATTTTTGTGAACGGTTGGGCCGCCGCCGCTTCGAAGACTCCGTTAAAACGCCTCATCCTCGTCATCGATCATCGTATCGCGTACGACGGCACAGCCGAATACGGCGGCCGGCGAGCGGACGTGGCGAAGGCGTTTAATGCGCCGGCCATGCTGAGCATCGGCTTTCATGCCGTAGCGTTGTCGACCAACGGGCTCACCAAAGGTCAGCACGTTCTACAAATCGGCGGCGTAAGCGACGGATCGCAACGCTATCACCTGGCACCCACCAGTGTAACGTTCACGCTTCGGTAGCTACCGAACGTCGACGTGCAACCCGCCGCCCTGCATCGCGTCGATGGTGCGTCCGTCCGGCTCGACCGCGCCGACGCTCACCGAATGCAAACCCGCGGGAACGCTGAGCGTAACGACAAAGCCCGAGGGCGCATCGGCCGGCTTTCCGAGCGCGACGGCAACGTCGCTGCGCGTGGCGCCGTAACGCGTCGTTGACGCCGCCGGCCGGCCGTCGACGAGCGCGCAAATCATCGCGGGTGGCCCGGCGGGAAGGACGATCCAGCCGTCAAGCCGGATCGGCGTGCCGGCCGGAACCTCGATAACGGCTCCCGGCACACCGGGAGCGGCGCCGCCGACGGAAACGCTATCGAGATGACCGGGAGCGGTTGCATTCGCGACGGTCACGCCGGCCGGGCAGGTAACGCTGTGCGAGGTATCGGCAACCGGAACGGGCGGCGCAGCAGATTGCTCGATGACGACGCCGCGGCTCGGAAGCGCAAACGGGGAGATCGCGCCCAACGCAAATGCCCCTGCTACTGCAACCGCCGTTGCCGCTGCGAGCCGCGGCTGCAATCCCCATGCCGTCACGAGCGCTCGAACGATCGCAAACGCAATCGCGGCCCACGCGAGGATGAAGAGCACCAGAACGAGTCGGTTCAACTCAGCCGGGATACGGTCGCCAAGACGGAAAACCTGTCTACGAATGCTGCCGATTGCAATCGTAGCGGGCGGGCTCGGAACGCGCCTCGCGCCGATCACCGAAACGGTCCCCAAAGCGCTCGTACCCGTCAACGGCCGGCCGTTCATCGATTGGCAGCTCGAGTTGCTGCGCGCCAACGGGATCACGGATGTCGTGTTGTGCGTCGGGTATCTGGGCGAGATGATCGAGGAATACCTGGGCGACGGCTCGCGTTTCGGTTGCGCCGTCAGCTATTCGTACGATGGTCCGCAACGTATCGGGACAGCCGGCGCGATCGCCAAGGCTCTTCCGCTACTCGGACCACAGTTCTTTACGACCTATGGCGACTCGTATTTGAACTGCGATTACCGGGCGATCGAAAACGCCTTCGTCCGTTCAGGGAAACCGGGCCTGATGACGGTGTTCCGCAACGACGGACGGTTGCTGCCCAGCAACGTCCGCTACCACGAGGGCCAAATCGAGGCCTATGAAAAGTCGTCGCCGGAACCGGACATGCACCACATCGACTACGGCCTGAGCCTCTTCGACCGGGCCGCGTTCGCCGGAGTTCCGCTCGACCGGCCGACCGATCTGGCCGCAGTTTTTCAACAGCTCGTACGAGCGGGAGCGCTTGCGGGCTACGAGGTGCCGACGCGCTTTTATGAAGTCGGCAGCCCCGAAGGCATCGCGCAGTTCGAGGACTACTTACGTAGCCGGCCGCCTGCGCAACCGTAAACCGACCGCGAGGTTCACGTCCGGGGACGGAATCTTGGTCGGGTAAAACACCGTCATCTCCGGCACGAACTCGCGTTCCAGCAAGCCGAGGACTTCGGCCGCCGTGTTGACGTGGTCTTGAGCGATGAACTTCCCGAAATCGCGGTTGAACTTCTTCTTGAAATACCGTGCGGTGGTTACGCTGCGGCCAAGCGCGTACATCTTGCCTCCCTCGCAGGGAAGCATCACGTCGAACACCGCGCCGGGGCGCATAGCGCGCTTGATTTGCGCGAGGGCGGCCGGCAAATTCGTGAGGTGCTCCAAGACGTGAAACGCGACGATGCGGTCGTAGGCGTCGCTCTCCAGCGCCGGAAGATCGGATTGAATGTCGCCCACGATGACGTTGCAGTGCGGCAACGCCTTCGCCAACTCGCCCGCGAAGTACGGGTCGACCTCTATCGCATCGGTGCGCACGTCGTCGAGGAGGTGCGCGACACCCGTCAGCCCGGGGCCGATCTCGAGCGTTCGGCCGCCCTTAGGTGTCCGCTCGGCCAGCGTGCGCACGAACGCTTCGGTGTAGCGATCGAAGACGCCGATCTTCGTGCAAAGTTCCAAATGCCAGTACTTGCGCCATTCGTCGAGAATCTGCGATTCTTCGGGCGTGAGCGGTTCCGGAAATTTGGGCCAAACCGACGGCGCCGGCTTCGTCGAATGCATGGGGTTGCATCTGGCTTCCGCCGCGCCGGGAACCGGCCCTGCGAGGTACGTGCGCCCTAGGCGGCGCAAATTCTGGGGAAATGCGGTTTTTCATCACCGGGGGCGCGGGTTTTCTCGGATCGAACCTGACGAACGAAATACTCGACCGCAAGCTCGGCTCGGTTACCGTCTTCGACAACTTTACGACCGGCCGGCGCCGGCATTTCGGAGCCCGCGCGAGCGATGCTCGGCTCAACGTCATCGAAGGCGACGTCAGCGACCTGCCCGCGGTCACGGCGGCCGTCGCCGGGCACGACGTCGTTTTCCATCTGGCCTCGAATTCCGATATCGCGCGGGCGGCGACCGATCCGCTCATCGACTTCAACAACGGCACCGTTCTCACGCAGATGCTCCTCGAAGCGATGCGGACGGCCGGGGTGAAGCGAATCTTGTTCACTTCCGGGAGCGGCGTGTACGGTGAAGTCCCGCCGGAGCCGATTCCCGAAGCCTACCCCTATATGATCCCGATCTCCACCTACGGCGCGCAGAAGCTCGCCTCGGAAGCGCTGATCAGCGCGTACGCGCACATGTTCGACATGGTCGGCACCGTGTTCCGGTTTGCCAACGTCGTCGGACCCCACATGACGCACGGCGTAAGTCACGATTTCACGCGCCGCCTCCACGCCGATCCGAAACGGCTGGACATCATGGGTGACGGAAACCAAAGCAAGCCGTACGTCCACACCTCCGACGTGGTCGAGGCCATGCTGCTACTGTGCGAACGCCAAACGGAGGGCTACGACGTGTTCAACGTCGGCTCCGAGGACCACTTACTCGTGCGCGAGATCGCCGAGATCGTCGTCGCGGAAATGGGCCTGAACGGCGTGGCGTTCGATTTTTCGGGCGGCGCCCGCGGCTGGCGCGCCGACGTGCCGGTCTACCGGATCGACACCACGAAAGTCCGCTCGATCGGGTGGAACAACAAGATGAACTCGCGCGAAGCCGTCAGTGCGGCCGTGCGGTCGCTCATCGCCGAGATCGCCGAAGGAAACTAAACGCGGTGCAATTGCCCTCGCACGTGAAGCGCGTGCTCCTCACCGGAGGAGCGGGCTTCATCGGAAGCCACGTTCTCGACCTTCTCGCCGAGGGGGGCGTGCACTTCGTCGTGTACGATAACCTCTCCAACGGCCGGCTTGAATACATCGAACGTCACCTTCAGCGTCCCAACGTGACATTCATCGAAGCCGATATCATGGACCTCGACCGGCTGATCGACGTCACACGCGGCTGCGATCTCGTGTGGCACCTGGCCGCCAATACCGACATCATCAATAGCCATGCCGAGCCGGCGCGCGACCTCAACGACTGCGCCGTCGGGACGTTCAACGCCATCGAAGCGATGCGGCGTACCGGCGTGCGCGACATCATCTTCGCATCCAGCGGCGCGGTCTACGGGAACATCTGCGAGGATGAGTCGGTCACGGAGACCGCCGGCCCGCTGTTGCCGGTGTCGACCTACGGTGCCGGCAAGATCGCGGGCGAGGCCTTCATCGCGTCGTTCTGCCACGTGTACGGACTGCGCGCCTGGATGTACCGGTTCGGCAACGTGTTGGGCGCACGCATGACGCACGGCGTGATCTTCGACTTCGTCGGCCGGCTGCGGAAAGATCCGTCGCACTTGCTCGTCCGGGGCGACGGCCGTCAAGAAAAGAACTACTTCCTGGTCGAGGAATGCATCGACGGCATGCTCTACGGCTACGCGCACATTCCGCTCGACGACGACAAACCGTGCGACGTGTTCAACCTCGGCACCCCGACGATCACGCGGGTCATCGACATCGCGCAGATCGTCGTCACCGAGATGGGATTGCCGAACGCGGAAATCAGAATCGAAGGAACGCGCAAAGCGTGGCCGGGCGATCAGCCACGGGTGCATTTTGAAGTACGGAAGATGGCCGATCTCGGCTGGACCTCGAAGCTGGACTCGGACCAGTCCGTGCGCATCGCCGTGCAGCGCATGATGAACAAACCCGGCAGCCTCGAGTGGGTGCGATGACGATTGCCGTCCTCGGTTTGTGGCACCAGGGGATCATCGGTGCCGCGTGTCTTGCGGACATGGGGCATGCCGTCGTTGGGGCCGATTCGAACGCCGAAACCATCAGCGGTTTGATGCGCGGTCAGGCTCCGCTTTTCGAGCCCGGCTTGGACGCGCTGCTCGAGCGCGGCCTGGCGGCGGGCCGCCTATCGTTCACGACCGATGAGACGGCGGCGGTTTCCGGCGCACCGTTCGTTTTTCTCATGTTCGACACGCCGGTCAACGAGCGCGATGAAAGCGATCTGAGCGGGATCTTCGCCTGCGTGGAACGCATCGCGCCGTCGCTCGAGGCCGGCGCGACGCTGCTGGTGACGGCGCAGGTGCCGGTCGGCACGTGCGACCGGCTCACCGCGATCGTGGCCGAGCGCGCCCCCGGTCGCGGGATCACGCTCGCGTACATGCCGGAGAACTTGCGGCTCGGCCAAGCGATCGAACGCTTCATGGCGCCGCCGCTACCCGTCGTCGGAACCGACGATGACGGCGCCTTCGAGCGCCTCATGACGATTCTCGGGCCGCTGGCGCCCAATTGGCAACGGGTATCGCTGCGGACCGGCGAGATGGTCAAGCACGCGCTCAACGCGTTCCTGGCCGTCAGCATTTGCTTTGCCAACGAGCTGGGGAACATCTGCGATGCCGTCGGCGCGGACGGCAAACGGGTCGGTGAAATCCTTCGCCTCGAGCCGCGGGTCGGGAGCAAGGCGATGCTGCTTCCCGGCCTTGGCTTTTCGGGCGGGACACTCGCCCGCGACATGCAAACGCTGCGCACCTTCGGCGACGAGCACGCTCTTGACACCCCGCTGCTCGACGGCGCGTGGGTCGCCAACGCGGAACAGAACCGGCTGGTCGTTCGCAAGCTCGGGCACGCTCTGCCGGCGCTCGCGGGGGCGCGCATTGCCGTCCTCGGGCTGACCTATAAAGCCGACACGAGCACGCTACGGCGTTCGGCAGCGCTCGAGGTCATCGCCGACCTGTTCGCCGCCGGCGCGGTGGTCAGCGCGCACGATCCACGCGCCGACCGTAAGGAGCTCGAAAACTATCACGGCTTTCAGTTTTTCGAGGATCCGCTCGACGCCGTCGCGGGTGCCGCGGCGGTGGTGCTCATGACGCCGTGGAGCGATTACCGCGGGCTCGACTTCGGAGCGGTCGGAAAACGCATGAGCGGCCACTACGTTCTCGACACGGCCGGACTTTGGGACGCCGAAGCGGTTGCGGCTGCCGGTCTTTCCTACGATGAGATCGGCCGTGGCCGTCAGGGCAAAGCGGGAGCCGCACGATGAAGGTGGCGTTCGTCGGATCGGGCTTACAAACGCGGCGCCGCGCACCGGTCGTGCATCAGTCTCCCGACGACGAACTGGTCGTCATCGCCGGCACCGACGCCACCTCGCGCAACGCGTTGGCCGCACAGTTCGGATGCGAGGCGACGGACGATTGGCACGCCGCCGTCGGGCGCAGCGACATCGACGCGGTGGTGGTGACGACTCCTCCGCATCTCCATGCCGAGATCTCCGTCGCCGCGCTGGAATCCGGCAAGCACGTGCTGTGCGAAAAGCCGTTGAGCCGAACGCTCGGCGAGGCGCAAGCGATGGTCGACGCTGCCGCGCGCGCGCAGCGCGTTTTGAAATGCGGCTTCAACCATCGCCACCATCCGGCGATTCTGGAAGCCCGGCGGCGCTTCGATCAAGGCGATTTCGGGCGTCCGATCTCAGGCCGCTGCCGCTACGGCATCTGCGGCCGGCCGGGTTACGAAAACGAATGGCGCGCCGACCCGCTGCGCGCGGCCGGCGGCCAGTACGCCGAACAAGGCGTCCATGCTATCGACCTCTTTCGCTGGTTTCTCGGCGATCTCACCGAGGTGAGTTGCATGACGGCGATCGGTTACTTTGACAAACAGCCGTTGGAAGACAACGGAATGGCGCTCTTCCGTTCGGCAGCCGGAGCGCTCGCGATGCTGCATGCCAGCTTGACGCAGTGGGAAAATCTCTTCTCGTTCGAGATCCTCGGCGACGAGGGCTACTTCTCGGTCGAAGGGCTGGGCGCGACGTACGGCACGGAAAAGTTGTACGCCGGCAAACGCGACTTCACGGCGCCCTTCCAAGATCACGTCATCCAATATCGCGGCGGCGACAGTTCGTGGCAATCCGAGTGGAACGAGTTCAAAGCGGCGATCCGCGAAGGCCGCCGGCCGCTGGGCGACGGCGCCGACGGACTCGAAGCCGTTCGCGCCACCCTGGCATCCTACCAGGCAGAAGCCACGCGCACGGTCGTCGACTTGCGCACGTTCGCTCCGACACCGTAACGGCGCGATGCGGATCGTCGTCACCGGGGCGGCCGGCTTCATCGGCGGATTTCTGACCGAAGCGCTGATCCGGCGCGGCGACGCCGTCGCCGCCTGGGCGCGGGATACGGTCGACCTGGAGAATCAGGCCGCCGTCGACGACGCGCTCGAGCGCTTCGGCCCCGATGCGGTGGTCCATCTCGCGGCGCAAAGCTTACCGGCTCGCTCGTGGCAAGAGCCCGCCGAGACGTATCGTGTCAACGTCGGCACGACCATCGTGCTGCTCGAATCGATTCGCAAACGCACGCCGTCGACGCGCCTGCTGCTCGCCGGATCGAGCGCCGAGTATGCCGAGCCGCTCGACGGCACGCCGATTGCCGAGGATGCGCCGATCGGGCCAAACAGCCCGTATGGCGCATCGAAAGCTGCGGCCATGCAGCTGGCGCAGTTGTACTACCGGCACTACCACATCGACGTCGTCGGCTTTCGTCCGTTCGCGCTCGTCGGACCGCGCAAAACGGGCGACGTCTGTTCCGACTTTGCCCGCCGCGTCGTTGCGATCGAACGCGGTGCGGACGCCGGGATGGTCGTCGGCGACCTTTCCCCCGTGCGCGATCTGATCGACGTGCACGACGGCGTCGACGGGCTCGTTCGGCTCATCGACGCCGGCCGTATGGGTGAGACCTACAACATCTGCGCCGGACGCGGCGTGAGCGTGGGGACGATCCTTCAAACCTATCGTGGGTTGGCCAGCGCCGCGTTCGAAACCATCCGCGATCCGGCGCTCACCCGGCCCCTCGAACAACAAGTGAAGATCGGCGATCCGTCAAAGCTTCGGGCGCTGGGCTGGACTCCGGTTCGCCCGCTGGAAAAGACGCTGGCCGACATTCTCGCCTACTGGCGAGCCGACGAAAGGTAACCGCTTGATGCTCACCGCTCCAACGTTCGGAGCCACGCCGACCGCTGTCGAATTGTTCGTTCCGGCAAACGACGATCCCGCGGTCGTGCCCGAGGTCAGCATCGTCGTTCCCGCGCTGAACGAAGAGATCACCATCGGCGAGTTCGTCGATTGGTGCGTCGAGGGGCTGGCGCGTGCAGGCGTCAGCGGCGAGATCCTGATCATCGACAGCTCCTCGGACCGTACGCCCTCGATCGCACTCGAACACGGCGCCCGCGTCGTGCGCGCGCCGAAGCGCGGTCTCGGACGCGCCTATATCGACGCCATGCCGTTCATTCGCGGCAACCTGATCATCATGGGTGACTGCGATCTCACCTATGACTTCCGCAAGCTACGAGATTTCGTCGAAGCCTATCGCGCCGGCGCCGAGTTCATCATGGGCTCGCGCTTTCTCGGAACGATCGAACCGGACGCGATGCCCAAGCTGCACCGGTACTTCGGCACCCCGCTGACCACCTGGATCATGAACACGATCTATCACACGCATTTCAGCGACATCCACTGCGGCATGCGCGGGCTCACGAAGGATGCGTTCGAACGCATCGACCTGCGTTCGCAATCGTGGGAATACGCCTCGGAGATGGTCCTAAAGGCCTCGCGGCTCAACCTGCGGACCGTCGAGGTCCCGGTCTCCTTTTACAAGGACCGCGAGGGGCGGCTCAGTCACCTCAAACGCGGTGGTTTCTGGACCCCGTGGTCGGCAGGCTGGATCAATCTCAAAGTCATGCTCGTGCATACGCCCGACTCGTTCTTGCTCAAGCCCGGCTTCGCGTTGTTGATCCTCGCGTCGCTCTTCACGACGAGCTTGGCCTGGGGCGGCTACTTCCTCGGGCCCATCGGCCTGGACTTGCACTACATGCTGCTGAGCATGACACTGGCCGTTCTCGGCTACGGCAGCTTTCAGATCGGCATGCTGGCGCGTTTGCATCATCAGCTTCGCATGGGCGTTGCGATGGCATTTCTGAAAGCCTACACGTACGATCGCGGCATGATTGCCGCCGGCATGTTGACGCTGGCCGGCGTCGCGCTCGACGTTCAGTTGCTGATCCAGTACATCAGCTCGGGCTACCGGTTGCAGGAGGTGTCGTATTCCGGCGTCTACGGTCTGTTTCTGATCATCATGGGATTTCAGACGTTCGGCTTCACCCTCCTGATCGAGATGATGAAGCGTATTTCACGGTGACAGGCCTAACTCGGATCGCCCGCATTACGGCGCCGGTTGCGCTCGTCAGCGCTGCGCTCGCGGTCGCGAGTTGCTCTGGCCAAAGCTCACCGGCGCAGACCGGGTCGCCGACCGCGGCGGTAAGTACGAGCGCGAGCGCCAGTACGATACTGGGCACGACACTGGCGCTGGCAGCAGTCAGCGGGTACACCGGCACGCTCAGTTTCTCATCGACGCCAAATCCGAGCGGAGTCACCGTCAACTCGACCGGTTACAACTACGCTCCGCCTTCTGTGCTCCCGACGGTCCCGCCGGCTGCCCTTCCAACGAATCCGCCGGGGTCACAGCCGTCGCCCAGCGGCGCCGCAACGCCGACCGTGATCGTCGCCTGGATTTTTACGACGACCGCCTCGGTAACCGTGTCCCAGCCGGCGGAAACGTTCACCGGACTCCCGACACCGGCGTCAGGCAAGGCATACTACACGTATTTTGCCGACATGACCGGGGGCACTAGTTCGGGTTACAACGGTCAAGGAACATATTCAGCGTCGACCCAGACATTTTCGGTACCAGGTAGCGCGACCTCAATACCTCTGTCGACCAACCATATCTATGCGCTGCAGGTCGTCTCGTTTTAGCTTGCGGCGTTCCGCGCAACAGCCACAACGTTCTTGCCGACGGGGACGCGCACCGCTTTCTCGATCAACTGGCCGGCGGGGAAGATCAGCCGGTCATAGATGCCAAGAGTCAGCGGGTTAATCTGTCCTGTGCCACCGCCGATCACCTTGAAAAGGCGTGTGACAAAATAGCCCAGCACGTCCGCGTAATAGAGATCCTCGACCACGAAGCCTGCATCGCCCAACTTCCGGCGGAGCGACGAGCGCTCGTAACGCCGATGGTGACCGACGGCGCGGTCCATCTCGCTATACAGTGACTGAAACGCCGGAACGTAGAGAAACAGGCGGCCGCCGGGACGTAGCTTTCGGCGCAGTTCGATCAGCACCGCGACGTCGTCTTCGATATGTTCGAGCACGTTCGAAGAATAGATGAAGTCCAGGCTGGCATCGGCAACGTCGGACAGTGCTTCAATCGTTCGGAAACCGCGGCGTTCGAGTTCGACTCGCTGGCGCGCGTCCGGCTCGAGACACAACGGCGTAAGGCCGAGTTCTCGGACGGCTTCCGAGAGCGTGCCGATGCCGGCCCCGAAATCGAGAACGTCGCGTGCGCCCGCACCGTGGCGGCAGGCCATCACGGCGATCGACCGGTTGTAGTTCGGAAGCACGTTAGCCAGCTGAAGGATTTCAGCGCCTGCGAACTCGTAGCCGCCGCTATCGCTCATCAATCCGCAGCCAGAATCTTCGTGCCCTCGTAATCGAATCGAAAGCGTACTTCGCGAAGGTTGAGTCCTAACATGGTATGGCGTAATCGGACTTTGTCGGCCGCGTAGAACATCAGAAATCCGCCGCCGCCGGCGCCGATCAGTTTCCCGCCGACCGCACCATTCTTCATTGCAATGTCGTACCAGCGATCGATTTCACCATTCGACATGCTGCCGCTGCGTTTTTTCTTGTGCTCCCAATGCACGTTCATGAGGCGCCCGAATTCGTTCAGATCGCCGCTTTCCAAGGCGTCACGCGACTGGAGTCCCAGCTGCTTCACGAAGTGCAGGTTCTCGATCATCTCTTCGTCGCGGAGTTTACTCTTCTCGTTCTGTTCGTGCAAAATGCTCGATGCCGACCGCGAGTACCCGGTGAAAAACAGCAGTAGATTGTCCTCGAGGTTGAACAACGTCTCGTCGGTGATCTTCGCAGGGTACGCGCGGACCGGCTTATCACGTTCGAACTCGAAGCACGTGATGCCGCCGTAGGCGGCGATAAACTGATCTTGCTTGCCGATCGGCTCGCCCAATATGTCGATCTCGATGTGGCATGCTTCCTCAGCCAGCCGCTGCGGGTCGATGAGCCCTTTTCGATAGCAGTGAAGCGCCTTCAAAAGCGCCGTCGTGAAGCTGCCCGAGGAACCGAGGCCCGTACCGGCCGGGATATCGGCCATGCTCGTAATCTCGACGTTCTTCGGAATTCCGACGTAACGCAGCGACTCGCGAATGATCGGGTGCTGGATATCGTCGACGGTCGCGGCCTCTTCGAGGTGGGAATACTTCAACAAATAGCCTTCGACGAATCTCCGGTGAACGTTGATGTAGACGTATTTGTCGATGGCGGCCGCGACCAGAAAGCCCCCGTGTTCCTCGTAGTAGGACGGCAGATCGGTTCCGCCACCTCCCAGCGAGACGCGCAACGGGCTCCGGGTAATGATCACGAGCGCTTCTTTGCTGGGCCGGCATCCATCGCCTTGAGGGCGCGAGGTAAAGCCGTCCCCGCAACCAAAAACGCGCAATCATATGACCGAGACGCGCGCCGGCGACCGTGCCTTCATCGTCACGATGGCGTCGGCGTTTCTCCTGAAGCTCTGGCTCACATCGCAGACGCGCATCATCGCCGCCTTCGCGCCGCACGACGCCAGCAATTACCTCGAACACGCGAAGAGCATCGCGATGGGTCGCTGGTTCGGTCCGTACGACAACTTCACCCTAATAAAGCAACCGTTCTTTCCCATCTACATGGCGGGACTCCAAGAATTCGGCATCCCGCTGACGATCGCACATCTGCTGCTCTACGGCCTGGCCTGTTTCACGGCGTGCTTTGCGGTAAAGCCGCTGGTCCGCACCCAGTTCTGGCTCGGTGCGATGTTCGTCGTCCTGTATTTCAATCCGATGGAGAACGAAGTCGGTTCCTGGTCGACGATTCGCAGCCAAGTCAA
>Ga0181536_10006470_pt1 | contig 11734 bp, 11 predicted proteins | sample PEATcosm2014_Bin_41_FD_121105 | JGI IMG/M metagenome (GOLD analysis project Ga0181536, IMG submission 121105) | Peatland microbial communities from MTU Mesocosm Facility, Houghton, MI, USA - PEATcosm2014_Bin17_60_metaG | ecosystem: Environmental > Terrestrial > Soil > Wetlands > Peat | place...
GCGCCGCGGCGATGAGGACGTGGCGCGAAACGGTCGCGGCCGCTTGAAATTTCAAGAGCCGCAGGCCCTTTGCGTTCTTCCACCGACAACGTGACAACACCCTTGAAACTCCAGCGGCCATTGCCGGACGACGCGCTACGTATCGTCGCGCGAGGCAGGCGTGAGGATGGCCCATCGGAGCCCTAGCGGCCTTCATAGCCACGACCAAGCGCCGCCGCGCCGACCGACCGCAGTCGACCGATGGCGGTCGAAATAGGACCAAAGGACGCCTCTCCGAAGCGGCCGTTTAATTTCACTCTTCGCCGGCGGCAGTGCGCCCGTTGTGGCCGGTCCCGGTAAATGAGGCGGTTCTCGAAAGCGGACGCGATGCCGGCGAGGCGCTTTCGGCCCCCAGGGTGGATACCCGACATTCGAAAGCGCAGTACCGACGCCCTCGATTGCCGGCGCAGAGCCCCGAGCTGGCGAAGGGCGTATCTAATCGCCGGGGTCGTTCAAAATGAGGGGTACAGATACCCCTGATGAAACAGGTCGCGGAAGTGTCCGTTCAGGTTTTTGAGAATCGGCTGTGACGCCGTCCTTGGCCGCGCATCAAGTCGGCCGATCGCGGTAGCTATCTCAAAGCGCCCCGGCTACATTGATTTGAGCGATGACGGAGACTACGGGCTCCAGAAAGGAGTGAAATGGATCAGAATTTGGCTGAAGTCGCCCGGCGCGCCATTCCTCTCATCGATCTGACGAGCTTGAACGACGACGACACGGACGATCGGATAGCGAAGCTCTGCGCCGCAGCGACGACGCCGTTCGGCCCGGTCGCGGCGGTCTGCATTTACGGCCGCTTCGTTCGAACGGCCAAGAAGCAACTCGATGGATCGGGGATCCGGGTTGCCGCCGTCGCCAATTTCCCGGCCGGAACGGCGTCCGTGACCGATACGAGCAAGGAGGTTCGTGAACTCGTCACGGCCGGAGCCGACGAGGTCGACGTCGTGCTGCCCTACCGGCAGATACTGGCCGGCAATGAGCGCCCCGCCCTCGATCTTCTCACGGCCGTCCGGGAAATCTGCGGCCCCAAGGTCACCCTGAAAGCGATCCTAGAAACGGGGGCCTATGGAGAGGATCGCGCCAAGGTGACGGCTGCGGCCGAACTCGCCATCCGCGGCGGGGCCAACTTCATCAAGACTTCCACGGGCAAGATTTCCGTCGGCGCGACGCCGTTCGCAGCCACCTGTATTTTGGAGACAATCCGGCGCGTCGGCGCGCGCGTGGGATTCAAGGCTTCCGGAGGCATCCACGACGCCACGCAGGCAGCTCTGTATCTCGAGCTCGCAGATCGCATCATGGGGCCTAGCTGGGCGACGCCGGCTACCTTCCGCTTCGGCGTCAGCGAGCTGCTTGACGATCTGCTTGCCAGGCTTAAGGCGCCGCCGAGGTCGGCCTAGCTCACCTTTAGCCTGGCCAGTAAGGCGTCTACCTCGGCTCGTTCCGGCATAGCGGGCGCCGTGCCCCAGCGAGTCACCTTGATGCCGGCCGCAGCGCAGCCGTAGCGCGTCGCAGCAACTAGGTCCTTGCCTTCGGCGAGGGCGACCGCGAAGGCGCCGCAGAAAGCGTCGCCTGCACCAGTCGTGTCCACCAGGGCACCGACCTCGATTGCCGGCATGTGCTGAGTGAGCGACTTGCTCTTGATCAGGGCGCCGCGACCGCCCAGCGTAATGACTACGTTGGGGCTGCCGCGAGCAATCAGCGCTTCGGCAGCGCGCTTGGCGTCGTCGACGCTAGCGACAGCTATGCCGCTCAATCCCGTTGCTTCCGTCTCGTTGGGCATCAGGTAGTCGCAAAGCTCGAAGATCGTATCGGGAACCGGAACGGCGGGCGCCGGGTTGAGGACTGTCGTGACCCCAAGCTGCCGCGCGATCTTCAATGCGTGCATCACGATGGGCACGGGCAGCTCGAGATTGGTCATGAAAATGGCCGAGCTTCCAATGGCGGCCCGAGCCTGATCGATCTCCTCGGTGGCTAGATGGGAGCACGACCCGGGAAAGACGACAATGGCGTTGTCTCCCTTGGCGGCGTCGACGAGGATGGCGGCGCCGCCGGTGGCGTACTCGGTCGTCTCGAACAGGAAGCGCGTGTCGATGCCTTCCTCGGCATAGGTGCGCCGCGCGATGTCGCCGAAGGCGTCGCGCCCGAGCTTGCTGATGAAGGTCACCGCGCCGCCCAAGCGCGCGGCGGCGATCGCCTGGTTTGATCCTTTGCCTCCAGGGCCAAGCTTGAAACTCAAGCCGAGCACGGTCTCGCCCCAGGCGGGAAGCTTGGGCGTGCGGAAGGCGAGATCCGCTACGAATACGCCCATGACGGTGATCGGCCGTCCGGCCATGGCTTTTTCTCCTCAGCTGAGCTTGACCACGCCCTTCTTGATGATGATGCAACCGTAGGTGCGCTGCTCGCCGGTGGCGACGATAGCAAAAGCCTGGCGCGATCGCTCGTAGAAAGCTTGCCGTTCGATCCCGACAAAGGGCACATGCCGACCTTCCCACTTGTCGATCGCCTGTTGGCAGATCTTCTGCACCTCAGGCATCTCCTCCGGCGCATCGGCGACTTCCATACGCAATGCTGGGTCCTTCACGAAGGTGTCGAGCGGCATCAGCTGAAGGCAGGCCGACAGCACATCGGGCAGATCGGCCCCGTCCAGGCGCACTAGACGACGTGCGTTGGACACCGCGGGGAAGTGGCAGTCGACGAGAGCGAGTTCGTCGCCATGCCCCATCGAAGCAAGGGCGTGAAGCAGCTCGGGCGTGTGCAATTTAGTCAGAGTCTTTAGCATGGTCCATCCTCCCCAGCGTCACTCAAACTCTTCGCGATTCATAGGCTGCCACGCCGACGAGGCCGCAACTTGACCTGCATCAAGGCCCGCGCCGGGAAGCCTGCTTATTAAATTCCACAGTTTGTCGGTCCGCTTCGGCAGTGGGTAAGAGCCGAGAGACGCGGTCGTGGATTGTCGTAGCGCCGAGAGTCGCGCGAAGGGGCGATGAGTTGGCGACGGCGACCGAGCGACGGGCTGGCGTTGGGAATTGCAATCACCATTTAAGACGGGTCAACGTATGAGGCGGTAAGCCCTAATTTCATAGCTGCCGAGTGGGAGGACGAGGTCGCCGTGGCCAAGGTCAGTTTGCGCAACATCAGCAAGCGATTCGGCCGCGCCGAGCTGTTTAGGAAATTCAATCTTGAGGTCGCCGACGGCGAGCTGCTTTGTCTGCTGGGTCCTTCGGGGAGCGGCAAGACAACCCTGATGCGGATCATCGCCGGGCTGGAGGTGCTCGACGACGGTGAAATCTGGGTCGGCGAGCGCGAGATCTCTGCGCTCTCGCCCCGCGACCGCCAGATTGGCATGATGTTCCAGGGCTACGCCCTCTACCCCCATCTCACGGTCCGCAACAATCTCGCTTACCCGCTTAGCGTTCGCCACGTTCCGGGCGAAGAAGCCAGTCGCCGGGTCGTCGAAGTCGCCCGGCTGCTCGGCATCGAGAAGCTGCTGGATCGGAACATCCAGCAGATCAGCGGCGGTGAGCAGCAGCGGGTGGCGATCGGCCGCGCCATCGTCCAGAAGCCAAGTCTCTACTTGCTCGACGAGCCGATCAGCAATCTGGACGCCAGCCTGCGGGAGACGGTCAGGACCGAAGTGCGCCGCCTGCAGCGCCAGCTGGGGGCCACCATGATCATGGTGACCCATGATCAGATGGACGCGCTGGCCGTGGCGGACCGCATTGCCGTGCTCGGCCAAGGGGCGCTGCAGCAAAGCGGGACGCCTGAGGAGCTCTATCAGAAACCGGCCAATGTGTTCGTCGCTGGTTTCATGGGCAACCTTCGCATGAACCTGCTTTCCTGCCAGTACCCCGGGCGGAACGCCGCGGCACTGGGAGGACGAGGGTTCCAGTTTCCGCTGCCGGCCGAAACGGCGAAGGCTTTGCCGGCCGAGGCAAGGCCGGTGGTGCTCGGCTTCCGGCCAGAGGAGGTGGAAGTCCACCGCTCGGCGCAGGAAGGAGCCCTGTCCGCTACGGTGGAGACGGTGCATTTCCAGGGCGACCGCCTTATCTGCCAGCTCCGCCTTGGCGCCGAGGCGATTCAGCTTTCGACGGAGGCGCGGACGACTCTGGCGCCAAACGCGGCGGTTTGGGTGAGCGTGCCGTCGAATCAGATCCACATTTTCGACCGGGAGAGCGGCGCGAGGCTCGGAGTTCCCGGCGCTGACGCGAGCGGATCGCTCGCGCGGCCAGTTGAGCCGAGCGCAACAGGCATTGGTGTGACGCAGTCACAACAAAGCAGGGAGAAGGAAAATGACCGACAAATCGAGTGACAACAGTCGCGAACCGGCGGTAGGCTCGTATGGCCTCAGCCGACGTATGCTGCTGCGCGGCGGCGCGGGTCTCGGCCTTGGGCTGACCGGCGCGCCTCTCCTCGCCGGCGGCCTTTTCTCCGACGAAGCCTGGGCCGCCGTCACCGTCAACATCGAGTGCGACGCTGGCCAGAACGAGAATCCTTTCCACTGGAACGCGGACGCCGTCAGGAGCAAGTTCGGCGTCGGCGAGAATATGATCGGCCTGCCCTTCGTCGGCCAGTACGAGAAGCTGGTGTCGGAGCTGACGGCTCGCTCCTCCGCCTACGACCTGCTGGTCTTCCCCCCATATTTCCTCGGGGACTTCGTGGCCCTCGGATTCCTGCAGGAACTCGATCCCTATTTCGCTCTGCTCGATCCCAAGCTCGACGACTACATCCCCGTCTATAAAGATCCGGTCATCAAGCGCAACGGCAAGACCTATGCGCTGATGTATGACGGCGATATGCTGCAGGTTACCTATCGTACGGATCTCTTCAACGATCCGACGGAGCAGAAGAACTTCAAGGCCAAGTATGGCTGGGACCTGGCGCCGGCGACGAACTGGGACCAATTCATGCAGATCGCCGAGTTCTTCACCCGGCCGCCGAACCTCTACGGCACAGCGTTCTATGCCGCCCGCGGCTTCTGCTACGCTTGGTTCGCCAACATCTTCGCCGGCCTGGGCGGGCGCTGGTTCTCCGACGACATGAAGCCCGGCATCAACGGCGACGCTGGCGTTAAGGCGTTGGAAATGCTGGTCAAGATGAAGGACTACGCAGTACCAAACATCCTGCAAATCGACTACCCGGCCCTGAACGAGGTCTTTCTCAATGGTTCCACGGCCATGGTCGTGCAATGGAACGACCTCGCCCTCAAGGTGGAAAACCCGGAAATGAGCAAGGTGGTTGGCAAGGGCGGATACGCCGCGTGCCCTGTCCGCACCTACCTCCCCTACAGCCGTGTGATGGCGGTTTCGGCTTTTGCAAAGAATCCGAAGGATGCCTATCGGGTTGCCGCTTACATGCAGCTTCCGGAAGTGATGGTGACCTACGTTTACGATTCAAATTGCGGTCAAGATCCATACCGGTGGTCGTCCCTCACGCCCGAAGCGGCGATGAAGAACCATACGGGCGGGCCGGCGCTCAACGCGACCTCGGCCAAGTCCTATGTCGACGCGATTCGGGAGGGCCTGAAGGCCGGCTATCCCGAGCTCGCAATTCCTGGCGCGCCGCGTTACCTGGACATCCTGGATCTCTATGTCAGTCAGGCGTTGGCGGGGACCCTGAAGCCACAGGATGCCCTCAACGCGACCGCGCACGAGTGGGCCAGCATCACGGAAGCGGAGGATCCCGATCGGCAAAAGGCGGCCTACGCGGCGTGGGTCAAGTCGTTCAAGGACGTCGGCGTCAGCTATTGACGTCGCTGCATAGGGGGTGATGGAGTGGACGGCGTCGCTGCCAAGGGGTTGGCGTCGTCCGTCTCCTTCCGGCCATGACGAGCGCAAGCATCTCCATTCCGGCAACCCGGCCCCGGCGCCGCGGCGACACAGGCCGCCGCTTCGGCTGGTGGATGATTGCCCCTTGTTTGGCGATGCTCGCCGCCAACAGTATCTTCCCCTTGATTTATGCGGTCACGGTCGCCTTTCAGAGCTACCAGGTCCTGATCCCGGTCCCGCATCGGTTCATCGGGCTCCGGAACTTCGAAAAGATATTCTCGGACGACTTGTTCTGGAGCAGCCTCGGCGTCACGGCCTGGTTTATCGCCGGGGTCGTGTTGTTGCAGTTCCCTGTGGGTTTCGGCCTCGCCGTTCTTCTGCAGCGGCTGCGCCGCCATCAGGATCTGCTGGTCACGCTTCTTCTGGTCCCGACGATCATTTCGACCTCGGTTGCCGGATTCCAATGGGTCCAGCTCTTTAACTACCAGTTCGGTCCGATCAACTATCTGCTTGGGCTCTTGCATCTGCCCCAGCCGACATGGACGGCGGATCCCACGCTCGCCCTGCCATGCCTGGTGTTCGTCGACTTCTGGCAGTGGACGCCGTTCATGACGCTGCTGCTATTCGCGGGCTTGCGTTCTCTGCCAAGCACCGTCGTCGACGCCGCGCGCATCGACGGCTCGACCGGTTGGCAGCTCGTCTGGCGGATCTATCTGCCGCTGCTCAGGCCAGTGATCGGCATCGCCATCATCTTGCGCGTTTTGATGGCCTTCAAGCTCTTCGACGTTATCTACGTGCTGACCGCCGGCGGGCCGGGCATCGCGACGGAGAATTTGGCCTTCTACACTTACGTCCAGGGCTTTCGCTACTTCGACATGGGCTATGCGGCCGCCCTGTCTATCCTGCAGCTGATCGCGGTGGCGGTTCTGGCGAAGCTGCTGATACGGCTGACACGACGCGCCAGCGCCGCCATGGCGAAGGAGTAGGCAGAGATGAAGCGCCAAGGCTTGACGTTTTACGATCTGCTGACCTACGCCGCCGTGGCGCTGGCTCTCGTCGTCTTCCTGTCGCCCGTGCTGTGGATGCTCATCACAGCGGTGAAGCCGCCCGACGAATGGCTCACGACGCCGCCGATCCTGATCCCTTCCGAGCTGCATTGGGCCAATTTCACCGACGCGCTCGTCACCTGGGGGGGGGCGAAGGGATTGGGCGACAGCTTGATTGTGGCGTCCCTCTCGACCCTGCTCTCGTTGCTGTTGGGCGTTCCTGCCGCCTATGCCCTTGGGCGATTCAACACCGGCGGAGAGAACCTGTCCTTCACCGTGCTCAGCATCCTCTTCATGCCGCCGGTCGCCGTCGCCATTCCGATGTATCTTTTCTGGTCGTCGCTGGGGCTGCTGGACAGCTATACGGCTCTGATCCTGCAATACACGGTGTTCAACCTCCCCTTCATCAGCTGGGTCCTGAAGAGCTTCTTTGAGGACATCTCGCGGGATATGGAGGAATCGGCCCTTGTGAATGGCGCCACGCGCTGGCGCGCCTTCTGGCAGATTGCCGTGCCCTTGGCGCGCCCGGCGATGCTCGCGGTCGGTTTGCTGGCCTTCATCTTCTCCTGGAACGAGTTCTTCTTCGCCCTCATCCTCACCCGCGCCAACGTGACCACCCTGCCATTCATTCTCCCGGTCCTGATGGAAGGCCACAACGTGCTGTGGGGTGACATCGCGGCCATTGCAACTCTAGGGGCGCTGCCAGTCGTGATCCTGGCCTTCGTGCTGCAGAAATATCTCGTGCGCGGCCTGTCCTTCGGTACGGTGCATGAATAGCCGCCGCCGGAACCGCGCCTGCGGGCTGACGCCGTCGGGCATTCCTCCAGCGCGCGCCTGTGCATCGAACCCGACTGCGTTCGGGTCGGAGTCGACGCCGCCGCTCGCGCGCCCGAAAGCGAAGTTGTCGTCGACCGTTTTGAAGCTGCTCGCGGCAGCAATCGGCGTCCGGCGCAGCGAGATCGTCGTCGTTGAAGAAAAGTCGTGGTCCGAACGTGTGGACCGACGGAGGTCAAAGGTTCACACAGAGCGCTAACGGCGCATGGCGAACAACCGAAACGTCTCTGAGCGCCCGCAGCGCAATTGGAAACGCGCGCCGACACGAAGGATTTCGGTCAGAGGATCATCGATTGCCCCTTTCTGTCGCAGGGCAATAACTCTATTCTCGTTCATGGCGTAACGCTCCTTCTTGGAGGTTCGGGGGCTTGATCACCAACCCCGTTACGCCGCCTTTTTAACCCCGTAACCCAGTTTCCAGCATAGCTCCGGGCACTACCGGTTAACGTGTCAGAGTCGAACCTGGCAAGGCGTAGCGGGAAGGCTGCATATGGATCGCCGGCAGCGCATATGAAGAACGAGAAAGGGAGTGCCTGCCATGATTAGGGACAGCAATCCGGCCGCGTCTTTGGATCCGGCTGTTCTGGCAGAGCGATTTCAGGCGTTGGCGACCAAGAGCCAGGCTGCCGTACAGGAATTCCTCATCAACCGGCCAGATGTCGCCAACATCGGTATGGGTGACCCGGCCCAGATCGGTCAGGCGTTTTTGGAACTGACGACCAAGCTCATGGCCGATCCGACACCGGTCGCGCGCGCGCAGATCGAATTTTGGGAACAGAGCGTCAGTCTGTGGGCGCGGACGTTGCGCCATCTGTTTGGCGGCGAGGCGCCGCCGGTCGGCGCGCCGGACAAACGCTTCAAATACCCTGAATGGACCGAAAACGCTATATTTAGCTATATCCGCGACAGTTATCTTCTGTCCGCCCGCGCAATCCTCTCTGCCGTCCGCGGCGCAAAGGGCCTTGATGAGGAGACATCCAGAAAGGTCGAATTCTATACGAAGCAATTCGTCGATGCGTTGGCGCCGTCAAATTTCGTGGCGACCAACCCGGAAGTGCTGTCGAAGACGATTGAGACTGGCGGCGAGAACCTGCTGAGCGGCCTAACGAATTTGCTCAACGATCTGCAGCGAGGCAAGGGCCGCCTCAGCGTTACTATGACGGATATGGATGCATTCCGGCTCGGCGAAAATATAGCGACGACGCCGGGCAAGGTCGTCTTCCAGAACGAGATGATTCAGCTCATCCAGTACACGCCAACGACGGAGCAAGTGCGTAAGACGCCGCTGTTGATCATTCCACCATGGATCAACAAATTCTACGTTCTCGATCTCCAGCCGAAGAATTCGTTTATCCGCTGGTGCGTCGAACAAGGGCACACGGTCTTCGTCATCTCCTGGATCAATCCGGACACGCGCCTGCGGGAGAAGAGCTTCGAGAACTATATGCTCGAGGGGGCGGTCGCGGCGATGGCGGCGGTCAAGAAGGCCACTGGCGAGCACGCGGTGAATTGCGTCGGATATTGTCTTGGCGGAACGCTGCTCGCTTCGACGCTCGCTTATCTAGCAGCGAAAGGCGATGATCGCGTGAAGAGCGCGACCTATTTCGTCACGCTCGTCGATTTCACGGCGTCCGGCGACATGTCGGTATTCATCGACACCGATCAACTAGCGGCGCTCGAAGCGCGCATGAACGAGAAGGGCTACCTTGACGCGCAGGACATGGCGACCTCGTTCAACATGCTGCGCGCAAACGACCTCATCTGGTCGTTCGTCGTGGGCAATTATCTCCTCGGCAAGGAGCCGGTTCCATTTGATCTCCTGTACTGGAATTCAGATGCGACGCGCATGCCTGCAGCCATGCATTCGTTCTATCTGCGCAACATGTATCAGGAGAACAATCTGGCCAAGCCCGGAGGCATAACGCTCGATGGGACGCCGATCGATCTGCGGAAAATTACGACGCCGACATTTATTCTGGGTACGAAGGAAGATCATATCGCACCCTGGAAATCAGTTTATCGGGCGACGCAACTCTATGGAGGCCCGGTTGAGTTTGTGCTGTCCGCATCCGGTCACATGGCCGGGGTGATTAGCGCGCCCGGCTCGAAATACGGCCACTGGACGAATTCGTCGAATCCCGCGACCGCCGACGAATGGTTCACGACTGCGACCGCGCGACAGAGCTCGTGGTGGCCCCACTGGAACGAGTGGGTGACGTCGTTCTCAAGCGGTCAAGTTGCTGCCCGCACGCCCGGCGAGGGCCTGTCGGTCATTGAGGACGCGCCGGGGTCCTATGTGAGGGTTCGCTCCGAAACATAGCGACGTATTCAAGACCGATGGCGCGGACGCCATTCAGGGATGAACGAGAACCCCTACCACCTGGCGCGCGATATTCGCGGCAGCTCGCGAAGAGCGTTGAAAGATATTCGCGCGAACGCGCGCTCGTCATTGAAGTCGATGGTTCGCCAGACGTTTGATCAACTAATCCAAGAAGCATTACGGAGATCGTCTGACGGCGCTCAGTTCGCCGACCCACTTTGGATCGGCGAACTGAGCATTTTCTGAATGGCATTCATGGCTGCACCTGAATCACAAGGGAGGGGTCAAACGTCCGAGACGAAGACTCCTCGATGTGACCGCGCGGGTTGCAGACGATGCGCGTCTTCCCGGGCCGATAATCGGCGGGGCTGTGGACGTGACCGTGAATCCAGAGATCCGGCTGCCCCCGATCAATGAGATCGCCGAGGTTGCTCGCGTAGCACCGGCGCAAATCCATGTTCGCGTCCGACAGCGAGAACGGATGCGGCGCATGGTGGGTGGCCACGATCCCTCTCGACGTGCAGCGCGAGGGCTTGTCGTTGGCCGTGCTGCAAGCTTCGTTGCGCGGCCGCTGGCGGGGAGCTTCCTCAAGGTCATGGACTGGGTGGCGGAAAAGCTCAGGGCGACGCCAGCCGAAGAGAGCGCCTGATCGACGATCGATGTCGGGAATTCACCAAGCCGCACGATAATAGTTGTTGACCTTGCGTTCTACGCTTATGCTTTAGCGATTGGGTTCACACGTAGGAGTGTGACATGGACGACTACGAACGACGCGCTGCCGAGCGGCGAAAGTGCTATCTAAGTGCGCGATTGTTTCTTAATGGCAACACCAGTTCGCTTGATGCTGTCGTGCGCAACATCTCGCTTTTAGGCGTACGATTAGATGCGGACGACTTGTCCATTGTTCCATCGGAGTTTGAGCTGCTGATCCACGGCGGCAGAGCTGCAGACACAAAGCATCGCGCGCGTCGAATTTGGGTGGACAGTGGTCATATGGGCATCGCCTTCGATGCGGCTGAAGCGCTTCGCTGAAAGCCAACGACAGGTCCAACCCGGTGCGCCGTCCAATCAACGTGACGGTCGGGCCTCACTTCGGAACCCATTCGCGCGCCATCCGCTGCGCTTCGGCGATCTGAGCGGGCGTCATTTTGGCGGCCAACGCATCGCGGTTCTTGACTGCGAAGTTAAGGGTTTCGGCATCTTCTGCGCGGGAGGCTGCCAAGTTGAACCACATGTGGGCCCGCTCGTAGTCCTGCGGAATGCCTCGCCCGCGCTCGTACAACAAGCCGAGATTGACCTGCGCGAGGACGTTCCCTTGGTCTGCGGCCTTGCGCCACCACACGGCGGCCTGCGGATAGTTCTGCGGCACGCCATCGCCGTCGGCATACAACTTGCCGAGGTTGGCCTGGCCGAGGGCGTCCCCCTGGTCGGCGGCCTTACGGAACCACAGAGCGGCCTGCAAATAGTCCCGAGGAACCCCATCACCCTTGGCATATAAGAGTCCGAGATTGCTCTGCGCCTCGGCAAGACCCTGGTCAGCGGCCTTGCGCCACCAAATGGTGGCCTGCACGTAGTCCTGCGACACTCCATAGCCTTCGCGGTACATCGAACCTTGCCTATCCGCTTGACACCCATACCCACTAGATTTAGCGTTGGCTATGGATATGTTGGCCCGTGAAGACCTGCCTTTCCCCCGGTCTCTGCCGGAATTCCAGCGCATTTTCCCCGAC
>Ga0181536_10006471_pt1 | contig 11734 bp, 7 predicted proteins | sample PEATcosm2014_Bin_41_FD_121105 | JGI IMG/M metagenome (GOLD analysis project Ga0181536, IMG submission 121105) | Peatland microbial communities from MTU Mesocosm Facility, Houghton, MI, USA - PEATcosm2014_Bin17_60_metaG | ecosystem: Environmental > Terrestrial > Soil > Wetlands > Peat | place...
CCCCGGATACCGGGCCATGAACTTGGTGCACAGATCCTCCTCGGCGGCGAAGAAGGATGCAAGCTGGCCACCGGCGGCGGCGAGGGCGTCCACCTGAGAATAAATATGGCCGTGATTCAGGCCTATCACCGCGAATCGAATTCTATGCATGGTTCCGAATCGACTGGCGCTGGGGGCGCGCCGCTACTCCGGCGCATGACAATGCCAAGCAGGATCAAGACCGCTGCCGACCCTACGGTCATCCAGCGATCCACCGCATGCTGGGGTAGCAGGGTCAATACCGCTACAAGCACGCCAACAATCAGGGTCAAGGTGCCAATGACGCCCACCGGCGCAGGTAATTCCAGGTTGCCCGGGCGCTGGGCGACCGGGGTCCTCATTTTGCGGTACAGCTCTCGAATGCGCTCGGCCTCGGCAGCGGAACGGGGCGCCAGCGCACTGCCGAACATGACGGCACACCCCAGGACGATGCTGACGACCACCACGTTTTGGAACGGCAGCGGTTGCGCCAGACCGAACCAGCCATAAAAGAATTGGTTCACGCAAGCGAACGCAAAGCAGACCACCAACGCGGCCGTTCCGGACCAGCCGCGCGCGCTCGGAACCACCAGACCGAGAAGCATGGGCAGTACGATCGGAATGACCACAAATCCGATGAGCGACTGGGCGAGGGCAAATAGGCCCGAAGAAGCCAGCGCGATCCAAATCGCAATTCCAACCGCCGTGCCGCCGATCAGCGCCACCGCGACTCGCGCGACAAGAATCTGCTCGCGCCCCCCGGCGCGCGGCCGCAGAAAGCGCAAATACAGGTCGTTGACGAAAGATGTGGAGCGCACGTTCCAAGCCACGCTCAGCGTGCTCATAGTGGCCGCAAGCATGGCCGCGGCGACCACGCCGATCATGCCGGTGGGCAGCAGTTTCAAGGCAATGTGCCCGTAGGCGACCTCGGCCTGCGCCATCACCCGCGGATCGGCGATTTCACGAGCCCACAGGACCCGCGCGATGAAGCACGGCCCCAGCAGCAGGAATGCATGGGGCAAAGCCAGACCGGTTGCCAGCAGCGCGGCTTTGCGCGACTCGCGTTCGTTCGGCGTGGAGCAGAGAAGCTGGATGACACCCCAGTCGCCGTTGTAGTCCAGCAGATAGGAAGCCCAAAAGGCGAGCAGCCATCCCAAGGTGCGGCCGTGTTCGGGGTGCGGAAAGCTGCCGTAACCTGCCGGGATCAGCGCCACGAAATGCGCCCAGGACCCGGCTGCGAAGATGTGAGCCACCGAGCTGGCGAACATGGGGATGACGGCGAGAAAAAGAATGATGAATTGCAGAACGTCGGTCACCACTACGGCACAGAGCCCACCCAACATGGTGTACGTGATCATTGCCGCGCCCGCCCCGGCAACGGTCCACAGCAGCGGTAACCCGGTGATCGCTTCCACCAGCTTGCAGACGGCATAAAGGCGCGTGCCGCTGGCGATAAACGTCGTGCCGATTCCCAGGATGCTGAAGATCTTCCGCGTTCCGGAATTGAAGCGCGCTTCCAGATATTCCGGCGGCGAGGTGACGTTGAGCCGCCTCCAGCGCTTGGCGAAGACCAGCGCCGCAAGCAAAAACGCGAATACCGGTCCGGTCTCCAGCAGCAGGCCGGAAAGCCCGTCCACGTAAACCAGGGACGCGATGGCGACGAATGTATACGCGGTAAAGTTGGCCTTGTAAATGGCGATTCCTGCCGCCCACCAGGGAATCGAGGAGCCCGCCCGGAAATAATCGTCGGGCGTCTTGATGTACCGCGCATAATAGCTCCCGGCAAGCGTGACAATCGCGATGTACGCGGCCACCACGGACCAGAGTACGAACTGGTTTTGACCGGCCACTCAAACCGCTCCGGAGGAAACCGGCCTCAGCGTCTTCGCGCCCCGGCTCACCTTGCGAAATGCGTCCGCGTATTGATCGAACAAGTCCTGGCAGGGGATTGCCCGGTCGTAGGAGGGGATGGCAATCAGCCTGGGATAGATGTCTTCGGTCACCGGAAGATCGCCCGCGCGATACTGTACGGCCGAGCTCTCCGTCGAGTAACTCCATGGCCATCCGCGCCCCAGCGGATTGCGTTCGGTGTACATGGGGGTGAGATGCAGCATGGGATAGCGCTCCGGCTCGGCCGGCACTCCTTCGGCGCGCAGCGCATCGAGAAACGTTTGCAGGGGCAGGCCATCGAGCTCGGCTGGTTGGTAGAGCAACCGGTAACCGTAAAATCCGCCGCGATCCACGTGCGGAGCCGTGTAGGGAGGCTCGATGCCCGCTATCCCGCGCAGGCAATCGGTCAGGTGATTCATGTTGGCCGTGCGAATCCGGTTTCTCTCTTCCAAGTATCGCATCTGGCCCAGGCCGATCACGGCATTCAACGGATTGATGCGGTATTTGAAGGCGCCGAAGCCGGTTTCGCGGAACGGGCGGTGTGCGGGGATCTGAAGATGCAGATCGAGTCTTCCAGGGCTCTGCGCCAGCAGCAGGGCGCGCTCGTAATAGTCGCGGCGGCGGGTGACCATCATCCCGCCCTCTCCAGCGGGCAGCGCCTTGGAAGCCTGCAGGCTGTAGCAGCCGATGTCGCCGATGGCGCCCAGTTTGCGCCCGCGGTACGTTCCCCCGTGCCCGTGCGAGGCATCTTCGATGAGGCAGAGCCCGTGGCGCGCCGCCACAGCGCCCAGCGCATCCATATCCGCGGCATGCCCCCAGAGATGCAATGCGATGATGGCCCGGGTGCGGGGCGTGATGCGGCGTCCCACGTCGGCGGGATCAAGCGTGAACGTGCGGGCATCGATGTCGGCAAAGACCGGCACGGCGCCGGCTCCCAGGACGCAGCCGGCCGTGGCAATCCATGCATAAGATTGCACGACCACTTCGTCGCCGGGCCCCACACCGGCCGCGAACAACGCCGAATGCAGCGCCGCCGATCCGTTGACGCGGGAGAGCGCAAACTCCACCCCGAAGTACTCGGCCCACCGCTCTTCGAACTGGCGGACCGGCTCCGCGTAGCCGGGATCGGAAATGAGTCCGGAGCGCATCGCGGCGCTCACCGCCGCGATATCTTCCTCCGTCAGAATAGGCCACCGGAATTCGCGCTGAATCGTAACGGCGGGTTGGCCGCCAAGTATCGCAAGAGTTGAGTCGCTCACGGGTGTCCCCCTGGTTCGCTAGGTTATCGAAAACCGGTTCCCCGCAAAATGGACGAAACGCGCAAACCATGGATGGGCCATCAAGGGAATCCAGCGGCGGACAATTTCGTCCATTTGCAGGGGCGCCAGCCGATGGGAAACTGAAGCCGTGCGGGTTCTGATCATCGGTGGCAGCGGTCACATCGGCGGTTACCTGGCGCAATACTTCGCCGGATGCGGACAAGAGATCGTCGTTCTTTCCCGCGGCATACAGCCGCTTCCGGACGTCCAGGGCGTTCGGCTGATCACGGTTGATCGCGCCGCCGCGGAAGCGGAGCCGGCGCCGGATGGCATCCGCACCCGCTGGCAGAGCCTGCTCCAGGAAATCTCCGCCGATTGCGTGGTGGACCTCATCGCCTACGAGGCATCCAGCACACGCCAGACTCTGGAGGCTATCCGCGGGCGCGCCCGCCACTTCGTAAACATAGGCTCCGGTTGGCGGTTCGGCGAACCGGCCACGCTGCCGACGCGAGAGGATGATCCGCCGCGGCCGCGCTGCCACTATGGCGAGCAGAAACAGGCCATGTGGGAGGCGATCGAGCGGGAGTTTCGGGAAAACGGTCTGGCAGGCACGCAAATCGACCCGCCGGCAATCCAGGGAGCGCCGAAGGTTCCCAATGGTCCGACCGGCCTGCGGCTGCTGGAAGTGCATCAGGGGATCGCGGATGGGATTGCCGTCCGGATACCCGGCACCGGCGAGACCATCCTCGGCATGGTGTACGTGGCCGATGTCGCGCGCATGGTGGTGCTGGCCATCGAACAGCGCGACCGCGCCGCCGGCCAGGCTTTCAACGTCTCATGCGGCAGGGGCATCACGTATAACGGTCTGTTCGAGCTGATTCGCGAGTTCTGCGGCTCGGAAGCCACCTGCGAACACGTACCGCTCGATGAGTTCGAGAAGCTTTACCCCCAGCGCACCAGCCGCCATCACACGCTGTATCACCAGTTGCTTTCCGGCGACAAAGCACGCCGCGTACTGGGTTTCGAGCCCTCGGTGGATCTGGAAACCGCCGTTCGCGACAATCTTCAGTACCTCGTGGACGCGGGAAAACTGGTGCTACGCGCGGCGCGACGCGGGAGCCATGGCCTCCACACCCGCGCATGAACCGGCATCCGCCCGCGAACGGAGCAAACGCGGAGCCGGGAGGGCACGCCTTGATGTAGAAATCGAAGCCGTGCTTACTTCCGGTCCCTCAAACACTCCGTGATGGATACCTCGCACGAGCGCGCGCGGCGCTCTTGGACGCGCCGCCACAGCACATACGCCGTGAGGGTCTCCGGGCGTCCTCGCCGCGCCTCGATCAGGCCCGGCAGCAGGTGATTCACGGCGTAGTTCACTTGAATGTTGGCAGCCTCCTCCCACGCCGGACTGGGACCGAAGGCAATCAGACTGATCGAAAGCGCTTCCAGCGGCAGCCCTTCGTCGGTGTTTGGCGCTCCATAGCGGTCCGTCTCTTCCGCCAGGCTGTCCAACGCCAGCTTGGTTCGCCGGCGGACCTCCGCCGCCCGCGAGTCCTTGGCCTGTTCCAAAGCGAGCGTGTACTCCACCAGATTGCGGATCATGAGCGAGTGGTAATTCGGGCGGGCATTATGCTGGTCTACCCAGCGGCCGTTGTCCATCTGCCCCGGCAGCACTCCCACTTCGAATTTATCGATGGCGGCCTCCAGGTATTTCCGCTCGCCCGTCACGCGGTACATGCGGGCGAGCAGGTATCCCGAATACGAGTTGTAGTTCCAGTTGGGAACGATGGGCCGCCCTACCGCCCAATCCGCGGCCCGCCGCGCGGAATCGAGGTACTTGCGATTGCCGGTGAGCGCGTATCCGTACAGCAGACCGGCGCCGGCCACGCCATTATCGAATTGCAGTCCGCCGTCATCGAGATCCTCGATGAGCCAGGCGCCTTCCGTCATTTTGAGGCCGCTCCCGGCGCCCCGGCGAGCGATGGCGGCGGCCTGCACCTTCAAACCCGACGTCGCGTTGGGATCGTAAGGATAGCCGAACACGCCCGTGCTTGCCTGCTGCGTTACCAGGTAATCCAGCCCTTGGATGCCGGCGGCCCGGTATTCCTCCGCGTGCGGAACGCCGGCTTCGAACGCGCGCAAATTGCTCATCGTGGTCCGGAACGTGACCCGCAGCCGCGGTTGCTGGTTTGGCTTGGCGCGCGCCGCCAACTCCCAGCCGTTTGATCCTTTCAGGCTCTCGAACGACCTCCAGCAGATCGCTTCCACCGCGTTGAGATTCGGCTCCGTTCTCTCAATGGGGGTGCCGTATTCCGGTTTGACTTCGGGGACGCCGGCATAACTTCCCAGATCCTTCCGAATCTCCGCGACGATCTGTTTCACCTTAGCGGCGTCGTGCTGTTTTTGGGCTTCGCGAAGTTGATTGACGAGCGCTTTGTATTCCGCCGAGGGTTCCTTTCTGCCGGGCCAATGGGCGGGATCGAATCCGGCGGGAAGGTCGGCGGCGAGCACCGTCGCCGCGAGCAGGGCAAGAGCCAGCAACATTCCTCTTAGCATATATAGATGATCCTAACGGCGCCGTTCCAATGCGCCAATGGATACGGATGAAATAGAATGGATTTAGTGGGCACGATGCACGACCTGGATGGCTCCCCCGCCACGCTGCGGAGGCTGATCACCGAAACTCTTCTTCCGCAATTGCAAGCGATGGCGGGCCGCCGGGACCGGACGATCGGCGTGGCGGAAGGGGCCGAAAAACCGGGCAGGCAGGCTGCCGTGGAATCGCACCACTTCCCCGAATTATGTTTCTGCCTGGCGGGAGAAGCCGAGATCTGGATCGGTCCGGGCGTGCGGCAGTTGAAGCAGGGCGACATCCTCGTTATCCCCCCGCGGATCGCGCATTCCACTCCCGGTCCGCACTGCATCACGCGGAATCCCGCCCTGGTTTCTTCGCGTCTGCTTTGGGTGCGAACCTTTCCCTACGGAGCGGTCCTGAACCTTTGCCGCACTTCCGGAGGCCTGCACCAGTCCACCGTCCACCAGGTATTTCTGCATCGGCGTATTCATGCCAGCGTCGAGCGGCTGATCGAAGAACTCCAGGAACCACAGTTCGGACACCATGAGATGGCGGCTTGCCACATCACCGAAGCCCTCACATGGATTTACCGCGGCACGGACATCGGCTCCGCGGCCGTGCCCGAGGCCCATTCGAACGTCTCCGCCGGTGAAGAATGTCTGGCGTCGCAGGCCGCGCGATTCATCCAGGAAAGCTTCGATGCCGCGCTGAACCTGGACGTCATCGCGCGCGCCGTCGGCACTAACAAATCGCAACTCTGCCGGGAGTTCCGGCGCCACTACGATATCACGGTCATGGAACACGTCGCCCGTGTCCGCATCGACGCCAGCAAGCGATTGCTGCAAGCGCGCATGCGTGTCGCCGACGCCGCCCAGTTCGTCGGATTTCCCGATCCTTACCACTTCAGCCGCGTCTTCAAAAAGATCACGGGACAATCGCCCAAGCAGTTCAGCGACGCCCAATATGCCGTGAAGGTAGTTCGGAGTAGCGGCCGTTGAGCGTTTGAACCGGGCAGCTCGACCATTCAGCGCAATCAAACTCGTCCATCGAAACGGAAGCTCGTCTATGGTGGGCTGGCCGAAACCCCGCTAGACTCCTCAACAAAGGGAGGTTCGCCATGTCGAAAAAGTGCGCGTTGGCACTGACAGCCTTACTCTGTGTTGGAACCTGTTCCAGCCAGGTGATCACAGGTTCGCTTCAGGGCGTTGTCAGGGACCAACAAGGGGGCGTTATCGCGGGCGCCGAGGTCGCCATCACTCAGGAGGCTACGAACGTCAAACACTCGATGAAGACCAACGAACAGGGGGCGTTTCGCTTCGACGAACTCGGTATCGGCCAATATAAGGTCGAAGCGGAAAAGAGCGGATTCAAGACTTTCATCACCACCGTTCCGGTCAAGCTGGGGGACGCAACTGCTCTGAATGTTCAACTCGAAGTCGGCGCGATCACCCAGACAATGCAAGTCAAAGCTCAGGCGGCGCTGGTGCAATCCGATACCGCCGAACTGGCGCGCAGCATCGACGCTGCGGACATCACCGAATTGCCTGTGCTCGATCGCGATCCTGCCCAGTTGCTACAACTCGAGCCGGCGGTCCCGGCGATCGTTCAAGACAAGAATGGAACGTACGATGTAGGCGGCCTGCGCCCGCGCTCGACCACCTACAACGTGGACGGCTCCAGCAACAATTATGACGTCTCGAGCGGCCAGATTGCACCGGTTATCATGGAAGCGATCGCGGAATTGCACGTCGTGACCGATGTATTCTCGCCGGAGTACGGTAAGGGGGCGGGCGCGGTCGTCGATATGGTCCTGCGCTCGGGCACCAACAATTGGCACGGGGACCTGTTTGAGTACAACCGCAATACCATCCTCAACGCCAACCCGTTTTTTGCCAACTCCACCAGGATCGGCAGGTCGCCCTACAACGAAAATGACTACGGCGCCACTCTGGGCGGTCCCATCTGGAAGAACAAGACTTTCTTCTTCGCCGCCTTCGAAGGCATCGACCTGCGGCAGTCGGGAGTCCAGAGTCTGGTGCTCCCCGCGAATCAGTACCGTACGCCGGATCTGACCGACGCCGGGACCCAGGCAAACAACTCCACCGTCGCCGCCGTAATCCAAGGGGTATTCGCACGCATGCCCTCATGCGTCGCGGCGGGTGAGACGTGCGATTACTATTCCACCCAGCCCAGCCCGGCAAACCAATACTCCGGGAACCTGAAGCTGGATCACTATCTCAACGACAAGAACTGGCTTTCGGCTCGCCTGCTGATTGTCCATTACCAGTCGGCAGCGGAAACGGCCCTCAGTGATCTGAATGTTTCGCAAGTCAACACGACTTACAATGCTGCCGTTAGTTACCACCACATTTTTAGCCCCTCTCTGGTCAATGAGGCCATCTTCACGCGCGCGGGGTATACGCAGAACATCACGCTGCCTACGACAAATTTGCCGGATGTGGAAATCTCGGGCTACTCGACGATTGGAGGATCGAGTAATTATCCAGAGGCTTTCACAAACACTAATTACGAAGGCATGGACAATCTTTCCTGGTTGCACGGGAACCACCATTTCAAGTTCGGCGCGGATGTGATGCACACCTCCACTGTGGGACAAGCCGATTTCGAGAGCCGGGGGATCTATGCGGTCGTGGCGCTGCCGGCGCCATACGGAGTTGCCGATCCCATGACCGATTTTCGCATGGGACTGACGGACGAGTTCGTGCAGGATACCGGTGATTTCGCCCGCCGCTTTGCGAATCCCGATCTGAACTTTTATGCCATGGACGACTGGAAGCTGCGTCCCAATTTGACCTTGAACCTGGGTCTGCGGCTGGAACAGCAAGGGCGTCCGGATGCCACGGATACAGCGACTGGACAGACCGCATACGAAGCCTTCAACCCTCTCACCTTCCAGTTCGCGCATGTCCCAAACAGCCTGTACGGCATTTCACCGTTCGTGGGAGTGGCCTGGGATCCGACTAAGAGCGGCAACACGGCGATTCGGGCCGGCTACCGCCGTGCCTATGACCGCCTGGTGCTCGATTTCTATGACATTGGCGCTATCCTCCAGCCGCCCTTTATCGAATCTTTGGGGATCGAACTCCCGCAGGTTCCGGTGATCCCTCTCGGCGAAGGCGCGGCGCTCGCCAAGAACGCGGGCCTTCCCATCAGCCTGATGCTGAATTCGACCAATATCAAGCTCCCCTACGCGGACTCGTGGCAGGTTTCGATCCAGCAGCATCTTCTGCGCCGCGGCGTGCTGGAAGTCGGCTATCTGGGTACGGCCGGCCGCAATCTGCCGTACACCGTGGCGAGCAATCGCATCAATCCCGCCACCAAGACGCGCGCCAATACCAGCTTCGGTCTTCTGGAACTCGTGAACGCGATGGCATACTCCAATTACAATGGGCTGCTATCGAAGTTCACGTACAGTCTGAGCAACACGCTACACTTGACCGCCGCATACACTTGGTCCAAGGCGCTCGACGTCGTGCACGATGCGGACGCCTCGTTCGGCTCGGAATCGAACTTGGTCGCGCAGGCGAACTACCCCGGCACGCAGAACCCGGAAATGAATTCGGATTATGGCCCGGCGGTTTTCGACCGCCCGCAGGCCTTCTCCAGTGGAGTAGTTTACAGAACACCGAACTGGATCCACCATCGTTTGGGCGGCTTGTTCCTGAACGGCTGGAACGCCGCTACGATTGTGCTGGTTCAGAGCGGTATCCCGTTCAGCGTTTACGCGGGCGCGGATCTCAACCAGGATGGGGTCAACAACGACCGCCCAGACATCCTGAATCCCAGCATTCTCGGAAGCCACTACGACAATCCTTCGGAGGTGATTCCGAAGAGTCCGTTCAACGGCGCGACGACGCCCATTCGACAGGGCGACCTCGGGCGCAACACGTTTCGTCAGGACGGTGTGGGAAACGTAGACCTGTCTTTCTCCAAGCAATTCGCAGTCACGGAAAAAGCCAAACTCGAATTCCGCAGCGAATTCTTCAACCTCTTTAACCACCCGCAGTTCGGCACGCCGGTCACTACCCTGACGGCTTCGAACTTTGGCCAAATCCTCAGCCAACAGAACGCGCCCCGCCAGATCCGGCTGGGGCTGCGGCTGCGATTCTGATTCTGTTGGAAGCAGGAATGTCGCGCTGGTGCGGCCCTCCGCTGGAGAGAGACCGCTGAGGCAGCGGAGGAAACCGCGGAGTGAACGGCAGCACGCGGCCCGCTTCGGGACGTCAGTATCGGGGCAAGTGCTGAGTACTCGACCCAAACAGGACGGGACCTTCGGGGACTGGGCAAGTATCGCCTTTCGAAAGCGGAACTTACGGCCCCCTGCGGCAACGCAGCCAGCTCGGTATTTCTCTATTGGGAAAGCGACATAATCGGCCTCAGTAAGGTGCCCTTTCTCCGGCGTATCCCCTTTTGAAAGTGGTACATAGGCACGCTCGTGTTCGAGCTGGTGGAGGAGCGGAGGATCAGCCTGAAGAAAGGGCGGGACCGGTGGCATGCCTTGGCTTTGGAGTCCGACGGGAACTAACGTGCCAAAGCGGGCCGCTGCGCTGCCGTCCACTCCGCCGTTTCCTCCGCTGGTCCTCCCGCTGCTCCAGCGATGCCACAACCGGCGAAGGACGGGCATGGCTGAGTACAGAAAACGGTCCTCGCCATAGGTCTCCTTGGCGCCGGTCTGATCGCGGAATAGATAGAAAAGGGGGTGCGAGGCGCATGCCCACAAGATTGGGGCAGATATCGGAATCGAGATCGAGCCGAAATACTGCGAATCAGCGAAGCGGCGGCTGGAAGGGGTGCAAAGGCACTTGCAGGCGCGGCTTACCGCCTAGATCCGGCAGCTGCGGGTGGCATCTCCCACAGGTTCAGGAGCGGCTCCCCATCGCTCGGCATCTCGACCTGCGCGCCGTGGCGGATCGGGTAAACGCATGTGTGGCGCGCCACTTCGTCGAGCAGCCCCGGCTTCGCAATCCGTTTCAGCAGCCACCGCTGGCGCCAGTAGTCGGCGATCAACTCCGTCCTATGTTTCACGCGTGTAGGCGGTATCAGGTACTTGGGCGTGTTGGTCATGCCGAGGAGGAACTCCCGGAAATTCGACGCGAGCGCCACGCCATAAACAACCCTCTTGCTCAGTAATTCATCCTCCGGCAATCCGAGCAGGCCCAAGCCTTCGCGTATTTTTCGCATTAGGGGATTCACGCCTTCGCCGAAAATTGAGTTCACCTTACGGGATTCATTCGAGCGTCCGAGTAGCGTGCCCATCATCCGCAGCGTGTCCTTGCTGAAGTGGAACGTTCCGTACCCGTCGCTAACCCCAACACATTTGTATTCGATCGCGGCGTCGCCCGCGCCACCGATCATGTGCGCCGGAAGCTTGACGCGGCTGTATTGGTTCAGGGCCGACCCGTAGAGGCTGGTGGTGCAGAGCAGGACTAGTTGCGCGTTGCGCTTGACGCTCGCACCGCGCATGCATGAGGCGATCAGGCTGGTCTGGGAGCCGTAGCGTCCCTCGTATTCCTTGACAATCTCGGGGCTGCAAAGGAGGAGGGCGACCAGTTTGCCGCCGAGCAAGCTGTTGTACGGCGCGATCGCGCCGCAGATCGCGATTGGCAGAGCGATCGCTCGATGAAGACGTCTATGCCCTTGATATCGGACCATCGCATCGCCAGCAGCTCGCCACGACGTGCGCCGGTCGCGATCGACATCTCTAGGAACACCGGTAGGCACCATGGGCCGCGGGCACATTGGGTCAGGCGGTCCTGCTCGGCGGGGAGGAGGGCCATGCCGATACGCTTCTTCACCTTGGGGAGATCGCTGTGGGTGACGGGATTGCTGGTGACCAGCCCCACTTGATGGCGCGTACGAATGCAGAGGACACCACGCCAGCGATGTTCCTGACCGTCTTCGGCTTCATCGCGCGCGGCGCCTTGCTGTTGCGTGTGTGGCCGCCGCACTTCAGCAACCGCGCCCACTCGCG
>Ga0181536_10006472_pt1 | contig 11733 bp, 6 predicted proteins | sample PEATcosm2014_Bin_41_FD_121105 | JGI IMG/M metagenome (GOLD analysis project Ga0181536, IMG submission 121105) | Peatland microbial communities from MTU Mesocosm Facility, Houghton, MI, USA - PEATcosm2014_Bin17_60_metaG | ecosystem: Environmental > Terrestrial > Soil > Wetlands > Peat | place...
GCGTTCATGAAAGCCGGCGACCATACCTTCAGCACCACCTATGCTCCGGCGGGACAACCGGCGGAAGACATCGTGGGCGCTTGCCAGGCATGCCACGGAACGGACCTTACGACGTTCAATTTCGAGATTTTCAACTTCTCCGGGACCGGCGCCCCTGCGGGCGTGCAGACACAGGTGCAGGCGCTGCTCAATCAGCTCTCCACTCTGTTGCCTCCAAACAATCAGGTGAAAACTTCCCTGACCATCGATTCCACGTGGACCAAGCCGCAGTTGGAAGCGGCCTACAACTGGCTGTTCGTAACTAACGACGGCAGCAAGGGAATCCACAATCTCGACTACACGGTTGGCCTGTTGCAGGCCTCCATCGCGAATTTGCAGGGTCAGAAGTAGGATACGGTCTGGCGGGCGTGGCTCCCGGCGGTTTGCGGGAGTCACGCTGGCCAGGCGTGCAAATTGTTAGGACGGCGCGGGATCTCCGCGTTCCAGGGAGATGCCTGCCGGGGTTCAATGTGGGGGCGGCGCCGGCTGTCGTCAGTTTCGCGATCAGCGGTGCGGCGCGCTGCTGGACATCGTGAAATTCAGCGTGGTGACCACGAAGTCACTGCGCTCGCCAAGTAACGAGTCGGCCGGCGTTCGCGCAGGCGCCGGAAACGCGATCGTTTCGCCGGTTCGGCTAGCACGCGGTCAAAAGTGTTCGACAAAGCGCCGACAGGGCGGTAGCTACATGGACATTGCCTCAGGGTGCTGAGAACATGGGGCGGGCGAATGGCCTCCTGCCCAGGGGTCAGTCTTTGAGCCCGAGACTTTTCAACGCAGCCTTGGCGGGTTCATTGCCGGTAGCGGCTGCCTTGCGATACCAGGCGATGGCCTGGTCGCGGTTCTGGGTGATGCCGAGGCCGCCCTCCCACAGCACACCCAGGTTGTACATGGCTGTGTCGTTGCCCGCATCGGCTGCCTTTAGATACCACCTCATGGCTTCGGCGTAATCCATGGCGACGCCGAGACCCTGCTGGTACATCACGCCGATGGCGTTGGCGGCCCTGCTATCCCCTTCGCCCGCTGCCCTTCGGAACCATCGCAGGGCCTCGGCGTAGTTCACGGACACTCCCAGCCCATCGCGGTATTGCACGCCAATGTTGAACATCGCTTCGGTGTTGCCGGAAGTCGCGGCTCGACGGAACCAGCCCAAGGCGTCGCGGTAGCTTTTCGGCTGGCCCAGCCCCTGAAAGTACAAAAGGCCGATGTTGCACATGGCCTGACTGTTGCCGGCATCGGCCGCCTGCCGGAACCAGGTCATAGACGCCGCGTAGTCCACGTCCACACCGCGACCGGTTCCATACATCACGCCGAGGTACATCATGGCATCCACGTCACCGATAGCCGCGGCCCGGCGGAAAATGACCAGCGCAGCGGAATTGTTCCCGGCATCGTACGCCTCCACACCGTGATCCGTCAGGGCCTTGGCACTGGCTACGGTTTCGGATTGAACCGTGGAAGCGCCGGACTGAGCCCGGGCCGGTGAGCCGCAGAAGAGAACGGCCGCGACGCCGATGACCCACACAAGTGGGGCTGACCGCAAACGACGGCGTTGGTTGACGGCAAAACCCATCTCACCATTATGACGTTCCATCGGCTGACTGGGTTGCCGGCCTGCATGATTGAGCTGACCGATGTCCAAGGTGCTGAGAATGGAACTTCGGGATAAGGGCGATACTTGATTTGGACCCTCAGGCTCGACCCAAAAATCGAGTGGTGTTGCTGCGGCGCGCGGCAGCAGGGTAAGATTGGGCGATGAACTCGCATTGGTATTTTCGCTCTGTTATCCGGACATCAGTTTGCGTGGCCGCCTCGCTGGCCGCGCCAGTCTCTTTCGGAGCGGCAGCCGACCGGCAGCAGGCGCAAGCGCAGTTGCTCGATCACGCTGAATTTCTTTGCGACAATTGCTTTTTCGGAGCGAGCGACTATTATTACTGCTTTGCGGCGGACAATAAGATCCTGGTCGGCTATCAAAGGACTCCGGTTTTGAACTGGCGGGACAAATCGAAGAATTACTTGACGCCGGTCCACCCCGCATGGGCGGCCTGGACCGCGCCGGGCCAGACCGTGCCGATCGGATATGACGCCAAGCACATCTGGGTCAATCGAGCGAAACAAGTAAGGCGGGGTTTCTGGGCGCATCTGAAGTCAATCGCCTTCTGGGTCAGTCGAGGGGACGATAAGCAAGTCACGCTCACGCGGAGCTCCATGCGGGACATCTTCGCTAACAACGACCGATGCCGTGCTGCCGATTCGGCTACCACCCATTAGCCGGCGTTCCCAATTCGCCAGCCGGTCGAGCCGAACGGTCAATGACGTTGCTTCTGCTCCTCCGCGGCGCCTTTTTGCGTGCCCTGCGGATCGGCCCCTGCCACCGTACGAAGAGCATTGCCCGAAGGCAGGTTCGAAGCGTCCCAACCGCCGCCGAGGGCCTTGACAAGATCCACTGCCGCGGTCATGCGCCGCTGCAAGATGGTGATGGCCGTCTGCTGGTCGCCTAATGCGATGATCTGGGTGGTGATGACATTGAGATAGGAATCCGTTCCCGCCCGATACCGTTGCAACTCCAGAGCCAGCGCCTGCTGCGAAGCCACCACGGCCTCCTGCTCCTGCACGGCTTCTTCCGCCAGGTAACGCAGACTCGCCAGATCGTCCTCCACTTCCTGAAAGGCGGAGAGCACCGTCTGCCGGTAAGCGGCAACCGTCCCGTCGTATGCGGCTTCGGCGTTCTCCAGCGCGGCGCCGCGGCGGCCAAAATCAAACAGCGTCTGTGAGAGCGAGGGGCCTGCGGACCAACTGCGGCTCGCGTAGCTGAAGAGATTCACCAGGGTTGACGATAGAAGACCGGCGCTGGCGGAAAGAGTCAGCGTGGGATAGTAAGCGGTCTCGGCGATACCCACGTTCGCGTTGGCGGCCGCCACCTGGCGCTCACTCGCCGCAATGTCGGGACGCCGCTCCAGAAGCTGTGACGGAATACCCATCGGAATGGGCGGCGGGGGGCGCGGGATCGTGCTGGTGCCAATGTCCAGAGCCGCTGGCGGCTGGCCGGTCAGCACGGCTATGGCATGCTCGTCCTGCGCTCGCGCGATGTGTAGATCCGTGCTCTCAGCCTTCGCGCCGGCCAACTGGGTTTGCGCCAGGGTAATATCCGACTTCGACGCCACTCCGCCGTTGTAGCGGTTGATGGTGAGCTGCAGGTTCTTGTCGTAAGCCTGGATGGTGTCGTTGAGCACCTTGAGCTGCATGTCCTGCGCCGCCAGCAGAAAGTAATCGGTCGCCAGCAGCGCCTGCTGGCTGAGCCGGATATTCTCCAGATCGGCCGCGCTCACCTGCGCGTTGTTCACCGCGTTCTCCACCGACAAACGAACCCGGCCCCACAGGTCCGGTTCCCAGGTCGCCACCGCGGGCAAAGAAAAACTCTGGCTGGTCCCGCTGCCCCTACCCGTATTTCGTCCCACGTCGCTTTGGGTGATCGCCGGGGTCGACCCGATAGTCGGATAGTAGTTGGCGTGATTGGCTAAAACCAGGGCCCGCGCCTGCCGGAACTGTGCTTCCGCCTGCTTTACGTTCTGATTATCGACGTTGACTAACTCTTCCAGCCGGTTCAGTTCCGGATCGCCGAATATCTCCCACCACTTGCCCTTGAGCAGGCCATCGCTGGGAGTGGCCATCTTCCACTCGTCGTTGCCGGCCATGGCTTTGAAGGTCACCGGCGCATGTGCCACGGGCCGTTGGTATTTTGGGCCGATGGTGCAACCTGAGCAGAGCACTGAGGCCAGAACTACGGTTTTCGAAAATCGCGTCATCAATCGCCGCTCTCCACGGCCCCGCCAGGAATCAGAAAACCGGGACGGCGCCGGAAACCCGGCTGGCGCCGCGTGAAACGCTTGCGCAGCCGGTCGAAGTAAAGATAAATCACGGGCGTGGTGAACAAGGTCAGCATCTGGCTGACTAAGAGGCCGCCTACAATGGCAATCCCCAGCGGCTTCCGCAACTCCGCTCCAGCGCCCCATCCCAGCGCCAGCGGCATGCCGCCCAGCAGCGCGCACATGGTGGTCATCATGATGGGCCGGAACCGCAGCAGACAGGCCTGGTAGATGGCATCGCGCGAATTCATCCCTTCGTTCCGCTCGGCCGCCAGCGCGAAATCGATCATCATGATGGCGTTCTTCTTCACAATGCCAATCAGCAGGATAATTCCGATCATGCCCATCAGGTCCAGGTTGCTCTTGAACAGCACCATGGCCACCAGCGCTCCCACGCCGGCCGAGGGCAGCGTGGAGATGATGGTCAAAGGGTGGATCAGGCTCTCGTACAGGATCCCCAGCACGATATAAACGGCGATCAGCGCCGTCAAGATCAGGATGGGCTGATTCGCCAGTGCATCCTGATAGGCCCGCGCGGTGCCGGCAAACTTGCCAGTGATGTTGGCTGGCAGCCCCATTTCCACTTCCGCCCGGTTGATCGCGTTCACGGCGTCGCTCAGCGCGACATTTTCCGAGGCCAGATTGAACGAAAGCGTGGTCGCCGGGAACTGCCCCTGGTGGGGCAGCGAAATTGGCGTGAGCCCTTGCGTGAAGTGCGTGAAGGTGGACAAGGGAACATCGGTGCCTTTGGGCGTCTGAACGTAGATCGTGTTCAGGAAGTCCGGGCTTGACCACCATTGCTGTTGCAGCGCCAGAACCACGTGGTATTGATTGATCGACTTGTACATCACCGAGACCTGCCGCTGGCCAAATGCGTCATAGAGCGCCGAGTCCACGGCTTGCGCCGTCAGACCGAGGCGCGATGCGGTGTCCCGGTCGATGATCACATTCGACGACAGGCCGGACGTCTGCTGGTCGGAGCTGACGTCGGCAATCTCCGGAAGCGTCGAGAGCCGGTCCAGAACTTTCGGTCCCCATTCCGCCAGTGCGTCGAAAGTGGGCCCCTGCAGCGTGTACTGGTATTGCGCGTTGCCCTGCCGGCCGCCGATGCGCACGTCCTGCGAGTTCTGCAGGAACAGAGTGGCTCCCGGCACGCCCGAAGTCTGGCGCCGCAGGCGCGCCACCACCTGGTCGGAGGTGGCCTTGCGGACACCCACCGGTTTAAGCTGCACGTTGATCTGCGCCGAGTTCCCGCCGAATCCGCCCCCGCTGGTGCCGACCACCATGGTGACGGTTTCCACATCCGGGTCTTTCCGGATCTTCTCCTCGAACCACTTCGCCTTGTCGAGCAGCGCCAGGTAGGAGATGTGCTGCTCGCCCATGACGGCGCCCTGCAGACGCCCCGTATCCTGCTGCGGGAAGAATCCCTTCGGAATCTTGTCGTAAAGATAAACGTTGACGCCCACCGTAAGCAACAGCGTGAGCAGGACTGTCGCCGGATGATCCAGCACCACCTTGAGCGCCGACGCGTACGTGGAGATGCTCCACTGGTACATCTTCTCGGTCTGCCGGTACATGTACCCGTGGCCGCGGTGCTCCTTGAGGAGCCACGCGCACATCATGGGGACAACCGTCAGCGAGACCACCATGGAGATGGCGATCGAGACCGAAAGAACCACCGCGAATTCACGGAACAGGCGCCCCACCACGCCGCTCATCATCAGGATGGGAATGAAAACCGCAATCAGCGAAACGCTCATCGACAAAACCGTGAAACCGATCTCCGCCGCGCCCTTCAGGGCAGCCGCCATCGGTTTCATGCCATGTTCCAGGTGGCGCGTGATGTTTTCGATCACCACAATCGCGTCGTCCACCACGAATCCCGTCGCAATGGTCAGCGCCATGAGTGAAAGATTGTCCAGGGTGTACCCGATCAGATACATGGCGCCGAAGGTGGCGATGATGGATACCGGCACCGATATGCTCGGAATAAATGTCGACCAGGCGCTGCGCAGAAAGACGAACACCACCAGAACCACCAGGCCAATGGAGACGATCACGTTGCGCTGCGCATCCCGCAGTGAGTCATGCGTGGTGATAGTGCGGTCGCTGGCAATCTTGAAGCGCACCGTCGGTGGAAGTTGCGCCTCAAACTGCGGCATCAAGGCTTTAATGCGCGCCACCGTGTCGATGATATTGGCATTCGGCTGGCGGCTGATCTGGATCTGCACCATGGGATTGCCGTTCACCATGCCGAAGTTGCGGACATCTTCATTGGCATCGATCACCCGGCCCAGGTCCGACAGCCGCACGGGCGCGCCCTTCCGATAGACCACCACCAGATCCTTGTAATCTTTCGCCAGGAAAAGCTGGTCGGTGGCATAAATGGGGACTTCCGAGTCGCCGTTCGCCAGCGCGCCTTTCGGCTTATTCGCATTGGCGCTCTGCAGGAACGTGCCGATCTGATCGAGACCCACGTTGTAACGCGAGAGCGGCTGCGGATTCACTTCCACGCGAACCGCCGGGAGCGAGCTTCCCCCCACCTGAACCTGGCCGACGCCCTCCACCTGCGCCAGTTTCTGCGCGAATACCGAGGAGGCGATGTCGTACAACTGCGGCCGGGGCACCACGTCCGATTCCAGCGTCATCAGCAGAATCGGCTGGTCGGCGGGATTGATTTTGCGGTACCGGGGAAGAGAGGGCAGATTCGAAGGCAGAAATCCCGCCGCGGAATTAATCGCCGCCTGCACTTCGCGCGCCGCGCCGTTGATGTCGCGGCTCAGATCGAATTGCAGTGTGATCGTGGCGGATCCCACCGAGCTTCTGGATGTCATTTCCGTGACACCGGCGATGCGCGTGAACTGCTTCTCGAGTGGTGTCGCCACAGAGGCCGCCATCACATCGGGGCTCGCTCCCGGCAGGCCGGCGCTGACAAAGATTGTCGGGAAATCCACCTCCGGCAATGCCGACACCGGCAAGAGCGTATACCCGATGCCGCCAGCCAGCGTCACCGCCGCCAGCAGCAGCGTGGTGGCAACCGGCCGCTCAATGAATGGCGTGGAAATGCTCATATTCGCCTGCCCTATGTCACTGCCGGCCCGGAAAGCAGTTCTTCACTCTCGCCCGAACCACGCAATCGGGCGACCCAGGCTGCGGCCCGTCCGAAATACAAATAAATAACCGGCGTGGTGAAAAGCGTCAACACCTGGCTGACCATCAGTCCTCCGATGATGCAGATGCCCAGCGGTTTTCGCAATTCGGAACCTACGCCGCTGCCGAAGGCCAGCGGAACGGCGCCCAGCAGCGCGGCCATGGTGGTCATCATGATCGGACGGAAGCGCAGCAGGCACGCCTGGTAGATCGCTTCCTCGGGCGGTTTGCCTTCATGGCGCTCCGCCTCCAGCGCAAAGTCGATCATCATGATGGCGTTCTTCTTCACGATGCCGATGAGAAGAATGATGCCGATGAGCGCAATCACATCCAGATCTTTCTTGAAGACGATCAGGGCCAGCAGCGCGCCCACTCCGGCCGATGGCAGCGTGGAAAGAATGGTGATGGGATGGATAAAGCTCTCATAGAGCACGCCCAGAACCAGGTACACCGTGACGCAAGCCGCCAGGATCAGGATCAACTCGTTGGAGAGCGACGATTCAAACGCGCGAGCCGTTCCCTGGAAGCTGGGTTCGATGCTGGCCGGCATGCCCAGTTCCTGCGTAGCCTGCTTGATATGCGCAACCGCCGCGCCGAGCGACGCTCCCGGCGCCAGGTTAAACGAAAGTGTAACCACCGGGAACTGGCTCTGGTGGTTGATGGTAATGGGAGACGGAATCATGGAGGCTCTCACAAAAGCCTTGAGCGGAGCCGGCGCCAGAGCCGCCGCGCCCGTCAGAGCGCTATTGGTTCCCGCCAGCGCGATGGTCGTTGCCAGGTTGGCCGACGCCGAGCCGATCGGCACATACATGTCGCCCAGCGCCGCCGTATCCTGCTGATAGTGGGGAGCCACTTCCAGAATCACGTGGAACTGGTTGGTCTGCGTGTAAATCGTCGATACCTGCCTCTGGCCGAAGGAATCGTAGAGCGCGTCGTCGACGTTCTGCGGCGTGATGCCCAGCCTGCCGGCTGTATCGCGATCGATATTGACCAGCACTCCCAGGCCGTTATTCTGCTGATCGCTCGCCACGTCCCGCAGTTCCGGCAGCTTTTTCATCCGCTCCACCAGGCGCGGAATCCACTTGTCCAGCAGCGCCTTGTCGGGCGCATCCAGCGAATACTGATATTGCGTCCGGCTGATCCGGTCCTCCACTGTCAGATCCTGCACGGGCTGCATGTAAAGCTCGATCCCCGCCACCTGTTGCAGCTTTGGCGAGAGCCGCCGGATCACATCCTCCGCGGAAACATCGGCGCGCTGTTCCAGCGGCTTGAGCGTAATCTGGATACGGCCGCTATTCATGGTCGTGTTGACGCCGTCGGCGCCGATGAATGAAGTGAGATTCTCAACCGCCGGATCCTGGCGGATCACCTGCACCAGTTCCTGCTGCAGCCTGGACATGGCGGGAAACGACACCGTCTCGGGCGCCTGCGAGATCCCCAGGATAGCGCCGGTATCCTGCACCGGGAAAAACCCCTTCGGGACGATGTTGTAAAGGTAAATCGTGAGGCCGAGCGTGCCGATAGCCACGAGCAGCGTCAGGGGCTGATGACGCAGCACCACCTGGACCATCCTGCCGTACCCTTCGATGGTCTTGGTGAAACACCACTCCGACCAGCGGTACAACCTGCCCTGCTCGGCTTCCGGATGGTGCCTCAGAATTCGCGCCGCCATCATGGGCGTCAGAGTCAGCGAGACAAATGCCGAAAATATGATTGTTACCGCCAGCGTCACCGCGAATTCCCGGAACAGGCGGCCCACAATATCCGCCATGAACAGCAGCGGAATCAGCACGGCGATCAGCGAAACGGTCAACGACACGATGGTGAATCCGATCTCCGCCGATCCCTTGAGCGCGGCTTGCATGGCCGACTCGCCCCTCTCGATATAGCGCGAGATGTTCTCGATCATGACGATCGCATCGTCCACCACGAAGCCCGTGGAAATGGTGAGCGCCATCAGCGACAGGTTGTCCAGGCTATATCCCAACAGGTACATCACGGCGAACGTGCCCACCAGCGAAAGCGGCACCGCGATGCCCGGGATGATGGTGGCCGAAGGGCTGCGCAGGAAGAGAAAGATGACCATCACCACCAGCGCCGTGGTGAGCAGCAGTTCGAATTCGACGTCCTTCACCGATGCCCGGATGGTGGTGGTACGGTCGGAGATGACCTGCACCTTAATCCCCTCCGGCAAAGAGGCTTCGATTTGCGGAAGCAGGCTCTGCACGGTATCGACCACGCTGATGATGTTGGTCCCGGGCTGCCGCTGAATGTTCAGAACGATGGCCCGGTCGGCATTCACCCAGGCCGCCAGCTTGGTGTTTTCCGAGCCGTCGATGACCGTGGCCACATCCCTGATGCGCACCGGCGCCCCGTTGCGGTAGGCGATGATGATCGGCCCGTACTGCGCGCCGGCCTGAAGCTGGTCGTTGTCGTTGATAGTCCAGGCCTGGTCCGGTCCATCGAAACTGCCTTTGGCCTGGTTCACATTGGCGCTGGCCAGCGCCGTTCGCAGAGACTCCAGGCTTAGGCCATAGGACGCCAGCGCGGTGGGATTCGCCTGCACGCGCACGGCCGGCCGCTGCCCTCCGCTGATGCTCACCAGGCCCACGCCTTTGAGCTGCGAAATCCTCTGCGCCATGCGCGTTTCCGCCAGCTCTTCCACTTTCGGCATGGGCACCGTCGAAGATGTAATGGCCAGCGTCAGAATCGGCGCGTCGGCGGGATTCGTCTTGCTATAAATGGGCGGAACCGGAAGATTCGTGGGAAGAAAAGTGGTGGCTGCATTGATGGCGGCCTGCACCTCCTGCTCGGCTACGTCTATGCTCAGGTCGAGCGAAAACTGCAAGGTGATCAGCGAACTGCTGAAAGAACTGATCGACGTCATCTGCGTCAGTCCCGGCACCTGGCCGAACTGCTTCTCGAGCGGCGCGGTGATCGAAGACGTCACTACCTCCGGGCTCGCGCCCGGGTAAAACGTCTGGATCTGAATGGTTGGGTAGTCCACCTGCGGCAGGGCCGAAACCGGCAGTTGCCGGAATGCCGTGACGCCGACCAGCACCACGCCGGCCATCATCAACGAGGTCGCCACCGGCCTCAGGATGAAGGTTCGCGACGGACTCACTGAGGAGCGCCTCCGCCACGGCCCTTCTTGGGGCTTCCGTCGCCTTTCTTAAACTGGCCGTCGCCCTTCCTTCCGCCACGGCCGCCGCGTCCGCCGCCGCCGTCATAGCCTGGCGGGTTGTCCAACTCTCCGGATTTCCGCACTCTCACCACGCCGCCTTCAATCAGCCGGTCGGTGCCGTCTACTACTACCCGGTCCCCGTCCGAGAGGCCGCTGAGAATGTCGGCTGATTGCGCGGTGGTGATTCCCACCTGAACGGTTTTCAGGTGCACTTTGGAATCGTCGTCCACGACATAGACGAACGTGCCCTGCTGGCCGTTCTGGACTGCCACGTTGGGAACCACCAGTTGATTGGTCAGCGTGTCCACCAGCAGTTGTATGTTGACGAATTGCTGAGGAAAGAGCGCATTGTCCTTGTTATCGAAAACCGCCTTCAGCTTCGAGGTGCCGGTGGTATTGTCGATCTGGTTATCCAGCGTCACCAGCATCCCGGATGCCAGCTTCTTGGACATGTCCCGGTTGTACGCGTCCACTGGCAGATGCGCACCAGCGCGCAGTTTCTGCGTAACTGCCGGAAGGCTGTCCTCGGGGATGGTAAACAGCACGGCGATCGGCTGGAGCTGGGTGATCGTGATCATGCCGTTCGTGTCGGAGGCGTGAACGATGTTGCCGGGATCCACCAGGCGCAGGCCCACCACCCCCGTAATCGGCGCCGTGACCTTGGAGTAAACCAATTGCAGCTTGGCATTGTCAATGTTGGCTTGATCCTGCTTGATGGTGGCTTCGTTCTGCGCCACCAGCGCGACCTGCGTATCCAATTGCTGACTCGGAATGGCGTCCGTCTTCACCAACCCCTTGTAACGTTCGAGATCCACCTTGGCGTTGGCCACCAGAGCCTGGTCGTGCGCCAGCGTAGCTTCCGCCATATCCAGTTGAACCTGATAAGGCCGCGGGTCTATCTCGAGCAGAACCTGGCCTTCCTTGACCAGATCGCCTTCGTTGAAATCCACTTTCATCAACTGGCCATCCACCCGCGATTTGACCGTGACCGTGTAGTAGGGACTCACGTTGCCGAGCCCGTTCTGATAGACCGGGATGCTGGAGCGTGTGACCTTCGTCACCACTACCGGCACCGGGCCCAGAGCCGCGGCGCCGCCAGGGCCTCCCGCGCCGCCGCCACCACCACCCTTCTTCCCCGCGGTGGTCGGATGGCCGGCGCGCCAGACCGCGTACCCCGCGATACCCGCGACGATTAGCAGGAAAACCAGCCAGATCAGTCCGCGTTTCTTTGATTTTCCGGAGCTGGGCAGCGTTGGTCCATGCTCGCCGGGCAGAGGCATTTCTGGCGCCGATTCAGTGGTTTTTGCGTTTGTCTTCATTCGCACGGCCCCTTGAGATGCAGCGGACTATCCCATTATGCCTGATTCGCGCGGCCCGTCAAGCTGCCGCGAACGCCAACTCCGTGACCTCTTCCTGCTGCCGGCTACGCTTCGCCGTGCCGGTTAATTTCCACAGAAGTCCGGGCATAAAGATCCTCGATCCGCTTCCTTCCAGCTA
>Ga0181536_10006473_pt1 | contig 11733 bp, 8 predicted proteins | sample PEATcosm2014_Bin_41_FD_121105 | JGI IMG/M metagenome (GOLD analysis project Ga0181536, IMG submission 121105) | Peatland microbial communities from MTU Mesocosm Facility, Houghton, MI, USA - PEATcosm2014_Bin17_60_metaG | ecosystem: Environmental > Terrestrial > Soil > Wetlands > Peat | place...
GCCCGGGTCAGTCTCCCGCCGCTGCCGAGGCGCGCGAGATCAAAACCTGGGACCTTGGCCGGAGACGCGTACAGGACGAGGTTCGCGTACTTCGACGTCGGGACCTCCCGAGATAGCACCGTTGCGTACGCGACGAACCCAACACCGGCCAGGACCAACGCGGTGAAGCCGGCCGCCGCGGCGGGCTTCCGGTGCCGGGTCACGTCCCTGGACCGGCGTCCAGGTGACGGGCCGGTGGCCCGCGCGGCGCGCTCTTGCCTGTTCCCGGGTCGACTCTCACGGCCCATGGCCGCATGGTAGTTCCGCGTCCCACCCTCCCGGCATTCAGGACCCGTGCCCCGCCACCTCTTATCCTGGCGTTGCCGCCGGGCAGCGCGCCGGCCGGGGGTGAAGGAGAGGAGAAAAGCGATGAGCGTATTGGCCGTTGATGTGGGGACGAGTGGCGTCCGTGCTGCCATCGTGCGGCCCGACTCCTCGGTCGATCACATCCATCAGGTCCAGGTGCTGCCGAGCACGCCCTCCCAGGGCTTCGTCGAGTTCGACGCGGCCGAGATCGCCAGGGCCGTTCTCCAGGTTTCCATCGCCACGCTTGCCGAAGGCGGGAGTGTCGACGCGGTGGGAATCAGCAGCCAACGTGCGTCGACGGTTGTCTGGGACCGCGCGACGGGCGAACCTGTCGCGCCCGGCATCGGGTGGCAGGACCTCCGCACAGTGGGGTATTGCCTGGCGCTGCAGGCACAAGGGATCCGTCTCGCGCCCAACCAGAGCGCGACCAAGCTGGCGGTGCTCTTGGACATGGCTGACCCGGACCGGTCGCGCGACCTGTGCGCGGGAACCGTGGACACCTGGATCGCGTGGACGCTCTCGCGGGGCAGCCTGCATGTTTCCGACAGGAGCAACCTCGCCGTCACCGGACTGCTCGACGGCAATGCCGCCGAGTGGGATGAGGCGGTGCTCGAGGCGTTGAGGATCCCGCGAGGCGTCCTTCCACGCCCGGTCGATTCCCTGGCTGTCCTCGGCGAAGCGGGCGCGTTGCCGGGAGCACCGCCGATCGCCGGGCTGGCCGGTGACCAACAGGCGTCGCTGGTCGGTCAGGGCTGCGTGCGCCCCGGACTCGCCAAGGCGACCTTCGGAACCGGGGCGATGCTCGATCTGTGTGTCGGAGGGGTGCGCCCAGCCTTTCCCCGTCGTGGGCCAGGAGGCACTTTCCCGATCGTGGCCTGGAGCCAGGGCGGCAAGCTCACCTGGGGAATCGAGGCCATCATGATGTCGGCCGGCAGCTGCATCGAGTGGCTCCGGGACGACCTTGGAATCTTGTCGTCAGTCGCCGAGTCGGACGCCCTGGCTGCCTCGTGCGCCGACGCGGGCGGAGTCTGGTTCGTGCCGGCGCTTCTCGGTCTCGGCACTCCAGTATGGGACTACGGTGCCCGCGGCACGCTCCTCGGGCTCACGCGCGGTTCTGGGAGAGCCGAGGTCGCGCGCGCGGTGCTGGAAGGGATAGCGCATCGCGGTGCTGACCTTCTTGAGGCCTCGGAGACGGACTCCGGCCTCTCGATCGGTTCCCTCCGCATCGACGGGGGCATGAGCGCGAACCGGACGTTTACCCGGGCGCTCGCGAACGCCATCGGCCGTCCGGTCGAGGTCTCCGCCGTCACGGAGGCGACGACGCTTGGTGCCGCCTACCTGGCCGGAGTCGCGGTCGGCACCTGGGAGAACCTTGAGGAGGCGTCGTCCGGGCTTCAGCCCGGGGCCGTGATCGAGCCCACACGGCGTTCCGACCGCCCGCGGTGGCTCGAGGCTCGCGGCCGGGCGCTACGGACCGTACCGGAGCTGTCCAACCTGGATTTCTGACTCAGGTCGCCACGGGCGTTCCGGGACGGTTGGCCGAAGCGGACCAGTTGAGGGCGGTTTCGGGCGCCGTCAACTGGTCCGGCCCCGATCGGTGCTGTCGAAGTCGCGGGTTGGTGCGGACCCGTTACCTGAGGTGACGCGGAGTCGCGGGGGGGCATTGACGTCCCGCCGAGCCCCAACCCGTGCTGCGGCTCGCGCCCTGGCCGCGGATCGCGCCCTCCTGCGCCGTATGAGGCGCTCGTAGCGCAGGCCCGGATGGAACAGGGTGAAAAGCAGCAGACCGAAGACAACTGCCGCGAACGGGATGATGGCGTTCGACTCCGGCGCGAAGAGTGGGAACAGCACGAAACCGGAGAGTGCCGCGGTCCAAGTCCACAGGATCACGACCGTTCGGCGCGGTCCATGGCCGAGCCGAACGAGCCGGTGGTGGACATGGTCGTTGTCCGGAGTGTCGATTGCGGTGCCCTTGGCCATTCGCCGGACGTATGCGAAAGCCATGTCGGAGATGGGGACTCCGAGAATGAAGAGGGGAAGGAACAGTGGCGCGTAGAAGAAGTACGTCTGGCCGCTCACGCCCTCGGTGCGCCCACCGATCTCCATCGTGGCGGCAGCCATCAACAGCCCGAGGAACAGCGCACCGGCATCGCCCATGAACACCCTGGCGGGATTGAAGTTGTGCGGAAGGAAGCCGATGCAGACTCCGCAGGTGATCACGGCGATGAGCGGCCCGAGGTTCGTGGACTGCAACACGCCGAGCTCGACGAGTCGCAGTCCGTACACGGCGAGCGCGCCCGAGGCGATGGCGACGATGCCGGCCGCGAGCCCGTCCAGGCCGTCGATGAGGTTGATCGCGTTCGTGATGCCGATCACCCATAAGGCGGTGATCAAAGGAGTGAGGTCCGAGGAGAGCACCACCGTGCCCGCGAGGGGGATCTTCAGCCAGAACATCGTGGCGCCGAGGAACACGAGCATCATCGACGCGAGCACTTGGCCCGCCACCTTCGCCGGAGCGGAGATCTCGCGGGCGTCGTCGAGCAGCCCGACGCCCAAGATGACCGCGGCTCCGAGCGCGACACCCAGAGGCTCGGAGGAGCCTTGGAAGATCGCGTTCAGATGCCCGACGTGGTCGGCGACGACCATCGCGATGCAAAAGGCGATGAACATCGCGGGACCGCCGCCATAGGGGACGGGGTGGTGGTGGAGGTGGCGCTCGTCGGGGACGGCGACGTGGGAGAAGCGAGCTGCCACGCGCCGGAGCGGGAACGTCAGCAGGTAGCTGCACAGCGCGGCGATTCCGCCCACGAGGGCATAGTTGCCGATCGGTGGCATGGCGGGCCCGGCTCAGACCACGACCAGCTGGGTGGTCGTGGTCGTCGTGTCCTTGAGGATCGTCGCGAGCGGCACCGAGGAGGGTGGAGGCACCACGTGCACCGGCTCTCCCCACCTGCTCACCACAAGGCTCACCGTGAATCGGCTCGCACCGGCCGTCGGGGGCATCAGGCCGTGGAACGCGATGGGAAGCGATTCGGACCCCGTTGTCAGCTGGAGCTCGCCCGTCGCATGATCCTTAGCCGTGACACCGTCGCCTATCCATGCTCCGGAGATCTCAATGTCGCTCCGGTCGTCGTACGTGGTCGGCCTCTCCCCGGTTATAGGCGGCGAGAGCGCGAGCTCCGACATCACCGAGCCGACCGTGAGAGCGGCGGCGGTGCTCTGGTAGACGGAGTCGGCGGGTACGACCGAGATCCATTGGCCCGCAGCGGCCGCGGACTGAGTCGCCGTCAAGTTGATGAGCACCTCGATCGCGGCGGGGTCGCCCCGGAAGTACGCCTCGTCGCCGACCAGTTCGATGTCGATCCTTGCCTTGGCACCTTGATACGAGACGACGATCGTTTGGGACCCCGAGGTCTGGTTGACGTCGCCGATGATCGTGGTCGTGAGCCCGTTTCCGACCGATGTGGAGACATAGTGCAGCGAGGGCCGCGATCCCCCGTTCTTGAGCGCCGTCCTCATGGCTTCGGCGGCTGCGTTGTTGGACCCGGTGCCGAGCACGGCCTGGAGGGTCGTCGGGGATGCCTCAGTGCTCGGCACGTTCGCGATCGTCGTCGAGGTGGCCGACGGCGTGCTGGTGCAAGCGGACGCCCCGACGCCGACGGCGACAAGACCGAGGGCGACCAGCAGCTTACGCACGCTGAGAGGCTACCCCCGAGGGCACGCGGAAACCTCTGCGCCTGTGATCGGCGGACGGCGACGCGGCGCCTGCGGACTGACACTCGGCTCGGCGCGTCTCAGCTCAGCCCGGCCCGGTTGCAGACGTGCTCGGCAATCGCGAGCGACGCTGTCGCGGCGGGAGAAGGAGCGTTACGGACGTCCAGGATGCTGCCTCTCAAGTCGAGCCAGAAATCGTCGACCAGTGACCCGTCACGAAGCATCGCCTGGGCTCGGATACCCGCTACGGCGGGCTCGAGGTCCCCGGCGGTCAGCTCCGGGACGTAGCGGCAAACCGCCGAGGCGAAGCCCCTCCTGTTTGTCGCGTGTGAGAGCTCCCGCAAACCCGCGCGCCAATTCGACATCGCAAAATGAGGAAAACCCGGCCAGGTCAGCGTTTCTCGGACGTCCGGCCAACTGAACGCCGATCGCGCGTAGTTGTCGCGCGAAAAGCCGAGGAAAGCGTTCGGCCCGACGAGCACCTCATTGTGCACAGTCCTCGTGAGGTGGATTCCCAAGAACGGGTACCGGGGATCCGGCACCGGGTAGACGAGTCCTCGCACCAGGTGTTGGGCGGCAGGTCGCAGCCGATAGTAAGACCCCCGGAACGGGACTATCCGGGGCTCGGCGTCAGCTCCGGAACGGAGGGCCAACCGGTCCGACTGGAGGCCCGCGCAGACGATGGCGAAGTCGCAGTCGAAATGTCCGGCGTGTGCTCCGGCCAGATCCAGCCGCACGAGGCCATCGGACCGGGGGAGGACGGATCTCACCTCGGTCCCGAGCCAAAGTTGCCCCGAGACGGCAATCTCTTTCGCAAGGGCGCTGGTGACGGCAGTGAAATCGACAACAGCCGTAGAAGGCGAATGTATGGCGCGAAGCCCCACGACATGTGGTTCCAGTTCGCGCAAGGCCGGCCCTTCCACGACCCGCAGACCGGGCACGCCGTTTTGCACACCGCGTTCGAACAGGTTCTGGAGCCTCTCCAACTCCGCCTCGTCGACTGCGACGACGACTTTGCCGCAGGTCTGGACCGGAATGGAATGTTCCTCGCAGTAACTCCTCAAGAGCCGGCCGCCCGTAACGCACAGCTCCGCCTTCAACGAACCGGGCTCGTAGTAGAGGCCCGAATGGATCACGCCGCTGTTGTGGCCGCTTTGATGCGATCCGACCGTGTTCTCCTTCTCGACCACCACGACGTTTGCGCCCGGGTTGGTCGCTAGCAGCTGTCGGGCGACGGCCAAGCCGACGATCCCGGCTCCGACGACGGCCAGCCGTCTCATGCTCGCCAGCCCCGGCCGTCGTCGCATGACAATGACGAGCCGAGACCGGTCTCGACCCTTGATTGCGGTTGTGGACGCTTCACGTCGGCGATCTCACGATTATGTCCCCTGGACCGCCACGCGTCATTTCCCCTGCAGTTTCCAGGGCGATCTGGCATTTCGGTCCTGTCGAGGCCGCCCTCAAAGGTCAAGGACGTAACGTGGGTACAGTTGGGCGGTGGATGCTCTCGACCCCGGCGGTCTTTTGCGCCTGGCCGCAGGAGGGGACGCCCAAGCCCGGGGCACGCTGCTAGATCGTTTCGCGGACCTCGTCTGGGCAGTCGCGTGTGGTCACGGGCTCAACAAGGCGGATGCCGCCGAGGTCAGCCGGACGACCTGGCGGGCGCTCGCGACGAACCTCGGGGCCGTCGGTGACGCGCAACGGGTCGGGCCATGGCTCGTGGCGAAGGCCCGGCGTGAATCCGTCCAGCTCTTGCGGCAAGAGGGGCGCGACGTCACATCGCAGCGATCGAACGACTGGGTCAGCGAGGATTGTGGGCTCGAGACGATCCTCGATCTGGCAGGGCCGGGACGCGGCGCAGCGCTTTGGCGTGCCTTCGAGGCTTTGGACGCGGACCGCAAAGCCTTGCTCCGGGTGCTGTTGGCCGATCCGCCTCTGAGCGATGGGCAGCTGAGCGACGTGTTCCACAGGCCGATCGCCGGCACCGTTCCGCTTCGCGCCCGCTGTATCGATCGGCTGGGTGACCCAGCCGCGTGCCACCCACGCCCCTCTCGTGCCCGTCGCACCCTGGCGGGCACAGCCGAGGGGAGGGTCGCGTGAGCGGAGACCAAGAACCGTCGCAGCCCGCCCGCCCCGACCGCGAGACTGCCCACCTTGACCGGCCCAATACCGTAGACGCTGCTCGCGAGGCGACTTTCCAGAGGCTGCGCGCCTTGGTGCTCGAGAATGACCCGGTTCCGGCAGACGTGATCGCCAGCTCCGGGGCGGGCTTCGCCTTGCGTTCCATTGACGACGAGCTCGCTTCACTCGTCTACGACTCGCTGAGCGATGATGACCTGTTCGCGGGCGTGCGATCGGGCACACGGGCAGTCCGTCAGCTCAGTTTCGAAGCGGGCGAGCTTGTCCTAGAGATAGAAGTGACCGGCGCCAGGTACCTCATAGGGCAGGTCGTGCCGCCCCAGGTCGCCGTCATCGAGCTGCGGCACAGAGGTGGGACCACGAACGTGGAGACCGACGAGCTCGGTTGCTTTCACTTCCGGGCCGTGCCTGAGGGCCCGGTGAGCTTTCGCTGCTGTCCCGCGAGGCCTGCCGCGCCTCCGGTCGCCACGAGCTGGATCACGCTCTGAGCAAGCCCGGGGTCTGCCCGCGGGCCTGATCTCATGGCGCGCTCAACTGCCCACGCGTCGCTCGACGCGGCCGAACGTGCCCTGGCCGCGGTCGCTGACGATCCGCTCCGGGCCGAGGCGGCTGCGCTGGAAGTGCTCGCGGACCGACGGGTTGATGCGGAAGCAGCGTCGGTCGCCCACCGCACAGTCGGCCTCGTGGCGCGTGAGACCGGCCGGCTGAGCGTCGCGCGACACCGCCTACGACGTGCCATCGCCGTCGCCGAGGCGGGGAAGCTGGAAGTTCGCGCGATCGAGGCGCGCTTGAGCCTCGTCTTGGCCCTGCTGCAAGGCGGCGACCCGGCCGCGGCGCTGATCGAGCTCGACCGGGCGGCCGAAGGGGCCCCCCGGGAGCTGCGCGGGCAAGTTCTCATGCAGCGCGCTCTCATCCACATCCGCGTCGGCCGGTTCGAGGAGGCACTCGGCGACAGCCGCCGGGCCCTCCCGCTGCTTCGCCGTGCCGGTGACCGTTTGAACGAGGCGAGGCTTCTGTCCAACCGAGGCGTCCTGCATGCCTACCGGGGTGAGCTCGCACGTGCGGAGGCGGATCTCAATAAGGCGCTGCAGCTCTACAACCTCCTTGAACGCGGTATCGCAGCCGCGCAGGTACTGCACAACCTCGGGTACGTCTCCGCCCTGAAAGGCGACGTCCCCGGCGCCCTCAAGCGATATGACAACGCCGCGCTCCATTTCACCGCGCGGGGCCTCGGCGCTCCGGCCCTTTCGATCGACCGCGCGGAGCTGCTGCTCTCCGCCAGGTTGCTGCCCGAGGCCCGGGGCCAGATCGACGCCGCTGTGGCGACGTTGGAGGCGTCCGGGACCTCACTAGACCTGGCTGAGGCCAGACTTCTGCTGAGCCAGATCGCCCTCGCGGAGGGAGATCTTGTCGTCTCTAGTTCGGCGGCCCGGGCCGCGCGTCGTCAGCTCATTCGCCAGGGTAGGTCGCGGTGGGCGGCACTGGCCCGATTCGTCGAGGCCCAGTCCCGGTGGGCCTCGGGCAGCGGGCAGGACCGGGTTCCGGCAGAGGCCGGCGCCCTCGCGGAGGTCCTGCGCGGCCAGCAGTGGTTCTTGCCGAGCCTCGAGTGCCTAATCATGGGCGCACGGGCCGCTTTGGGAAAGGGCGACATGGAGACCGTCAGGTCACTCGTCGCCGGAATCGACAGGCGCACGGCGTCCGGCCCGGCCGCACTACGCGTCCGCAGCTGGTACGGCGAAGCGCTGGACCGCCTTGCGGCCGGCAACCGGGCAGGCTCCTTGGCGGCCCTCAGGTCCGGGCTCAAGGTTGCCGAGGACCACCGGGCGACCTTGGGAGCCACGGAGCTGCGCGTGCGAACTGCCACTGCCGTCTCCCAGCTCGCCGACCTCGGTCTCGGCCTGGCCTTCGAGTCGCGACGCGCGGTCGAAGTGCTGCGCTGGTCGGAACGCTGGCGGGCAGGTTCGCTGAGCGCCCCGCGAGCAACCCCGCCCACAGATGAGAGGCTCGCCCGGCTGCTGTCGACTTTGCGCGAGATAGTCGCCCGCATCGAGCGCGCCTCGTTCGAAGGAGATGATGTCTGGCCGCTCGTCGCGCAACAGCGAAGGATCGAGCAAGAGATCCGCCAGCGGAGCCGAACTGAGGAAGGTGATTTCGCCAGAGCGCCCAGATTCCCGGATCCCGCCGCGCTGCGAGAGGCCATCGGCGAACGGGGACTCGTCGAGTACATCGAGCATAATGGCCGGCTGCACGCCGTCACAGGTACCCGGAAACGGTTCAACCTGAGTTGCCTGGCCAGCGCGGCCGAAGTGGCAGCCGAGCTCTCCATGCTCCAATTCGCTCTGCGTCGCCTGGTGTTCGGTCGCAGTTCTCAATCCAGCCTCCAAGCGGCGGCGGCCCTCCTGGAGCGGTCGTGTCACCGTTTGGGGGATCTCCTGGTCAAGCCGCTGGCCGCCGACCTCGATGGTCGTGACCTCGTCGTGGTGCCCACGGGCGGGCTCCACGCCCTCGCCTGGGCGCTGCTCACATCACTGCGCGGAAGGGCCGTGACGGTCTCGCCGTCGGCCTCGCTGTGGTACTCGCGCCAGGGCGAGGACCTCTTCGAGCCACCGCTCGCAGCTGCGGGCGATCGTGAGGTCGTGCTCGTGGCCGGGCCGAGAGTCGCCCATGCAGCCGAAGAGATCAACCGGATCCGGTCGGCCTTTTACCCGGGGGCGCGGACATTGCAAGGACCCGCCGCAACAGCCAAGGCGGTGCTGCGCGCACTCGAGCGACGACGTCTCGCCCATGTGGCTGCGCATGGGAGCTTCCGCGCCGACAATCCCCAATTCTCGTCGCTCGCGCTGGCCGATGGCCCGCTCACGGTTTACGACCTCGAAGCCATGGCGCGCCCGCCCGAGTGGATCGTGCTCTCGGCCTGCGACACGGGCCGCTCGGAGGTCCATCCGGGCGACGAGCTCATGGGCACGAGCGCGGCGTTGCTGTCGCTCGGGACCCGGGCCATCGTCTCGAGCGTGGCGCCGGTTCCTGATGACGGGGTGATCCCGGTCATGCTCGCCATCCACAACGAGCTTGCACGAGGGCACGGCTTGGCCAGGGCGCTCGCGACCGCCCAGGCACGTGCCTTTTCCGAGGCACTCTCGTTCGCAGACCTCGCCTCGGGCGACCGACGAGCCCGTGAGGCGCTAGCAGCTGGAGCCTTCGTCTGCCTTGGCGCTGGTTAAGCTGGGCGCAAAGAGGGGCTTGATGAGTTCGCCGACGGCCACGGCAAGACAAGTCGGTGGCTTCGATGATCCCGTGCGGCCGGTTTCTCGGGCTCGGAGGTGAGGTGGCGAGGATGGATCTCGGTACCCGGACCGGGCTCAACCCCGACGGTGACGCAATGACTGGTGAGCACCCGGTTGTTTCCGACGCGTCCGCGGCCGCCAACTTGTTCGAGAGGATCGTCGACAACATCTCGCGTGTTGTTCAGGGCAACGACGAGGCCATCCGCCTCTCGGTGACCTGCCTGGTCGCAGGGGGCCATCTTCTTGTCGAGGACGTCCCCGGCGTCGGCAAGACGAGCCTCGGCAAGGCCCTGTCGGCTTCGGTGTCGTGCCGCCACCGCCGGATCCAGTTCACTTCGGACCTGCTGCCTTCGGACGTGACCGGCGTAAGTGTCTTCGATGCCACAAAGACCAGCTTCGAGTTCCGGCCCGGGCCGATATTCGCCAACATCGTCCTCGGCGACGAGATCAACCGGACCCCGCCGAAAACGCAGTCCGCCCTGCTCGAGTCGATGGAGGAGCGACAGGTCACCATTGACGGGAACACCTACAAACTGCCCGATCCGTTCATGGTCATCGCCACCCAGAACCCGATCGAGCACGAGGGGACGTTCCCGCTGCCCGTGAGCCAGCTCGACCGCTTCCTGCTCAGGATCCAGATCGGCTATCCGGACGAGGAGTCCGAGGTCCTGATGCTCGAGACCCATGGCGTGTCCGAGCCTCTCGACACGCTCGAGCCGGTTGCCACCCCCGAGGACGTGACTGCGCTCGCAACCCGCGCCCGGGCCGTCCACGTCTCGTCGTTGATCCAGCACTACATCGTTCAGATTGCCAGCGCGACCCGGGTCCACCCTGCGGTCGCGCTAGGGATGTCGCCCAGGGCTGCGCTGGCCCTGCAACGGGCGGCGCGGGCCAGAGCGGTGCTGGAGGGTCGCGACTTTGTCGCGCCAGACGACGTCAAGGCGATGGCCTCCTCGGTCATCGGTCACCGTTTGGAGCTGCGGGCCGCCGCGGGCCGCGGCCAAAGCCCCGTGAAGGCCGTCCTGGACGACGTACTGCGCCACGTGCCCGTGCCCGATCAAGCCACTGGGCGCCGATAGCGCCCAGAGATGCTCACCGCCCGAGGCCGCCGGACGATCACGCTGGGGCTGATCGCGGGTGCTGCCGGCCGGATCCTGGGCATCCCTGAGCTTTTTGGTCTGGCCAGCGCCGCCATCGTCGTGGCGCTGGTGGCGCTCGTCCGGCTTCACCTGACGAGGGGCACCGTCGCAATCACTGCACGTGCAGTCCCGCCCATCGTGAACGCGGGCGAACCCGCTGTGGTCGAGCTCACGATCGAACAGTCCGCCCCCACGGGATGGCTTTCGGGCCCCGTCACTCTTCTCACCGACCACTCGCAGGGGCCGGGTCTACGCCAGCCGGCCAAGATCATCGTGCCTCGCCTTGCTCGCGGCGACCGGGCCCAGGTGAGTTTCGAGCTCTCCACCGCGCGGCGCGGTACGGTCGTGGCCGGCGCCTACGAAGCGGTGAGTTCCGATCCGCTCGGCCTGGCCCGCCGGCGCTTGTCGGTCAGCGGGCCCGCTCGGTGCATCGTGTTGCCGCGTGTCGAGCCTCTCGCCACGGTAGTGCCCGAAGGGCTGGACTTGAGGGCCGAGAACGGCATCTCGGCTGCAGAAAGACTCATCGTCGGTACCTCGATGCTCCGGCACTACGCGCAGGGGGACGATCTCCGACGCGTCCACTGGCGCACGACGGCGCGTGTCGGCGAGCTCATGGTCCGCGACGGCGGTGATTTGGACGAGCCGGATCGAATCGCGACCACGGTGCTGCTCGATGTGGGCGACGAGGCTACTCCGGCGGACGAGCTGGAGCGGGCAGTCGAGGTTGCCGCGAGCGTCTTGAGCGCTGCGGCCGACGAGTCGATCAGCGGGGCTTGCGGTGCCTACCGCCTCCTCACGACCACCGGTTTGGACACCGGCGGTCAGCGCGGTCACGAGAACCTGCAGAACCTGCTGATCACCCTCGCCGGCGTCGTGCCGCCGCCCACAGGCTCGCCGTCGCGTTTCGGGGCGGCGGTTGCGCGCCTCGGCCGGCCCGGTTGCGACGAGGTCCTCGTCATCGTCGGCGCTTTCGGGGAACGCGGACCCGGTGAGGAGCTTCTCGATGATCTCGCCCGCGTGTACGCGGCCGTGGTGCTCGTTCTGGTGGGTGCGGCTGCTTCTCCGTCCCGAGACGGGCATGTAGCCATACGGCGGGCTGACGCCGGCCTCAC
>Ga0181536_10006476_pt1 | contig 11726 bp, 12 predicted proteins | sample PEATcosm2014_Bin_41_FD_121105 | JGI IMG/M metagenome (GOLD analysis project Ga0181536, IMG submission 121105) | Peatland microbial communities from MTU Mesocosm Facility, Houghton, MI, USA - PEATcosm2014_Bin17_60_metaG | ecosystem: Environmental > Terrestrial > Soil > Wetlands > Peat | place...
ACGATTCCCGAGATCGCCGGTCTGTCGACCGCTTATTTCCTTCGCCTGCAACTGCGCGACGCGGCGGGAAAACTGGCGAGCTCGAATTTCTATTGGCTTTCCACGCAGCCGGACGTTTCCGATTGGAACCGATCCAACGGCCGCTATACGCCCATCAAAACCTACGCCGATCTCACCGGCCTGGCGGCATTGCCGCCGGCGCAGGTCGCGGTTTCTTCGCGCGGCGAAACCCGCGGCGGCGAGCGCCTCGAGCATGTGACCGCGCGCAACCCTTCCCCGCACCTGGCGTTCTTCGTGCACTTGACGATTTTGAAAGGCAAAGACGGCCCCGACATCGCGCCGGTGTATTGGGAAGATAATGATTTCGAGCTGCTGCCGGGCGAGGCGCGCGAGCTCTCCGTCACCTATCCCGCGGAGCTGATGGGCGCGGCCAAACCGTATATCCAGGTGGATGGCTGGAACGTTCCGCGGTCGTGATAGACTCCTGTTCAAGATGATTTCCAAACTGCTTTGCGGCACGGTTCTATTGGCACTGGCGGCGCTGGGCGCGGAACGCGGCGAAGAGATTCGCTTGTGGCCCAACGGCGCTCCCGGCTCGGAGGGCGAAACCGCCCAGGAGGTTTTCAAGACCTCGCCCAACTCCCAACTGCCGTCGGATTTCACGGTGGTGCATTATCCTTCCATCTATGTGTTTCTGCCTCCGGCGGGGAAGGCCAATGGCGCGGCGGTGATCGTCGCGCCCGGCGGCGGCCACTCGCAACTGGTCATCGACAAGGAAGGCTGGGACATCGCCCAGTGGCTGAATAACAATGGCTTCGCCGCCTTCGTGCTGAAGTACCGGCTGGCCAGGGCGCCCGGCTCGCATTATACCGTCGAGCGGGAAGCCTACGGCGATTCGGCGCGCGCCGTGCGGATGGTGCGCGCGCGCGCCAAGGAATGGGGAGTGGATCCGCGGCGCATCGGCTTCATGGGATTTTCCGCGGGCGGATACCTGGCGGCATTGATGGAAACGCGCTTCGATGGCGGCAGGGCTTCGTCGCCCGACCCCATCGAGCGCGCCGGCTCACGGCCCGATTTCGACGTGGTGGTCTATCCCGGCTACCCGGCCGGCAGCATCACGGTGCCCAAGGATGCGCCGCCGGCTTTTCTGGTATGCGCCGACAACGATCCCTCGCACGTGGTCACCACCGTGAACTTATATCTGGATCTGCAAAAACAAAAGATTCCGGCGGAGATGCACATCTACGCCAGCGGCGGCCACGGCTTCGGGATGAAGCCTTCTGCTTTGCCCGTGGCGGCCTGGCCGGACCGCCTGCGCGATTGGTTCGCGGAACGCAAGATCGCACAGCCGTAAGGCCCACCCCTCAAAACGCCAGCTTGATCACGGCGCCGGCCAGCAGGCCGCCCAGCAGCGGGCCCACAATCGGCACCGCCGCGTAGCCCCAGTTGGACGGCCCTTTCGTGGCAATCGGCAGAATCGTATGCGCCACGCGCGGCCCGAAATCGCGCGCCGGGTTGATGGCGTAGCCGGTGGTGCCGCCCAGGCTCAACCCGATCCCCCACACCAGGCAACCCACCAGGTACGGCCCCACGCCCGCCGCCGGCCCGCTCGCCGAGACGGCCTTCGAGCCGATGGCGCCGCACAGCAGCACCAGCACGAAGGTTCCGATGGCTTCGCTCAGAAGGTTGAAGGGCGGATTCGGAATCGCCGGGGAAGTGCAGAAGCACGCCAGCTTGCGGCCGGTATCGGGTGTTTCGCGCCAATGCGGATAATAGTGCAGCCACACCAGCGTGGCGCCCACGATGGCGCCTAGAACCTGTGACAGCACGTAAGGCACGAGCTTGCTGAAATTGCCGGTGGTCACCGCGAAGCCCAGCGTCACCGCCGGATTCAAGTGCGCGTCCGCGCTGCCGCAGGCTACCGCGGTGAAGATTCCGATCATCACCGCGAAAGCCCAGCCGGTGGCAATTACCATCCATCCGGAGTCCTCGCCTTTGGACTTGCGCAGCAGCACGTTGGCCACTACGCCATTGCCCATCAGGATGAGCACCATGGTGCCCATGAATTCGCCGAAGCAACTTCTTCCCATTAGTTTTCTCCCATGGCCGCGCCCACTCCCGCCACAATCGCATGAAGCTGTTGCACGCCCTCGGTCAGCGCCGCGGGACCGGGCTGCAGGATGTAGGTGGATTTGATTTCGTAAATATGGCCGTTGCGCACGGCGTTGATGCTCTCCCAACCTTCGCGCGCGCGAATCTGTTCTTTGCTTGCCTTGCGCCCGCACCAGGAGGCCACGATGGCGTCGGGATTGGCCGACACCACAGCCTGTGGCTCCACGATGCGGCCTTTGGCGGATTGCTCGCTCCGCAGTTGTGGAAACACCGGCTCGCCGCCGGCGATCTCGATCAGCTCGTCCACCCAGCGGATGCCGCTGATCAGCGGGTCCATCCATTCTTCGAAGAACACGCGCGGGCGTCGCGGGAAGCGGCCGGCGGCTTCCCGAATGCGATCGAGTCCGCCGCGCAGGCGCTTCACCAATTCCACCCCGGCCGCCTCCGCCGCCACCATGCGCGCCAGCGCCAGCATCATCTGGAAAATCTCTTCCACCGACCGCTGGTTGAACACCAGCACGTTGACGCCGGCGCGAATCAGATCGCGCGCGATGTCGGCCTGCAAATCGGAGAAGCCGATGGCCAGGTCCGGCTCCAATTCCAGAATCTTGCCGATGTTGGCGGAAGTGAACGCGGAAACTCTCGGCTTCTCCCGCCGCGCTTCCCTGGGCCGGCAGGTAAAACCGGAAATTCCCACAATCCTTTCCTGCTCGCCCAACAGGTACAACGTCTCGGTGGTCTCTTCGGTGAGGCAGACAATGCGCCGCGGACCCTCCATCAATCCTCCGCCAGCCAATCGAAGGATCGCACCACGGCTTTCTTCCAGAAGCGGTACATGCGGTCGCGCTGCGCGGCGTCCATTTGCGGTTTCCAGGTGCGCTCCACGCGCCATTGCGCGCGCAGCTCGCCGATATTTTCGTAGAAGCCGGTGGCCAGGCCGGCGGCATAAGCGGCGCCCAGCGCGGTGGTTTCCTTCACCGCCGGACGCACCACCTCGCGATTCAGAATGCCCGCCTGGAACTGCATGAGCAGTTCGTTCTCCACCATGCCGCCATCGGTGCGCAGCACGGTTACGGGAACGCCCGCGTCTTTTTCCATGGCCTCCACCACGTCGCGGGTCTGAAACGCCGTGGCTTCCAAAACGGCGCGCGCCAGGTGCCCGCGATTGGTGTAGCGGGTCAGGCCGGCGATCACGCCGCGCGCCTCGTGCTTCCAATAGGGCGCGTACAGGCCGGAGAAGGCCGGCACGAAGTAGACGCCGCCATTGTCTTCCACGGTCTGCGCCAGGGCCTCGATTTCCGGGCTTTTCGCGATCAGTCCGAAATTGTCGCGGACCCATTGCACCAGCGCGCCGGCAATCGCCACGCTGCCTTCCAGCGCATAGCGCGCGGGCTGCGCGCCCAAGCGGAACGCCACCGTGGTGAGCAGCCCGTATCGGGAGTGCACCACGGCGGTTCCCGTGTTCATCAGCAAGAAACATCCGGTGCCATACGTGTTTTTGGCTTCGCCCGCGTCGAAGCAGGCCTGCCCCACCAGCGCGGCTTGCTGATCGCCCAGGATGCCGGCCAGCGGCACGCCGCGAATGGCCTCCAGCGACGCTTCGCCGTAACGCTCGCTGCTGGAGCAGATTCGTGGCAGCATCTGGCGCGGAATGCCGAAGGCGCGCAGCAGTTCGCCGTCCCAATCCAGCGTCCGCAGATTCATGAGCTGGGTGCGGCTGGCGTTGGTGCAATCGGTGATGTGCAGCCCGCCCGTCAGGCGCCACGCCAGGTAGCTGTCGATGGTGCCGAACAGCAGCTCGCCGTTCTCCGCCTGCTCGCGCGCGCCCGCCACGTTGTCCAGCAGCCAGCGGATTTTCAAACTGCTGAAATAGGTCGAAACCGGCAGCCCGGTCTGCTCGCGGAAGCGGTCCGCCCCGCCGGCGCGCGAAAATTCGCCCACCGCATCGCCCACCCGCATGTCCTGCCAGACGATCGCGTTGTGCACCGCGCGGCCCGTGGCGCGGTTCCACACCACCGTGGTCTCGCGCTGGTTGGTGATGCCGATCGCCGCCAGATCGCCCGGCCCGAGGTCCGCCTGCTGCATCGCCTCGCCGATCACCTGCTGGGTGCGAAACCAGATCTCTTCCGGATCGTGTTCCACCCAACCCGCCCGCGGATAGATCTGCTCATGCTCCTTCTGCGCGCATGCCGCGATATTGCCGGCCCGGTCGAAAATCAGGAACCGGGTGCTGGTGGTGCCCTGGTCGATCGCTCCGATATACTTTGCCACTCCGTCTCCTTCTACTTCTTTTCCGGAATCCTGTCTTTATGTGGTTCTATTCTATTCGACTGCGCGGCGAATACGATAAAATCCAAATTCATGACAAGGCCATCCGCATTTCAGCTCCGTGGGGCAGGTTGGCAACCTGCGCGGCGGTTGTCAACCGCCGCCACGCTTCTCCTCGGGGCGTTGCTGCCGCTTGCGTGCGCGCAGCCCTATGACGTCGTGATCCTGAACGGCCGCCTCATGGACCCCGCCAGTCGTCTCGATGCCCCGCGCAACCTTGGCATCCGCGCCGGCAAAATCGCCGCTATCTCCGCATCGCCCCTCGCCGGCCGCGTCGCCATCGATGCCGGAAGCCTGGTCGTCGCGCCGGGTTTCATCGACATCCATCAGCACGGCCAGGATGCCGAAAACTATCGCCTCAAAGCGCTGGACGGCGTCACCACCGCGCTGGAGATGGAAGTCGGCGCAATCCCCGTCGAGTCCTGGAACGCCGCTCGCGCGGGAAAATCGCTGATTAACTTCGGCGCCTCCGCCGGACACATTCCCGCGCTCATGCAGGCGATGCGCGATACGGGCGGGCTGCTGCCGCGCGATGCCGCCGCCACCCGCGTGCCCACGGACCAAGAGCATCGCCAATCGCTCGACCTCATCCGCCGCAGCCTCGATGAGGGCGGCCTGGGTATCGGGATGGGAATCGCCTATGTGAAATCCACCCGCGCGCAAATCCTCGACGTCTTTCGCCTCGCCGCCGAACGCCAAGTGCCGGTCTACGTTCACATGCGCGCCAGCGGTCCGGTCGAACCCGGAGCCATCGATTCCCTCCAGGAAGTTCTGGCCGATGCCGCCGCCACCGGCGCGTCCCTCCACGTGGTTCACGTCACCAGCACCTGCCTGGCGGAAACCCCCGTATGCCTCGCCATGATCGAAGGCGCGCGAAAGCACGGGATGGACGTCACCACCGAAGCCTACCCGTACACCGCCGGAATGACCGACTTAAGTTCGGCCATCTTCGATCCCGGCTGGCAGCAGCGCCTCGGTAACATCACGTACTCCGACTTACAATGGGCGCTCACCGGAGAGCGCCTCACCGCCGCATCCTTCGCCCGTTACCGGAAGCTCGGCGGCATGGTGGCCATCCATGGAATTCCCGAAGAGGTGGTACGCGAAGCCATGGCCGACCCGCAGGTGATGATCGCCAGCGACGGCATCCTGGCAAACGGGAAAGGCCATCCGCGCGCCGCCGGATCCTACGCCCGCGTGCTCGGCCGCTACGTCCGCGAGGAGCACGCGCTCAGCCTGATGGACGCCCTTCGCAAAATGACCGTCATGCCCGCCGATCGCATCGGCCTTCCCGACAAGGGCCGGCTCTCCGTTGGAGCCGACGCCGATATTACGGTCTTCGACCCCGCCCGGGTCATCGATCGCGCCACGTTCGATCGTCCCGCGCAGGCCTCCCAAGGCATCGTGTACGTGCTGGTCAATGGCACGGTCGTCGTCAAAGATGGCGTAGTCCAGGAAAATGTTGCGCCCGGCCGCCCTGTCACGCGGCGCTAAAGGAGACCCATGCGCGTTCTCATCGCCGACTCATTCGAACAATCCGGAATCGACCGGCTCCAGTCCATCGGCTGCGAGATTATCTTCCAACCGGGACTGAAAGACGAAAGCCTCGCGCGGGAAGTGGCCGCCTCGCTTCCCGACGTCCTGGTAGTGCGCTCGACCAGGGTAACCGAACCGATCCTGGCCGCGGGGGCGCTCAAACTGGTGGTCCGCGCCGGCGCCGGTTACAACACCATCGACGTGCCCGCCGCCTCGCGCCGCGGCATCTATGTTTCCAACTGTCCCGGCAAAAATTCCATCGCGGTGGCCGAGCTGGCCTTCGGCCTGATACTGGCGCTCGACCGCCGCATTCCCGATAACGTCCTCTCCCTTCGCCAGGGCGCCTGGAATAAATCGGCATTTTCCAAATCGCGCGGCTTGTATGGCCGCACCCTGGGACTGATCGGCGTGGGCCAGATCGGCCGCGAGATGATCCCGCGGGCCCTAGGCTTCGGCATGCCCGTGGCCGCCTGGAGCCGTAATCTTACCCCGCAGCGCGCCCGCGATTGGGGCATCCAGCACAAAGCCTCGCCCGCCGCAGTGGCCGCCTCCGCCGATATCGTCAGTGTGCACCTGGCTTTGCATCCCCAGACACGCAATCTGCTGGCCGCGGAATTCTTCGCCGCCATGCGTCCGGGCGCATACTTCGTCAACACCGCCCGCGCCGAAGTAGTCGATCAGGAAGCGCTCGCGCGCGCCATCCGCGAAAAATCCATTCGCGCCGGCCTGGATGTTTTCGCCGCGGAACCCTCCGCCGGCTCCGGCCCGTTCGCCGATCCCATAGCCGCCGAGCCCAATGTCTACGGCACCCATCACATCGGCGCGTCCACCAGGAAGCCATTGCCGCCGAAACCGTGCGCATCGTTCAGACCTTCCGCGAAACCGGCCAGGTGCCCAACGCCGTCAACCTGGCGCGCGTTACCCCGGCCACCTGCGCCCTGGTGGTGCGCCACCTGGATCGCCCCGGAGTCTTAGCCGGCGTGCTGGATGTCATCAGCGCCGCCCACATCAACGTGCAAGAGATGGAGAACATCGTCTTCGAGGGCGCCGAAGCCGCCGTGGCCCGCATTCATCTGGAATCTCAGCCCGAAGAAGCGGTGATGGAGAAAGTGCGCCATTCCAGCCCGGAGATTCTGGAAGCCTCGCTGATTAACTTGAAAGGGTAACCCGCATTTCCATTTTAAGTAGGGATCGCGCGTCGCTTCGGACGGTGGTCCCGGCTCGCGGAAAGGGAAGAACACGACCAGGTCGCCCCGAAAAAGGTAAGGCCCCGAGCTGGGTATCTCGGGGCCTGCACTCAGAGAATGGCGGCGGGAGGGGACTCGCCGCCAGGGATGCTGTCTGTATTGATCCGATCTTATCAATTTCAGAGCTGTTTATCCAGAATATAAAAAAGGAAATTTTGCGGGTAAAGGCCGGAACATTTGGGGGTACCGGCGAGGGGGTATCGGCGGGCTGCCCGCAAAGAACAAAGGCCCCGGGTTGAGAAACCCGGGGCCCGCACTCAGAGGGTGGCGGCGGGAGGGGACTCGCCGCCAGGGATGCTGTCTGTATTGATTTCATATTACAGTATTTACGATCTGGTTGTCCAGAACATAATGGAGGAAATCATGGGCCTCGCGGCGCGGTCCGCCGCAGGTTGTTGGGGGACCCAAGGAGGGGATAACACTAACTCCTGTTACCGCGCTAAGCTGATGAAACATAATACTTTACTGTAAAAGTACCAAGCGCGGCGACCGCTCCGGGTTATCCCCTAGCGAATAACCAAAGAGATATTGAGCATGCCTTGCCTGCATTGTCATGATGCGGTTGGAAGGCGGTGTCAGTTGATTGAAACCCAAGAGGACAACACTCTTTCGAACGGCGAACGGGAGAGGCGGATCAAGCGCCGGTTCCAGATCGAGCAGGAAGTGAAGTACAAAATGCTCTACGGACAGCGCATTGCCGAGACCGGCGTCGGCAAGACCATGAACATTTCCAGCGGCGGCGTTTGGTTCAGCACGGAAACCATGCTCACCACGGGAATGCCGATTGAGATTTCCATGACCTGGCCGGTACTCCTGAACGACTCCTGTCCCATGAAACTGATGATCTACGGCTGTGTGGTGCGCAGCAACGAGCGTGGCGCCGCCGTAGCCATCGAACGGTACGAATTCCGCACGCAGGGCAGGGGATTCCAGCACCTGTCGGTGCCCTCGCCAGTCGAATTCCGCCTGCCCAGTTGAGGTGGAGCCGGCTTCAGCCGGTCATTCGGCTGGCAGGCGAAAGCGCCTGATGCCGCACAGTTTTCCGAGTCGTGAGATTCGGCATAATTCGTGGGACGGACCCCAGGTCCGGGCCCCAAGGGTACCCCTGTCCGCCCTACAGTTCTCGCAGGTGTCCGGTTGCGGGAAAAGCACGCGGCATTGGACGAAAGCGCCTGCCCGCCTGGTATCGACCAGCACATTCGCTTCTTGGCCATCCACGTGCTCTCGCCTGAGCATCGCGTGCGAGCGCCGCGCCCGGCAGTCCATCCAGCGGCTAGCACACAAGGAGAACCGATGCTTTGGACAGTTTTTGTGATCCTGCTGGTCTTGTGGCTCTTGGGACTGGTGACATCTTACACCATGGGCGGCTTCATCCATATTCTGCTGGTCGTGGCTATCGCCGTCCTGTTGATCCAACTGATTAGCGGGCGGCGGGCGGTTTAGGCCGGTTCGCTCAAATCGCTCGCAGCACGCGCGCTGGCAGGGTCACGATGCCCCAGACCAGGGCCAGCGCGCCGCCCACCGCAATCCCCACCAGGCGGAAGGGCAGCAACAGCAGCCAGACTATGGGATAAACCACCAAAGCCGCCAGCGCCAGCGGCCAGCACAGCACCAGCAGAATGCACCACAGCAGGAATTTCATCATGGGCTTCCTCCCTCCTATCCTAATACGCACAAAGGCAAGCAGTTGTTCGAAGTCTGCTAGGATAAAAATTCTCGCCTCCGGGCGAGCCTTACCAGATGCTGCGCTTTGAGACGGCCGGCGAGTCGCACGGGGAATGCCTGGTGGCAACCCTGACGGGACTTCCGGCCGGCATACCCATATCGATCGATGCCGTCAACCGCGAACTGTGGCGCCGCCAGCAGGGCTACGGGCGCGGCGGGCGCATGAAAATCGAGGCCGACCGCGCCGAAATCGTCTCCGGCGTGCGCCATTCTCAAACCATCGGTTCGCCCGTCGCCATTCTGATCCGCAACCGCGATTGGCCCAACTGGACCGAAGCCCTGCCGGTGGAAGACGCCGCGGGCAGCGCCGATAAGCGCAAGCCCGTGACCCGTCCGCGCCCCGGCCATGCCGACCTGGCCGGCGCGATCAAGTACAATTTTCACGACGCCCGGTACATTTTGGAACGCGCCAGCGCCCGCGAGACCGCCGCCCGCGTCGCCGTGGGGGCCATCGCCAAAGCGCTGCTCGGTGAATTCTCCATCCGCGTGCTGAGCCACGTGGTCGCGGTGGGGCCCGTCAAACTCGAGCGTGCCGCCGCGTGGAGCGAACTGGTGGCGCTCAGCGAAACCTCCGAAGTGCTGCTCGGCTGCGTGGACCCGGCCGTCGAAATGCGCATGAAGGAAGTGGTGGACGAAGCCTATCGCACGGGCGATACGGTGGGCGGCGTCTTTGAAGTGATGGCGCGCGGCGTTCCGGTGGGGCTCGGTTCGCATATCGCCTGGGATTCGCGGCTGGATGGCCGCCTGGCGCAGGCCATCGTCTCCATCCAGGCGGTCAAAGGCGTCGAAATCGGTTTCGCGGCGGAAGGCGCCGCCGCCTTCGGCAGCCAAGTGCAGGATTCCATTCATTACAACCGGGAAGCGCGGCAATTCACCCGCGGCGCCAATCGCGCCGGCGGCCTGGAAGGCGGCATCACCAACGGCCAGGACCTGGTGGTGCGCGGCCTTCTGAAACCCATTTCAACCCTGCGCCGCCCGCTCGAATCCGTGGATCTGGCCACGCGCGAGCCGGCCCTGGCGGCCTATGAGCGCAGCGACGTTTGCGTGGTTCCCGCCGCCGGCGTGATCGGCGAAGCCATGGTGGCGCTGGTGCTGGCGCAGGCGTTGCTGGAGAAGTTCGGCGGCGATTCCCTGCCGGAGACGCGCCGCAATTATCAAGCCTATATGGAGCAGGTGCAAAATTTCTGAACGTATGGTTTATCCGATTGTGAGATACGGCGACCCCGTGCTGGAGCACGAGGCCGCAACGGTGGAGGAGTTCGATACCCCCGAGCTGCACCAGTTTCTGGCCGACATGTTCGAATCCATGTATGCCGCCAAGGGCGTCGGACTGGCTGCGCCGCAGATCGGCGTTGCCAGGAAGATCGCCGTCATCGATTGCTCCAATGGCGAAAACGAGGCCGACAAGCTGGTCCTCATCAATCCGCAAATCCTCAAGGTGGAAGGCAAGCAGGAAGGCGAAGAAGGCTGCCTCAGCATTCCCGGATTCCGCGAGCAGGTGCGCCGCGGCCACACGGTCATCGCGCGCGCGCAAAACGCCAAGGGCGAAGCGTTCGAAGTCACCGGCGAAGACCTGCTGGCGCGCGCCCTGCAGCACGAAACCGACCACCTCTACGGCAAACTCTACATCACTCACATCAGCGCCTTGAAGCGCGACCTGATGAAGCGCAAAATCAAAAAACTGCAGCGCGCCGGGGATTGGGACTGAGGCGCGCCATGCGCACCGTGTTTCTCGGCACCCCGGCGTTTGCCGTTCCCACGCTGCGGGCCATGATGCAAGCCGGGCACCAGGTGCTGCTGGCCGTCACCCAGCCCGATCGGCCGCGCGGCCGCGGCCGGCAGCTCGCTCCGCCGCCGGTCAAAGAAGCGGCCCTCGCGCTGGGCCTGGAAGTTTACCAGCCGGAGCGCGTGCGCCGCCCCGAAGCCGTCGAAACCCTGCGCGCGCTGGCGCCGGAGGTGATGGTGGTGGTGGGATACGGCCAGATCATTCCGCAGACCGTCATCGATATCCCGCCGCTCGGCATCGTCAACGTGCACGCCTCCCTGCTGCCCAAATATCGCGGCGCCGGGCCGGTGCAGTGGGCCATCGTCAACGGCGAAACGCGCAGCGGCGTCACCACCATGCGAATCGATGCCGGGCTCGATACCGGCGATATGCTGCTGCGCCGCGAAACCGCCATCGGCGCCGATGAAAACGCCGTCGAACTGAGCGCGCGGCTGGCGGACATGGGAGCGGCGTTGCTGGTGGAAACGCTCGCGGCGCTCGCGGCCGGCGCCATCGTCCCCGAAAAACAGGATTCCGCCCAGGCCACCTACGCGCCGCTGCTCAAAAAGGAAGATGGCGTCATCGATTGGTCGCGAACGGCGCAAGCCATTCACAACCAGGTCCGCGGCCTGCAGCCCTGGCCGGGCGCCTGCGCTACGTTTCGCGGCCAGGCGCTGCACGTTTGGAAATCGCGCCCGCATGCGCTTGCGGCTGGGCCCGCGCGCGCCCCCGGAACCGTGATCGCGGTCAAACCGCTGCTGGTCGCTTGCGGCGCCGGCGCGCTGGAGCTTCTGGAAGTGCAATCGGAAGGGCGCAAACGCCTGCCCGCCGCCGACTTCGCCAACGGCCAGCGCATTGAGCAAAATGAGCATCTGTAGGGCGGACCCCCAGGTCCGGATAGCGCCGGGATAAACCGGCATGGAGTAGCGAATGAAAGAGTCGTACAGGGAAGGTCTAGCGAGCCACCCTGGCCCCGAGCCATGCGAGGGTAGTCGAGAGGCTGCACTTGAAGC